>PPYE01207235.1_pt1 | contig 66254 bp, 60 predicted proteins | sample 1559881 | NCBI WGS metagenome assembly PPYE01 (sample SAMN08240022, study PRJNA423297) | Human gut metagenome, whole genome shotgun sequencing project. | reverse complement strand
TTTCGCGCGTGCTCGTCGTCTACGGCGGCTCGAGCGCGAGAAAGAGCGGATTGCTTGACCGCGTGTTCCAGCTGCTGGAGAAAGCGGGCGTCAGCTACCAGACGCTCGGCGGCGTGCAGCCGAACCCGCGCGTGGCGCTGGCCCGCGAAGGCGTGAAGCTGGCGCTTTCGTTCGGCGCGGAGCTCATTCTGGCCGTCGGCGGCGGCAGCGTCATCGACACCTGCAAGGCCATCGCGCACGGCGCGGCCAACCCCGAGACGGACCTGTGGGAGTTCTGGAAAAAGCGCGCGGTGCTGACGCGCTCCATGCCGGTCGGCGTGGTGCTGACCATCCCGGCCGCGGGCAGTGAGATGAGCGATTCCGCCGTGCTGACGAACGCCGAGTCCGGCGAGAAGCGCGGGCTCAACACCGACCTCAACCGGCCCGTCTTCGCCATTCTCGATCCCGTGCTGGCCGCGACGCTGCCGAACCATCAGGTCGCCTGCGGCGTGAGCGACATCCTGATGCACACCATGGACCGCTATTTTAACCCCGTCACCGACAACGATCTGACCGACGAGCTGGCCGAGGCGCTGCTGCGCGTCGTCCTCCGCAATGGTCCCGCCGCCGTGCAGGACCCGCACAACGAGACGGCCATGAGCGAGATCATGTGGGCCGGTTCCCTCTCGCACAACGGCCTGACCGGCCTTGGCGGCAACAAGGACTTTGCCCCGCATCAGCTCGGCCACGCGCTGAGCGAGAAATTTGACGTCTACCACGGCGAGAGCCTCACCGCGATCTGGTCGAGCTGGGCGCGCTATGTCCTCGATACCGATGTTTCGCGCTTTGCCCGCTTTGCCCGAAACGTCTGGGGCGTCGAAGCGGCGGACGACAAGGAAGCCGCGCTGGCCGGCATCGCGGCGCAGGAGGCCTTCTTCCGCTCCATCGGGATGCCGGTGCGCGTCCCCGCGCTTTCCTGCGGCAGGCAGGATGAGGCCGGTCTGGCTGATCTGGCCAGCCGCTGCAGCTACGGCAGGACCCGCACGATCGGCACCTTCCGCGTGCTGGGCTACGACGATATCCTCGCCATCTATCAGCTGGCGAACAACGAAGAATAAGGAGAACCACTATGAAGAAGATCGCGATCCTGGGCGCCGGTACCGTCGGCGGCAGCTGCGCCCAGATCTTGCTGCGGGACGCAGCGGTATTGGAAAAGAATGCGGGCGAAGCGCTGGAGCTGGCCTATGTCGTCGATCTGCGCGACATGCCGGACGCGCCCTTCCACGACAAGATGGTAAAGGACTTTGCCGTTGTGGAGGCCGACCCCGAGGTCTTTCTGGTCATTGAGGCCATCGGCGGCTGCGGCGCGGCGCTGAATTTCGTCCGCCGCTCGCTGGAGGCCGGCAAACACGTCGTCACCTCCAACAAGCAGCTCGTCGCCGAGCACGGCACGCAGCTGCTGGCGCTGGCCAAGGCCCACGGCGTGAGCTTCCTGTTTGAGGCCTCTGTCGGCGGCGGCATCCCGGTGCTGCACCCGCTGAGCCAGTGCCTCGGCGCGAACGAGATCCTCGAGGTCCGCGGCATTCTCAACGGCACGACGAACTTCATCCTCACGCAGATGCTGGAGTTCGGCCAGAGCTACGACGCCGCGCTCAAGGACGCGCAGGCCCGCGGCTACGCCGAGCAGAATCCCGCTGCCGACGTCGACGGCATCGACGCCGGACGCAAGATCTGCATCCTGGCCGACATGATGTTCGGCAAAAACGTCGACCCCGCCCGCGTCTCGATGACGGGCATCTCCACCATCACGGCGGAGGACGCTGCCTTTGCCGAGTCGGCGGGCATGAAGCTGAAGCTTCTGGGCCGCGCCATCCGTCAGGGGGAGCAGATCGCCGTGTTCGTCTCGCCGCATTTTGTGGCGGGCGCGCAGCCGCTGGCCCCGGTCTCGGGCGTGCTGAACGCCATCGAGGTGCTCGGCAATAACATCGGCAACGCCATGTTCTTCGGCCCCGGCGCGGGCGGCCCGGCGACGGCCAGCGCGGTGCTGGGCGACGTGGTCGATATCGTCCGCAACCCCGGCCGCAAGCAGCCGGTCGACTGGTCGGCGGAGCCCGCCGATCTGACCGATCCGGACGCCTTCGAAGCCTCCTTCTTCCTCCGCACGAAGCTGGATAAGGCCGCGTGCGAGCAGGCGCTCGGCGAGATCCGCTGGCTGCCCGATCAGAACGGCTTCCACGGCGGCTTCACCGGCAAGACCTGCAAAAAGGCCATCGCAGCCGCCGGTCTTGCGCTGGACGCGGTCTGGCCAGTGCTGGAATAAGTTCGGTTCTGAATCCGTTCTCCCCTGTCATACATCTATGACAGGGGGGATCTTTTATGAGACGCAAATGGGGACTCGTGTTCACGCTGGCCGTGCTGGGCGGGGCGGCGCTGCACTTTCTGTACGATGTGTGGCCGAATCCGCTCACGGCGGTTCTCGCGCCGGTCAACGAGAGCGTATGGGAGCACCTGAAGCTGCTGTACTGGCCATTCCTCGCGGCCGCGTTCGTGCTCGCGCGCGGCGTGGACGACGCAGGAGGCCGCTGGTGCGGGCTGCTGGTGGGGCTGCTGGCCGCGCCCTTGCTGCTGCTTGGGGCGTATTATCCGCTCCGGTACGGCTTCGGCGTGCACGGGCTCTGGCTCGATCTGCTTTTGTACGTGCTGGCAATGGGCGCGGGGGTTTTGCTCGCATACCGGCTGCGGCGCAGGGCGCTGCCGGGATGGCTGTGCGGGCCTCTTGTGATCGCGGCCGGGATCTATGGGGCGGCGCTGGCGCTGTTTTCCTTTGCGCCGCCGGATCTGCCTATTTTCCGCCCGTAGGGGCAAAAAAATCTGCAGTTTGCTGTTGACAAGCCGGGTTTTCTCCGCTATAATATTCCGGAGAAAACAAAGAAGGAGCGGCGAGCACCGCACCTCACCTCAAGCGTTGCGAAGAGGTTCATAATTTCCTCCGCCCCTGGCGGAAGTACGGATTTTATGTGCGGGTGCTTTGCGGCATCCGCACTTTGCATTTGGAGGTGCTTTACAATCGGTAAATTAGAACATCAGATCAACGAGGAGATCCGCGACAAGGAGCTTCGCGTGATCGGAGCTGACGGCAGCCAGCTTGGTATTATGACCTCGTCCGATGCCCTGGCGCTTGCCGAGGAGAAGGACCTTGACCTTGTCAAGATCGCGCCGAACGCGGTTCCGCCGGTCTGCAAGATCATGGACTACGGAAAGTTCCGCTTCGAACAGCTGAAGAAGGAAAAGGAAGCCAAGAAAAACCAGAAGGTTGTCGAGATCAAGGAGATCCGCATGTCCCCCAGCATCGATACCAACGACTTCAATACCAAGGTCAAAAGCGCTGTCAAGTTCCTGAACGATGGCAACCGGGTTAAAGTCACCGTACGTTTCCGCGGCCGTGAAATGGCGCATACGTCGCTCGGACAGGAGCTGCTGAAGAAGTTCGGCGCCGACTGCAGCGAGATCGCCACGATCGCCAAAGACGCCAAGCTCGAGGGACGCAACATGTCCATGTTCCTCAGTCCCAAAAATTCCAAATAAAATACAATAGCAATTACACGGAAGGAGAACCACTATGCCTAAGCTGAAATCCCATAGCGGCGCCAAAAAAAGATTCAACCTGACCAAGAACGGTAAGGTCAAGAGAGCGCACGCATTCAAGAGCCATATCCTCACCAAGAAGACCACCAAGCGTACCCGCAACCTGCGCAAGAACGGCTACGCCGACGTGACTGTGGAAGATATCGTGAAGAAGATGATCCCTTACAAATAATCGTAAGGGTTGACGACACATAGGAGGATAATATAATGGCAAGAGTTAAAGGCGCAATGATGACGCGCAAAAGAAGAAATAAGACCCTGAAGCTCGCGAAGTCCTACTGGGGCTCCAAGTCCCGTCACTTTAAGATGGCCAAGCAGGCCGTTGCAAAGTCCGGCGTTTATTCGTATGTCAGCCGCAAGCTGAAGAAGAGAGATTTCCGTCAGCTGTGGATCGCCCGTATTTCCGCGGCCGTCGCTCCCTACGGCATCAACTACAGCCGTTTCATCTACGGTCTGAAGAAGTCCGGCATCGAGATGAACCGCAAGGCTCTGAGCGAGCTGGCCATCGCCGATCCCGAGGCGTTCAAGGTCCTCGTTGAGACCGCCAAGAAGGCTCTGTAAGAAAATTTCACGGCCGCCATATGCGTATGGCGGCCGTTTTCTATTAAAAAGGAGAAAAATATGTCCTGGAAAGCAGTTCTGTTCGATATGGACGGCGTCCTCATCGACTCGGAGGAATACATGGCCAAGACCGGCGTGCGGGCGCTCAAAAAGTACGGCATCGAGGCAAAAGAGAGCGACTTCGCCGAGTTCGTCGGCTGCGGGGAAAACCGCTATGTCGGCGGCGTGGCGGAAAAATACGGCGTGCCGTACCGCACGGAGATGAAGGACTATCTCTACGCGTGCTACGGCGAGCATGTCAAGGAAGAGGCCAACATTCCGGACGGTGTGCTGGAAGTTTTGCACACCCTGCGCAGCCGCGGCTACAAGCTGGCGGTCTGCTCGTCGGCCGACCGCGTGAAGGTGCTGATGAACCTCGGCGCCATCGGCGCGGAGGAAACGCTCTTTGACCATCTTGTGACCGGCACGGACATCAAAAACCCGAAGCCCGACCCCGAGATCTATCAGACGGGCGCGGCCAGCCTGGGCCTTGCCCCGGCCGAGTGCATCGTGGTGGAGGATGCGCCGAGCGGCATCCGCGCCGCCCACGCCGCCGGGATCCAGGCCATCGGCCTTGCCACCAGCTTCCCGGCCGAATATCTGCGCGAGCAGGCGCAGCCCGACTACCTGCTGCCAGATCTCAAATCGATCCTGACCATGCTGTAAGCTTGAAAAAATCCCCCTTCTGCAAAGGCAGAAGGGGGATTTTTTGCGTTATTCCTCGAAATTGTGCGCGTCCTTGAGCACCATGTCCTTGACTTTCATCAGGCGGACCTTGGTCGCGCGGTCGTTTTCCTCAAGCTTCATGGAGATGTATTTGATGTTCTTCTCCATCTCGGGGATCATGACGTATTCCAGCGCGTTGACGCGGCGGCGGGTCTTTTCGATCTCGGAGGCGAGCAGCTGCGTCTTCTTTTCGGCCTGCGCAAGCTCCAGCATGTCCTGGAACACGGAGGCGAGCGCCCCGAGCGCATCGTCGAGCTCGCCGGAGGTCTGCGCGAAGCCGTAGGGGTAGATGGACGCGGCGTCCTCGCTCTTCGTGTGGAACTCATAGATGGGGACGGAGACCGACATGATGTTTTTGAACGTCATGTCGAGCGTCGCCGACTGCTTGGGGTAGAGCAGCGCCTGCTGCAGCATCTCGGGGGACATCACGCTCGACGCGACGGTCATGGCGCGGTTAGCCTCCTCGATGCCGGCCTCGACCTTGGCGCGCAGCGCCTTGTTCTCCCGCACGATGAGGAAGAACTGCCGCATCAGCTCGTCGCGCTTGTCCTTGAGCAGCCGGTGGCCGCGCACGGCGGTGCGGAGCCGGCCCTTGAGCCGCGTGAGCTCCATCCGGGTCGGATTGATCGTTTTACTGGCCATGAGCGCACCGCCTTACGCCTGCTTTTTGGGCAGGTACTTCTCGATGAACTCGGGCTTGATGCGCTTGAGCTCCGTCTCGGGCAGGATGGAAAGCAGCTCCCAGCCGATGTTCAGCGTCTCCTCGATCGACCGGTTCTCCTCGTAGCCCTGGCTGACGTAGCGCTGCTCGAATTCCTCGGCGAACTTCGCGTACAGCCGGTCCGTGGGCGAAAGGGCGCTTTCGCCGAGGATGGTCGCAAGCTCCTTGGCGTCCTTGCCGGCGGAATAGGCGGCAAAGAGCTGGTTCATGGTGCCCGCGTGGTCCTCACGCGTCTTGCCCGGGCCGATGCCCTTGTCCTTGAGTCGGGACAGGCTCGGCAGCACGTCGACGGGGGGAATGACGCCCTTGCGGTAGAGGTCGCGGCTGAGGATGATCTGCCCCTCGGTGATGTAGCCGGTGAGGTCAGGGATCGGGTGGGTCTTGTCGTCTTCCGGCATGGTCAGGATCGGGATGAGGGTGATGGAGCCCTTCTTGCCGATGCGGCGGCCGGCACGCTCATAGAGCGTGGCAAGGTCGGTATAGAGGTAGCCGGGGTAGCCGCGGCGGCCCGGGACCTCCTTGCGCGCGGCGGAGACCTCACGCAGAGCCTCGGCGTAGTTCGTGATGTCGGTCATGATGACCAGCACGTGCATCCCGCATTCGAAGGCCAGATATTCGGCGGCGGTCAGGGCCATACGCGGCGTTGCGATACGCTCGACAGCAGGGTCGTTGGCGAGGTTCGAGAAGACGACGGTGCGGTCGATGGCGCCCGTGCGGCGGAATTCCTGGATGAAGAACTCCGATTCCTCGAACGTGATGCCGATGGCGGCGAAGACGACGGCGAAGTTCGACGCGTCGTCACCCAGCACCTTCGCCTGACGGGCGATCTGGGCGGCCAGCTGCGCATGCGGCAGGCCGGAGCCGGAGAAGATCGGCAGCTTCTGGCCGCGGACAAGGGTGTTGAGCCCGTCGATCGTGGAGATGCCGGTCTGGATGAATTCGTTGGGGTAGTCGCGGGCAGCGGGGTTCATGGGCAGGCCGTTGATATCCTTCATCTCGGCCGCCAGGACCTCGGGTCCGCCGTCCTTCGGGTGGCCCATGCCGTTGAAGACGCGGCCGAGCATATCCTCGGACACGGCCAGCTCCAGCGGGTGGCCCAGGAAGCGGATCTTGCTGTCCTTCAGGTTGATGCCAGCGGAGTTTTCAAACAGCTGGACGACGGCGGTATCGCCGTTGCACTCGAGGACCTTGCAGTGCCGGACCTCGCCGTTCGGCAGCTCGAGCTCTGCCAGCTCGTCGTAGGTGACGCCCTCGACGTTTTTGACGATCATCAGAGGCCCGGAGACCTCACGGATGGTACGATATTCCCGGATCATTCAGCCTCAGCCTCCTTTGCCACTTCTTCGATCTGCTGTTCCATGTCGGCTTCGATCTGCGCGTAGACGTCCTGGTAGCTTTCCGCCGGGACGGTCTTCGCACGGCCGATGGCGGCTCTGGCCGCGATGGCGTAGAGCTTCCAGATATCCGCGCCGCGCGCGATCGCCGCGTCGCAGAGATCCTTGTACCGCAGGATCAGCTCCAGCAGCCGTGCCTGCCGGTCGAACGACGAATACTGGTCGTTTTCGAGGAAGGCGTTCTGCTGCAAAAAGTCCTCGCGGATCATCTTGGCGGATTCGAGCGTCAGATTGTCGGCGGGGCTCAGCGCGTCCTGACCGACGAGCTTGACGATCTCCTGCAGCTCGGCTTCCTTCTGGAGAAGAGCCATGGCCCGGCCGCGGTTGAGCATGAAGCTTCTGCCGAGATTTTCATCGCACCAGCCGCGCAGCGTGTCGAGATACAGCGAGTAGCTCGTCAGCCAGTTGATGGCCGGGAAATGCCGCGCGTAGGCCAGCGAGGCGTCCAGACCCCAGAAGACCTTGACGATACGCATCGTCGCCTGCGAGACAGGCTCGGAGATATCGCCACCCGGAGGCGAGACCGCGCCGATGGCGGTCAGCGATCCGCGGCGCTCGTCCGCACCGAGGCACTCAACGCAGCCCGCGCGCTCGTAAAACTGCGCCAGACGCGAAGCGAGGTACGCGGGGTAGCCCTCTTCGCCGGGCATCTCTTCGAGTCGGCCGGACATCTCACGCAGAGCCTCTGCCCAGCGGGAGGTGGAGTCGGCAATGACGGCGACGTCATAGCCCATGTCGCGGAAATACTCCGCGATGGTGATGCCGGTGTAGATGGACGCTTCGCGCGCCGCGACCGGCATATCGGAGGTGTTGGCGATCAGGACGGTCCGCTTCATCAGCGGCTCGCCGGTATTGGGGTCGTGCAGCTCCGGGAACTCCATCAGAACGTCGGTCATCTCGTTGCCGCGCTCGCCGCAGCCGATGTAGACGACGATGTCGACGTCGGACCACTTCGCCAGCTGATGCTGCACGACGGTCTTGCCCGAGCCGAAGGGGCCGGGGACGGCGGCGGTGCCGCCCTTGGCCAGCGGGAACATGGTGTCGATGATGCGCTGGCCGGTCATGAGCGGCTGCGAGGGCGTGAACTTCCGGTCATACGGCCGGGCCACGCGCACGGGCCACTTCTGCATGAGGGTGAGGTTTTCCTCGCCCTTCGCCGTTTCCAGCACGCAGACGGTCTCGGTGACCGTGAACGAGCCGGACTTGATCTCCTTGACGGTACCGGCCACGTTGGGCGGGACCATGATCTTGTGCAGCACGGCGCTCGTCTCCTGCACGGTGCCGATGACGTCGCCGCCGGAGAGCTTGTCGCCCGCCTGAACGGTGGGGACGAAGTCCCACTTCTTTTCCCGGTTCAGCGCCGGGACCTGCACGCCGCGGGCGATGGTCTCGCCGCAGAGTTTGCGGATCTCGGTCAGAGGACGCTGGATGCCGTCATAGATGCCCTCCAGCATGCCCGGGCCAAGCTCCACGGAAAGGGGCATGCCGGTCGTCGTGACCTCGGCGCCGGGGCCGAGGCCGCTCGTTTCTTCATAGACCTGAATGGAGGCGGAGCCGCCCGTCATATTCAGGATCTCACCGATCAGCTGCTGTTGGCCGACGCGGACGACGTCCGCCATATTGGCGTCTTCCATCCCCTCGGCAACGACCAGCGGACCGGATACCTTTACAATTCTACCTGACATTTCATCGGATCCTTTCTAAATTTAAAGGATAGTTAAATGATATTCGAGCCAACGGCCCGTTCCACCGCGGCGTTCAGCGCGCTCATGCCCAGCCCCTGGCTGCCGTTAGCGCCGGGGATGAGGATGACGGCCGGCGTGACGCTCGTCTCGAACTTTGCGATCTGCGGCGCCAGCGCGGCGGCGTAGGTCTCGGTCACATAGATGATGGCGTACGCGTCGGACTGCCGGGTCAGGCGGTGGAAGGCCTCCGCCGCCTCTTCGGCGGATTCCACGGGGAACACGGCGAGCCCCAGAGCCGCAAAGCCCATGACGCTCTCGCGTTCGCCCAAAACTGCGATCTTATACATAAGGCACCTCGCTCAAAAATACAGCTCCCGCAGCCGCGTGCGGATGGTATCGGCAGGAAGCCCGATCTGCAGGCCGTTCACGATCATCCGCGCCGCGGCGATCTCGGTCTCCAGCGCGCAGAGATAGGCGATCACAACCTGCTCGCCGAAGACGACGGTCCGGGCCTTTGCGAAATACGCCGTGAGCGTATCGTCGCACAGCCGCTCGAACGCGGTCAGAGAGCCGGTCTGTGATTCGTCGCCCGCCTGTGCCGCGGCAAAGAGCGCGGAAGCGGCAAACAGCGGGGCAAACGGCTCGTCCTGCCCCAGCGCCCGGCAGATCTCCGCCGGGTCGACGCTGCCGCCGGGGACGAGCACGCCCTCCAGGAAGCCCGCGTCCTTCTGCATCCGGCGGGCACGGACGGCGGCGCGGAGATTCGCGCTGTCCGCCTGCAGAGCGGCATAGCCCATGAGGAAGCTGCTGCCCACCTGCGCGGCTGCGGCATGGTATTCGGCAAAATACGCGCGGTCCAGGATGAGGTCCGCCAGCTGCGGGTCGGCGCTTCTTGACAGCGCGTCGCGCGCGGCCGTCATGGCCTCCAATACCGCCTGCGGCGCGGGGCCTGCCTCGCCGGTCTCATACGCCGTCTTGAGCGCCTGCGCGTCCACGCGGCCGCCGCCGAGCAGCAGGCCGGACGGGTCCTTGCCCATGGCCTCGGCCTTGACGATGGTCTTGGCGTTGTGGTAATCGTAGCGCATGCGGAAGAGGCTGACGATGCCGTCCTTCGGCGCGATCGCCTCCAGATCGTCAAACACGGCGGTGCGGCGGTCGTTCAGCGCCCGGTCCAGCCCGACGCTCAGCACGTCCGCATAGCCGCAGCCCTCCAGGATCCGCGCGGCCTCCTGCACCGAGGAGGCGAGCATCCGCTCCGCCTTTTCCCGGCTCAGCAGCTGCGGCTCCTTCGCCCGCAGATACGCCGACACGAACAGATAGTCGGTATCCCTGCACGCTCTGGTTTTCTTTTTCGTTTGTTCCGTCACATCGGCCTCCCGGCTTCTCAGCCAAACAGCCGGGCCGCGACCTTGCCGGAAAGCTCCGGCCGCAGGCCGTCGACCAGCGTCCCAAGCGAGCAGTTGGTCTCGATCAGACCGTTTTTCAGTACCACGCCGCCGCGGATCGGCCGCGTTTCGGCCGAAAGCGTCAGCTGCGCGGGCTTACCGGCCTTCTGCAGCAGCTCGTTGGCCTTTGCCGTGACGGCTGCGCCGACGCGCTCCCGGTCCTCCGCGGAGAAGATGAGCTCCTCGCAGCCGGACGTGCTCGCGCCGCAGGCCAGATGGGCGCAGAGGGCCTCATACTCTGCCTGCGGCAGCGACCGCAGCTGCTGCTCGGCCTGACGGAAGGCCTTGTCGACAAGCGCCTGCTTCGTCTCGAGCAGCTGCCGGCGCGCGGCCATGCGGGCCGCGCCCTGGTCGCGCTCGAGCTGCTTGGCAGCCTCTGCCTCGACCTCCGCCGAGAGCCGCTGCTGCTCGGCCGCGATCTTTTTGTCATAGTCCGCCGCGATCTGCGCCGCCTTTTCCTCGGCCTGGCCGCGGATGGCGGCGGCTTCCGCTTCGGCGTCCGCGAGAATGCGGGCGGAGATCTTTTCAATTCCGTTCATCGTTTCGCCCTCTTATACAGGGTTACTTGCTGATATTGATGATCATCAGCATGGAAGCCAGCAGGGAAAGAATGGCGTAGAACTCGACCGTGACGCACAGCACCATGCCCTTGGACCAGTGGTCGGGCTTCTTGGCCAGCAGATTGATGGACGCGCAGGCCACGCGGCCCTGTGCGATGGCGGAGATCATGCCGCCGAGCGCCATGGGCAGGCAGGCGACAAAGTACTGCAGGCCCTGCGTGATGGTCAGGTCAGGCAGCGAGCCGGACAGCAGACCCATGCGGAAGATGGCGAAGAACCACACGACGAGGCCGTACAGGCCCTGCGTGCCGGGGATGACCTGCAGGATCAGGACCTTGCCGAACTTGGCCGGATCCTCGCACAGCAGACCTGCGCCCGCCTCACCGGTCATGCCGGTGCCCTTTGCCGAACCGATGGCGCACAGCGCCGCCGCGAGACCTGCGCCCAGAAGCGCCAGAGCCAGACCGCCGAATGCATCAAAAAAAGCTTGCATGATGATGTTTCCTCCTTAAGATTGAATGTCTACGTATTTGGTGTTGATCGCAAGGGGTTCAAACGGCTTGCCGCCGTCCTGATAGAATTTTCCGAAGTATTCCAGACACTGCAGACGCAGGTCATGGACATAGCAGCTCAGCAGGTTCAGCGCGAAGTTGAGTCCATTGCCGGCTACCGACACGAGCAGGAAGAACACCACGTTCCCCGGGATCGCGCCGAGCGTATTGAAGACCGATGCAATGACAGAGCCTGCCAGCATCAGGGTCATCAGTCTGGAATACGAAAGAATGTCGCCGAAGTAGCCCGTCACATGGTTGTAGACGGAGCCGAAAATCGCTGTGACCTTGCCGAAGCCCTTCGCGCTCCAGCCGGAGCCGACCACGACCATCGCAAGGCCCACGTACAAAACGATGTTCGTCACGCCGAGCGCCATGCACGCGATGCCCGCGAACACGATCCACCAGGTGAGCTCCTCCCAGATCGCGTCCATGATCTGGCCCTTCTTGATCTTCTCGACAAAGCTGATGGCCATGCCGGTCACGATCTGGACAAAGCCGAGGGCCATGGCGCCGATCAGGATGGTGATGGTGTCATCCAGCGGGGTAAAGAGCGACGGGAGCGCCTTGAACGTGGTGTCGGGGTCAATGATGCCGACGAGCTGCGGCAGGAAGTCGCCGAAGAAGCCGCCGGTCAGCGCGCCCATGAGGAACGTACTGATGCCGCAGGAGAACATGAGGCCGAACATCTGCCCGCTCGTTCCCTTCGGCCGGGACTTTTTCGTGATGATGATGGAAGCCAGGATCATCAGAAGCCCGTAGCCCATATCTGCCATCATGATGCCGTAGAACAAAATGAAGAACGGCGCCATGAGGGGGTTCGGGTCCACGCCGTCGTAGGCCGGCAGCGAGTACATCTCTGTGACCATGTTGAGCGGCCACGTCAGCTTGTTGTTCTTGAGCTTGACCGGCACGTCGGGGTACTCCTCCGGTGCCGGGTCCGTCAGCTCCCACGCGCAGCAGAAGCCGGAGAGCAGCGTCTCGAGCTTTCCCACGTCCTCGCACGGCACCCAGCCGCCCAGGCAGAAGGTCTTCTCGGAGTGTACCAGCCGGTCGGCCGCCTGCGCCTTGGCGATCTCCTGCGTGCAGCGGTCAAAGGCCAGCTGCAGCGCGGACTTCTGTTCAGCAAGTGCGGTCAGCTCCGCAAGCTTTTCGGCGTCCTGCTGTTCGCAGGCGGCAATGGCCTCGTCGGTCCGGCGGATATTCTCCGCCGCCGTGCCCTGCACGCCGTCAAACGTGGTCAGGGCGAAGCCCGCCTCACGCAGTGCCGCGCCCACGGCCTCCGCCGCACATTTGTGGACGAAGACGAGCAGATACAGGCTCTGCTGGTCGGCGCTGATCTGCTCGAGCTGCACTTCATCCGCCGCTTCAAAGACTCTGGCGCGCAGCGCCTCCAAGTCTGTCTGCGCCGGGACGGTGCCGAGCAGGATGCGCGTGTGCTGCGTCCCGAGAGTCTCCAGCGGGAGCGGCAGCTGCTGCCACGGCACGAAGCTCTCGCGCACGGCTGTCAGCCTGCTTTTTTCCGCGGCCAGGCGGCTGCGCGCGTCCTGCGCGTCCAGAACGGCCTGGGCCGTGTCCAGCGCGGCGGCATAGGCCTCGTCGCTGAACAGCTCGCCGATGGTCTTCTCCGGCCGGGCGGCAAACAGACCGCCCTTTTTGGTTTCATAGTGTTTGAGGGTCTCCAGTGCGGATGTGAGCCGGGCGGACGTGCGGAGCAGCGCATCCGCGCTTTTCCCGTCTCCGGCACAGAACACCTGCACCCCCTGCGTATCCGTCAGCGCGCACGGCGCGCCGATCTCGACGCTGCCGAGCAGCTGCAGCTGGCGGATCAGCTGCGTCTGCTCCTCCGAAACGCCGCAGATCCGCAGCTTTTTCATTTTTAAGATTGCCATTCGCTGTCCCAGATCCTCTCTACGATCATTGACGCAGCCGCGTCAGCGTGGCTTTTCGCCGCCTGTTCCAGCGCCGCGCACTGCTCTGCCGTGGTTTTGTTCAGCTCGGCGCTGAACGCCTGTGCCTGTTCGTCTGCCAGCCGCTTTGCCTCGCGCAGCTGTTCCTGCGCGCCGGCGGATACGGCCAGCAGACGCGCCGCGCCGTCTTTTTCCGCCTGCGCGGCAAGATCCGCAGCCTGCTGGCGGGCCTGCTCGCAGCACGCGCGGGCCTGCTTTTCCGCTGCAGAGATCACATCGATTTCCTGCATTGCCAATTCTCTCACCTCCCGGATGGCACACACGGCGCTGCTTTCTATAAAAGCAAACGCCGCAGTTCCAAATCAAAAATTACATGGTTTATATCTATTTTCATGTACTGGCGTCAGTTGACAAGGGCACACATGGTTTTCCCGGGCCTGGACAGCAGCTGGCGTCGTTATCCTCGTTGATGGGTGTCAGCCCATCTGCCTCGTCTGCCTTGCCAGCCGCCGTCCATGCTCCTGGAAAATTCGAAGACCCGCCGGGCGCTCCGGCGCGTTTTTCGCAAGGCAGAGGACGCAGGGGCCTGACATCATACCGTCAGGTCTGCCGAGGCCCGTTCCTTTGGGCCGAGGCCTTGCTGGCGCCTGTCAAGGACGATAACGCAGCGAAAGGCGGGCCGGAACGTCTTTCGGGCATGTGTGCTCTTGTTAACTGACGCCAGCGTACTTATCTTATTCAGTCTATCATAGCCGTTAAGATTCCGCAATAGATTTTCGATACAAAATGTCTGATTTCGCTTTTCCCGAAAAAATGCGTTTCATCGCTGGCATTTCTCCAAAACATGCGATATAATAAATAATTGAGCGCATAGGAGGGTTTGCCATGGAATCGTATCTGAGCGGCTACTGCCGCACCATCGACGCCTCGCGCATGGTCCTCGTGGAGGACGGCGAGGCTGACTGCGACTACGAGCGCTGCGATTACCGGGACGTCTGTCCGATCGGCCGGCAGATTGCCGGACTTCTGGAGCATGGGGAGGAGCAAGCATGAATATCTGCCTGTACGGGGCCTCGAGCCCGGAGATCGATCCTGTTTATCTGGACGCCGCTTATGCCTTCGGCCGCCTGCTCGCGCAGCATGGGCACACGCTCGTCTACGGCGGCGGAGCGCAGGGCGTGATGGGCGCCGCGGCCCGCGGCGCATATGAAGCGGGCGGGAAGATCACCGGCATCGCGCCGACGTTTCTGCAGGTGGACGGCATTTTGTTCGACCACTGCACCGAATTTCTCCTGACCGACACCATGGCCGAGCGCAAGACCGCCATGATCGCCCGCGCGGACGCGTTCGTCATGGCCCCGGGCGGCTTCGGCACGCTGGAGGAATTTTTTGAGGTACTGACGCTCAAGCAGCTGGGGCGGCACAACCCGGCCATCGCCGTGCTCAATACCGGCGGCTTCTATGACAGCCTGCAGAGCTTCGTCCGCTCCGCGGTGGAGCGGCGCTTCATCCGCCCGGCCTGCCTGCAGATCTACGCGCTGCTGCCGACGCCGGAGAAAACGCTGGCCTATCTCGAGCAGTACGACGCGGCGGCGCTTGATGTCCGCCATCTGAAAAATATCTGACTTCCGGTCCCGCCTGGCGCAGCTTCTGCGCCGGGCGGGACTGTCGTTTCGACAGTTTCGAATACTTTCCCATTCATTTCGCTTGACAGGAACGCAGCGCGGGTGATACCTTATAAAAAACAACGCTTTTTGCAGACGGCACGCCGTCTGCCCCGGAGTTTGCGTATGAAAACCAGAAAAAAGGGCCTCTGGGTCCTGCCGCTCGCGGCGTTGCTCGCGGGGATCTTTTTCCTATCGTTCCTGATCGGCCGCTACCGCGTCCCTGCCCTGCAGGTGCTGCGGCTGCTGACGGATCGGTTTTTGTCCCTCATCTCCTTCGGCCGCTGGGGTCTCGCGCCCACATGGACGGCGGAGGAGGCCTCGGTCGTCGTCCAGATCCGCCTGCCGCGGATCCTCTCCGCCGCGCTCATCGGCGCGGCGCTCTCGGCCGCGGGCGCGTCGTATCAGGCGATGTTCCGCAACCCCATGGTCTCGCCGGATCTGCTCGGCGCGTCCACGGGCGCGTGCTTCGGCGCGGCGCTGGCAATTTTGCTCGGCGCGGGCTATGCGGTGATCACGGCAAGCTCGTTTCTCTTCGGCCTTGCGGCCGTGGGGCTCACCTATCTGGTCGGCCGGCTCAGCCGCATCCGCTCGACACTGGCGATGGTGCTGGCGGGCATGATGGTCGGTTCTCTGTTTTCCGCAGGGACCTCGTTCATCAAGCTCGTCGCCGACACGACCGACCAGCTGCCCGCCATCACCTACTGGCTGATGGGGGCACTGACCGCTGTTCGTTTAGACGATCTGCACTTTGCCATGGTTCCCATTTTGTGCGGCCTGATCCCACTTTTTTTTCTGCGGTGGCGGCTGAATCTTCTGTCCGTCAGCGAGGCGGAGGCCCGCAGCATGGGCGTCAACACCCGGCTGCTGCGCCTGCTCGTCATCCTCTGCGCCACGCTGGCGACCGCGGCGAGCGTCTCCATCAGCGGCATGATCGGCTGGGTGGGGCTCGTGATCCCGCATATCTGCCGGCTGCTCGTCGGGCAGGACACGCAGCGGCTGCTGCCTTGCTCGATGCTGCTGGGCGCGAGCTTTCTGATGCTGGTCGACGATCTGGCCCGCTGCCTTGCCGCGAGCGAGATCCCGCTCGGCATCCTCACGGCCTTCGTCGGCGCGCCGCTGTTTCTCTATCTCATCGTCAAAGGAGGGAGGCGGCATGATGCAGATTGACGTGCAGGACCTTGTCTTCTCCTACGGCGGCGCGGACGTGCTGCAGGGCGTCAGCTTCTGCGCGGACAAGGGCGAGCGCATCGCCGTGCTCGGCCCGAACGGCGTGGGAAAAAGCACGCTGTTCCGCTGCCTGCTCGGCTTTCTGGAGCCGAAGCGCGGCTGCGTGAAGATCGCCGGGCGCGACGTGCAGGCGTATTCCCGCCGCGCGCTGGCGGCGGAGCTGGCCTATATCCCGCAGTCGTACCACCCGGTCTTCGACCATACGGTGCTCGAGAGCGTCCTGATGGGCCTGAGCGCGCAGCTCGGCACCTTTGACCGGCCCTCGCGCGCGCAGGCGGCGCGCGCGATGCAGATCCTTTCGGAGCTCGGCATCGCGCCGCTGGCCGAGCGCGGCTGCACGCGCATCTCCGGCGGCGAGCGGCAGCTGATGCTGCTGGGCCGCGCGCTCATGCAGAACGCGCACGCGCTCATCATGGACGAGCCAACGGCGAGTCTGGACTACGGCAACAGCTTCCGCGTCATGCAGCGCATCGAGTCGCTCTCCGCCGGAGGCTACAGCGTGATCTTCTCCACGCACGAGCCGAATCAGGCCTTCCGCTACGCGACGAAGGTGCTCGCGCTCAAAAACGGGCGAGTCCTCGCCTTCGGGCCGCCGGCCGACGTGCTGACGCCGGAGCTGCTCGAAGCGCTCTACGGCGTCCGGGTCGCCGTCACGCAGGTTTTGGCCGGGGGACGGAGCTTTTCCGTCTGTACGCCGTATGGCGGGGAGGAGCTTTGATGTTTACGTGGACGCCGGAGATGATCCGGCTCATGCAGAACGCCAACGCGCGCAGCGAGTATCACCGGCAGCTCGCCGCCATCCTCGCACCGAAGCTGGCCGGCTGCCGCACGCTCTGCGACGCGGGGTGCGGGCTGGGCAGCCTCTCGGCAGCGCTGAGCCCATATTTTGACGCGATCACCGCCGCCGACATCTCCGACGCCGCGCTGGACGTGCTGCGCGAGACCATCCGGACGCAAAACCTCACCAATATCACCCCCCTGCCCTGCGATCTGCTGCAGAGCACAGACCGGACGCGGTATGACGGCATGGTCTTCTGCTTTTTCGGCAGTCTCGCGGAGATCCTGCCCGTGGCGCGCAGGCAGTGCGCCAAAACGCTTGTCATCATCAAAAAAAATTACGAGCTGCACCGCTTTTCCCTGACCGCGCAGCCCATCCGCGGCGAGACCGCGCCCGCGGCCTGCGAAGCGCTGCGCGCGATGGGCATCCCGTTTACCTTCGACGCACGGGAGCTCGAGCACGGGCAGCCGTTTGCCTCGCTGGACGAGGCCGTGCAGTTCTTCCGCATCTACAGCAAGGACGAAGCACCCGGGGCCGTCACGCCCGAGGCCGTCCTTCCCCGCCTGCAGAAGACCGGCGACGACGCTTTCCCCTACTATCTGCCGCAGATCAAGCGGCTCGGTATTCTGACGATCAAGATGGAGGATCTACTATGAAAGAGCTGTTTACATCCATGCTGCAGGCGCTCTCGGACGGGCAGAGCGTCGTGCTGTGCAGCATTCTCGCCTCGTCCGGCTCCACGCCGCGCGGCGCAGGCGCAAAAATGGCCGTCTTCGCCGACGGGCATACGGTCGGCACCATCGGCGGCGGCGCTGTGGAAAAATGTTCCGGTGAAAAGGCGCTGGAGGTTTTGCAGAGCAAGCAGTCGCTGGTGCAGGGCTACTGCCTCGCGCCCAACCAGGTCGCCGACATCGGCATGATCTGCGGCGGCAATGTGACGGTCTATTTCCAGTACTTTGACCCGGCAGACGAAAACGGCCGGGCGCTGCTGCAGGGCATTCTGGAGCTGCTGCGGGGCGACGATGACAGCTGGCTCGTCTACCGGATGGACGGCGGCTGCGTCAGCGCCATGGGCACGTTCGATGAGGCCCACGGCCTGCGCTTTACGGACTGCATCACGCCCGAGGCGCTGCGGCCGATGCTGCTCTCCAACGCGTTCACGAAAAAGGGCGACCCCGGCTACTATATCGAACCTCTGACGCAGGCCGGGCACGCCTATATCTTCGGCGGCGGCCACGTGGGCACGGCGCTCGCGCCGGTGCTGGCCTCGGTCGGCTTCCGCGTGGTGGTCTATGACAACCGGCCGGACTTTGCAAAGCCGGACCATTATCCGTCGGCCGAGCAGGTCATCCTCGGCGATTATCTGGACATCGGCGCGCACCTGACGCTGACGGAAAACGACTACGTCTGCATCATGACGCCCGGCCATCAGGCCGACCGCGAGGTCCTGCTGCAGGCCCTGCGCTCCCCCGCGACCTACATCGGCTGCATCGGCAGCCGCCACAAGATCGCCGCGACCAACGCCTATCTCATGGCCAACGGCATCCCGGAGGCGGACCTTGCCCGCGTCCACGCGCCGATCGGGCTGGAGATCTACGGCCAGACCCCGGCGGAGATCGCCGTCTCCGTCGCCGCGGAGATGATCCGCCACCGCGCGCTGCGCGCCGGGACCGACAAAAAGCCGTCGAAGAGGTGAGGACATGCACGTATTTCTGACCGGACCCGTACAGATCGGGAAAAGCACCCTGCTCCGCGCCTCGCTGGACGCGCTGCAGCCGCAGAAGCTCGGCGGCTTCCGGACCGTCTCGGCCCAGCCGCAGGCCGACGGCAGCCGCCCGGTCTACCTGCACCCCGCGTGCAGCCCGGACGAGCTGCACGAAAGCGCCAACCGCATCGGCATCCGGCGGCCGGGGCTCGGCATCGTCTCCTTCCCGGCCGCATTCGAGACGGCGGGCCTCGCCGCGCTGGCGGGTGCGGAGGACTGCGACCTTCTTCTGATGGACGAGATCGGCCGCATGGAGCGGCGGGCGGACACGTATTCCGCGCGTATCCTGACGCTGCTGGACGGCGGCGTGCCCATCCTCGGCGTCGTCCAGAAAAAGGCCGACACCCCGCTGGCCCAGGCCATCCGCTCCCACCCCCGCGTCCGCCTGATCGAGGTATCCGAAGAAAACCGCGATACCCTCCTCCCCACCATCCTCGAAGCCCTGCGGAGCTGAGCATCCCGGATATACAAACCGCGCCGCTGGCAAAAGCCAGCGGCGCGGTTTTTTCAAGAAAATTCTGCACCAGTCGCCGGGCGCATCCGGCGAAAGCCGATGGCGGTCAATACAGGGCGTTCCCGCAGCTTATGCCCACACGAACCAGCAGTAGAGGTAGCCGGTGAGGACGGCGAGGAGGGTGAAGGGAACGCCGATCTTGAGGAAGTCGGTGGCCTTGACCTCGTAGCCCTCCTTCTGCAGGATGCCGATGGCGGCGATATTGGCGGACGCGCCGATGGGCGTGAGGTTGCCGCCGAGCGTCGCGCCGACGAGCAGGCCGAAATACAGCACGTGCGCGTCGCAGCCCATCATGGCCGCGATGCCCTGCACGACGGGCAGCATCGTGGCGACGTACGGGATATTGTCGATGAAGGCAGAGATGATGACGGAGCCCCAGACGATGATCGAGTACATGCCAAAGAGGCTATTGCCGCCGAGCTTGACGAACAGGGCGCTGATGTCCTCGATGACGCCCGTCTCGGTCAGCGTGCCGATGACGACGAACAGGCTCATGAGCAGCAGGAGCGTCTCAAAGTCGATCTCGCCCAGCGCATATTTGATGGGGCCGAAGTGCTTTTTCTGGAGAATGGAGCGCACGAGACCGATGAGGAACAGCGTCATGCAGATCAGGCCGTTCGTCAGCGCCGGGCGGCCCGGGATGAACGACGCCGCGATCAGCAGCACCACCGTGCCGCACAGCAGCCAGGTCGGGAACAGGTCTTCCACGGCCGTCGGCTCGCCGACGGTGACCTTGCCCTTCTCCTTGCGGAAGATGAACATGATGACCGGGACCGTGACGAGCGCGCCCAGCTCCACGGCAAAGAAGATGGAGCATTTGCCGTCCATCACGATGAAGTCCAAAAAGTCCATGTTGGCGTAGCCGCCCAGCATGATGGACGTCGTGTCGCCGACCAGCGTGGCCGCGCCCTGCAGGTTGGAGGAGACCGCGATGCAGATGAGCAGCGCGACCGGGGAGGTCTTCAGCTTCTTGGCGATGGACAGCGCGACCGGCGCGATCATCAGGACCGTCGCCACGTTGTCAACGAACGCGGACACGACGCCGGCGAAGACCGACAGCGCGACCGCCACCCACATGACGTTGGGTGTCTTCTGCAGCAGCAAGTCCGCCATACGCTCCGGCATTTTCGACTCGATGAACAGCGCGACCGTGCCCATCGTACCGGCCAGCATCAGAAGGACGTTCCAGTCGATGGCCGAGAAGACGGATCCGAGCGGCATCGCGCCGGAGACGACAAAGATGACCGCCGAGATCAGCGCGACGTACGGCCGCTTCTTGGGCAGGGCGATCATCAGGATATACGTGATTGCGAAGAGGATGATGGTGAACAGCTTCATGACAGGGCTCCTAACTTTTCTTTTTCATTTCTTCCGGGAACATTTTACCGCTGCCCGGGGGCTCCGGGCAGCCGGATAAAATCGCAGGGGCCGCGGCGCTCAGTCCGCAAAGAAGGTGATCTTCCCGCTCGTGATGACCGTGATGATGTCCGCGATCATGCACACGACAGTCACGATGCGCGAGACGGTCGCCAGGGCGGCGGGCAGCTCGACAAAGGACAGGATCGACAGCACATAGGCCGCGACCATGATCCAGCCGATGACCTTCGCGGCCGTCGTCTTCCCGGCCGCGCGGTAGAGGCCGCCGACCAGACCGTCAAGGAAAATGACCAGCACGAGCAGCAGCCACTTCGGCAGCTGCTCGATCCCGTTTCTCAGCTTTTCCAGTGTTTCCATGTTTTTTGTTCTCCTTTTGCTCCGGTTTGGAGCGTTTCTTTTTTTAGACGGATCGGCAGAAGGAAAGGTTCCCGCCGCCGGGAATTTTTTTACGCCATCCGCTGGCCGTTGATCACGAGCGCGAAATGCAGCCCCAGCTTCTCCGCCGCGCGGCGGCACAGGAGCATGCGGTCCATGAAGATCTCAAAATACTCGATCACCGCGCACACCTCCGTGTCGATGGCGAGCGTGAGACAGATCTCCTTGTCGGTGAGCGTGACCTCGTGCTTTTTGACGGAGTAGTTGACGCGGTCGTGGATGTCAAAGGCGGCGCGGGCCTTCGGCCGCACACGGTTCGCGCGCACGTCCATCTTATCCGCCAGGATGAGCGCCGCCGCCACGGGGTTGACCGGGAAGGCGGTCTTTTCGTCGTGATTGCCGATGGCGGTGATGATGGTGGCGGTCTCCTCGGGCGCCGCGCCCATTTTATCGAGAATACGGAAGGCCATGACCGCGCCGGACTGCGCATGGTCGATGCGGTTGATGACGTTGCCGATATCGTGCAGCCAGCCTGCGATGGCGGCGAGCTCGCACGTGCGGTCGTCATAGCCCAGCGTCTTTAAAATGGCGCTCGCCTGCGCCGAGACGAGGCCCACGTGGGCAAAGCTGTGCTCCGTGAAGCCCAGCGCGGACAGCGATTCGTCCGCCTTGCGGATGTAGCTTGTGATCTCCTCACTTTGCTTGACCTGTTCCAGTGTGATCGACATAGGCGCTCCTTTTCTCTTTCTTTTACAGGTTGGCCAGCGTTGTGCCCGTCAGCCAGTGCAGCAGCTCCTCAGGAGTAGCGGGCTTGCCGGCTGTGAAAAACTCTGTCCGGCCGGGGACCATCTGCGTATCGTCGTCGCTCTCGGCCCAGGTGACGCGCTGCAGCACGCGCAGCCTGCAGGTGCCAAGATCCGTGACCTCCGGCGGCACCTGCCGGTGCTGGATGAGGATGGTCACGCCGTAGTTATCCGAGGTCCAGCGGCCGAAGTTCGTCGTCGGCTTGCGCCATTTCCAGCGGCAGCGGGCCCCGCCGTCCTCCATCTTCACGAGCTTCAGATAGCCGCCCTCCACGTCCTGCACACAGCGCATGAGCCAGACGACGTGATAGCCCGCCTTCTGAAAAAACTCGCAGACGTCGAAAAAATGCGCCTTCATCAGCAGCCCGTCCTGCAGCATGACGACAAACTGGTTGATCTGGATATAGGCAATGCGGGTCTGCCTCTCGACGGTGACCGGCACGTTGCGGTTTTCCTCCGGCACGAGCGACTGCCAGCGCGCGAGCCACGCCTGCTGACTGTCCGCTTTTTCCTGGCGTCTTCTTCTGATGGCGTCAAACAGCATGGCCGGTCCTCCTGGCAGACTTTTTGGCATTTTATCATTTTAGATTTTACCTGCGCAGAAAATACTTGTCAAGTAAATTGACGGATCGATCCAAAACTATTAAAATAAAGGAAATCAGGAGGACGTTTTATGGATCAGCATCCGTCTGTCAACAATCTGTATCTCTCCGAGCGCCTGCAGAAAACGCTTGCGGGCGTCGGCAGCCATACCGTCACGACCGTCATCGCCCCCATGGGCTACGGCAAATCGACCGCCCTGAAATGGTGGCAGCAGCAGCTGGCCGCCCGGATCCCGCACGCAAAGATCTTCCGCCAGCTCGTCGCGGCCGACAGCCGTCAGGATTTCTGGGACGGCTTCTGCCGCGCGCTGCGGCCGCGGCCCGTGCTCGCCGGGCAGCTGCAGGCACTCGGCTTCCCGGCTGACCCACATACCATGCGCCTGCTGCACGAGCTGCTGCAGGACGCGCTGGCCGGGCATCCGGATCCCGTATTTTTCATTCTCGACGACGTGCATCTGCTGCAGAGCGTCGATCTGCCCGGCATCGTCTCGTTCCTTGCCGAGCGGCTGCCGGCGCAGGTCCACATCGTCCTGCTCTCGCGCAACCAGATCTTCTCCGCCGCCGCGCAGCTGCGGCTGGGCAGCGGCCTTCTGATGATCGGCGCGGCCGACCTTCGGCTGCGGCCGGAGGAGATCTGCCGGTATGCCGCCTGCTGCCGTCTTCCGATGACGCTTTCGCAGGCGCAGGCGCTTTTCGCCGTGAGCGAGGGCTGGCGGGCCATGCTCTATCTGATGTTCCGCGCGTATTGCCAGACCGGCGTCTGGCAGCCGGATTCCCGCAGCGCCGACACGCTCATCGAGCAGGTCATGCTCGACCCGCTGGACGAGCGGCGGCGGCTGTTCCTGCTCAAAAACTGCCTGACCGAGGAATTCACCGCCGAACAGGCCTGCTTCGTCTGGCAGGAAGCCGACGGCGAGGCGCTGCTGCACGATCTGACGCACAACAACGCCTTCATCACCACCGGCGACGCGGGCGTCTACCGCTGCCACCACATGCTGCGGATGCTGCTGCGCCGGAAGTTCGCGCAGCTGGACGAGGCGCTGCAGCAGTCGGTCTGCCGCAGGCTCGGCCAGTGGTACAGCCGGGCGGGCGAGGAGCTGCTGGCCGCGGAGTTTTTCTGCCGCGGCGGCGACTGGGACGGCGTCCTGACCGCCGCGGCGCGCGACTGCGGAAAATCCATCTGCGGCGAGCACCGGCAGATGCTGTTAAGCTGGTGCCAATCGTGCCCGGAGGAGGCGCTCCGGCGGCACCCGGACGCGCTTTGCGTGCTGATGCGCAAGCTCTATTCCTTCCGGCAGATCCCGGAGCTGCTGCGGCTGCAGAAGTTTCTGCTCGAGAGCCTGCAGGCCGGCAGTAGCCTTTCCGAGGCGGAGAAAAGCAACTATCTCGGCGAATGCGACCTGGTGATGAGCTTTCTGCGCTACAACGACATCGCCGCCATGAGCGAGCTCCACCGCTCGGCCTGCGCGCGCATGACGCGCACGACCCGCTGCATCGACCTCGGCGGCACGTGGACCTTCGGCTCGCCGTCGGTCCTCATGATGTTCCACCGCACGCCCGGACAGCTTGACGAGGAAAACGCGCAGATGCGCGCGTGCATGCCCTACTACTACAAGGTCACCGACGGCCACGGCAGCGGCGCGGAGCACTCCATGCAGTGTGAGACCGACCTGCTGCGCGGGCGCTTCACCGACGCGGAGATCGGCTGCCATCTGGCCAGAGACGCCGCGCAGGCGCGCGGCCAGTACAGCATCCTCCTCACGGCGGAGTTTACCGCCCTGCGGCTTTCCCTTCTGCAGCATGGAGAAGCCGGGATCGACGAGACGCTCGCGCAGCTGCACGGGACGCTCAAATCGCAGCGGCAGTTTCTGCTCCTGCGCACGCTCGACCTCTGTCAGGCGTGGCTGGACGCCATGCGCGGCCGCGCGGACCCAGGCGCGTGGTATCTGACGCCGGAGGCGGACGCATCGTTCCTCAGCCCGGTGCTGCCAATGCTGCGCATCGTGCAGAATGAGGTGCTGCTGGCCCTTGGCGAATGGACGAAGCTGCTCGCCCGCGGCGAGAGCTGCGCCGCGCTGAACACCGCCTTACATACCTGCCTGGCGGATATCTATCTGCATATCCAGCTCGCCTGCGCGCAGTTCCAGCTCGGCCGCCGGGAGGATGCGCAGCGGGAGCTCGGCACGGCCCGGTGCCTCGCCGCGCCGGACGGCCTGACCCTGCCGTTCACGGAGCACGCGGCGCTGCTCGGCCCGCTGCTGCGATCGCCGGAGACGGCCGCCGCGCGTTCGCGCGTCAGCAGTCTCAGCCCGCGGGAGCTGGAGATCGCGCAGCTCGCCGCCGCGCGCCGGACGAACGCCGAGATCGCCGAAGCGCTGCACCTGTCGGAGGCGACCGTCAAAAACCACCTCAAGCGCATCTTTGACAAGCTCGGTCTTGACGGCAGCGCGCGCGGCAAGCGGATGCTGCTGGCCGATGTGCTGCCCAAGATTAGCCCCTGAGGGGCCTATGAAACCCGACTGCTCCACGGTAAACTGGTATCAGACCGTTTATCGTGGAGTTTTTTCAATTTCAATCCGGGAGGATCATCATGAAAAAAGTCAGGAACCTGCTTCTTGTGCTGTTGGCTGCGGTCCTGTGCCTGCTGCTTCTGACCGGCTGCGGTGAAAAGGACGTGACCGTCTCCGTCACGCTCGTCAACCGCTCCGGACGCGAGATCTCGTCCATCAGCATCACCCCCTCGACCAGCACCGAATGGGACACCGAGTTTGTCGGCGGCGCGTTCGCCGACGGCGAGACCATCAGTGCCAATCTCGGCACCTACAAGGAATCCGAGGTCCCCTCTGCCTATAACATCCTCGTCTACAACGACGAAAACTACATCCTGTACGACACCAGTGTCGACGAGCTGGATTTCGCGATCCAGGACGGCGACTATATCATCTTCCTGCCGCCCGAGGGCGAGGTGCCCATCGAGATCGCGCACGACTATGATCCGTCCGACTATGACGAGGCGGATGAGACCGCCTATGCCTTCGAAGAGACCGAGCCCACGCTTTCCGGCGATCTGAGCGGCTATACCGGCTGCTGGAAGCTCGCGGACGAGCCGTTCTACTTCGTCATCAACGAGGACTACGAGTGGATCGCCATCAACCTCTACGGCGAGCAGGTCGGCCCCGGCTACGTCGTGGACGAGGGCGAGAACATCACGCTCTGCATGGAGGATGATTCCCAGCTCGTCTCCCTGTGGCAGACGGCCTACGGCGCTCTGAGCGATGCGAACGGCAATACGCTCACCGCCATGGACTACATCATGCTCCTGCCCACGCCCGAGGACGATCTGAACCAGACCGCCGCCTTCCCCGGCGGCTTCACCAACGTCACCATCGACTATCCCATCCAGATGGAGGCGCATGAGCAGCCGAACGTCTCGAACGCGCTGAGCTTCAACGCCGTGATGGAAGACGGCACAGATGACTATTACTCCAACATCATGATCGCCTTCCAGCCCATCGAGGGCTTCGACCCCTACATGGAAAAGGGCGCGGCCACCGCGAAGACCTACATGGTCAAGATGCTCGACGACTTCATGAAGAGCATGTACGGCAGCTATCTCATCAAGTCCTTCGGCTCGTACTTCAAGGATAACGGCGACTATTACAGCCTGACCGGCTATATGTGGCTCGACGGCGACATCTTCTCCGGCGATCTGACCCAGCCGGTACGCGGCTGCATGGAGGTCCGGTATTACGGCCCGACGGGCTACGCCCTCGTCGCCACGACCATCGCGCTCGAAGGCCGCATCCGCAACTACTTCGACATCTGCAACAACATGCTCACCACCCTCTCCTACACCGCCGGCTGGAGCACCGCGCCCAAGCCCGTGCCCGCCCAGCCCACCTACTCCGGCGATTCCGGCGACTACGGCACGCCGTACTACTGGTACGACGAGGACGGCGACGTCTGGTACTGGAACGGCTATGAGAACGAGTTCATCAGCTACGGCTCCGACGGCTACATCGACGACGACACCGGCGAATACATGGAATCCAACGACGCCGGCTGGGATTACAGCGACGAATATTACGACGATTACGATCCGTGGTCCGATCCCGGCGACGGCTGGGGCGACTACACCGAAGACGACGGCTGGGGCGACTACTTCTAAGCTCTACAGCCTCACGCACCCGAAAGGAGGACGCCCATGCGCGCAGATCTTGCTCTGATCGGCTTCATCCTGACGCTGGCGGGCGGCATCACGCTGCTCGTGCTGCGCCGGCGCCGCGGCGGCGTGCCGCTGCTGCTGGGCGGGATCGTTCTGCTGCTGACCGCAGCCGCGTTCGCGCTGTATCTGGCAGCGACGCTTCTGCTGGTGCTGGCAGTCCGGTAGCTCCGTTTGCGAAAAAAGAAGAAAAATGACATAGGATTTCACAGATATTTAAAATCTACCCCCTAAGTTTTTTAATACCATCCTGATATTCTATACTTGCAAGAAGCAAACGTCTTTTTCATTTTTCTCCTTTTCTCCATATTGTTTAGAACGCGCGCAGACAAACTGGTCATTTGTCTGCGCGTATTCTTTTGCCCGCCTTGTTTTTCCCCGCCCTGCGTGCTAAACTATCCAAAAAAGTTACTTGGAGGCCCTGTCATGATCTATACCGTTACGCTCAATCCCGCGCTGGATAAAACCGTGCAGATCCCCTCGTTCCGTCTGGGCGAGGTCAACCGGATCTCGGCCATGCGCACCGACCCCGGCGGCAAGGGCATCAACGTCTCCAAGGTCCTGCGGGAGCTCGGCGAGCCGAGCGTGGCCGCGGCCATCCTCGGCGGCGCGGCCGGGCAGAAGATCGAGTCCGCGCTGCGCGCGCTCGGGATTGAGGGCATGTACCTGTTCACCGGGCACGAGACACGCACGAACCTCAAGATCGTCGACCCCACGCTGCACACCAACACCGACGTCAACGAGCCGGGTGCCCCGGCGGACGAAGCCGTCCTTTCTAAGCTTCTTTCGCAGCTGACCGGCCGGCTGCGCCCGGGCGATCTGGTCGTGCTGTCCGGTAAGGCGCCCGCGGGCGCGCCGGATACGCTCTACCGCGACTGGATCCTGGCCTGCCGCGCCGCCGGTGCGGCCGTGTATCTCGACGCCGAGGGCGAGCTGCTGCGGCAGGGCGTCACGGCCGGTCCCGCGCTCATCAAGCCCAACCAGGCGGAGCTCTCCGGCGTGATGGGCCGGCCCCTTACGACCGAGGACGAGACGATCCGGGCCGCGCAGGAGCTGCTGGCGCAGGGCGTCGGCTGCGTGGCCGTGACGATGGGCGCGGGCGGCGCACTTTTGTGCTGGGAGGACTGCGTGCTGCGCTGCGAAAGCCCGCGCGTACCGGTCGGCAGCACGGTCGGCGCGGGCGACAGCGTCGTCGCGGCGCTGGCCTACGCACGGCAGCGGCAGCTCTCGCGTGAGGATACGGCCCGCCTCGCTATGGCGACGGGCGCGGCCAACGTCATGTGCTCCGGCACACAGGCGGCCAGGCTTGGTGACATCGAACAGCTCCTGCCGCAGGTGCGCATCACCAGACTGTGAACTGTTCACAATTTCTTTACCGGTTTTTGAAACCCTGTTCAAAATCTTCCGCTATATTAAAATATAAGAAGTGAAACAAACCGATCGGTTCTCTTCTGCATCTTCCGGCGATGCGCCGTCTGATGCCGCGGAAATATCTGCGGATAAGCCGACAGCCGTGCGCGTGACAATCGCCGTCACCCCTCTTCTTTTGGAACCCTCTCCTATGATCCTTACGCGCAGTCCAAAGGCGGCCTGCGCGTAAGCCGATGGCAAATAAAAGCAGCAGCCCGGACACTTTCGTGTCCGGGCTGTTCGTTTTATGCCGCAGCTTTTTCGCGGGGGTCCAGGAAGGTGCTGGGGTGTTTTTTGCAGGTCGCAAGGCTCACGAGCACAAGCGCCAGCGCACAGGCAATCGCCCCCGGGACTGTCGCGCCGAGGCCGAAGGGCTGCCCCAGCAGCTTCCACACGATCGTCACCGAAAAGCCCGCACCCATACCGGCCAGGATCCCTGCTTTCGTCGCCTTTTTCCAGTACAGCGCCGCAAAGGCGGGCAGGCCCGCGGCGGCCGCATAAAAGCTCCAGGCAAACATCAGGATATTGTACGCATTTTTGATATACAGCGCGATGAACAGCGCGCCCAGCGGCAGGATCACCGCGAACACACGCGTCAGCCGCAGCTCCTTTTTTTCCGGGATATCGGGCCTGAAGACCTTGTAGATATCATGCACGCAGGTCTGTACAGAGACGATCAGATAACTGTCTGCCGTGGACATGATGACAGACAGGATGCCCGCCAGCGCCAGACCTGTCAGGCCGACCGGCAGGATCTCGATCGCCAGCGCCGGGACGACTGCGTCGGTCGAGCCGTAGGCCGCGAGCTTCTCCGCCGGGACCAGCTGGTGCGCCACGACGCCCATGAACCACACCAGCGGGATCGTCAGTCCGTAGGCCAGCGTCCCGAGGAACAGCCCCTCCTTGGCCGACTTGCGGTTCTTGGCAGCAAAGGCCCGCTGCCACATCTCCGCGCCAGCGAGGGTGAAGACGAAATAGGTGATGATATCGCCGACGATGCTGCCGTCCAGATACGGCTTCGCCAGCTCTGGCGCGAGATTCTGCACAAAATTGCCGATCCCGCCGAGCTTGATGAGCGACGACGTCGGAATGAGGATATACACGAACAGGATCAGCATGACGAACTGAAAGACGTCCGTATAAATAACGCCGAACAGGCCGGAGGTCGCCGTATAGATGATGAATACCGCGCAGGCGATGAGCGCGCCCATCTCATACGAGATGCCAATCTCGCCGCCGAGCATGTTGATGATCGTCGCAGTCGCCGTGACCTGCGAGGCGACAGTGCCCATCATCGTGAACGCGATCAGGCAGCCGAGCACGACCTTGGCCGTCTTCCCGAAACGCTGCTCAAACAGATCCGGGATGGACGTGACATTGAATTTCCGTCCGACGTCGGAAATACGTCCGGCAAAGCCGGAGAAGATAAACATCCCGAGCAGATACGGCAGCGCCGTCATGATGGCCTTGAAGCCGCTGGAATACGCAACGCCCGCACGGCCCATCAGGCCGCTGCCGCCGATGATGGTCGCGCATACCGTGGCCATCAGCACCAGCGGCCCGAAGGACCGTCCGCCCAGATAATAATCGTCCATGCTCTTGACCTTTTTGACCACGACCAGGCCAATGAGCACCATGGCGATCAGATAGGCCGCAATGATGGCCAGATCGATCGCGTGAATTTCGTTATGAACCACAAGTGTCTCCTTTCCCTTCCGGCAGGCAGACACCTGCCGGACTCATGTTGCTTCCGTTTCCCTGAAAAACCGGGCGACAGCCTCCCGGGCCTCCGGGTCGCCCACAAAAATGACCAGATCGCCCCCATACAGCTCCGCGTACGGGCCGGGTGAGATGAACATGGCCTCTGCGCGCCGGATCGCGACGACGGTCGCGCCCGTTGCCTGCCAGAAATGGAGCGAGCCGAGGCTCCGCCCCGCATCCGACCAGTCCTGCGGAACGCGGCAGGCATAATTCTGCAGCTGCTCTGCAGCCTGTATGGGCTGCATGGGATCGTCCAGAATGCTGCCGCACAGCTCTGAGACCTGCCGCGCGACCGCCTCCTGCTGGGCGAGCAGCGCGCGCAGCTTCTGCTTTTTCCGCCGCAGCTCGAGCTTTTCGCCGATCATTTGCAAATAGCGCTTCGCATTCTCAGCGGAGCGCACGTACACCCCGCTCTGCTCCTTGACCGTTACGACCTGCATATCGCGCAGCAGCTGCACGGCCTTGCGGATCGTCTCTGGAGAGACCTGATACTCTGACGAGAGCTTTGACCGCCCGGAAAGCTTTTCCCCCTCGGCAAACTGTCCCTCCGCGATCCGCCCGGCGACGGATCCCGCGATCCGCATATATTGCGGGAGTTCCTCGTTCTCCATACCGGCGCCCCCTTTCCCGCGATTTTATACCATTATACAAACTGACAACTTTCTTTTCAAGATGAATTTTCAGTTTTTAACGAAATCCAAATCTCCCAGGGCAAAAAAATCCGGCTGCACAGCAGAGCCGTACAGCCGGAAGCTTGAGGAGGCTATTTTGATTAGATCATTCTGACCTTGTCGTCCGACAGGAAGAACAGCGCCAGCGCGCCGGGGCCGACGTGCGAGCCGGTCACCGGCTCGTAGTCCACCAGCAGGATCTGCTTCGGCGGGCAGCTGCTGCGGCGCAGCAGCGAGGCGAGGATCTGCGCGTCGGGTGCGCAGTCGGCATGCGCGATGCCGACCGTCTGCGTCTGCGCGTCGCGGACCAGCTCTTCATAGCGCTTGGCGATGGCCTCGATGGCGCGCTGGCGGCCGCGGAGCTTGGCAAAACAGACGATCTTGCCCTGCGGGTCGCCCTTGAGCAGGGGCTTGATCTGCAGCACGGTCCCGACGGCGGCTTCGAGATTGGACAGGCGTCCGGTCCTGCGGAGGTAGCGCAGGTCGTCGACCGTGAAGATCTGCGCCATGCGGTGCCGCAGCGAACGCAGAAGGGTGTAGGTGTCGTCGATGCTCATCCCCTCGCGGCGGCAGTCGACCGCGCGCATGACGAGCAGACCCTCGCCGAGCGAGGCGCTGTAGGTGTCAACGAGCAGGAGCTTGCGCGCCGGGAATTCCTCGCGCAGCTGGCGCGCGGCGATCTGGCCGGAGGCGTAGGAGCCGCTGATGCCGGAGGACATGCTCACGAACAGCACGTCCTCCCCTGCCTCCAGCATCGGGGTCAGCACATCGAGATAGCGCTGCGGCGGGATCTGCGAGGTCGAGACCTTCGTCCCGCTGCGCATCTGCGCATAAAAGGTCTTCGCGTCGAAGGTATTGAGGTCCAGACAGGCCTGCTCATCTCCGTCCGCGTGGAAGGTGAAGGGAATGATCGTGATATGCTCCTGCTGCAGATACGCAGTCGGGAGATTGGCCGAGGTATCGGTTACGATTCTGAACATGATATTGCTTCTTTCTGCATGTAATCTTCTATATTAGATTACCACATATCAATCGCAATGTCAATTCGTCTTCCAGTACAAATATTCGTTGCATTTTGCCCGGGATGTGCTATACTGGTTACGAAAGGTGTGTGTAAGTTTATGGAATTCGACAATGACCTTGTCGTAGGCAAGCTGCGGCGGTGGGAAAAGTATCTCGCCGCCTATCGCCTGCCCGCGTGGGAGCAGATCCCGGATCTCGGGCTGTATATGGAGCAGGTCGTGCTGCTTCTGCGGCAGTACCTTGACTATCTGCCGCCCGAGCTCAAGCAGCCCGAGCCCATCACGGCGGCCGCCATCAACAACTACGTCCGCACCCGGCTTCTGCCGGAGCCGCGCAAAAAGCGCTACTACCGCGTGCATATCGCCTATCTGATCATGATCTGCACGCTCAAGCAGGCGCTCCGCCTGTCCGAGCTGCAGACGCTGCTGCCCGGCGATCTTCCGGAGGACGAGGTCCGGCGCACCTATGACGCCTATGTGCGGCGGCACCAGCTGTGCGCGCAGTATTTCATCGACCAGGTCCGCCTGACGGCCGCCGCCATGTTTGACCGAGAGGTCACCATGGAGCTTGCCGTCCGCGACACCCCGGAGATGATCACCTCCGCCGCCATCCTGAGCGGCTTCGCCCGCCTCTTCGCCGAAAAGCTCCTGCTCCTCGAAGGTAAGACCCTCGCCACCGGCGGCAGCATCGAGGTCCGTACATGACAAAAACCACCTCCGGCAGCTGCCGGAGGTGGTTTTCTTTTTTTCGTTATACCCCGATCCTTTGTGTGCGCCAGGCTTCTCCGTGCGTACCATATAAAAAATCAAATTCATGCAGAAAAATCCGCCGGTCTGTGATAGAATCAAAGCAAGCTGTGCGCAGGGCGGCCTGCGCGGATTCTGACGGAAGGATAAACGAACATGAAACTTGTGATTCTGGATGGTTATACGGAAAATCCCGGCGATCTGAGCTGGGATGGGCTGCGGGAGCTGGCGGAGGTGACGGTCTATGACCGGACGAGCCTGACAGATCCCGCGCAGACGATCGCGCGCATCGCGGATGCCGAGATCGTGCTGACCAACAAGACGCCGCTGCCGCGGGCGGTCTTTGAGGCCTGCCCCAACATCAAAATGGTCGGCGTGCTGGCCACGGGCTACAACGTCGTGGATATCGCCTGCGCCAGGGAGCGCGGCATCCCCGTCTGCAACGTCCCGGCCTACGGCACCGCCTCGGTCAGCCAGTACGCCATCGCCCTGCTGCTCGAGGCCTGCCACCACATCGGCCACCACAGCGACGCTGTCCATGCCGGCCGCTGGGCCAGCTGCCCCGACTGGTGCTTCTGGGATTACCCGCTCATCGAGCTCGAGCATAAGACGATCGGCATCATCGGCTTCGGCCGCATCGGCCAGTCGACCGGCCGCATCGCAAAGGCGCTCGGCATGCGCGTGCTGGCCTATGACGTCTTTCCCGCCGACGCCGGCCGCGCCGTCGGCGAATACGTCGAGCTGGACACGCTGCTCGCCGCCTCGGACGTGATTGCCCTGCACTGCAATCTGACGCCGGAGAACGAGAAGATCATCTGCAGGGAGAACATCGCCAAGATGAAAGACGGCGTGATCCTCGTCAACAACGCCCGCGGGCAGCTCGTGGCCGAGCAGGATCTGGCCGACGCGCTGAACAGCGGCAAGGTCGCCGCCGCCGCGCTCGACGTCGTCTCCACCGAGCCCATCCGCAGCGACAATCCCCTCCTGCAGGCCAAAAACTGTATCCTCACCCCGCACATCTCCTGGGCCCCCATCGAAAGCCGCCAGCGCATCCTGGACTGCACCATCCGCAACGTCCGCCAATTCCTCTCCGGCACCCCGGAAAATAACGTGTGGGGGTAAGTTGCCTGATCTCATGCAGCAAGAGCACCGTATTTCGTGAAATACGGTGCTCTTGTACGTTTCCCGGCACATCGGCAGCTTGATTCTGGCCTCCAGCTTTGGGAAATCTGTCGTATATTGCCCAGCAGTCCATCACCTGCATAAAAATCGCCCGGTCATCCTGCGGATGGCCGGGCAATTTTATGGGTTCACGGGCGGATGATGCAGTCGGCCTGGAGCTGTTTTTCGGCGATGACGTACATGTTGGTCACTTCGCCGACGCGGAGCTTTTCGGTCAGGCCGTAGTAATTGAGGCAGGTGCCGCAGGTCAGGATCTCGACGCCCTGGCTCTGCAGCGCCTGCAGGTCCTCGAGCGAGGCCGAGCCTTCGCAGGTGACGGCCGCGCCGGCGTTGTAAAACAGGATCGCCGCGGGCAGCGTCTCCTGCTGCGTGAGCGCGAACAAGAACGCCTTGAGCAGGGCTCTGCCGAGCTCCTCGTTCCCCTCGCCCATGTGGTCGGTCGAGATGACGACGACGGTCTTTTTCTGCGCCGCCGGGGCAGTGCAGGCGATCGTCTCCTCCTTCGGCAGCTCCGCGCCCTCCGCCGCGGTGATGGTGACGCGGTATTCGGCGTCCGAGATCGTTTCGACCTCGATGCTGCAGCCCTTGCTCTCGGCCAGCCGTCGGAGATTCTGCACCGCCGTTTCATTGTCGACCAGCGTCTCCACGCTCCCCGCGCCGCCGAGCGACTGCAGCGCCCGCAGCGTCTTCACGACCGGCAGCGGGCAGGCATCCCCCATCGCATTGATCCGGATCATGACCCTTCCTCCTTCGTGCTCCTGTCAGGAATATAACGTCTGCCTACAGTATATCCCCTCCCCACCCCGGATGCAAGCATTTTCGCTGCATGCAGAGCATCGGAAACTCAAGTGTCGGTTAACAGGAGACTGATTTCATATACCTACGCACGTCTTATGCCTATGGTTCTGAGACCTCGCGTCCGGCGAGGAAGACTTTTTTCACGTGGACGAGATCGTCGATGAGGAGCAGATCGGCTTTTTTTCCGGGGGCGATGGAGCCGAGTTCGCGGTCCAGCCCCAGGAGCTTTGCCGGGTTCAGGCTCGCCATGCGGATCGCGTGGCACAGGCCGTAGCCGGTGTGCGCCATGAGATTCCGGCACGCGCTGTCCAGCGTCAGATGGCTGCCAGCCAGATGCCCCTCATAGTCGTAATTGAGATCCGGGCCCCAGGCGATCCCGTCTGCCTCGTTATTCTTATAATCGCCGGCCGACGGCATGGAGTCGGTGATCAGGATGATCTTCTCCACACCCTTCGTCCGCACGACCATCTTCAGCATGTCCGGGTCGACATGGATCCCCGTCTCGTCGCAGATGAGCTCCGCGTACATATCCGGATCATACAGCGTATATTCGTCACAGCCTGCGCCGATGGTCCCCTGTGCAAAACCCGGCGCCTTGCCGGAATCGCCGTGGTGCGTCTGTACCTTCACGCCGCAGCCGCGCACCCGGCGGCACTGCGCGGCGGTCGCGTGCGAATGGCCCAGCGCGAAGATTGCGTTCGGATCCGCCCGGCGCACGTCCTGCATGAACCGTTCGATCCCCGGTCTGGCCGGGTCAATCGCCCAGATGCGCGCAAAGCCGCGCATCGCGTCGATCAGCGGCCGGTATTCCTCCGGCCGGATCTCCCCGCGCCAGAGGATCGAGTTCTGGTTGCTGCCCTCGCCGCTCATATACGGCCCTTCCATATAGAGGCCGCCGAGGTTCCCCGCCCCCTGCGCAATGGCGGTCTTTACGTTTTCCAGTCCCTGCAGCATCTGCTGCAGCGTCAGATTGCAGTAAAAGGCCGGCAGGACCGTCGTCTCGCCGTGCGAGAGGAAAAAGTCCGCGCATGCGCGCGGCGCGGCATAAAAGTGCTCCCGGACCGTGCCGTGGTTATGGATATCGACCAGCCCCGGCGCGGTATATAGTCCCTGCGCATCGATCAGCTCCGCGTCCGCCGGGATGTCTACCTCCGCGCGCTTTCCGCACTGCACGATGCGCCCGTTTTCAAACGTGACCGCACCGTCCCAGACATAGCTGTCTTCCAGGATCAGCTTTGTGTTGATAATTGCCTGCATGTCATTTCTCCTTTGTAACGCGGGATATCCCGCAGGGTTCCCTGCGGGATACGGGATCCTCTATAACAGCCGCCCTTCCTGCCGGCGGCAGTATAGCATTTCAGAACGCCGCTGCTTCCGTCACTGCAGCGTTTTCTCAGATATCCTTGTCCGCGATGCCGTTATACCAGCTGCCGAAGGGCTTGGCGATGGCTTCGGACACGTAGCACACGCCCTTCTTGAGACGGTAGATGGATGCCGGGCACTCCATGCTGATTGGGCCGTACAGCTCGAGCCGGGAGACCATGCGCTGCCACGAGCTGCCGTCCGCATTGGCGAAATTGTGCAGCTCCACGACCTCCTTCGCGTGCATCACGTCGCGCGGACCGATCGTCGCGGACTTCGGCGGCACGGCCCACACGTCGCCGGACGCGCCCATGGGCCCGAACAGCGAGTTCTCACAGACCGTCAGCGGGACCTCCGTCGTGATGCGGGAGCCCAGCTGCAGGAATTCTTCCATGGAGGCAGCCTTGAACTCTTCACTGCGCGGATCGATGAACGCCGTGTGGCCGGGCCAGCCCGTCGCCGTGTAGATCACGTCCACGCCGCCGCCCGTCACTTCGTCGATGACGTTGGAATATGCATCGTTCGCCCGGAGTTCGTTCGTAAAGGTGTGCCAGTGGTCGCGCGCCGGACGCAGGTCTTCCCGGATCCGGTAATAGAAGTGGTTCAGGAAGCTGTAGCCCAGGCCCGCGCCGTAAGTCAGCGGCGCGACATTGCCGTTCTCGTCAGCCCACTCGTCCATGGCAAAAGCGTGGAGATTGCGGCAGTTGATATTGAACTTGTTGATCATCTCCGCGACTGCCGAATAGGCCGCCGGCCACTGGTTCGGGCAGATCATGGAGAAGGGCTTATCCTCCAGATCGCTCTTTACGATGCGGTAGAACATATCCTGTACCATGCAGAGCGTCGGATCCAGGACCACGCGCACGGAATATCCGTTCTCGTTCGTGTATTCCATGTCCTCGCGTCTGATATTGCGCACGCGCTCCAGCTCCTCCAGCGGCAGCTCGCTGTGCGGCAGCCACGACGCCGGTCTGAATCTGAATTCGTCATAAAGTCCCATATTTATACTCCTTTTGTCTTCGGTTTGCCGTTTTGTTGCATATGGTGGTTGCGCTTCTTTCTTCCGGCCGTTCAAGCCGGATACGTCTGTTACTTTTGGCGGCGGCGGTTTGCCTCGTCGATCGCGACAGAGATGACCATGACGCTGCCGATCAGCACGTTCTGCAGGTTCGAGTCGATTGCGAACAGCGTCAGGGCATTCGAGATGAGGGCCATCAGCAGAATGCCGAGGAATGTACCGAGGATAGAGCCTTCGCCGCCGGAGAGGCTGACGCCGCCGATCAGCAGCGCGGAGATGACACGGAACTCAACGCCCTGCCCCAGAGAAGCCGGCGCGGAGCCGTAGCGCGAGGTAGCGAGGATACCGGCCAGCGCCGCGAAAAAGCCGATAATCATATAAAGCACGTACACGAACTTGGTGACGTTGATGCCGGACAGGCGCGCAGATTCCGGGTTAGAACCGATAAAATACGCCTGATGGAAAAACGAAACATACTTCAAAAGCAGCGCGGCGACCACCGCGACGATCAACATGACCACGATCAGCGTCGAAACGCCGAACAGATTCCAGTCCTGTACGATGGCCTTGAACGAAGCCGGGAAGTTGGAAAGCGTGGAGGAATTGATGATCATAAGGCCCGCGCCCTTAAACGCCATCCAGGTGCCCATCGTGGCGATCATGGGGACGACCTTCAGCTGCACGATGCAGAATGCATTCAGCGCGCCGATCGCAACACCCACGCACAGTCCGACCAGAATGCAGACCCAGACCGGGAGCCCCGCATTGAGCAGCAGACCGCAGACAAACGCGGAGCAGCCCATATTGGAGCCGACCGAGAAGTCCGTGTTGCCGGCGATCAGCGAGATCGTCAGAAAGGCGCCGATGATCATGTCGTTTGCCATATAATTGCCGATGGTCTTGAAGTTCGCGGTCGTCAGGAACTGTCTGGAGTTCAGGGCCATGAAGACGCCGAGGACCAGGACCAGCAGCAGGATCACAATTTCACGGATGGCAAATATTTTTTTCAGAATATGCCGGATACCGGATTCTTGTTTCCGGTCATAACGGATTGGCTGCTTCATAACGCGTACTCCTTTGTATCGATTTTCATGCCGGAGGTCAGGGCCATGATCCGTTCCTCTGAGATCTGGTCCAGCGGCAATTCGCCGGAAACGCGTCCTTCGTACATGGCGACGATCCGGTCGGATGCGCCGATCAGTTCCGGCATATCAGACGAAACCATCAGCACCGCCATTCCCTGCCTGGCGTAGCTCCGGATAAGATTGTGGATGGATTCCTTGGTGCCGACGTCGATGCCGCGCGTCGGCTCGTCGATCAGGAGGATCCTGGGGTGGCGGCTGATCCACATGGACAGAAGCACCTTCTGCTGATTGCCGCCGGAGAGCTGCTTGACAAGCTTGTTGACGTCCGGCGTTTTGATCTCGAATTTCTCCCGGTATTCTGCCGCGTCCTGCCGGCCCTCCCTGAACTGCATAAAGCCGTGCCGCGTCAGACGGTCGACGTTGGCAGCCAGCATATTGTCCGCGATCGACATCCGCAGAAACAGCCCCTTGTTCTTCCGGTCCTTCGTGATGTAGGCCAGCTTCTGCCGCTTGGCGCTGCCGGTGGAGTGAATATGGACCTCTTTTCCGTCCAGATACAGCTTCCCGCTCTCCGGGCGGTGTACACCGAAGATGCATTCGAGAAGCTCCGTGCGGCCCGCGCCTTCCAGGCCTGCCAGGCCGAGCACCTCACCGGCATGCAGACACAGCGATACGTCTTTGACGTAGTTTTTATAGCAGATGTTTTCCAGCCGAAGGACCTCTTCTCCGATCTGGCTGGTGCCAGCGCCGTACTGATACACGACGTCGCGCCCGACCATATATTTGACCAACTCTTCCTTGCTGGTCTGCGATACCTGCAGCGTTTTGATGTACTGGCCGTCACGCATGATCGTGACCGTATCGCAGATCTGGAAGATCTCCTCCAGACGGTGCGAAATATAAATGATGGATACGCCCCCGTCATGCAGGGTGCGCATGATCTGCATTAAGACCTCGGTCTCTTTTTCCGTCAAGGCCGAAGTCGGCTCATCCAAAATCAGGACCTTCGCGTTCTGCTTGACCGCGCGCAGGATCTCCACGATCTGCTGACGGCCAACACTCAGGTTGCGCATGGTCGCCTTCTCCCCGACGTCCTGGAAGCCGTATAGGTCCAGGATCTGTCTGGCGTCCCGGTACATGCGCTTGTAATCGATCATACCAAGCTGGTTTTTGGGTGCGTGGATCGTAAAAATGTTTTCAGCAACGGAGGAGGTATTGAACACAGACAGCTCCTGATGCACGATGCTGATACCCTTCCGCTCTGCGTCGAGCGGGCTTGTGACGTGGATCTGCGCTCCATCGAGCAGGATCTGCCCGCTGTCCGGCGTATAAATGCCGGAAATGACCTTCATCAGTGTGGATTTTCCGGCGCCGTTTTCGCCGATCAGCGCATGAATGCTGCCGCGGCGAAGCTGGAACTGCATGCGGTCCAGTGCCTTGACGCCCGGAAAGGTCTTTGTGATCTCTTTTAGTTCAAGAACATGGTCTTCCAAATTGCGTTTCCCTTCTTTCTTTCCAGTTGAAGGGGGAACGCCGCGCGCTGCGGCGTTCCCATATGGTTTGCATCAGCGGGTCGCGTAGGAGAAGCTGGCGAACTTGTCAACGTTATCCTTGTTGATGATCAGCGCGCCGGTATCCACGAAGGAGGGTGCGATCACAAGACCGGCGGCCGCGTCGTCGTCAGAGAACGCATTCTTTGCGCCGTGGTTGTAGTCATAGCAGAGCTTGACGCCGTAGTAGACCTCGGTGTACTGCTTGCCTGCGACGGTGGAATAGATCTCGCCGTTCTGGATGGCCTCGAGCGTAGCGGCGTCACGATCGATGGAGATGACCTTGACCTGATCGAGCATGCCCGCTTCCTTGATCGCCGTCACAGCGCCGATGGCGGAGGTGGACTGGCCGCCGATCACGACCGTGACATTGTCGTTGGCCAGCAGCGCTGCGCCGACCTTGGTCGCAGCGACGGCTGCGTCGGAGCTGTCGTCAAGTTCCGCAACAAGCTTCATATCCGGCCAGTTCTGGATCTCTTCCTTGATGCCGGTGGTAACATCCTCAACAGCTGCAGAACCTGCGGACAGTGCATTGGAATAGATCACGCTGCCCTTGCCGCCGGTAGCTTCCGCCGCCTGACGCATCATGATCTTGCCGTATTCAACATAGTCGGTGCCGAGGAAGCACAGGCGCTTGGAGCCGTCCACACCGTCGACCGTCTGATAGCAGACCGGGATCCCCTTCTCATAGGCCTGCTGGACATACGGCTCATAGGCGTCGGCAAAGTTTGCCTGCATGACGATGCCTGCACAGTTCGGGTCGTTGAGCGCAGTTTCGATAACCGCACACATGGCGTCAACATCCAGACCGTCGTCGCCGACGAACTTCGGCGTGACATTCAGCTCACGGCAGGCGTCTTCCAGACCGGCCTTATGGGCCAGCCAGTATTCGAGGTTCGCAAGCGGGCAGATGTAATAGTAGGTTTCTTCACTTCCCGGCTGGTTGGAGGTCTCTGCGGCCGTCGTTTCCGCAGCGGCGGGGGTTTCCTGCTTCGCCGCACAGCCTGCCAGGCAAGCCGCCAGCATCAGAAGCGCCAGGAGGAGGGCAAGAGTCTTTTTCATGATACATTCTCCTTTTGGTTTTATTTTGTATTTTTACACGGATCGAGCCGCATAAATTACAGATGTTCCAGGCTGTAGATCAGGACCGTTCCGAGCCGCTCATCCGCGCCGACGGCCAGATATCGTCCATCCGGACTGTAGCGCGTAGCCGGCAGATAATGACCGAGGTTTTCGATCTTGCCGGTCCCGGTATCCAGCGCAAAGAAATCCCGGCTGTACATTCCGGCCATATAGAGCCTGCCGTCCGGGCCGGTCCGCGCAATGGAGAGCTCATTATAGCGGCAATGGTGGTCATACGTCTCGTGCGGGAACTGGAAATCCATATCCTCGATCCGCAGGGTCTTCGGGTCGACCCGGTAAAGGTACCCGGTCCGTGAGGAGCCGTAGATCCTTCCATCCTTTGCCCGCACGAGACGGAAGGCGTTGTTTTCGCTGACCTTTCCGAGATCATGCACGCGCCGCTCCTGCAGACGGAAGCAATACAGATGGCCCCGGATCCAGCCCGTAAAGAACAGGCTGTCGGTAGTCGGATCATAGCAGGCCCCGTAGATGGACTCGTGCGGAACCGGACAGCCCAGATTCTCCACATGCCCGGTCTGCGGATCATAGATCAGGATGTGGCCGCCCGCAAAGCCTTCCCAGAGATGGTGATAGTAGGCGATGGGCATCCATGTCGGATGGCAGGGGCTCTTATCGGTGGCATGCGTCGTCATGATCAGCCGACCGTCCGGCATAAAGCAGATGGACGAATGAAATTTGCTCGCGCGGATCTGGCGGTCGTGCGGAAGGATAACATCCTCCACCCGAAAATGCTCCTGCACCTGCCCCGTTTTGCAGTCGTATGAGCAAAGCCGGACATAGCCGCTGCTGGAGAGCTCGGTCGCAAGACCATACCAGAGCTTCCCGTCAGGACCGGCATTGCTGTCCCCAGATCGCGTTGTGGATCCCGCGCGGATAGACGTACTGCTGCACACCGCGCTGGGGGATCAGCGGATCGTTGGGATATCCTTTGAGCAGACAGTCTTGATGGTTCAGGCGCATCTTATTATCCCCTTCCAAAACATATGATGATATGCTGTTTACAGGAAAAGAAGAACGCGGATCGCGAAGCACGGATTTTCTGTTTTTCAGACAAACGTGGGCGATCCGCTCTCAGAGCAGAATTTTTTTGGAGCTTCTGGCATGCTGCGCCATGGCAGCCTGCGCTTTTTCCGGCTGCTGATTGGCCACTGCCGTGAAGATCTGAAAGTGCTCGTTGTAGCAGTCATCGAGCATGATCAGGAACTTATCATACCGCTTGACGCAGGCCTCATTGATCTCCTCAATGGTCTGCAGGCAGGCGAACAGGATCGGGTTATGCGCCGCGCGGGCAAGATCATCATGGAACGCGCGGTCGTATTCAAAAATGGACAGGATATCACCGGCCTGGATGGCAGCTTTCAGCTTGCCGAGGATGCTCTCCAGAATGGCCAGTTCACCGTCGGTGCGCTGCTGCGCGGCCAGATAGGCGATCCCGCCCTCGATATATTCGCGGGCAGAGTAGATCGTCTCGATATCGATCTCATCAAAATCGACAAGCTGCAGCATGGGCTTCATAAAAAGGCCAAGATCCACGGATTTGACAAACGTGCCTTTCCCCTGCTTGATCTCCACCAGGCCCATCATGCTGAGCTTTTTCAGCGCTTCCCGCACCGTAATGCGGCTGACCGAGAACATTTCACAAAGCGCCGGTTCCGGCGGAAGCTGATCTCCGGAGCGATATTTTCCGGCAATGATCTGCGTCTTCAGTTCCTGCGCGACATAATCGCATTTGGAAAGCTGTCTGCGTTCAACCTGCTCGTTCAATCCGGATTCCTTTCCCGCGGCAAGCCGCTCAGAAGATGATATGATGTCTATGAAACTAAAATACAGTAAAATCTCATGATTGTCAACGAAAAAACGAGTTTTTATTATTTTTTGTACACTCTTACAAGTTCTCGCCTGCTTTTTTGTAAGATGCGGCCGAGACATCATAACCTTCCGCATCCCTCTCCTCCACCCCTGACCGGACCTTTGCAGATTTCAAGACCCCTGCAAAGCTGCGCGTTTCTGCCCTGTCCCTGAAAGGTCAAATTCAGAAAAACCAAGAGCGCTCTAAAAAACACAAAAGGGGACGGCAGCGGCCGTCCCCTCTTGTATTGCTTTTGCGGGCAGCGAGAGAAGCCTCAGGCGCCCATATTAGTTTGCGAGCTTCTTCCAGGTCTCATGCGTGCCGCTCTTGGTATAGGTGTGGCCGTCGGTGGCCTCCTGCACGTCAAGATAGTACCATGCGTTGACATTTGCGTTGTCGCTCCAGACCTTCATTTCGGCGAGCAGGTCGGCGGCCGACTTCGGCGTGCGCTCCAGCGCACGGTTGATCATGGCCATCATCTCTGCGCGGGTCACGGTCTGATCCGGGCGGAAGGTGCCGTCGGGATAACCGTTGATCCAGCCCGTCTTTGCGCAGACTGCGATCGCATTGGCTGCCCAGTAATACGAGGGCACGTCAGTAAAGTAGTTCGCGGCCTTCTTGTTTTCCGCAAACTGCGCCAGCATCGACGCAAGCTCCGCGCGCGTGATTGCCTCGTTCGGGCGGAAGTAGCCGCCGGCTCTGGTGTCCACGATCACACCGGCGTTCTCCAGCGTGGCGACGTAGACGTTGAACCAGTCGCCGCGGGCAACGTCGCGGTAGCTGCTCGTGGTGTCATAGTATGCCTTGGCACAGTCAGCGTCCATGATCCGGCAGAGGATCGCGGCCACTTCGGCGCGGGTGACATTGCCGGTGGGCTTCACGGTCCCGTTCGGATAGCCGTTGACGTAGGCGAAGTGCTCCTTTGTGCTGAACGTCAGCGGGGTTCCAACAACCGATATGCCGCCGGAAGGAATTTGTCTGCGCGTGTAAACGACTGTTTCCGTCAAGTCATGGTCCGGCATTGTGCCATTGACGACAGGCTTGTCTGCAAGGTAACCGCTCACACTCGGGCTGCTTACACTGTAGCTCTCACCCGAGACCAGATCGAGCACCTTGCTCTCAGCTGCCGTTGTGCCGTTCTCATAGACATAGTTGATGGTCAGCCGATGAGTGATGGTGACTTCCTTTGCTTTTTCCCACTTTGCATAGAGGATGATGCTGCCCATTACCTTCGTATCGAAGGTATAGGGGGTCCCATCTTCCTTTGCATAGTTTTCTGCATCGTACCAGCCGCGGAACGTATAACCTGCCAGCGAGGGAATCAGACTCTGTCCATTGAAAACAACGTCCGCCACGCACTGCTGATACTTGACCGTAACCGGGGAGATGGCCGTTGCGCCCACCTCAACCGGGTCAAAGCTTACCGTATAGCTGTTGCGCTTGTAGTAAAGCTTCAAAACAAGCGAGCCGTCGCCAGCGATGGTGCCGGAAGCAAGCGTGCCTTCGACTGTCTTGTCGACTGCGAAGCCGGTATAGCCCTTATCCGTGGCAGTAGCTTCGGTATCCGTCGTGCCGGTCAGGTTCTCAGTCTCAGCCAGCGCATAGGTGCTGCCGTCGAGCTGCTCCTGATAGTGTTCAACCTTGTAGTGCGTATCGGGGTTCGGCAGATAGTTGACGTAGACCTGCGTTGTTTTGCCGTCAAAGGACAAATCGTCAAACGCAGTAGGTGCCTTGTCGCGGTAAAGGTTCTCGCGGTCCGCGTGATAGCCGGCGATGTCGGTTCTGCCGGTTTCCCATTTTGTGAGCACATTCTGCGTCCAGCCGTCGCGCACTTCATTCAGTGCATTGTTGACTGCATCCAGAAGATTTTCTTCCACGGTCACGCCCACATTCGTGATCCAGCCCAGATGCTCGCCGCCGAGGCAGGCATTGATGGATACGGTGTAGACATGCTTCTTCCAGACCGCATACAGGTCATAGGTCTTGCCCGCTTCTGCGCCCGGATAGCCGTCAGTAAGGATCTGAGAGCCTTTGTACTCTGCTTCTGTCGCATCCGGATCTGTTGCCCAGCCGACAAAATCGTAGTGCTCGCGGACAAAGGTCTCTGCGTTCTTGAGCTTCAGCGCCTGACCGATCGTACCAGGGGAAGTCGTCTTGTCCATTTCCGGCTTGCCTGAAAGCTTGCCGCCGTTTCCATGGTAGGCCACGGTGTAGGTCGTCGCTTTCCACTGGGCATACAGCACAATCGAATCGTCCGTATGCAGATTCTTCACTTCCTGCTCATCAGCATAGTCCGCACCGCTGCCGTCGGATGCGGTGTTCCATCCCAGGAAGGCATAGCCGTTTCTGACGAAGAGATTTCTTGCCAGATTCTGTGTCTCGTCGTAGATAAACGTCTGCGGCTCCATCGTACCTTCGCCGCCGTTAGCTTCGAAGAAGACCATGTAAGTATTGGCTTTCCAGTGCGCATAGAGCACATGGTCGTCCGCGATCTTCACGGTCTTGACATCTACACCGACCTGTTGGCCGCCCTCAGCTGCTGTGAACCAGCCGAGGAAGGTGTAGCCTTCGCGCGTTGTCGTCGGAAGGTTGCCATACTTGCTGCCATAGCCAAGCGTCTTTGTTTCACTGACCGTCTCGCCGCCGTTTGCATCAAACGTGACCTTGTACTTGTTTACAGCCCACTGGGCATAGAGCGTTACCGTACCGCCATTTTCTGCTGTAAGGTTCAGAACCTTCTCTTCATCCGCGTAAGCAATGCCGTTGCCGCTTTTATCGGTGTTCCAGCCGGTAAAACTGTAGCCGGTTTTGCTGAATTCATTTTTGCTCAGTGCCTGCTCGATGCTGTAGAGGAAATTCTGATCCTCCATCTGTCCTTTGCCGCCGTTTGCATCAAAGTTCACGGTGTACTCGTTCAGATGGCCGAGGCGAATGGTGTAAAGCGCTTTATCCAGGTATGTCCATTGCCACACGTCGTTGACAAGCGCCCATGTCCAGGTCAGTTCTACGGTGTTATCCGGTACAATGCTGTGGATCTTACCATATTCATTCGTATATGCATCGATGAACGGTGCCGGGTTCAGTTCAATCGTATATGTCCAGGTTCCGTCCTCAGCCTGAACGGGCTGGTCTGCGTCGACCGTATAGCCGTTTTCTACATCCAAGAGCTTATAGTGCACTGCGTAGTGACCATCCGGAGTGACTCTGCATTTTACAATAACATCTTTTTCCGTCAGATCAGGTGCTTCGGTGGGGTCTTCGGCCTGCTTTTCCCAGGTCGCCTTGAGCGTAACGTCCTTTGCCGGAACCCTGAAGTCGCCGCCGGTGTGGCCGTCCATGTCCGCGCATGTCCAGCCCAAGAAGGTATAACCCTCACGCGTCAGATTTGTCGGGACCGTCACAGTCGCATTCTTAACATAATAGCCGCTCAGATCCTCGTCCAGATCTGTGGCATCACCGTTTGCGTTGGCATCAAACGTTACGCTGTAGGCAGAAAGTGTACCGTCAAGATGATAGCCTATGCTCCAGCCGTCGTCTCCATCATCGTCGGTCTGACCCGCATAGCCGTCGTGGTTGCTTCTTGTGCAGAACAAATCGTCCCACGAAACCGCGTCAATACCAACGTGCGTGTTCTTACTGAACTCAGTAAACTGTTCGGTATCGAGTTCTGCAACAACCGCGCTGAAAAGCTCCGATTTGGAATCAATCTTCGTCCCAGCCACCAGCGGCAGCTGCGTCTTGGAAACCAGTTTGCCGAGATTCAGCCAGCCGGACTTGTTGTACGTCACACCCTTGGCGTTCGTGATCTGCTTATTTCCAGCAACCGTCTTTGCATAGACATAGACGTTTGCCTCAGAGCTTTCCTGGGAAGTAATCTCGCCCGTCGCGGGATCTACCGCTACGGTCTTTGTTTCTGCGTTATTACCATCGACTGCGCAGCCAGTGAAGGCAACCAGACCGGTGGCTGTAATTCTGCCGCCGTTTGTCAGTACGATGCTGTGATCTTCCTGGCTGCCGAACGTTTTTACCGTAACGCCGCCAGCAATCGCCAGCTCCGTTTCGCTCTTCGGCATAGCCAGCAGAGTCAGCGTATCACCAGATACTGCTGCATTTGCTGCCGCTGCCAGAGAATCGTAATACGTCGTATTGCCGTCATGCTCCACAAACGCATACGTCAGTTGCTTCATACCAGCAGCTCTGGTTGCATCAACGAGCTGATGGTGGAAAGCTACCCTGCGGCTGTCATAGGAACCATGTTTAAATGCTGCGGTCGATGTACCGGTCAGCATCTCATACATCATAATGGCGTTGATGTAGTCGGCTTCATAGTTCAGATGGGTAATATCATTGGGCGGATCGCGCTGGAGTTCTTCTCCGTCCGCATTCAAGTACGTCAGACGGGCATTCTGAATCAACGTGCTGGCCGGTATGACATGCGCCACAATGTCATTCAATCCGTCGTCTGCACCATCCACATAGCGCTTCCATTCTTCTGTCAGCGTCTCAGCCGGAGCTACCGTTTCCGCCAGATAGCGGCAGCTGCAAACATGGTAAAGGCTGACTTCTGCCTGCGGCGCATACTTGGTGATGTAGTTTTTCAGAGTCATCAGGTTCGGATCCTGGCTGAGTTTGCTGTCGCCGTTCGAACCGGCCGGCTCATCCTTGCCCCAGGTCTCCATGACGACGTAGTCCCAGTCCTCCGCTTCGATGCCCATGCTCAGCGGATTGCTGTTATAGGCGTCATTCCGGGTGCCATTCTCCTTATAGCCGGAGAAGCTATCCGTTTTCGGATTATATGTGCCGATCGTCCCATTTGCAATGCGCTGCGCATAAGCTTGCAGGTTCCCGCTGTTGCCGCCAAAGTAGTAGTTGGCGACCATCGTATCCGACTTGCCAAGTCCCCTTGCAATGTCTCTCATGTAACCGGACAGCATGCCGAAATAGCTGTTGCCGATCAGCAGGACATTCAGGTTCTTGGTATCATCCACGGTGATCGTGGTAGTTCCCTGCGACGCAATGCTCTTCTGAGAAGCAGGCGCCACCGGCGAAATCTGGATTGTCAGGCTCTTTGCAGCAGATGCGCTCGTGCCGAATGCACTGTTCGCAATATTGCTAGTCTTCTTCGGCAGATACAGCTTCGTCAGCCTGGGCGTATTGTCAAAGGCTTCTGCGCCGATTTTTGTCAGCGTGGACGGAAGCTTCACAGAAGCAAGGACCGGCATGTCTGCAAACACATTCTCGCCGATCTCGGTCACACCATAGCCGATCTTCACCGTGGTGATCATGGACTTATAGGCCGTCCATGCCGGTTCACTGCCGGCAATCACGCTGGAAATAACTGCGGTCTTTTTGTCAAGCTCATCGGTAGACGCCGCGCCCTTCACTTCGATCGTCAGAACGTCTCCGGACACGCTCCACTTGTAGCCGTCAACCTCGCCGGAAGACGGCAGCACATTTGCGCCGTGCTTTTCCAGCCACTCCTTCATGGCATCGGAGCCCGTCAGGAACGTCGTATTGGCAAGTCCGGCATCGATTTTCCCATCAGCCCCGGTTGCAAACGCAGTTTCGGCCACCGCAGAAACGCTGTCTGCAACATGAACCGTCTGAAGCGTCTTCAGCGAAGCAAATGCATTCGCGCCGATCGTGGTAATATCCGGCTCTACCAGAAGCGTTTCAACTTCAAAGCCGCTCCACGGAGCATCCGCAGCGCTGGCATAATCCCGAATTGCGCCGCTGCCAAGCACAGTCAGGGTCTTGCTGTCCTCGTCATACGTCCAGAACGCCTCCGTCGAGTACGGAGCCACGCCGCATGCGCCCATGTCCGTATGTGTAATAACATTCGTGTAAGTGGTGCCTTCCTTGGTGAGCGTTGCGTATGCAGCGGAATTTTCCGTCACATGCATACTGATATCAGCACCGGTCGTTGCATAGGCGATGTTTCGAGTCGCATCCTGGCCTGCAAACGGAATACCCGTCATGTTCGGATTGAGAAGATAGACGCTGTTTGCAGAACTGGCGTACCAGAAGCCGACTTCGTTCATCTGGCTGCCCACCGCAATCGTAGAACCATAGTTGCGCGTGCCAATAATCGCACCGCCGACTTTCGTTACGCTGTCTGGAATATGAATCTTGATGTTGCTTCTCGGCATATTTGTCATGGAATTAAACAAATACCCGCCGATTTCGGTCAAACCGTTAGCAAAGACGATTTCCTTGATTTCGGATGCATGGACACCGGTGTAGTCCTTGGTAAACGTCTTACCATAGGATTCATACCACGGGAACGCAGTGTTGTCGCCCTGATATCCATCGATCCCGGGCACCTTCGTATCTTTGCTGGTGTCTGTCGGATAAATGGTAACAACGCCATCCTTGCTCATTTTCGCCGCAATGGTGGTATCGCCGATATATGCGTTGTAATACAGATCTTCCGACTGCGGAAGCGGCATACGGCCGGACGAATCTACCTTTGCAAATGCACTGTCCGCAACCGCTACGCCTCCAGCAATCGTCACATCTTCCTGCTTGATCTTCAGCAGGTTTGCAAAGGCATATTCGCCGATGCGGGTTATGCCACCGTCAATGGTGATTTTCTCTACATCGCAGCTGGACCACGGCGCTTCCGCGGCCGACGCATAATCCCGGATTGCGCCATTCCCCTTGATGGTCAGCGTCTTGCTATCCGCGTCATACAGGTAGAACACATTCGAGCTGTACGGAGCCACACCGCAGGCACCCATATCGGTATGGGTCTGGATCGTATAATTGCCCGAAGCCAGCTTGTCGTAAGCCTTGGAGCTTTCCTTGACATGGACGGTATAGTCAAAGCCGTAGCAGATGTTTCGCGCGGAACTATCCGTCGTGTTCCCGCTCTTCTTTTGAACGGGGATGCCGGTCATTTCAGCGTTCAGAATATATACATTCTTCGCAATATTTCCCTTACCGTTGAACGCCGAGCCGACGTTCGTTGCGCCGATCGGAACGATGACTTCCGGATCGCTTTCCGCATTGCCCAGAATGAATGCTCCGACATTCTTTACGCTGTCCGGAATCTGAAGCTCAATCGGGGTCGAGGGCATATTGGACGCACCGTTGAACAAATAGCCGCCCGTAGCGGTAAGGCCGTCCGCCCAGACGATCTTTGTCAGATACTGTTGATACTGTCCAGCGCCACTCCAATTGTTGAGTTTGCCATTCGAATCCACATCGGGTTCATAGCTCTCGTCATAGAACACATCAAACCACGGGAAACCGGTGTTATCGCCATGCCAGCCATCCACACCGGGCACAACGGTATCGTTGCTGGCGCAATAGGTGGGATAGGTGGTCAAAACGCCATCCTTCGTCATCCTGGCCGCGATATCCGTATCGCCGATGTATTCGTGGAAATACTCATTTTCGGCCGTGGTCAGCTTGAGACGGCCCAGCGTATCGCGGTTGGTATCGCCCGTATAGCCGTTACTCTTCAGCCAGGTTTCAAAGGCGCTGCCTTGGCTGTATCCGAACGTGATCTCGTTGATCTCAGAAGCGAAGGGATTTTTGGCATTCTCGGCAATTGCAACACTGGCCGGAACGGTAACGTCGTTCACCTTGGTCAGACCTGCAAAGGCATTCTCGCCAATGTTCTTTACGCCGGAGACCAGAACGATCTTCGTGATCCGATCTGCATAGGCGTTCCACGGAGCAGCAGTAACATCGGAATAGTTCTCCATAACGCCGCTGCCGTTGCTCATGGCCGTAATGGTCAGCGTATCGCCATCAACCATCCAGACCATCTCGGAGGTGTAGTGCGCATCTGCGCCGCAGGCGCCGATGGCATCTACTTCCTTGAGGTTCATATTGGTGATGCCGCTCTTGCTTGCCAGGGCAGAATTCTTTGCGATATACACCGTGGTCACATCGCTGCTCGTTGCAAAGCTCGGAGCGCTGCCGGCAACCACAATCGCCGGATTCCCCAGCACATACATCGCGGAGGCGGTGCCAAACTGGCGGGTAGCAAGCGAGGTCACGCTGGCCGGAATGGCAATATCGCCAACGCTCAGGCTCATAAAGGTCGCCTGACTCATCTTCTCCAAAGAGTCCGGCAGATGGACCTTCAGATTCTTACTGAACGTTGCACTGGTAATATCCGCTCTGCTCTGATTGTAGAACGCATACTCGCCAATCTCTGTAATGCCGTCGCCAAAGCGGACAGAGGAAAGTGTCTGGCCCGCCCGCTCGGTATTCCAGGGACGAAGTGCAATGCTGGCATTGGACGGCGCATAGAACACGTTATTGTACTTGTTGTACGCCATCAGTGCGCCTTCACCGCTGATCAGCATTTCGCTGCCGTCTACCTTCGCGGTGAAATCCGGGCCGCTGGTGCTCGCATTTGTCTGGAATGCAACACCCTTGCTCCGTTCATCCGCCGTGTAGACATGGACAACCGCCTCCAAGCGATCTGCAAGATTTTCGGTAATCAAGCCATTTGTGCATGCATTGTCGATAACCGCTACTTCGTCAGACTCGCTCTCGGCGTTGTAAATGTCAGTATAGAGAGCGCCGATTGCTTCCGGCTGCTGCTCATATGCAACTTCACCGCTCGTTGCGCTGTCATAATAGCCTTCGTAATCTTTCCAGTCATATCGTATGACTGTATTCGATCCCTCTGCATCCGCTACCCATACTGCCGTTGGCACAAATGACAGAACCATGCAGAAGCACAGCAGAAGAGATATAAACCGCTTCTTCAACTTACTTTCCTCCAAATTTATAAAATATCTATATAAAGCCCAAAACATAGGCATTGTTTTTATGCCCCCGTGCTTACCGCCGCGGCGCTTTCGTCTTTCCGGCGCAGACCGGGCAGCCGCATTTTTTTGCGCCGGTACGGGGGTAGACGGCCGCTTTCCAGACGTGGCCCAGGGGGCATTCCCACCAGACCTTTTTCCGGCTGCCGGTGCTCACCATCTGCGAGGTGAGCGCGCCGTTGAGCGTCGGGTGCCATTCGGCGGCGATCTTCGGTTCCAGGGTTGCAAGATCGTTGAAGCCCGCCAGCACCTTTTTCCCGGTGCAGTAGGGGCAGCCGCTGCCGTTGGTGCGCGAGGCGATCACCGCCGGATAGCTGTGGCCCTTTTCACACCGCCACCAGACCTTGCGGTTGCTGGTGATCGTGACCTGCTGCGGCGTCAGCGCGCGGTTCTTTTCCCTGTCCCACTGCGCGGCAAGCTCCGGCCGCTGTGAGGCAAGATCGTTGAAGCCCGGCAGCACCTGTTTTCCCGCGCAGTAGGGGCAGCCGCTCCCCGCGCGGGTCCTGGACGAGACGGCCGCGCGCCAGCTGTGGCCCCTTTCGCAGCGCCTCCAGACCTTTTTCTCCGTCCCGGGCAGCACATCCCGCGGCGTCAGCCTGCCGTTTTTCTCCGCGTCCCACTGCTTTGCGAGCGCGGGATACAGGGCCGCAAGGTCGTTTTCTCCGAGGGAAAGCTGCTTGCCCGCGCAGATCGGGCAGCCGCTCCCTACCGTGCGGGACCGGACCGCCGCGCGCCAGCTGTGACCCTTTTCGCACCGCCACCAGACTGATCGCTGGCTTCCGGCGCTGACATCCGCCGGAACAAGCGGCATGTTTTTCCGGTAATCCCATTGCTGCGCAAGCGCGGGCGATACCGACGCAAAATCGTTATATCCGGCGAGCACCTTCCGGCCCGTGCAATACGGACAGACGGCGCGCTTGCTGCCGTAGGTGACCGTCTGCGGCGTCAGGGGCAGATTGCGCGCGGCGTCCCATTCGTCCAGCAGCGGCAGCTTCCGGTACTGCCGGCAATACGCGTATAAGCTCTGTCTCATATCTGCGCCGATGGGGTTCCCGGCCTCCCTTCCGTCTGCTCGTGCGCGGCGTGGTACCAGGCAAGGAAATTCTCGTGCATCGCCTCGCCGCGTTTGCGGGCTTGGACGGCGTCCGCTTTGTTTTCGTACGCGCCGAGAAAATAGGTCTTGCGCCGGAATGTGATCTGCGCACACCACTTCTGCGTGCTCCGGCTGCGGTAGACGCCCGTGACACCGCTGGTGTTGCTGCGCAGGCGCTTTTTCCGGTCCGCCTCCAGAATGGCGACCGACGTGCCGTCGCAGAGCTTCAGATTCTCAAGGATCTGGCTGGCCTGCAGACAGCCGCAGCTCTTTGTTTTCCCGCTTTGCAGGTTTGTCTGCCGGACAACCGTCTCATTCCCGCAGTCGCAGCGGCAGCGCCAGAGGTGCTGGCCATTCTGCTTTCCGGCGTATCCGATCACCAGCAGCTTTGAAAACCGCCTGCCGACGTAATCCTTCCGCGGCGGATGGCTGAGACAGCCGCAGCTTTTGCGGCAGCCGGAAGTCAGCTGGTGCAGCGGCACATCCGCCGCGCCGCCGCAATCACAGGTGCAATGCCAGACCATCGAGCCGGAGGCGTCTCTCGTCTGCAGCGGATACTGCGCCGTCAGCAGGCCGAAGCGCTGGCCAGTGATGTCCCGCTGCCCGGACTTTACTTTTGTTCTGCAGCCGCAATCCGTGGTTGTGCCGCGCTGCAGCGCCCGGGTATCGAGCAGGATCTCCCCGCCGCAGCTGCACCGGCAGCGCCAGACGATATACCCGTTTTTCCGCTGCGCCGTCGGCGCGGCGGCTTCCAGATCGCCGCAGCGAAATCCGACCGCGATCGTTGCCTTTCCCATCCAGAGCCCTTCTTCTGCCGTTCCCCCGCCACGGTTTCCCGGCCGGGAGGACATAATTTTTCTTATGTCGTAGACGCGGACGCAAAAAACCATGAAATAGCAAAAAAGCGGAGCATCCAGAAAACTGGATGCTCCGCAGTGGGTGCAAACGGACAAGCCAATGAACAATGGAATTCATCGGCTCTTTCGACATGCCTATTCTTGTTATGTAACCTCAGTTTCTGGTTTTTTGATTTTCCAAAATCATGATTTGTACTTGAAAAAAGGTCGAACTATGTTATCCTTTCCCTGTATTATAGATAATTGCCGTGCGGTCCCCGTCAGATCGCTACGACATAAGAAAAATTATGTGACAGCCGGGTCGAGCAGGTCGAGCCGCTCTATCTGCCGCCGGTGCTCGACGCCGGTCTCCTTTGGCTGCCCGCAGCAGCCGCTGGTATTCCTCCTTTGTTAATTCACGATCGGCCGGCTCGTAAACTTCCCACTGGATCCTGCAGAGCCGGACGCGGCAGTCCGGCAGATTGCAGAAGCGCAGAAAGTGATTGACCGATGCCAGCATGGAATTGGCGGACCGAAGCGCGTAGCCGCTCTGCAGCAGCTGCTGCTTGTAGCCGATCACCTGCTCCTTCGTGATCCCCTGCCCGCGCAGCCAGCGGCCGAAGCGCCGGACGTCGCGGAGATATTTCTCAATCGTGGCCCTGCTTTTTTCCTCTGTCCGCAGCTGCTGCGCATACTGCTTCAAGATCTGTTCCCTGAATTCGTTTTTCGCCATGTTCCTCGCCTTTCCTGGAGTCTTTGCACTTGCGTGCTGTAAAGGATATTATGCCCCTTTTCCGCAGCAAGACGATCCCATTGGGCGAAGGAGAATCCTCGGCCCGCATCCGCAGCCCTTTTTTACGCAAAAATCTCCCTTACGACACAGTGAAAAAACAGCGCAGCCCCGGGCAGAACGCCCGGCAGCCGCGCTGTTTTCCAAATTTGCAGACCTTTGCCCCTGAAAGGTCAAATTCAGAAAAACCGGGAACGCAAAACTTGATTTTCAGAACTTCTAGGGAAACAAAAAAGAGAAATCCAAGCAAAACACTTGAATTTCTCAACTTTGGAGGTGCCGCCCAGATTTGAACTGGGGAGTGAAGGTTTTGCAGACCTTTGCCTTACCACTTGGCCACGGCACCGGATATGAAAATAGGAATGCGCTGAGGCATTCCTATTTTATTTGGAGCGGGTGACGAGGCTCGAACTCGCTACCTCCACCTTGGCAAGGTGGCGCTCTACCGGATGAGCTACACCCGCATAATGGTGCCTCCGGTCGGAGTTGAACCAACGACACGCGGATTTTCAGTCCGCTGCTCTACCTACTGAGCTACAGAGGCATATTGAGGCGAGATCACTCTCGCCTCAATACATTATGGCGACCCGGAACAGACTCGAACTGTCGACCTCCAGCGTGACAGGCTGGCGTGCTAACCGACTGCACCACCGGGCCAGGTAAATTGGTGGAAAGTACAGGGCTCGAACCTGTGACCCCCTGCTTGTAAGGCAGGTGCTCTCCCAGCTGAGCTAACCTTCCGTTCCATCAAGCCGCATCTCTCAGCGACGAGTGTATTATAGCGGCCGATGCAGAAAAAGTCAAGAACATTTTTTCAAAATGGCAGACTTTTTTCTCAGCCCCGTCCGATCCCTACGCCGGCTGCAATTCCATACTTGAGAACAGCTCCGCCGCCGTGGTATCATAGGCGGTGCCGGAGCCCTCCGGCGCGCTGAAGGTCAGCGCGTAGCAGTGCGTGCCCTCTGAGATGACCTTGCAGCGGTACAGCCGCCCGCCCTCGTCGGACGCGGCGTACCACGCGAACTGCCAGACCGGCCGGCTGCGGCTGCCGCTCTCATACACGCGCAGCGCGGACGCGTCAAAGCCGGACAGGCTGCGCACGACGCTCTGCATGGACGCGGCTGGCAAAACCTGCGTCACGATCTCATACCCGCCGCCCGGCTGGGTATAGACGTGCTGCGTGCCGGCCTCGGCAAAGACCTCCTCGACCGCGTCCTGCGGCAGGCGGACACAGATGACGCTGGACGCGCCGTCCGATTCCCGCACGCAGCCGCCGCCCACCGTTTCCCAGACGGTCTGCGCCGAACAGGCGCACAGACCCGCCATCATGGCCGCCAGAACCAAAATTACGATCCGTTTCATATCAAACCCGCCTCCATCCAAAGAAAGGAGATCCGCACATGCTTGTTCCCCTGCTTCTTATGAATGCAGCCGGCTTCGGAATTATGCTGCTTGATAAAAATTTGGCCCGCCATCACCGCCGCCGGGTGCCGGAGGCACTGCTGCTGGCGTTTGCCGCCTGCTTCGGGAGCGCGGGCGTGCTGGCCGGGATGCTGATCGGGCATCACAAGACCAGAAAGCCCCTGTTCACCGTGACGGTGCCCGTGCTGCTGCTCGCGCAGGGCGCGGGACTATATCTCCTGTTCGGTCACTGACGGAGCTTGCGCTTGTTGCCCTTGGCGTCGACGATATAGGTATTGTCCAGCTGCTGGCGCAGATCGCCCACGACGGAATCGATGTAGGCCCGGCGGAGCTTTGCCCGCTCCTCGTTTTCCTCCGGCGTGAGGCCGACGGTCTTTGCCTTGCGCGCAAGCTCGTTGATGCGCTCGATGTCTCCCTTTTTCATAGTAACGCTCCTTATAGAAATCTTGTAATTTCGATCGCGATGCGGCCCTTTTTCGTGCTGCCGCCGATCGTCTCCAGCCGGATCTTGCCGAGACCGCGGATGGTGATCACGTCGCCCTCCGCCGCTTGCTTGTCGCCCTTCATGCAGGGCGCGTAGTTCAGCTCGCATTTTCCGGCGGCGATATAGTCCGCGGCCTTGCCGCGGCTGATGGAAAAGCCGGAGGAGACGACGCCGTCGAGCCGCAGCGAGGAGACGGTATCGCGGACGGCCTTGACCTTCTGCTCCGGGACACGGATCTGGTCGATGGGGAGCTGCTCCACATGCAGCTTCGTGCGGCCGGCAGAGAGAAAATTCTGCAGCAGGTACGGCAGGATCTCCCGTGTGACGAGGAAATCGCAGCTGCCCTCCGAGACATAGATATCCCCCACCGTCTCCCGCTTGATCCCGCAGCCCATGAGCGCGCCGAGAAAATCCCGGTGCGTGAGCGTGTCGCCCGCAAAATACACCGCGCGGACGGCCGCGATGGGCCCCTCGTCCCCCGTGAGCCAGCTCTCGTCCAGATACTCCGGCACATAGCAGCAGACCTCGCGCTCGGCCATGGCCGGGCCGCCGAAGAAGACAAAGTCCTGCCCCCGCAGCAGCTCCGCGGCGAGCATCTGCTCACGCTTGGACAAAAACGCCGTCGCGGCGGGGATATTGCGGGCAGCCGCGGAAGTGATGCGCTCATAGACCCGGGCCAGCAGGATCTCGTCTTCCTTCGTCTGCGCCATCCGGGCGATCTGTTCTCGTTTGTCCATGCTCCGCCTCCTGTTCTTCAGAGGTATTGTAGCAGTCCGGCGAAAAAAAAGCAATGGCGCTTGGTTTTTGCAGGGAAAGGGATTATACTTGAAATCAAGAACAGCGCGCATAAAGAGGTGCGTCCACCTCATCAGTCGCCTTTCGGCGACAGCTTCCCTTCGCAGGGGAAGCCATGGAGGTCTTCTGTAGGGGCGGGGTTCTGCTCCGCCCGCTGCTGCAGATCTCGTCGGAAGAACGGGCGGAGCAGAGCCCCGCCCCTACAAACTGCCCCGCAAGGAGGTAACAGCCATCTGCTTTTTATCCGCACCTTCTATTGACGGCAGTCGTTCTAATGCAACTAGTTGCAAATTCGATACCCCCGTATCAGGCGGCGCGTAGTCAAACATACGAGAGGTGACCATCGAGTGGAACGACGCTTAAAAGAAGGCTTCTTATCCTCTGTGCTCGTTTCTTCCTTTCCAAACCGCAAACTGAATTTGCGGTTTGGGTTTCATGGCAAATTTGCAACAACCTCTCAGTCTCGGCTGCGCCGAGCCAGCTCCCCTGGGAGGGGAGCCCTTTGGACAGAAGACTTCTTGGAAAGAGGACCATATATGAAAGTGATCATTCTTGGCGGCGGCGCCAGCGGGCTGATGGCGGCGCTTTCGGCCGCGCGGGACGCGCGGAATACCGTCACCATTCTTGAGCGGCAGTCCCGCGTCGGCCGCAAGCTGCTCGCCACCGGCAACGGCCGGTGCAACCTGACCAACCTGCAGCTCTCCCCCGCCCGCTACCACGGGCAGGACCCCGCCTTTGCCCAGGCCGCCCTGACGCGCTTCGGCGTGCAGGACACGCTGGAATTTTTCCGCGGGCTCGGGCTTCTGACCGTGGCAGAGGACTCCGGCCGGGTCTATCCCCTGTCCGACCAGGCCAACAGCGTGCTCGACGTGCTGCGCTTCGCTGCGGAGCAGGCGGGCGTGCAGACGGTCTGCGGCTTTGACGCGCAGAGCGTCCGGAAAAAGGCCCGCGGCTACCAGCTGACCGCCGCGGACGGCGCAGGATATTTTGCCGACAGGCTCATCATCGCCTGCGGCGGCTGCGCGGGCAAGGCGCTGGGCGGGACGATGGCAGGCTATGACCTGCTCGGCCAGCTCGGCCACAGCCGCACGCCGCTGCACCCCAGCCTCACGCAGATCCGCACGGACCCGGCCCCCATCCGCGGGCTCAAGGGCGTGCGGGCCGACTGCCATATCCGCCTGCGCGCGGGCGGCAGGACCGTGCAGGAGGACGCGGGCGAAGCGCAGTTTACGGAGACGGGCGTCTCCGGTCCGGCTGCGTTCACCCTCTCGCGGCAGGCGGGACAGGCGCAGGAGGCGGAGCTGCTGCTCGATCTGCTGCGAGCCTACCCCGAGCCGCAGGTCCTGGCGCTGCTCGCCGCGCGGAAAGCCGCCCTCCCGCAGCTGCCGGCCGAGGACGCGCTTGCCGGGATGCTCCATCCGCGGCTGGGAAAGACGCTCTGCCGCGCCTGCGGGCTCGGGCAGCAGCCGCTGGCCGGGATCCCGGACGAAGCGCTGGCCGCGCTGGCGAAGAAGATCAAGAATTTTGCCCTGCCGGTCACCGGCGTCTCCGGATTTGAGAGCGCGCAGGTGACGGCGGGCGGCGTCCGGACCGCGGAGTTCCGTGCCGACACGCTGGAAAGCCGGCTCGCGCCGGGCGTGTTCGCGTGCGGCGAGGTGCTAGATATCGACGGCGACTGCGGCGGGTACAACCTGCAGTGGGCGTGGTCGTCCGGCTATGTGGCCGGTATGCTTGGAAAACAGGAGGAAACCCGATGATCCGCATCCGTGATATCTCTCTGCCGCCGGACGGCGATATGGCCCGGCTCGTCCAGGCCGCGGCGCGGCAGCTGCGCATCTCCCCGAATGAGATCAAGCAGCTGGATCTGAAGCGGCGGTCCGTCGACGCACGGAAGAAAAACGACGTGCGCATCATCTATACCGTCGATGTGGCGGTCAAGGGCCGGGAGGACAAGATCCTCAAGATGGCCCACTGCGCCAGGGCTTCCCTCGCGCAGGACCCGGTCTATCACGTTCCGCAGCCGCGGTCCATCCCGGCGCAGAGGCCCGTGATCGTCGGGTTCGGCCCGGCGGGGATGTTCGCCGCGCTGGTGCTCAGCATGGCGGGGCTGCGCCCGCTCGTGCTCGAGCGCGGGCAGGATGCCAAGGCGCGGCACGCGGCCGTGCTGGAATTCTGGAAGACCGGGACGCTCGACCCGGAGTGCAACGTGCAGTTCGGCGAGGGCGGCGCGGGGACGTTCTCCGACGGGAAGCTGAACACCGGCGTCAAAAACGAGCGCATCGGCTGGATCCTCGAGCAGTTTGCCGGGGCGGGCGCGAGCGCCGATATCCTCTACGACGCCAAGCCGCACATCGGCACGGACGAGCTGGTGACGGTCGTGCAGAATCTGCGCGAGACGATCATCCACTACGGCGGCGAGGTCCGCTTCGGCGTGAAGGTCACGGGACTCGTGACCGAGGATGGCCGCGTGACCGGCGTGCGCGCGGCGCAGGGCGGCGAAGAGGCCGTCATCCCCGCCTCCTGCGTGCTGCTCGCCATCGGGCACAGCGCCCGCGACACCTTTGAGGCGCTGCACGCGCAGGGCGTGCCGATGGAGCCGAAGCCGTTTTCCATGGGCGTGCGCATCGAGCATCCGCAGCGGCTGGTGAATGAGAGCCAATACGGCCCGTTCGCAGACGCGCCGGGGCTCGGCGCGGCGGATTACAAGCTGAACGTGCGGCTGCCGGACGGATCCTCGGCCTATACGTTCTGCATGTGCCCGGGCGGGTACGTCGTCGCGGCGGCCTCGGAGGAAGGCGGCGTGGTGACGAACGGCATGTCCGACCACGCGCGTGACGGCGAAAACGCGAACGCAGCTTTGCTCGTGACGCTGAACCCGGCGGATTTCCCGGACCGATCGCCGCTTGGCGGCATGTACTGGCAGCGGCAGCTGGAGCAGACGGCCTTCCGCGCGGGCGGGAGCAATTACCGCGCCCCGGCGCAGCTCGTCGGCGATTTTCTGGCCAGGCGGCCGTCGCAGACGCTCGGCGGTGTGCAGCCGACGTACCGCCCCGGCGTGACGCTCTGCGAGCTGCATACCGTCCTGCCGGAGCGGATCACCTCCGTTCTGGAGCAGGCACTGCCGGAGCTGGACCGGAAGCTGCACGGCTTTGCCGCGCCCGACGCCGTCCTGACCGCGCCGGAGACGCGCAGCTCCTCGCCCGTGCGCATCCTCCGCGACGAGACCCGGCAGTCGCAGCTGCGGGGGCTCTACCCCTGCGGCGAGGGCGCGGGCTATGCGGGGGGCATCACCTCCGCCGCGCTGGACGGCATTCTGACGGCCGAGGCCGTGATCGAAGCACAGAAAGGATGAAGATGCGATGACAGACCCGATCCCCTTCCCGGCCATGCCGGAGGAAGAAGACCCGCAGACGCTCTCCCGCGAAGCACTGCTGGCGCAGGCGCAGGAGCTGCGGGAGAGAATCGCGGACCTCGACGCGCGCGAGCCCGCGGACATGATGAGCGCGCAGTACGAGCGCTGGGCCGCGCGCCACGAGGCGCTGGAGGACGCGCTCGACGATATCCTCGATCTTCTGGACGAATAAAGAAAAAACGGTGCAGCCCGGGCGGGCTGCACCGTTTTTCTTTTTATTGCTCGCCGAATTCCAGCCGGACGATCTGCATGCGCATCCGATTGTCGCCCACGCGCGCGAGGAAGCGGAAAAAGCCGAAGACCGACGGATCCTTGAGGTCGTGGTAGCCGAGCATATAGCCCCGGCTCGAGACCCGCAGCCCCGGCGCCCAGCCGGAAAGCTCCCGCGCCGCGTCCGCGACGGCGAAATAGGCCCCGACGTCCCGGATCTGCGCGTCCTTGATCCACGTCTTGAGCATCAGGCGGACCGCCTTCTCGTTGGCCGCGTCAAAGACCAGCCGCGCACCCGGGAAGGCCGCCGCCATCGCCTGCACGAGCGACTGGACCTGCTCGCGCAGAAAATAATAGAACACGCCCGCGGCAAAGAAGACTGCGCCGCCGGAAGCGTCGATGCGGTCAAACCACGCGGGATCATTCAGGTCGCAGGGGATATTCTCCTCCCGCTCGCCGGCGGGCAGCAGGGCATCGCGCACGGCGATGACGCCGGGCAGGTCCAGATTGTAGATGCGGCAGCTGCCGTTGTCGCAGCGGCGGCCGGTATCGTCGAGCCCGCAGCCGAGATTGACGACCGCGGCCCGCGGATGCGTGCGGAGATAGTCGCGCACCTCCCAGGCCAGGTCGTTCTGGCGCATGGCGGCCTCCAGAAAGCCGAAGCGCTGCATCAGGCTGCGGGACTTTTTCTCGAGCACGGAAAAGTCATAGTCGATCTGCCCGAGGATCCGGGCGGCGTTCTCGTCGCGGTACAGGTCCGGATAGAGCTCCGAGCACATTTTGCGCGCGTAGACCGGGATGACCAGCGTCTCCTGCACGGTGTTTTTTTCGATCTTATACGGCATGGGGCGGTTCCTCCTTTGTCATCTGTAAAAACGGCAGCTCCGGCAGCCGGTCCTGCTCCATGACGCAGCGCAGCAGCTGCGCGAAGCCCGCCGGATCGCGGATCTGATACTGCATATGCTCAAACCCGCCAAAGACCGGGAAGCGGGCATGCGGATAGGCCTCCATGACCGCGGCACGGTATTTATAATGTTCCTCGGCACTGCCGAAGGAAACATACGTATGCCGCTCCACTTCCGGCGGCAGCGGCGGGAAGGGCTTGTCCTCCAGACTGTCCGCCATCTGACGGCGCAGGTTCCCATAGCGCAGCTGGCGGCCGGCCGCGATAAAATACGGCCGGATGGTCTCGTCGTCGCACCACAGGATCTTCTTCAGCGTCCGGCCGTTTGACCAGTAGAGGCTCCAGATGGCAAGGTACAGAAACGGCGTCATGATCCGCCGCGTGGCCCTGCCGATCCTTGCGAACTGGCCGCCGTCAAAGAACACGTGCCCGACCTCCAGCTTCGTCCGCGTCACAAAGGCCAGGGCGAGGTCCGCCCCGATGGAGGAGGCCACGACAAGGGCCAGACGCTCCACGCCCTGCGCGCGCAGAAAGTCTTCCACCTGCCGCACCTCGTCCGCCTTGCTGCGGTATCGCTGGCCGGGGCAGTAGACCGTGGACGTGGGCAGGATGCAGAAATATTGGTCCTGCAGCCGCTCTGCCACCGGGCTGCTGCTCGCGCCCGTGACGCCCATGGCGTGGAAAAAGAGGACCGCGGGGTTTTTGCGGTCTCCATAGGTCTCAAACAGCATCGGATCGCCTCCGTTTCGGTTAGTCATATCTAACCGTAGTGCCATAAAAATGCCGCTCCCGGCGGCCTGTATGGCTTTGGCCACAGTCTAGCACATTCTTCCGGGATATGCAAGCAAAAACCGGGCTTGACAAAAAGCGCGGCGGGATTATAATATAACACCGTGATATAACGCTGTTATAAGGAGGTGTCCGCATGCCGCAGCCCATCAGCTCCACGCTCGACCGCATCCACGCCGCCGCCAGAGATGAATTTCTGGCCAAGGGCTATCAGGCCGCATCGCTGCGGAACATCGGCAAGACCGCCGGGGTCACGACCGGCGCGTTCTACGGCTATTATGACAGCAAAGAGGCTCTGTTCGCCGCGCTGGTAGACGAGCCGTACCGCCACGTGCTGGAGACCTACCGTACGGCGGTCTTCGGCTTTGAGGCGCTGCGGCCGGAGGAGCAGGTCACGCAGATGGGCCAGGTCGGCAAGACCTGCATGCAGGAGCTGCTGGTCTATATGGACGCGCGCCGCCCGGTCTTCCGCCTGATCCTGCAGGGCGCGGAGGGCACGCCCTACGCCGGGCTGATCGACGAGCTGGTGGCGATGGAGGTCGCGGCGACCAAGCGCTACTGCGAGGTCCTGCGCTCGCTCGGCAGCGCCGTGCCGCAGATCGACCCGCGGCTGGAGCATATGCTCGTCACCGGGATGATGAACGCCTACTGCGAGGTCATCCTGCACGACATGCCGCTGGCAGACGCGCAGCGGTACGTGGAGGAGCTGGGCGATTTTTACACGGCCGGATGGCTGAAAATTATGGGGCAGTGATGCTCTGTAATTTTTTACCCGGCAGTTAGATATGTCTAACCGCCGATATACACCCAAACGAAAAGAGGTATCTGCATGGAAACAAAGAAGAAAAGCTGGATGCAGGCGCTGTTTGCCTACGCGGAGGGAGAAAAGCGGCGGCTGATCCTGTCCGTCGTGCTGTCGGTAGCCAGCGTGACGCTGGGGCTCGCGCCGTTTTTCTGCATGTACAGGCTCATCTGCCTGTTCGTGGCCGGGATGGCGACGGCAAGTGCCATCGTCCGGTGGTGCCTGCTGGCGCTGGCGGCCTGGGCGGGAAAGATCCTGCTGTTCAGCCTGTCTACCGGCACGTCGCACGCCATGGCCTATACGATCCTCGAGGCGCTGCGGCTGCGGCTGGCCGACCGATTCCTGCACGCGCCGCTCGGCAATGTGGAGAACCACACCATCGGCGAGATCAAGAGCATGATGGTCGACAAGATCGAAAATCTCGAGCCGCCGCTGGCCCACATGATCCCGGAGGGCGCGGGCCACGTCGTGCTGCCCATCGTCAGCATCATCGCCCTTCTGTGCATCGACTGGCGGCTGGCGCTCGCGTCGCTCATGACGTTCCCGCTGTCGTTCATCTGCATGGGCCTGACCTTCAAGATCAGCGGCAAGAACTTTGAGAAGTTCGACCAGTCCTCCAACTATATGAACAGCACCATCGTCGAGTACATCGAGGGCATCGAGGTCATCAAGGCCTTCGGCCGCGCGGGCGTGAGCTACGAAAAATACGCCGCGGCCATCACGGATTTCCGCACCTTCGTCGTCAAGTGGCTGACCTCGACGTTCGCCACGATGAAGCTGAGCTTCGCGCTTTTCCCCTCGACGCTCATCGGCACACTGCCGGTCGCGCTGGCGCTGGCGAACAGCGGGCGGATCACCGCGCCGCAGGCGGCGCTGGCCGTGATGCTGTCGATCTCCATGGTGGGCTCGCTCGCCAGGCTCGAGGTCTTCTCGGAAAACATGCGGCAGGTGAAGTTCACCGTCGAGGGGCTGGAGGAATACCTCGAAATGCCAGAGCTGCCGGAGCCCGCGGCACGCGCCGAGGTTTCGCACATGGACGTAGAACTGAAAAACGTCCGCTTCTCCTATACGGGGGACGATAAGGACGAGGTGCTGCACGGCGTGAACCTGAAGCTCCCGGAGGGCAGCTTCACCGCGCTGGTCGGCCCGTCCGGCGGCGGCAAATCGACCGTCGCCAAGCTCATCGCCCGCTTCTGGGACGTGACGGACGGCGCGATCACCATCGGCGGCGTCAACGTCAGGGACCTGCCCCTCTTGCAGCTCTCGGAGTACGTCAGCTTCGTCACGCAGGATAACTTCCTCTTCCGCTGCTCGCTGCTGGAAAACATCCGCCTCGGCAACCCGCAGGCGACCGACGAGGAGGTCAGGGCCGCGGCCCGCGCCGCGCAGTGCGAGGCGTTCATCTCCAAGCTGCCGCTGGGCTACGACACCCCGGCCGGCGAGGCGGGCAAGCGCCTGTCCGGCGGCGAAAAGCAGCGCATCGCCATCGCGCGCATGATGCTCAAAAACGCGCCCATCGTCATCCTCGACGAGGCCACCGCCTTCACCGACCCCGAAAACGAGGACAAGATCCAGCGCAGCATCGCCGCGCTGACGAAGGGCAAGACCCTGCTCGTCATCGCGCACCGGCTGTCCACGATCAAAAACGCGGACAACATCGTCGTGCTCCAGAACGGCCGGATCGCCGCCGAAGGCACGCAGGAGCAGCTGCTGGAGAATTGCCCCCTCTACAAGAGCATGTGGCAGGCGCACACCGGCGCGAAGAACTGGGCGGTATCGTCCGCGGCAAAGGAGGCGTAAGACCATGTTCAAAACGGTAAAACGGATCATCGACTGGTGCGGCGAATGCAAAGGGCGGCTCTACGCGGGCTTCGTCATGACGTTCTTCTCGCACATCTTCGCGGCCATGCCGCTGGCGCTGGCCGCCTATACGGTCGGGCTGCTGATCGACGCGCAGGCGGGCGGACCGGCGTTCGACACCGCGTGGATCTGGAAGTGCATCGTGATCCAGGTCATTCTGGTGTTCTTCCGCTTCCTGTTCGACTATTTCCGCGCCCGGCTGCAGGAGCCGATCGGCTATCAGCTCACCGCGCGTGACCGGCTGGCCATCGGCGACGCGCTCAAGCGTGTGTCGCTGGGCTATTTCCAGAGTGTCAGCACCGGCAACATCCTGAACTCCATCACCACGGGCCTGTCCACGCTCGAGGGCATGGGCATCCGCATGATCGACAACTTTGTGGGCGGATATCTGAACTTCCTCGTGATCTTCCTGGCGCTCGCCGTCTGCAGCCCGGTCACGGCGCTCATCGCGCTGGCCGCGGCGGCCGTCTCGTTCGGCTGCATGCTGATCATCTCGCACTACAGCCGCGTCAACGCCCCGGTCGAGGCCGAGGCCAACCGGGAGATGACCGGCGCGGTCCTGGAATACGCCCGCGGGCTCGCGGTCGTCAAATCGTTCGGCAAGAGCGGCGCGGCCATGCAGTCGGTCACGGACGCCGTCAAAAAGAGCAAGCGCATCCACCTGAAGATCGAATGGGGCTATTTGCCCGGCAACGCGCTGCACCTGCTCGCGCTCAAGTGCGGCTCGGTCGCCCTCGCGCTGGCCGCGGCGCTCGAATGTCTGCACGGGCAGACGACGTTCTCCATGGCGCTGATGTTCATCTTCTTCTCGTTCAGCATCTTCGCCAGCCTCGAGCCCATCAGCGACAGCGCCCACACCCTCGGCGTCATCGACGACGCCATGGACCAGCTGGGCGCCCTGCGCGGCGAAAATCTCATCGACGCCGACGGCAAGGACATCCGGCTGAGCCACTACGACATCACCTTCGATCACGTCGATTTCGGCTATGATTCCCGGCAGGTGCTGCAGGACGTCAGCTTCTCGATCCCCGAGAAGACCTCGACGGCCATCGTCGGCCCCTCCGGCTCCGGCAAGACCACGATCTGCAGCCTGCTCGCGCGGTTCTATGACCCGCAGCGCGGCGCGATCCGCGTCGGCGGGCACGATCTGCGCGAGTTCACCTGCGACAGTCTGCTTTCCAACATCTCCATGGTGTTCCAGAACGTGTATCTGTTCCACGATACCATCCGCGCGAACATCCTCTTCGGCAAGCCGGACGCCACGGAGGAGGAGATGATCAAAGCGGCAAAGAAGGCCCGCTGCCATGACTTCATTATGGCGCTGCCGGACGGCTATGACACCGTCGTCGGCGAGGGCGGCGGCACGCTCTCCGGTGGCGAAAAGCAGCGCATCTCCATCGCCCGCGCCATTCTCAAAAACGCGCCCATCATCATTCTCGACGAGGCCACCGCGAGCATCGACCCGGAGAACGAGCACCTCATCCAGCAGGCCATCTCCGAGCTGACGCGCGGCAAGACGATCATCACCATCGCCCACCGCCTCGCGACCATCCAGAACGCCGACCAGATCCTCGTCGTGGCAGACGGCCGGATCGCCGAGCACGGCACGCACGCCGAGCTCGTGCAGCAGGACGGCCTGTACCGGCGCTTCACCGCCATCCGCGAGCAGGCTGAAGGCTGGCGCATCGCTGCCAAATAACTTTAGATCCAGACTAAAACAGGGCGATCTCCGTCCACGGAGATCGCCCTGTTTCCTTTTCCGATTGACTCCGATTTCCCCGCCGTTTATAATGGTAGATACATAATTTTTCCTGCCCGCGACGCATGTGACGAAAAGCTGGTCTGTTTGCCGGTAAGCTGGCATTTACCAGCTGCACCCACGTTCTTATCTTTTTATTGAGGGAGGTGGCTTTGTGCAGATAGA
>PPYE01482792.1_pt1 | contig 66277 bp, 57 predicted proteins | sample 1559881 | NCBI WGS metagenome assembly PPYE01 (sample SAMN08240022, study PRJNA423297) | Human gut metagenome, whole genome shotgun sequencing project. | reverse complement strand
ATACATCTATTGAACTTTTTAGATCACAAAGATAAGTCAAAGAACGCTTTAATCAATTATTCGATATAAACTCTATTATATGGCTTTTTTTCTTTGTTAAAAGACGCTCACTCATATCTTTGGTAACTCTAATAACTGCACATAACTTTTCCATTCTTAGTATCTCTTTAACATCTGAAAACTAATTTGTGTATCCTAACTTTTAATTATCAAAGCCCTTTATCACGCTTGACAACTTCCCGACGTAATTTCTCGTTGGCTTATTCCAAATATTTCAGTTTTCCATTACCGAAAAAGATAATCTACACTACTTGCTATGGCTATGGTAGCACTGGTGACTGCTTCCTTGAGTTTGTTGATGCATAACTCGATTTCCATTAAATACCACATAAAAACACTGAAAAATCAGTAAATTTAAAAGATTACACTTAGCCTTGCATCGTAATGTGTAAAACTGGGTGTTTTATTTTTCACATCCCCCTACTGTTTGCACATTTCAGAAACAAATCGTACCTTTGAATCAGAGTTTTAATCAAGCAAATACCTTGTATTTACCTCAAATTATCCATATCATGAAAATGAATCATTATGTAAAATGCGTAACCGCCGGCATTGTGTGTTCACTGATGTACGGCAATGTATGCGCGCAAGACACATTCGATCTGTCTTCCCAGCGCTCGGAGAAGCAAGATGTACAAGCTGTTCCCGGAAAAAAAGTAGACCACAAAGGACTTATCCTGAATCCGCAGCCTCATCGTATTGTGACGATGGCCGGAAAAACATGCGACTTGTCTCAGGGTATCAACCTGAAAGACAAACAGGATAAATTTGCGGATTACCTTGATTTCCTTTCTCCGAACAAGAAAGGAGTTAAACTGACCATCGATTTCGGACAGAAAGTTGCCGGTAAGGCCAATGTAAAAGCAGTGTCGGGTGCCTATGCCCTTGTTGTCAATGAAAAAGGAATCACCATCACGGGATTCGACGAACGCGGTGCTTTCTACGGCATACAAACCTTGAAGCAACTGGTGGAAAGCCCGGTTTCTTCCGGCAGTACTCTTCCCTTTGTAGAAATAAACGATTATCCCGACCTGCCTAACCGTGGAGTCGTGGAAGGCTTCTATGGTACTCCGTGGTCGCACGAGGTACGTCTGTCTCTCATTGATTTCTACGGAAAGTTCAAGATGAATTCTTATTTATATGGTCCGAAAGACGACCCTTATCACAGCTGTCCGAACTGGCGATTGCCTTATCCGGAGAAAGAGGCGCAACACATCAAGGAACTGGTGGATGCCTGCAACCGGAACTACGTGGATTTTGTATGGGCCATCCATCCGGGACAGGACATCAAGTGGAACGAGGAAGATTATCAGAACCTGATTAACAAGTTCAACTGGATGTACGACTTAGGAGTACGTCATTTTGCCATCTTCTTTGACGATATTTCCGGAGAGGGTACCAACCCGCTGAAGCAGACAGAACTGCTCAACCGATTGACAGAAGAGTTTGTGAAGGTGAAAGGTGATGTTTCTCCGCTTACGGTCTGCCCTACCGATTACTCCAAACTTTGGGCGAACCCGACCGAGAAAGGTAGTCTGGCCATCTACGGAAAAACGCTTAATCCTGAAATCAAGGTGTTCTGGACGGGCGACGTGGTGTGCAGCGACCTGACACCCGAAACACTCGATTTCATCAACTCGCGCATCAAGCGTCCGGCTTATTACTGGTGGAACTATCCGGTAACCGACTACATCCGCAACTTCCTGCTTCAGGGTCCGGTGTACGGACTGGACACCAGTCTCACGGCTAATGAAACCTGCGGTATCGTGAGCAACCCGATGGAACATGGAGAAGCCTCCAAGCTGGCTTTATACGGAGTGGCCGATTATACCTGGAACATTGCCGACTACAATGCCATCGACAACTGGGAACGTGGACTGGCGGAACTGGTTCCGGAAGCAACCGATGCCTACCGCACCTTTGCCATCCATTCCGGTGATACCGAAAACGGATACCGCCGGGATGAGTCGTGGGAAACTCAGACTTTCCGCCTGGCTGACTGGACAGACGAAGCGGCTAACGCACTGGAAGAAGAATTCAAGAAAGTAGAAAGTGCACCGGCACGTCTGGAAAACAGTTGCAAGAATGCAGCTCTACTCAACGAACTTCGCCCCTGGCTGACAGAATTCGGTAAATTAGGTACACGCGGCAAGCAGGCCATCGAACTGGCACGTATCTACCGTTCAGGTAAAGACGATGCGCTATTTTGGGAAAAATACATACAGAATATCATGACTCCCGAAGACCGGAGAAGCTACGAAGCTCATAAATCGGGTACGCTGAAACTTCAGCCATTCTATGAGAATGCCATGGATGACATGGCACACGGATACCTGAAAAAGCTGTCGGGCAAGGTACCGACTGACTACAGAGGTATCGGTTCTTTCAGTAGTGCACATACCGTACAAACCAAGCTGATGCTCGACAATGATTCTACAACCTTCTATACTTCGGGAATTGCTCAGAAAGCAAACGATTGGATTGGTGTAGACCTGCGCGACGTGCGTGACGTGACAGAAATCTCGATTCTTCAGGGAAGAAATTCCAAGGATGATGTGGACTATTTCGACCATGCCATCGTGGAATGCTCGGCAGATGGAAGAACCTGGAAGGCACTGACCGGAGAACTCGACAAGCAATACATCATCCACTGGCAGGGAGCTCCGGAAAAAGCACGCTACGTACGCCTGAAACGACTGGATTCCAAACGCACCAACTATGCGTCTGTCCGCTCGTTCGACGTCAACCCGCTGCGTCCGGAAAACATGGGATTCTCACTTGAAGCAGACAGTCTGGACAAGGCCATCTATGCTTTCGACAACAACCTGGCGACTTCTTACAAGAGCACTAAAGCACTGACTTTCGGAGTAAAGGAAAATGTCAAGGCATATACCTTGCTCATGAACCGCCTGTCTGCCCCGTTGAAGTGCATCCAGCTGGACAAGAAGGGTAAGGTCGTATCAGAAACCATGATTGAAACTCCTTTTGCAAGAATCGAACTGGCCAACAAGAACGTAGCCAAGATTCGCCTGGAGGGAGCTGCGGAAGTGTTTGAAATTGTGGCAATAAAGTAACACAACTTCAATAATTATACCTCTTCATGTTTATTTATGGCTTATGAAATGGGTTCCTCTCATTTCATAAGCCATAATTTCTGTTTTTCCACTATTCTACACACAAAGCTTCCCATTTTTTAAGAAAAAAAACATTCATCTTTCAATTAATATCATAAAAAAACAGTATATTTGTAATAGGACATTCTTATTATGTAAGTATTCAAATAAGAATAAACGGGGAAAACAAGTCAAACTATAAAACAAATAGTCCTATGAAAAATGTATTTTTATCGCTCATGTTTGCAGCATGTCCGGGAATTTTCTTTTCACTTAATGCGCAGGGGTATAAAATCCCCGAGAAAGTAGTGGTTATCACCAAACAAAACGTAAATGTCCGTCAGGCTCCACAAGCTTCATCAACGGTGCTAGAAAAAGCTTCCAACGGAGCAATGTATGAATTCGTTTCACAACAAGGTTCCTGGTATGAAGTCAAAGATGTAAAAACTGGAAACACCGCCTTTATCTCTACTACAGCAGGACGTGTTTCTGCCGGAAATCAAATTGCGAGAACCGATAAAGGATTAGTAGAATCCAATGATTGTCCTCAATTTGTGTATCAAAGACAAGAAAAAATATCTGGCGGTGAAAGAACGACCTCCTACGGCTTTTATCAAAAGCAAACAAAAGATGTGGTTTATGCCATAGTTTCACAAACCACAGCTTCTACAACAGGACGAATGTTCACTTCTGAATTATATTATAAAGGAAAACAAATGGGATGGTATTTGTTTTTTGATGAAGTGGTAGACATGGATGGTGCAGTACAAAATAAGTTAGATACTCCGACTGTTGTATTCTCCAATGGAACACAAGGAGTCATCATAGATGGAATCACTTATAAAAAGACTAGCAATGAATTCTAATATATTCTAAAGCAGAAATATATAGAAAACATACAGAAATCTGAAGACCTTTGCGTTTCGTCCAAAACGCTTCGACGTTTGAAACCAAACGCAAGGACGTTTTAGGTAAAACGCAAGGGCGTTTAAAAGCAAACGCAAGGACATTTTGAGTGAAACGTCCTTGCGTTTTTTATGCCTTATTTTATTACCCGGAAATATTCCGGTTTGCGGGGTTTCGCCGGAGCCGACTCTCCATCAGGATAACCCAAAGAAAGAGCACCGATTCCCATCAAGCCTTCCGGAAGGCCCCACTCTTCCATCAGCTGCTTGCCTTCTTCCGTAGCAAACATTTCCCGTTCGCGGTGAATCCAGCAGCTGCCCAGTCCCAGCGCATGAGCGGCCAGCATCATATTTTCGAGTACGCAACTTCCGTCCTGCACCGGGTTGTTGGCCAGCGAGGGCGCAAACACCAGCACGTAGGTAGGCGCATCGTAATAAGGATTCGAAGTCACTCCCATAATCTCGGCATTCATTTTTGCCAGCCGGGCAAGCACTTCCTTCTTCTGCACTGCCACAATGTAGGGCGACTGCATGCCGCGTGAGGTCGGCGCATAAGTACCGGCTTCGAGTACGGCTTTCAACTCTTCATCCGTAATCTGCTCCGGTTTATACTTGCGGCAGCTACGGCGTGTTTCAATTACTTTCAAAAAATCATTTTCCATATTGTCACTCTTATTTTATTCTTAATATTACATTCCTTTTTTATGACTTGCCCTACCGCCGTTTTTTGGACAACAGGGTTTGTACAATAGTCTGCATGAGGTAAGTGCGAACGTCTGTATTCTCCACACATTCCAAAGGGAATCCCAGCACAAAAGTACGATAATCTTCTCCACGATAAACCGTACCGCTACCGTAATTTCCATTGGTATAGGCAAACGCAGAGTAAGCTCCTTCCACCGGCATCACACACTCCATGGATGGAACAGCGTAAATGCTTTCATTAGCTCCGCCCTGAATACGGAAGCTTGTACCGGCTCCCTTCACCGGAGCGGAAGAAAGGTTACTGAAACGACCTCCGTACGTGCATTTCAACACATTCTTGCCGAAATCGTCTTTCTGCAAATTCGCTCCCCACTTCGAACCGCTGACCAACAAACGGCCTCCCTGACGGCAATAACCGGCCAGTGCTTCTCGCATGGAAGCGGAAAAGGTCTTGGCATCGGCACCGCAAATCAAATCGACCATGTCATAGTGAGTCAAATCGGTACTTCCACTTTCCAGGGTTTCATCGCTGCATGACACGAACGAATAGCGTCCGGCACGCTGAATGGCCTTGCCATGCACGAATACATAGTCACGGGTATTGCCTGCAATCAGTCTTCCTTCCAAGACATCATCACTTACCCCCAGTCCGTCGCCCGTTTCCAGTCCGGCTTTGTCGCGGTTGAATCCCTGCTGGTATCCGCAATAAGCAGGCGTCTGTCCGTCGGGAATTCCCGGATCGGCTTTCAGGTCGAACCCTTGCAACAGAGCAGAGTTGACTTCTACCGGTCCCGACGTGGCATCAAATCCGTTAACGATAAGCAGGGTACCTTTGCTTCTCTTAGCTTTATAGGCAGACAGAATCTCAGAAGGGAAACTCTCTCCTCCCCGGTTCACAGCCGTCACCTTGAAACTGTAGACCAGTCCCGGCTCCACTTTCACCGTATATTCCGGCTTGCGCACATACACTCCGTTATCGAATCCGCCATAACCGATACGTGTATAGACGATATATCCCTGCGGCTTGGCAGTGGGCTCCATCACATCTTCCACCGGATTCCAGTTCAGCGTAAAGGTATTTTTCTTCTTTCCTTCACGGATGGCAAAGTGATTCACCGGAAGCGGCTGCACCACATAGTCCGTACCGTGCATGGTAGAGAGAAACTTCAGTACGGACTTATACACAGAGCGTCCCACCGTAAACTTGAAATCCGGATTATGCCCCCACTTCATATCGGCAAAATTCTGGTGTGAGAGTAATTCCAGAATCATGGAAGGCACAGCCGGCAGACGGGTTTCACTGTAGTTCCGGTTCCACATGCTTCGTCTGGCCCACTGCACGCCAAAACGGGAAGAGATGTCACGCTGCAATCCGGTCAGTACCATGTCGGTCAGATCGCGCGAAGCATAACGGGATACGCCACTGTTCAACTTTCCGTCATTGAAATCTGTGGTATAGATGCCCAACGAACCCACCAGCTCATCATCAGTCTTGAATCCGGCATCACTGTGCAGCCCCAGTGTCATTTCAAACGGTACCTTCAATCCTTCTTCCGTCGGATTGTATACCGAACCGCCACTCAGGTAATTCACCGTCAGCGAGCGGGCATTGATGTCGTCCGTATAATCATTCTTTCCTTCGCTCTTGCTGTATACGGGATAAGGCATTCCAGCCCATTGTGCCCAGTAGCGCGCTCCTTCCAGGTAACGGGGTACTCCGCTCACTTGTCCACCCCGCACAATGTTTCCCATACCGCCACCAAAACGGACCGCATCGGCACAAACCACTCCTTTTTGGGAACTTTCGTTACTCAGCACCACCATGCCGTAGTCGTTCCGGCCTTTATCGAATTCAAAGGTACCCAGATATACCCAGGTTCCCCCTCCCATCTGCTGGTTGACCTTGAACTCCGTCACCCCGCCGTTATGGAACACCAGATACTTGGCATCCGACACACTCTCCGGCAGGGTCTGATAACTTACGTACACTGCGTATTTCCCTTTTTCCGGAATATCAGGAATCCACTCGGCAAAGGCTTTTTCAGGCTGCCCCTGCGTAGGAATAAAGCGGGCGGTACCGTCTGTAAACGGGTTATAGTTGTCGGGATACTGCTGGTATTTCTGGGCAAAACCCGGTTTATCAGTATCTTGCCAGCGGTATTTTTTATCTTCCACTTCCAGATAATGGCTGCCTTTTGTGCAGGTATTGTTGTCCACAATCACTTCATGACGCTGCCAGTCGCGCTCACGTGGCGTAAAGACCACTGCCCCCGCATTCTCCAGCATCGGAATCAGGTAAGGCACCACGAACGACTGCGTAAACAGGTCTTCCGTAGTACAGAACAGTCTGGGCCGCTGCCAGCGCCACTCATTCCGCTCGTTCCGGTACACCTTGCCATGGCTTTGCCACAAGGCTATATGCCGTCCCTCCAGTCCCCGGCTGATTTCATACGGACGTGACACATTCGTCACCCACGGATTTCCCTTCGCCTCCAGCTTGCCATACAGACGCGTCTTGTCCTGTTTCTTACGGTACGCATTAGGTACCAGGTCTTCAATGAGCTTGCCGTCGGCATACACCTGCAAGGTATAATAATTCACCGGTCCCGGTAGCGACTGCTTCAACAAACGGTAGATAGCCGACACGTTTTCTTCCGTAAACGGCTGATAGCCAAAAGCCGGATTGGCATACACACGCAATACCTTCTTCTCATGCTCCACCTCAAAACGTTCCAGCCTGCACTTACCGATACGGGCATACGAAGTCTCATAACTGGTAAAAAAATCTTTCAGACGTTGCTCTGTGGTCTGTTCCAGACTTTGTCCGGACACCGCCCCTGCCAGGCAAAGAAAGCCCAGCAGCAAAATAGCAAATTTATTCATATACATTTTATAGGGTTGCCACAAAGGTACAAAATATCACAGATTCTTGTTCATCCAAATAAAAAAAGCCGTCCGGCATCTTTCGGATACCGGACGGCCAATGTATTTATTTTCGACTGACTTTTATCAGTTGTTTTCCGGACGAAGTTTACGTACGGTTACCGCAGTCTGCCACATTTCGCTTTCACGCAATGCCTTCAGTTCTGCATTCAGTTTCTCACGATAGTCAGGCTGAGAGTTGCTGTCGATAGAAATCTGAGCTTCGTTTCCTGACTTCACGCTCTGATACAATTTCTGTACAACCGGTTTGATAGCATCGTGGAACGGGCCCATCCAGTCAAGTGCACCGCGCTGTGCAGTAGTAGAGCAGTTAGCATACATCCAGTCCATACCGTTCTTTGCAAACAGCGGCATCAGTGACTGAGTCAGCTCTTCCACTGTTTCATTGAATGCTTCCGACGGAGTGTGTCCGTTTTCACGAAGTACTTCATACTGTGCCAGCAGCAATCCCTGGATAGCTCCCATCAAAGAACCACGTTCGCCAGTCAAGTCAGAAGTAGCTTCACGCTGGAAAGTTGTTTCAAACAAATAACCTGAACCGATACCGATACCCAATGCGATGGTACGTTCGTATGCCTTACCCGTAGCATCCTGGTAAATAGCATAAGAAGAGTTCAAGCCACGGCCTTCCAGAAACATAGTACGCAAAGAAGTACCTGAACCCTTCGGAGCCACCATGATTACATCTACATCTGTTGGAGGAACTACGCCTGTACGGTCATTCCAAGTGATGGCAAAACCGTGAGAGAAATACAGTGCTTTTCCTGCAGTCAGACAAGGCTTGATAGTAGGCCATACAGAAATCACAGCTGCATCTGACAACAAACACATAATTATAGTAGCTTTCTGGCAAGCTTCTTCAATGCTGAACAAAGTTTCTCCCGGTACCCATCCATCAGCCACAGCCTTGTCGTAGGTCTTACCCTGACGCTGTCCGACAATGACGTTGAAACCGTTGTCACGCAGGTTCAAAGACTGGCCCGGTCCCTGTACACCGTAACCGATAACAGCAATGGTTTCGTCTTTCAATACTTCACGTGCTTTTTCCAATGGAAACTCTTCGCGGGTCATTACATTTTCAATAACTCCGCCAAAATTCATTTGTGCCATAATTTTCTTACAATCTTTTTACGCAGCCTGAAGCTGCTAGTTGTTAGTATAATGTTAATCTCTAAAAATCACTTTACTCCTGACTACGACTTCCGAGCCGTTTTTCTTCACCTCTACATCGTATTCGTTTTCGCCCGTCTGCTCCCGATAGAAGCTCAAGGTATCTCCGTAATAACTTTCGGCCACATAGGCCATCTCAAACCTACGGATACGCTTTTCACGGAACATTTCCATAGGGAACAAATCCAAAATATGCTCGATGTACTTGATGCTGTTCACGTGGCCGTTCAAGTCAATGTCACTGTATTTCACCTGACATTCGCCCACCAGTTCCGGATGACTCACCTTGATGCGTCCGGGTTTGTCAATCGGACAGTCCTTCACGCACACATAGTCTACTATCGACCCGCCGTGCAGTGTCAGCAAATCGGCCGGCTTGCGGGTTTCCATACTAATCATGGCCCATATCGAACGGGCATAGCCAATGGCTTTTCCATCTTTATCTAGGATGGCAAAATTTCGGTCCGTAAACAGGCGGTACACATTTTCCACCCATGTCTGTATGGAGAAACTTTCGTATGCGCGAGGCATATCCTCCAGTTCTATTGCCAGTCGGGAAAGCACCCACGTGTAATGATTCTCATTCAGCGTGGCAATACCAAATCCTCTGTCGGCTGCATGAAACCCGGCGCAGTTCAGCAAATGGTTGCCCAATACGCCCATGGTCAGCCGTTCCATAAAATCCACATGAAACGGTTCGGCTACAAACCGATAAGTTCCAACTTTACTGTCCTCTGTCATATCTCAATCTTTTTGATTCTGATACCGTTCTTCGCGGTGTGCCAGATACTCATTCACCCGCTCAAAGCAACTTGTCGAAACGGCAATACGTCCGGAGCGTACAAACTGCAACACACAGTTCAGCTGTTTCAGTTCCTGATACAACGACGTGATGTCATCGCTCATTCCCACCATTTCCACGATTGAAAAAGTAGGATTTACCTCTACGATATGGGCGCTGTAACGACGAATCACCTTCGAAGCTTCCGGATTGGCCTGAAACTCCGGAGTAGCAACCTTGTACATGGCTACTTCACGCTGGAAAATCTCCTTATCCGTGAAATAATGCGCCTGAATCACGTCTATCTTCTTCTCGATTTGTGTCACCACCTTATCTATCACATCTGGAGTAGTCCAGCAAGTAATGGTATATTTGTGCACTCCCTTTATGGAAGAAGCCGACACATTCAGACTTTCAATGTTTATCTGACGACGGGTAAACACAGCCGTAATCTGATTCAATATACCGGCAATGTTTTCCGAATGAACGATGATTGTATATAAAGTCTTGTTGCTATTCATAATTCACCTCCTTCTCCTCTCAACATTCCATTAACATATAGTTGACCGAACTTCCCGGAGGAGTCATCGGCAACACGTTTCCTTCTTCTACCACACAAACCTCCAACAGGAAAGGACCGTCGGTCGACAACATTTCCTGAATGCCGTCGTTTAGTTCCTCACGGCTCATCACTCTTCGTGAAGCAATACCATAAGCCGAAGCAATCTGCATGTAATCCGGATTCATCATCGGAGTAAAGGAGTAGCGACGATTGAAGAACATAGCCTGCCACTGACGTACATTACCCAGGTAATTGTTGTTCATCAATATAATCTTGACCGGAGACTTCTGTTCCATCACCGTGCCCAGTTCCTGCATGGTCATCTGCAAACCTCCGTCACCCATAAAGGCACACACCGTACGGTCCGGGCGACCGAATGTTGCCCCAATGGCAGCCGGAAGACAGAAGCCCATGGTTCCCATACCACCGGAAGTAACGATACTGCGAGGTTTCGTGAATTTGAAATAACGGCAAGCCATCATCTGGTTCTGACCTACATCGGTCACCAGAATCGCTTCATTATGGGTAGCTTCGCTGACTGCATTCACCACTTCACCCATATTAATGGGTCCTTCTTTCGGGAATACTTCTTTTTCGATTACCTGATTAAATTCCTTCTCCTCGTATGGTTTGAAGCTTGCAATCCATTCCTCGTGTTTCTGCGGCTGAATCAATTCAGTAAGTAAAGACAAGGTACGTTTGCAGTTTCCGAGCACCGGTACATCTACTGCCACATTCTTTCCGATTTCCGAAGGGTCTACATCCAGATGAATTATTTTGGCCTGTTTGGCGTATGTTTCCAGTTTTCCCGTCACACGGTCATCGAAACGCATACCTACGGCAATCAGCACATCACATTCGTTGGTCTTTACATTCGGGCCTAAATTACCGTGCATACCCAGCATACCTTTATTCAGGCGGTGGTTGCTTGGCAAAGCCGACAAACCCAGCAAGGTACATCCACACGGGATGTCTGCCTTTTCTACAAAGTTCTGCAACTCTTTCTGGGCATTACCCAATTCTACTCCCTGGCCAACCAGCACCAACGGACGTTTGGCCGCATTGATTAAGGCAACCGCCTCAGCCACTGCCGTAGAATCAGTTTCAGGATCCGGATCATAACTGCGAATGAAATCAACGTTTACCGGTTCATAATCCGTCATGTCCACCTGTGCATTCTTGGCAAAATCGAGCACCACCGGTCCCGGACGTCCACTGCGTGCGATATAGAACGCACGAGCCACTGCCCAAGCCACATCCTCCGCACGGCGAATCTGATAGCTCCATTTGGAAATCGGCTGCGTCACGCCCACCAGGTCAACTTCCTGAAAGGCATCCGTACCCAGCAATCCGGCTCCCACCTGACCGGCAATCACCACAATCGGTGTACTGTCAATCATGGCATCGGCTATTCCTGTAATGGTATTGGTAGCCCCCGGACCACTTGTCACCAGGCAAACACCCACTTCTCCCGATACACGGGCAAAACCTTGAGCTGCATGTGCAGCCCCTTGTTCATGACGAACCAGAATGTGATTCAATCTGTCGCGATGGTCATACAACGCATCGAATACCGGCATGATAGCCCCTCCCGGATAGCCGAAAAGCGTCTTCACGCCTTCATGCTCCAAAGAGCGCATCAATGCTTCCGAACCTGATATTTTTTCTTTACTCATAAGCCTCTCTTTATTCTACGATTCTCACTCCACCTTTATCTGCTGAGCTCACCATGCTGGCGTATGCCTTCAGTGCCTTCGAAACCTTCCGGTCGCGTGTCACCGGTGTCATCGGGCGCTGAGCCAGTTCTTCATCCGAGAGCTTCACATTGATAGAGCGGTTAGGAATATCTATTTCAATGATGTCACCATCTACAATCTTACCAATGTTACCTCCGGCAGCTGCTTCCGGAGAAATATGTCCGATACTCAGTCCGGAAGTTCCTCCACTGAAACGCCCGTCGGTAATCAGCGCACATTCTTTACCCAGATGTTTGGATTTAATATAAGAGGTAGGATACAGCATCTCCTGCATACCCGGACCACCTTTCGGACCTTCATGAGTAATGACTACTACATCACCGCTCACGACCTTACCTCCCAAGATTCCCTCGCAGGCAGCTTCCTGCGAATCGAACACCTTGGCTGGTCCGGAGAACTTCCAGATGCTTTCATCCACTCCGGCTGTTTTTACCACACAGCCATCCTGTGCGATATTTCCTTTCAATACAGCCAAGCCACCATCCTTGCTGTACGCATGCTGCAAGTCGCGAATGCATCCGTTGGCACGGTCGGTATCCAGTTCCTTATAAGTGGCATTCTGTGCGCCTAACTGAATACAGAACTTACCGCCCGGTGCACTTGAATAAATGCGCTGTGCCTCTGCATCGACTTCCGGTACACAAACAGCATATTTTGCAATAGCTTCTGCCAGTGTCGTACCATCCACACGATGAACCGTAGTATCCAGCAGTCCGCCTTTGGCCAGCTCGCCCAGAATGTTCAGGATACCTCCGGCACGGTTCACATCCTGAATGTGGTACTTCTGTGTATTGGGAGCCACCTTGCAAAGACAAGGCACCCGACGTGACAACATATCAATGTCGTCCATCTTAAAATCCACCTCCGCTTCGTGAGCTACAGCCAGCAGGTGAAGCACCGTATTGGTAGAACCACCCATGGCAATATCGAGCGTCATGGCGTTCAGGAAAGCCTGACGAGTGGCGATACTGCGTGGCAGCACACTGTCGTCTCCTTCCTCATAATATTTATAAGCATTCTTTACAATCAATGCGGCTGCATCCTTGAACAGCTGCTTACGGTTGGCATGAGTTGCCAAGATGGTACCATTTCCCGGAAGTGCCAAACCGATAGCCTCATTCAGGCAGTTCATAGAGTTGGCAGTAAACATACCCGAGCAGCTTCCGCATCCCGGACAAGCATGACGTTCAATTTCAGCTACGTCTTCATCGCTCACCGTCGAATCGGCCGACTTAATCATGGCATCAATCAAATCCAGATGTTGTCCGCCCCACTCTCCGGCCTCCATCGGTCCACCAGACACGAACACAGTCGGAATATTCAGACGCATGGACGCCATCAGCATCCCCGGGGTAATCTTGTCACAGTTGGAGATACATACCATCGCATCCGCCTTGTGTGCATTCACCATATATTCTATGCTGTCGGCGATGATGTCGCGCGAAGGCAAAGAATACAACATCCCGTCATGCCCCATCGCGATTCCGTCGTCGATGGCAATGGTATTAAATTCTGCCGCAAAGCATCCCAGCTTCTCAATTTCTGCCTTGACCTGCTGACCGATTTCATGCAGGTGAGTATGCCCCGGTACAAATTGTGTAAAAGAATTCACGATGGCGATAATCGGTTTTCCCATCATTTCCTTTTTCATTCCATTGGCCACCCATAATGCTCTGGCACCTGCCATGCGGCGACCTTCCGTGCTCATCGAACTACGTAACTGATGTTTCATTTTCCTCACTCTTTAATTAAAAAGCCTCTCTCATCGTCTGGTGAGAAAGGCTTTCCATATTATCACAACTGCATGATTACATACACGAAACCTTCTCACCTCTTGGTGCCACGACCACGACGCGAATAATATGCAGGACTGCCAGGTTTACCAATGTATTCAGTGTAATCATATCTGTCTTCTCTCGTTTTTTGTTTACAGATGCAAAGGTAAAGGGTTTTTTGTAACATGCAAATAAAATGACACTTTTTTTTCAAATAAATTATTATTCGTAAGAAAGTCTGCATTTTTTGTTGTCAGTTTATCACCTCCACATTTTCATATACAACGCATAAATTTAGGCAGACTCATCTCTGCAAAACTTCTGAATCTAGTCTTTCATCTTATTGCTATTTCCTATCCTAACGTCTATTTATTTAAGAATACATCACGATATACCTTATTTTATTTCGTTTAAAGAATCTAATTCTTATTCTTTTTTAATATCTGCGCGTTTTTTAAAAAAAACATTTGGATATTGATGTTTTTTTATATCTTTGCCACCAATTAAAATTCAACTTTAAAAACAACTAAAGCTATGAAACATTTTGGAAAAATGATTGTTGGTGCTTGCACCGTTTTAACCTTAACTTGTACACCTGCTCAACTGCTTGCTCAAAGCCTTTCACCTTCCACTCAGTGGGAATGGAACAAAGGTACCATCGTGATAAAATCCCCGGAACGCCCAGCCGGACAGGAGTCTGTCATCGGTTTGACTGTACCTAAGATGAATGTCGTACGCGTAGGTTTCGTAGGACTGGGAATGCGTGGTCCGGGAGCTGTTGAGCGTTTCACTCACATTGCCGGAACTAAAATCGTAGCTTTGTGTGACTATGAAAAAGAACGTGCAGAAAAATGCCAGAAATACTTGCAGAAAGCTTGTCTGCCTGAAGCAGCTGTGTATTCAGGTGCAGAAGGATATAAGGCACTCTGCGAACGCGAAGATATTGATCTGGTATACATTGCAGCCGACTGGGATCACCACTTCCCGATTGCCAAGTATGCCATGGAGCATGGAAAGAACGTAGCCATCGAAGTTCCTTCAGCTATGAATCTGGAACAGTGCTGGGAACTTATCAACCTGTCTGAAACAACTCGCAAGCACTGCATGATTCTGGAAAACTGCTGCTATGACTGGTTTGAAATGAACACCCTGAACATGGCACAGCAGGGAGTATTCGGAGAAGTACTCCGCGCACAAGGAGCTTACATCCATAATCTGGATGATTTCTGGCCTTACTATTGGAAAAACGGAAAAGAAGACAAACTGGGATGGCGCTTGCGTTACAACAAAGAAAACCGTGGTGACGTATACGCTACTCACGGCCTTGGCCCTGTAGCTCAGGCATTGGATATTCACCGTGGTGACCGTATGACAACCCTGGTAGCAATGGATACAAAATCGGTACACGGAAAAGCCCTGGTAGAAAAAGCAACCGGCGAACCTTGTGATGAATTCCGTAACGGTGACCATACTACTACACTTATCCGCACAGAAAACGGTAAAGTAATCGAAATCCAGCACAACGTAATGAATCCTCAGCCCTACAACCGTCTGTATCAGCTGACCGGAACAAAAGGATTCGCTAACAAATATCCGGTAGAAGGATATGCCGTAGACGCTGCTCAGATGAAAGCCTCTGGTGTACAGCCGAAAGTAGACAACTTGAGTTCTCACTCATTCCTTCCGGAAAAAGAAATGGAAGCACTAGTCAACAAATACCAGCATCCAATCTTGAAGAAATACGGTGAAATGGCTAAAGAAGTAGGCGGACACGGTGGTATGGACTTCATCATGGACAGCCGTATGGTATACTGTCTGCAGAACGGTCTGCCATTGGATATGGACGTATACGACTTGGCTGAATGGTGTGCACTGGCCGAACTGGGAGCCATCTCTATGGACAACGGATGTGCAGCTGTAGCCTTCCCCGACTTTACTCGCGGACACTGGAACGACGTAAAAGGCTTCCACCATGCATTTGCTACTCCAGAAGATGAAGCTGCTGCCGAACTGGCTGCTGAAACTACTACCCTTTCACTCAAGGCACAGGGTATGAAGGAATGGCTGGCAAAATCAAAGAAAGCTGAAGTATCAAAAGAAGAAGCTGAAGCACGCGTAAAACAACTTTCTACTCAGTTGGAAAAGACTCAGAAGAAAGCTAACGGTGCAGAAAGCAAGGAACTGAAAGACGCCGTAAAACAAGCAGAAAAGATGCTGAAACAAGCTCAGAAAATGCTGAAATAATCATATTTTACCAAAGGTATTAGTTCCTATATACCTAAAACTAAAAGGCCGGTCTCTATTTTGAGAATCCGGCCTTTTTCTTTATCTGGCACTAGTTTTTTCGGACTGCTCCATCCAGTTTAAATTCGAATATATAGATAAACCCTGGAGCTCCCACAATATTTCTCCATAGAAATACATCTGTCATTTTGTTCATTTTTTCTTCTCCAGAAAAGGAAATTCAACCCTCAGGTTTATCCTTGTGTATATCCTACGAAGGAAAATGATTTTAGAAAAATCAAGAAGAAACAGGATATCACATAAGAAAAGACAGGAGAAATCAAAAAAAGATATTTTATCTACAAAAAAGGAATAAATAATTAAAACAAATATCATTCAGTCACTTTAAAGATTTTTCTATTCCCGCTTGAAATAGAAAATAAAGTCCTCAAAAGTCTTCATTTTAAGGTCCGCGAAAAAGACTCAAGTGCGTTTGTTCCAAAACTCCTAAGAGTTTTCAGAAAAACGCAAGGACGTTTTAGGCAAAACTCCTTTGCGTTTGACTCCGAACGCCAAAGCGATTTTTCCGGATTTTCATTTTTCATTCTATCATGACAACCGTTCCATTCCTCTTCTGCCCCCTCTACAGATAGCTGTGGCGCAGGTTAGATTTTTAATTCCAAAAAGGCAGCTACACGGATGGAACATTTTGTATCAAACTACGGTTAGCAGATTTTTCGAATTCAACACTTCTTGTCAGCAATCACCCAGAATAAACAAGCATTTTGACAAAAAAAAGAATGTCATTCCCGAAGCAAGAAAGACTACTGAAAGCCTTTGCGGGAATGACATTCCTTATTTCAATCTATCTTTGGCGGCACACTCGCACGCCCGGCATCTTAAATACCCAAAGATTTCTTCACTGCATCTACTTTTTCAGTTGCATCGGCCAGCGCACCTGCATAGCACTTCGGGCAATGCATTTCGCCCTTGATTTCCATGTAGAACTTAATCTTAGGTTCTGTTCCGGAAGGACGTACAGAAACTTTTGTACCATCAGCTGTAAAGAACTGAAGCACGTTGGAAGGTTCCGGCATATCCAGGTCTGTAGCTTTTCCAGTATTGTCGGTAGCCTTCAAAGTCTTGTAGTCTTTCACCAATACCACTTCCGAACCACCTAATTCTTTCGGCGGGCATGCACGGAAGTTGTCCATCATGGCCTTGATTTCGTCAGCACCTGTCTTACCCGGTTTCACTACGTTGACTGTTACTTCCAGTGAGAAGCCATATTCTACGTAGATTTCCATCAGCACGTCATACAAAGTCTTGCCCTGGTCTTTAGCCCATGCACAGATTTCAGCCAGCAATGAACATGCAGAAACGGCATCTTTATCACGTACGAAGTCTTCTGCCAGGAATCCGTAGCTTTCTTCACCGCCACCGATGTATTGTTCCTGACCTTCACGCAGACGGATTTCACGGGCAATCCATTTGAAGCCGGTGTAACAGTCGAGCATCTTAATCTGGTTCTTGTCGGCAACCTTCTTAATCAATTCCGTAGTAACAATGGTCTTCACGATGAATTCGTTGCCTTTCATCTTGCCCATAGCGATACGGTTCTTGATGATGTAGTACAAGAAAATCAAACAAGTCTGGTTACCGTTAATCAATACCCATTCACCCTTGCTGTCCTTGCAAGCCATACCTACACGGTCAGCATCCGGGTCGGAAGCCATCACAATGTCGGCATCGATTTCTTTTGCCAGCTTGATGGCCAATGTCAGTGCTTCTGCATTTTCCGGGTTTGGAGATACCACTGTAGGGAAGTCGCCGCTCTTCACCATCTGTTCGGCTACGCAATGTACGTTTTCAAAGCCCCACAATTTGAGTGACTGCGGAATCAACTTCATACCAGTACCGTGAATCGGAGTGTACACAATCTTCAGGTCTTTCTGACGCTGGATTACTTCCGGATCGATAGACAATGTGTGTACCTGACGCAGGTATTCGTCGTCAATTTCCTTACCTACAATCTGAATCAGTTCTTTGTTGCCCTGGAACTTGATTTCGCTTACGCTGGTAATCTTGTTCACTTCGTCGATGATACCCTTATCGTGCGGAGCCAGCACCTGTGCACCGTCTTCCCAGTATGCCTTGTAGCCGTTGTATTCTTTCGGGTTGTGAGAAGCAGTGATGTTGATACCGCTCTGGCAGCCCAGGTGACGGATGGCAAATGACATTTCCGGAGTAGGACGCATATCTTCAAACAAATATACCTTGATGCCGTTGGCAGTAAAGATGTCGGCAGAAATTTCTGCAAACTTACGGCTATTGTTACGGCAGTCGTGACCTACCACTACTGAAATGTCTTTCTTTCCGGCAAAGCATTTGTTCAGGTAGTTAGCCAAGCCCTGAGTAGCAGCACCTACCGTATAGATGTTCATTCTATTGGAACCGGCTCCCATGATACCGCGCAAACCACCTGTTCCGAATTCCAGGTCTTTGTAAAACGCATCAATCAAATCGGTCTTATCCGGATTTTCAAGCATGGCTTTTACTTCGGCCTGTGTTTCGGCATCGTATGCTGCGGTCAACCACGTTTGAGCCTTCTCTGTACACTGTTTAATTAATTCATTGTTTTCCATGATTATAATGTTTAATAAATAATAAATCGTTCTATAAGAGACAGACAAAAATAAAAGATTCAAAGAAATTATCCTAATAAAAACCTTCGTATTTTTTAGAGTCAATCCAAAAAGATTGTAGCTTCAGGATTTCTTAATATCTTTGTAACCGCTTAACAAATACGAAAAAATGAGACAAAAAATGATACTGGCACTGGCTTTGGGAGGAATGCTGTCTGCCCAGGCCCAGCACGTCCAGGAGAGCAACTTCTGCTCTCCTTTTGATTTTCCGATTCTGCTCAGTGCCAATTTTGGAGAACTTCGTCCGAACCATTTTCACAACGGACTGGACATCAAGACGCAAGGCGTTACAGGTAAACCGATTCACTGCATTGCCGACGGTTATGTGTCGCGCGTGGCAGTGCTGCACGGAGGATACGGACAGGCCATTTACGTGACGCACCCCAACGGACTGACTTCGGTGTATGGACATGTGATTTCATTCGCAAAAAACATACAGACTTACGTACGCCAATATCAGTATGCGCATGAAACGTTTGTGTGCGACTTGAAATTCCAGCCCGGACAATTCCCAGTGAAGAAGGGAGACATCATTGCCCTGAGCGGTAATGAAGGGGCTTCAGCCGGACCTCACCTGCACCTGGAGCTGCGACGCACCGAAACGGGGGAATACATTGACCCGATGCCGTATTTCAAACATCTGCTGAAAGACAGCAAGGCACCTGTAGGCAAACTCATCGGTATTTATCCCATACAAGGGAAAGGGGTGGTCAACGGGTCCAGCCACAAAAAACTCCTCGCCATCGGCAACCTGAAACAGTCCGTACATGCATGGGGAGAAATTTATACCGGCATCAGTGCCAAAGATTACATGGACGGTACATCGAATTTTTACGGGGTGCACTCGGTTACGCTGTACGTCGACTCCGTGCAGGTGTTCAACAGCACGATTGACAAGGTGCTGCCCGATGAAAACCGGATGATCAACGGTTTTACCGACTATGAGGAACTGACCCGCACCCGCCGGCTCATCATGCGTTCTTACAAGCTTCCGGGCAACCGGCTGCGACTGCTGCACACCAACGAGAACCGGGGGGCTGTGACCATCGACGAGGAAAGGGATTATCATTTCCGGTATGCACTGGAAGACAACTTCGGAAATCGCAGGACCTATCAATTTATCGTAAAAGGTAAACGGCAGGATATTCCTGAATACAAGCCGGAAGCCAATGAAATGCTTTACTGGAACCAGGCAAACGTCATTCAGAAACCGGGTATGGAACTGGTGGTGCCACGCTATTATGTGTACGAGGATGTGCCGCTCCGCACGGACATGCGGGGAGACAGTTCACGTATCGCCTTCGACTACATACTGGATGCCGGACGGACACCCATACACAGCTATTGCGAGTTGTCCATCGGCCTGCGCCACATGCCCGTGGCCGACACCACGAAATACTACATCGTGCAGAAAGCCGGAAAACGGCGAAGCTCCATGGGAGGAAAATACGCCAACGGATGGATAAAGACGCGCGTACGCTCACTCGGCACCTTCTCTGTGGACGTGGATACCATTGCCCCGCAAATCACTCCTATCGGTCAGGGCGGATGGCGCACCAGCCGAAATATCCGTTTCCGGATAAAGGATATGGAATCGGGCATCGGAAGCTACAAGGTATACATCGACGGCAAGTTCGTTTTGTTTGGCCTGAAAAAAGGCATTTTAGTGATTCAGGACCCGGAGAAAGTAAAGAAAGGGGTACCACACAAACTGGAAGTGACGGTGACCGACCAATGCGGAAACATGGCACGCAAGGAATACAAATTTTAAAACCGCCTTTTATTTTTAAATCATAAAAAACAATCTGTTCGTATGAAAATGAAAAGATTACTGCTGGCTGTCCTTCTGCTGACAGCATACATGGCCAACGGATGGGCATGTACAAACTTCATCGTAGGAAAGAAGGCTTCGGCCGACGGTTCCGTCATCGTTTCTTACTCTGCCGATTCTTACGGTATGTTCGGCTATCTGTGCCATTTCCCGGCTGCACAGCATGCTCCGGGCACCATGCGCGACATCTACGACTGGGATTCAGGCAAATACCTCGGTAAAATCAAGGAAGCCAAACAGACGTACAATGTCATCGGCAACATGAACGAATTTCAGGTTACTATCGGAGAAACGACTTTCGGCGGACGTCCGGAACTGGTGGACAGCACCGGCATCATGGACTACGGAAGCCTGATTTACGTGGCACTGCAACGTTCACGCACCGCCAAGGAAGCCATCAAGGTGATGACTGACTTAGTGAAGGAATACGGTTATTACAGCAGCGGTGAGTCTTTCTCCATTGCCGACCCGAACGAAGCATGGATTATGGAAATGATTGGTAAGGGACCGGGCGTGAAAGGAGCCGTATGGGTGGCTGTACGCATTCCGGACAACTGCATTGCCGCACATGCCAACCAGAGCCGCATCCATAAATTTGACATGAACGACAAGGAAAACTGTCTGTACTCGCCCGATGTCATTTCATTTGCCCGTGAGAAAGGTTATTTCAGTGGGGTAAACAAGGATTTCAGCTTTGCCGATGCCTATTGCCCGCTCGACTTCAGCGGCCTGCGTTTCTGCGAAGCACGTGTATGGAGTTTCTACAACATGTTCAGCAAATCAACCGGACAGTCTTACCTTTCTTACATTCAAGGTGACAGCAAGGAACCGATGCCTTTGTACGTAAAACCTGACAACAAGGTTTCCGTACGCGACATCCAGCACGCCATGCGTGACCACTACGAAGGTACAGCCCTCGACATTACAAAGGACATGGGAGCCGGCTGCTTCCAGATGCCTTACCGTCTGTCTCCGCTGACGTTCAACGTTGACGGTCAGGAATATTTCAACGAACGCCCCATCTCTACTCAGCAGAGTGCGTTCGTATTCGTATCGCAGATGCGCTCTACCCTGCCCGACGCCATCGGTGGTGTGCTCTGGTTCGGACTGGACGATGCCAACATGACGGTGTTCACCCCGGTGTACTGCAACACAGACAAGGTACCTTATCCGTATCAGCAGGAGAACGGTGACTGCGTGACTTTCTCATGGGACTCTGCTTTCTGGATTTACAACTGGGTGGCCGACATGATTCGTCCGCGCTACAACCTGATGGTGGAAGACATGCGCACCGTACAGAATACGCTGGAAGACACCTATGCACAATCGCAGGAAGGCATTGAAAGTGCAGCTCTGAAACTGTATCAGCAGAATCCGGCCAAGGCTAAAGAATACCTGACCAACTATACTCACATGACGGCTCAGACTGCTGTAGACAGCTGGAAGAAGTTGGGAGAATTTTTGATTGTACGCTACAACGACGGTGCGGTAAAACGCATGCAGAACGGACAGCTGCAACATCCGAAAACAGGAAACACGGCTCCGCTGGACCGTCCGGGATACAGCAAGGAATTCTTGCAGGAACTGGTAAAAGCAACCGGCGAACGCTATAAAATGAAAGAGTTGAAGTAGGATATTTTTCTGCTGCTTTCTCATTCTACAATCAAAAGTTATGATTATTTTTGCAAAAAATAAAGCATATAAGCGAATCAGAACAAGCTAAATGATAGAGAAACATATTGTACTCGAAGATATCGACCCGGTAATCTTCTACGGCCCCAACAACGCCCACATACAAATGATCAAGGCCCTGTTCCCGAAACTGAGAATAGTGGCACGCGGCAATGTCATCAAGGTCATGGGAGATGAGGAGGAAATGTGTGCCTTCGAAGAAGCCGTTCTTGCACTGGAAAAATATTGTGTGCAATATAACTCACTCAATGAGGAAACGATTCTCGACATCGTAAAAGGCAATGCGCCTAAAACGGAAAAGGCGGGAAACGCCATCGTGTTCAGCGTGACGGGTAAGCCCATCATCCCCAGAAGCGAGAACCAGCTGAAACTGGTGCAGGAGTTTGAAAAGAATGACATGATTTTTGCCATCGGTCCCGCCGGTTCGGGTAAAACCTATACCGCCATAGCACTGGCAGTGCGGGCGCTGAAGAACAAGGAAATCAAAAAAATCATCCTGAGCCGCCCTGCCGTGGAAGCGGGCGAGAAATTGGGTTTCCTGCCGGGCGACATGAAGGATAAAATCGACCCTTACCTGCAACCGCTGTACGATGCCTTGCAGGACATGATTCCGGCTGCCAAGCTGAAGGAATACATGGAATTGAATGTCATCCAAATTGCCCCGCTGGCTTTCATGCGCGGACGTACGCTGAATGATGCCGTAGTTATTCTAGACGAAGCCCAGAACACGACTACCCAGCAAATCAAGATGTTTCTCACCCGCATGGGTATGAACACCAAAATGATTGTCACAGGAGACATGACACAGATTGACCTTCCCTCTTCGCAGACTTCCGGACTCGTGCAGGCCATCAAGATTCTAAAGGGTGTGAAGGGCATCAGTTTCATCGAACTGAACAAGAAAGACATCGTACGTCATAAACTGGTGACACGCATCGTGGAGGCTTACGAAAAATTCGAGGAGAAAGAGAAAGCAGAAAGAAAAACTACGCGTACGGCTAAAGAACCGGAAAAAACGCCGCAGGCATAAACCATAAATGAATTTCTATTCATTACTAAACATAACAAGACAATGAGTAAAGCATTAACAAAAACAGACTTTCACTTTCCTGGACAGAAAAGTGTGTATCATGGAAAAGTACGTGATGTGTATAACATCAATGACGAAAAGTTGGTAATGGTTGCTACCGACCGTATCTCGGCGTTCGACGTCGTATTGCCGGAAGGTATCCCTTATAAAGGACAGATGCTGAACCAGATTGCAGCCAAATTCCTGGATGCAACTACTGACATCTGCCCGAACTGGAAACTGGCTACTCCCGACCCGATGGTAACAGTGGGCGTGATGTGTCAGGGATTTCCTGTTGAAATGATTGTACGCGGTTACTTGTGCGGAAGTGCATGGCGTGCTTACAAGAGCGGTGTACGCGAAATCTGCGGTGTACGTCTGCCGGAAGGCATGAGAGAAAACGAAAAGTTCCCTCATCCGATTATCACTCCGACTACCAAAGCTGAAATGGGATTGCACGACGAAGACATCTCTAAAGAAGAAATTCTGGCGAAAGGTCTGGCTACTCCTGAAGAATATGCCACACTGGAAAAATATACATTAGCTTTGTTCGAACGCGGTACTCAGATGGCTGCTGAACGCGGCTTGATTCTGGTGGATACAAAATATGAATTCGGAAAGCACAACGGTGAAATCTACCTGATGGACGAAATCCATACTCCAGACTCCAGCCGTTATTTCTATTCTGAAGGCTACCAGGAACGCTTCGAAAAAGAAGAACCGCAGAAACAGTTGTCTAAAGAATTCGTACGCGAATGGCTGATGGCCAACGGATTCCAAGGTAAGGAAGGACAGCAGGTTCCTGAAATGACTCCGGCTATCGTAGAATCTATCAGCGACCGCTACATTGAACTGTACGAACACATCACTGGCGAAAGCTTCGTGAAGGGTGAAACAGAAGACCTGACCAAACGTATCGAAAAGAACGTAACAAATTATTTGACTCTTTAATATCCCTATCTCCCTTTAAGGCGGCCCGTGCTGCCTTAAAGGGAGATTCAAAATTTATCCCATCCTAATATTTTTCGCATGTCTCACTATCCACAAGAAAAAATCAAGCCATATAATGAAGATGAGGGCAAGGCTGCTCAGGTAGAGAAAATGTTCGACCATATCGCCCCGGCCTACGACAACCTGAACCACCTGATGTCATGGGGAATTGACAAAAGCTGGAGAAAAAAGGCCATTCGCCTGCTGAAGCCCTACCACCCGCAACGTATCATGGACGTGGCTACCGGAACAGGAGACTTTGCCATTCAGGCCTGCCAGATGCTGCAACCTGCCGAACTGATTGGTACGGACATTTCGGAAGGCATGATGAACGTAGGACGGGAAAAAGTAAAACAACTGGGACTAGACAAGCAGATTTCTTTTGCGAAAGAGGACTGTACGGCTTTGTCGTTCTCAGACAACCGGTTCGATGCCATTACCGTGGCATTCGGCATCCGTAATTTTGAACACTTGGACCTCGGCCTGAAAGAAATGTACAGGGTACTGGTTCCCGGAGGACATCTGGTCATTCTGGAACTGTCGGAACCGGAACATTTCCCCATGAAACAAGGATATGCAGTTTACTCCAAGGTGGTGATACCTGCACTGGGAAGACTGCTGTCGAAAGACCGTAGTGCCTATACTTATCTTCCTGAATCCATCAAGGCTTTCCCCCAAGGAGAAATCATGCAGGAAATTATCCGGAAAGCTGGCTTCAGCCAGGTAGAATTCAAGCGCCTGACAATGGGTACTTGCACACTCTATTTCGCTACCAAATAACTAAATTCTTTGAACCTTATGAAAAAATTTGGCTTAATCGGCTATCCGCTCGGACACTCATTCTCCAGAAATTTTTTCAATGAGAAGTTCCATTCCGAGAATATTGATGCCGAATATGTGAACTTTGAAATTCCAAGCATTGATGAACTTCCGCACATCATTCAAGCAAATCCTTCGCTTGCAGGACTGAATGTGACTATCCCTTACAAAGAGAAAGTTATTTCCTATCTGGACGAACTGGATAAGGATGCACGCGAAATCGGAGCGGTGAACGTAATTAAAGTGGAACACACCAAGGGAGGCACCAAACTGAAAGGATATAACTCAGACATTATCGGATTTGTGCGTTCCATCGAAGCGCTGCTGGAACCTTATCACAAGAAGGCATTGATCCTGGGTACCGGAGGAGCTTCCAAAGCCATTCATCAAGGATTGAAGCAACTGGGACTGGAGGTGCTGTTCGTTTCACGCAACAAGCACAATGACATGACCATTACTTACGAAGAAATTACACCTGAAATCATGCAGGAATACAAGGTGATTGTCAACTGCACACCGGTAGGCATGTATCCGAAAGCGGATGAATGTCCGAATATTCCGTATGAACTGCTGACTCCCCAGCACTTGCTGTATGACTTGCTGTATAACCCCAACACCACGCTTTTCATGAAAAAAGGCAGCGACCAGGGAGCCATCGTAAAGAATGGACTGGAAATGCTCCTGCTACAGGCATTCGGGGCTTGGGACATCTGGAATAGCTAAACATTTATCCTACATGACACTGAAGAAAAAAATTGGCTGGACAGCAGGAATTCTGCTTGTACTGATAGTGGGTATTTGCATAGGAGGAAGCCTTTACCTGATAGACTTTTCACTCCGCCCGGAAAACCGGGGAAAGAATATGGAGGAATCTGAAGCGTTCATGCGAACTGAATATCCGCAGATTGTTCCCTGGCTGGACAGCCTGCAACAGCATCATGCCTTGCGGGATACGTTTATCACCGCACCAGACGGCATCCGGATGCATGCGTTTTATGCACGTGCTTCCCGCCCTACCCGACGTACGGCCATCATCGTACACGGATATACGGACAATGCCATCCGCATGTTCCACATCGGCTACCTCTATAACCAGTCGCTGGATTACAACATTCTGCTGCCGGACCTGCGTTACACGGGACTGACGGAAGGAGATGCCATACAGATGGGCTGGCTTGATAGGAAAGACGTGTTGCAATGGATTGATACAGCTCCGGCTTTGTTTGGCGACTCGCTGAAGGCGGTGGTTCACGGTATTTCGATGGGGGCTGCCACCACAATGATGGTGTCGGGAGAAAAAACGCCTGAATACATCACCTGTTTCGTAGAAGACTGTGGCTATACCAGCGTGTGGGACCAGTTCAGCAAAGAGTTGAAAGGACTTTTCGGACTTCCTCCCTTCCCGTTACTCTACACGGCCAGCTGGATTTGCCAGCTCCAGAACGGATGGAACTTTCAGGAAGCGTCTGCCCTCTCGCAAGTAGCTCGCTGTACGAAGCCCATGCTCTTCATCCATGGCGACAACGATGATTTTGTACCTACATGGATGGTGCACAAGGTGTATGCTGCCAAGCCTTCTCCCAAGGAAATCTGGATTACAGAAGGCGTAGACCACGCACATTCCTACAAATTGTATCCGGATGAGTACACAGAAAAGGTAAAAGCGTTTACTGATAAATATGTTCGCTAAAACAGATAAAAACAAACCGGGTGTTTCATTGGTCAAGTTGAAACACCCGGTTTGTTTTTTATTCCTTCTATAATAATATATAGGCACTTATGCCTGAAGTTCTTCGCATTCTTTCAACCACAATGCAGCACTGGCATCACTCGGCATACGCCAGTCTCCTCGAGGGCTCAAAGATACGGAACCTACCTTCGGCCCATCGGGCAAGCAGGAACGCTTGAACTGCTGCGCAAAGAAACGGCGATAGAAGTTGGTGAGCCATTTCTTGATAGTCGTACTGTCGTACACCCCACGGAAGGCAATCTCGGCCAGATAGAAAATCTTTGCCGGACGGAAACCAAAGCGCAGGAAATGGAAGAGGAAGAAATCGTGCAATTCGTACGGTCCAACCAAATCTTCTGTTTTCTGCTTGATGTTGCCGTTCTCATCGGCCGGAATCAGTTCTGGACTGATAGGCGTATCGATAATATCCAGCAAGGTGTTTCGTGAAAGTGTATCTACACCGGTCTGGGCCACCCAGTTTACCAGGTAGCGAACCAAGGTCTTAGGGATGCTGGCATTTACTCCATACATGGACATGTGGTCACCATTGTACGTAGCCCATCCCAAGGCAAGTTCTGAAAGGTCGCCGGTACCGATTACCAGTCCGCCAATCTTATTGGCATAATCCATCAATATCTGGGTTCTCTCTCTGGCCTGTCCGTTTTCGTAGGTCACATCATGCACGGACATATCCTGACCTATATCCTGGAAATGTTGGATGCAGGCATCCTTTATACTGATTTCTTTCGTGGTAACCTGCAGAGAGCTCATCAGTGAGAGTGCATTGTGGTAGGTACGGTCTGTGGTACCGAAACCCGGCATGGTGACTCCCACAATACCTTTACGAGACAAGTTCAACTTGTCAAAGGTCTTGACACAAACCAGAAGCGCCAAGGTAGAATCCAATCCACCGGAGATACCTAACACCACCGTCTTGCAATTGGTATGTACCAAGCGCTTGGCCAGTCCGGCTACCTGAATAGAGAAAATCTCCTCGCAACGTTCATCCAGCTGGCGTTCACCAGAAGGCACAAACGGATGAGGTTCTACCGAACGGGTAAGAGTCAAATCGCGGGAAGCAACAAGGGCGGTAGAGATATGCTGCACAAGATGCTGGTCACGATACATACGTACGCTGCTGGAGAAAGTGGTATTCGTCAGACGTTCTCCTCTCAGACGCTCCACATCTATCTCGCTGACCACAAGCTGTTCTTCAAATGAGAAACGGTCAGAAGCGGCAAGCAGGCTTCCATTCTCGTAAATCAATGCGTTTCCGGCAAAAACCACATCGGTAGTAGATTCTCCGAAACCGCAGGAAGAAAATACATATCCAGCCAGACAACGAGCTGACTGCTGTGCCAACAACGAACGGAGATACTGATGCTTGCTGATATTTTCGGTATCGGCAGACAGGTTGAAGATAATCTCCGCGCCTTTCAGAGCTAGTGCAGAGCTGGGAGGTACAGGCGCCCATACGTCCTCACACAACTCTATTCCGAAGCATACATCCGGCGTATCGAACAGCAGGTTTGTACCCATCGGCACCATCTGACCACACAAACGTACATTCATGGAATCCGGATGAGCCACGGCAGAAGTAAACCAGCGTTTCTCGTAAAATTCTTTATAATTAGGCAGATAAGTCTTAGGCACAATACCCAGAATCTTACCTTTCTGAAAAACCACGGCACAGTTCATCAGCGTGGAATTGACCACGACCGGCATACCGACAATGGAAATAATGTCCAGCTGACGGGTATTATTGACAATCTGCATCAAAGCCAGTTCAGCCTGTTCAAGCAACAAACTTTGCGCAAACAAATCTCCACAGGAATATCCTGTCAGGTTCAATTCCGGAAAAACAATAATCTGAATCCCCTTTCCATCGGCTATTACAATCTGTTTCTCCGTCTGTTGTGCATTGAATTTGCAGTCGGCTACTTTCACTGCAGGAACGGCAGCCGCCACTTTTACAAAACCAAATCTCATATAAATTTGTTATATATAAATAGATATGCAAAAATAAACAGAATATTTGAACATCTACACAGAATAAAGAGGGAGATTTTAAAGAAAAGGCATAAAGCAAAAAAAATAAAAAACAGAGGAGAGTATTTGTGGTTATAAAAAATCTTTGTATATTTGCCTTCGAATTAGAATTGTAACAATTACATAATTGAAAATGAATATGACAGCATACGAATACTTGCTCAGTTACCACATCAAGCCGTCTGTACAACGCATTGCCATCATGGATTATCTGTTGAACCATAAGACCCATCCATGCATCGATGAAATATATACAGCTTTGTACAAGGAAATCCCCACACTCTCTAAAACAACGGTATATAATACCCTGAAGTTGTTTGTAGAGCATGGTGCAGCCAAAATGCTGACCATAGATGAAAAAAATGCCTGCTTTGACGGAGATGTGCATCCGCATGCGCATTTTCAATGCAAGATCTGCAATAAAATCTACGATGTGGAAATTCCACAGAACCTCAGTGAGGCCGAACCCTTCCGTAAAGAAGGTTTTATCGTAGAAGAAGTGCACCAGTATTATAAGGGAGTTTGCCCCGAATGTGCTGAAAAAGGATTGATGAATAACTAAGAACTAACTTATTAATATAATAACTAACTACTTAAAATTTTTGACTTATGAAAAAGTTTATCTGTACAGTTTGTGGTTACATTTACGAAGGTGAAACAGCTCCTGAAAAGTGTCCGTTGTGTAAAGCTCCTGCTTCTAAATTCAAAGAAATGGAAGAAACTGAAGGTGGTTTGCAGTTTGTAGACGAACACGTAATCGGCGTAGCTAAAGGTTGCGACGACGAAATGATCAAAGACCTGAACAACCACTTCATGGGCGAATGTACTGAAGTTGGTATGTACCTGGCTATGAGCCGTCAGGCTGACCGCGAAGGCTATCCTGAAGTAGCAGAAGCTTTCAAACGTTATGCTTGGGAAGAAGCTGAACACGCTGCTAAATTCGCAGAACTGTTGGGTGACTGTGTATGGGATACTAAGACAAACCTTGAAAAACGTATGAACGCTGAATGCGGTGCTTGCGAAGACAAGAAACGTATCGCTACTCGTGCTAAACAGCTGAACCTGGATGCAATCCACGATACTGTTCACGAAATGGCTAAGGACGAAGCTCGTCACGGAAAAGGTTTCGAAGGCTTGTACAACAGATACTTCAAGAAATAATTGAAAGTATAGCTTTCATCACTAACGGAGGCCGCCTCAATCACGAGGATGGCCTCTATTTTTTTCTCTTTGAGAACCATAAAAGCTGAATTCACAGTTCTTTAATCAAAACCAGTACTCCTTAGGCAGTACCGGAGTACTTCTTCGGCAGTACTTCAGTACTTCCTTTGCAGTACTGAAGTATTTCCCTGAAAGTACTGGGAAAACATATTTTTCTACATATAAGAAAGGCTGCCCCAATTCCCTTGGAACAGCCCTGTCTTGTTTATATATCTACCCAAATGATTAACGGTTTGTCTTTCCCAACCAAGTCAGCCGATGCCAGATAGTTTCCAACGGGCCACGTTTGAAATGGCGGAACCACCAGTGAGCAAAAGCAAGCTGCGCCAGGAAGAATACAATTCCAACCAATAAACTCAACGTAGTGCCACAAGATTTATGTAAGGCCAGCCCGTAACCGAAATACAGGAAACTTCCTATCACTGATTGCATGATATAGTCGGTCAGACTCATTCTTCCGTAGGGAACAAGTATTTTCAGTATCCGTCCCTTCCCCATCCAATACAACAAGAGGAATGCAGATACAATGGCCAGCATAAAGCAGAAGTTATACCAGGAATTGAAAATGGTCTTCAAACTGTCAAGCATCAAAGGCTGTGAAGCAATTGAGAATATAAAACCTTTAAGGAAATAGAAAATCACCGCCAAAGGAAGTGAAAAGCATAACACATAAGTCCAGAATGTACGTGCCTTTGTCAGAGCAGCTTCAGAAGAAGAATCAAAATATCCCACACGTCCTATCCACAAACCAAGGATGAACAAAGAGCAGGTCTGGAAAACTCGTCCGTAGCACCAAGCCCAGTTCAGGCTGGCCAACTGACCGATTGTGAAATTTACCTTCACCATCTCCCACCAGGATTCACCTCCCAACTGAGGATATACATCGCCCAACGAGAAAATCATCTGTTTCGGTGCATATTCAGGATTGACAAAACCACACAGCACTTTCAGCCATTCCACGGGCTGCAGCATCAATATCAGTGACAGTATCAGCAATCCCTTGTTGCTCCAATGACGTACAGGCACAAGGATAAAACCTAAAATGGCATATAGCACCAAGATTTCACCCGGAAAAAACAAAGAATTGACAAAACCGAATCCCAGCAATAGCAACAAGCGCCACATATAGCGGTTCTTAAAATCTTCCCCTCTTTTTTCCGAACCCCGGCTCTGCAAATAGAACGTGAAACCGAACAGCAAGGCAAAAATAGCGTATGCCTTACCCGAGAACATGAAGAACAGCATGTCCCACAAACTTTTATCCAAAGCGCCAAGCACCGGAGAGGTCGTTTCCGGAAAAGAATAAAAATTAAAATGTTCAATGTTATGAAGCAGGATAATCCCCATTACCGCGAATCCTCGTAACGCATCAATAGCCAGGATTCGCTCTTTCTTTTGAATGTTTTCCATCGTCTGTAAAATTAACAATAAAAAAACGGGAAACCTGTTTTTAAAAAGCAGGCTTCCCGTTTCTACAATTATGGCACGCCATCTCCCACAAAAGAGAATGTGCCTTATCTCATATTATTATCTTAGTTCTTTGCAGAATCATTTACGGCAGCCGGAGCAGTAGTAGCCGCAGCATCAGTCTTCTGAGGAGCAGCAAAACCTGCAGGAGCATTCAACGGATTTGTTTTCTGCTCTTTTACAGCCTGTTCCATGATTACCGAAGAACCTTCTGCCTGAGAAGGAACCACGTAAGAAGTAGCTACACTGATTACTACCATGAAAGCAGCCAAACCCCAAGTCAGTTTTTCAATAAAGTCAGTTGTCTTACGAACTCCCATAATCTGATTAGACGAAGCGAAGCTGGAAGAGAGTCCTCCTCCTTTTGAATTCTGTATCAGTACCACGAAGCACATCAATACAGCAGCAAGCACCATTAATACAACAAATAATAAATACATTTTCTTTTATTTTGATTTAGCGTTAATAATCAATTTTTCCAAAAACCTGATTTGGTCTGCAAAGTAAGTATTTTTTTTCGGATATTTCAAATTTAATTTTTTAATAATTTCCAGCGCTTTATCATAGCGTTGCTGTTTAACATAAATTTTAGCCAAAGTTTCCGTAAAATAATCTTCCCCTTCTTCCGTATCAGACTCTTCTTTTTCTGTATCAGGCACAACCTCCTCCGTTTCCACAGTCTCTGAAGAGGATTCCTCCTCCAATAAAGCAGTCTCCTTTATCGGATCCACTCCTTCGGCTTCTTCACGGGCCGCCTGTTCTATAAAGTGGTCGATTAAATCCTGTCCACGCAGGGGATTTACAGAAGCGGTTTCTGTATTTTCCTCCTTTTCCATCAGCACAGAGGTATAATCTACTGCTTCTACCGGCAAAGGAAAGAGTTTCTCCACAGAAAGGTCCTTATCATCGGCCAGAAAACGGTCAATCAAGTCCAGCGTTCTATCAGATGTTTCTGACGATATGTTTTCTTTTTCGGCTACATGACTGTTAATGACAAACTTATCCCCTTCAATGGCATAAAACAGGATACTCAAATCGGCTACAAATAAAGCCCCCTTGCGCAACTCATCTTTAAAAGAAGGGTCACGCAACAGATACAGATTCTTCAAATACAAAATACGGGCTGTCTGAAAAAAAGGATACTGCACCAAAAGCTGTCTTAATTCATACAAGCTTTCAGTGCCCAACTCTTCCGGGTGTTCAATCCAATGCTGTAGTCGTTGTTGTATCATCATTCTTGCTCTTACCAGTTGGCTACAGTCGCATTAAATATCTGTTCCACGATTTCATCAATCATCTGTTTTACCAGTTCTTCCTGTACGGAAGACAACTGTTGACTGGCATTATATTCACGGCTGGCCGTAAACTGCTGATCAGAAATATCTTCCGCATGATTGGTGTTATTAACAAATCTCACATTCACCGTCATTCTCAATTCAGCCATCGTAGAATAACCATCGGAACCTACCCCTTTATTGTAAGCATCATATTTCGTAATTTCACCCGACAATTCCAAATCACCTCCCTGACGAACCTGTTTCAGGCGGGTCTGCTGCATATATTTATCCTGCAAAGCCGTGTTGAACATTGACTCCATCGGTCCCCACACAAAGGCATCCGAACGGTTCGGAAAATTCTGGAAACTGATTGTTTTCACCTTATCATAGTTAATAGAAGAACCATTAAATTTATACGAAACCGTACATGCCGTAAGGATACACAAACAAACGGCCAGAAAATATCTACTCAGTCTGCTATATTTTTTATTCAAGTCCATATTCTTTGATTTTTCTATAAAGGGTACGTTCTGAAATTTTCAAATCATTCGCTGCATTTTTTCTTTTTCCATGATGGCGTTCCAATGCCTTACGAATCATTTCCTTTTCCACTTCATCCAGTGAAAGATTCTCTTCAATGTATTCTTCCGTATCCTGTACATCATCCGACACGTCTGCATGCGTAACCTTCACATTCGGATTTACTTGTGACACATTCGTTACCGGAGTCACGCTGGATACCTTGCCCATTTCTTCGGCAGGATTCAACACTACTGCAGAAGGCTGTATCAGGCTGGACGGAGTTTCAGGAATATAATGTACCGGCATAGACGATGGAGTAGTGACCGTTCCACCAGCTGCACGTTCGGCCATGATGTCATGCACCAGTTTCTTCAATTCGGTCACATCCCTCCTCAGGTCAAACAACACCTGATAAAGTATCTCCCTCTCACTCTGGAAACCCTTTTCACCTTGCAGCTTCACGCCACCCAGCAATGCCGGAAATTTTGACACGGGTTGAGCAGGCAAATAGCCCCGAAGAATTTCGGCGGTTATCTCACGATTGGTTTCAATAATGGAGATTTGTTCCGTGATATTTTTCAACTGACGGATATTACCTGGCCAGGTATACGACACGAGCAACTGCTTGGCATCCTCCATCAACAGAATGGCCGGCATACGGTATTTTTCGGCAAAATCTGCTGCAAACTTACGGAACAAAAGAGGAATATCATCCGGCCGTTCACGTAGTGCTGGCACTTTAATAGGTACCGTATTCAGACGATAGTACAAGTCTTCACGGAAACGTCCGTTCGCTATGGCTTCCGTAAAATCCACATTCGTAGCTGCCACAATCCGGACATCCGTTTTCTGTACTTTGGAAGAGCCGACCTTTATGTATTCTCCGCTTTCAAGCACACGAAGCAAACGGGCCTGAGTAGAAAGAGGAAGTTCCCCCACCTCGTCCAAAAAGATGGTACCGCCATTAGCCTCAGCAAAATATCCGTTACGATCGCTGATGGCACCGGTAAATGCCCCTTTTTCATGACCAAACAGCTCGGAATCGATCGTACCCTCCGGAATCGCTCCACAGTTTACCGCAATATACGGTCCGTGCTTTCTCCGGCTAAACTGATGGACTATCTGAGGAAAGCTTTCCTTACCGACTCCACTTTCTCCCGTCACCAGCACGGACAAATCTGTAGGAGCCACCTGAATAGCCACATCAATGGCACGGTTCAGCCCTTCACAGTTGCCTATGATGCCAAAACGAAGTTTTACATTCTGTATCTCTGATTTCACCATATAGTCTTCGATTATATGGCAAATTTACAAAAAGTTTGAAACCCGTACATGCATTTACTCCAAAAAGTATAATTTAGAATACGGTACGAATCATGAAGCGTATACCCCATTTGCTGGCTGTAGGCAGTTCATTGTAATTCAAACGACGCACATATTCCACATGGAGCAACTTGAAGATGTTATGAATACCCGCACTTACCTCCACATAAGGTTTCTTGGGGTCCATGACATAGCTCGAGGTATGATAATTACCCACAGCATCGTAATGCCCCGGGAACAACATCAGCTCCGTATCATTGGCATTCTGCGGGATCAACGGATTATTCTTGTCGGTAAGTGTTCCCCACAAACATTTCACACCGATAAACTCACGCCATTTCAGCTTCTTCAGAAGAGGAATACGGTTGAAGATTTTTCCCTGCAGATTCCATGATACATCCAGCGACGCATAACGGTCGTTCAGGAACTCCATATTATTAATCAAACTGAAGGTTTCGTCCTGAAGAATATAAGACAAGTTGGCTGCCGGCATAATCAGCAAAGGGAAAGGCACCTTATTCCACTGAATACCTCCTTTTACACAAGCATCAATATTTCCCCAGGAACTCAGCCAAAAGCGCTTGTAGAGACTCATCTCCGTCATGTTATAGGTATAATCACTACCTAAAATACCCTTCAATCCCAGCGTATGCTGCAATGTAAAGACCGGTGCATCCAGATTGACCGGCAAACGTCGCTGCTTGGTATTGATGAACGTTTCTCCCGGTGCATAACGAAAAGCCAGCGTAGCCTCAGCCAGTGAGAAATCCTTCGTATTATAAGGTGAATGTACCCATTCCGTAGCTGTCAGTGCACCCGATGCCAAATCCTGGTGCAACTGATTTTCCTGCGCCATGGTACGATAAAACAATTTTCCACATGCCTCCAGATTGGTATGCTTCAGCATAAAAGTCGTTTTCAAACCACTCTCCTTCTCCAGTTCATACTTCACGCTGGCCGTACGCTCGTAGTTATACTGGTCGACTGATGTCACCTTGAACGAAGTAAACACATTGTCCTTGTCGGTTCCCATAAACTTGTCGGATGGCAGCATATTATCGTATGAATACGACAGCGTCAACGAATTAATCGGATACTCACGAGGAAGGTATTCCTTCTTGTTAAAAGAATATTCCACCTCAGCCTTGTATTTCGACTTCTCGTCCTTAAAACCATAGGCATAGTATCCTCTAAAAAAGAGATAAGGATTCAGGTTCGCAGTGGTCTGTGCAGAAGCTCTCAAACGCAACCCGTCAATATAGTTGCTTGAAATCATCGTATTAATCGGGCCAATATCCACCTTACTCGGTCTTCCCTTCACTCCTGTCTCGACAAAATTTTCGATAAAGGCTTTGGCTACAAATATGATGTACTTAAATCCCTTGATTTTCGCCAGATTGTCCACAAACTGTCCCATATTATCCTCCGACTTCGTCAGTTCCGTCGGACGATATTCTTTCCAGAAAGAGTCGTCACGCATCATGGCATTGACATCTTTTATTTCACTCCCCTTCTTCTTAAATATCCTGGCAGGAATCTCGTCAAATCCGAAATCAGAATATCGTGTGGTACGCCTTACCTGAAAGGAGCCCAAGATTTTCTTTAAATAAGACAACTCACACAGCATGTCATCTTCCATCAGCACCCATTCTCCCGTAGACAACTGACCGAACTTCTGTTCAATAATCATGTTATCCACAAAGTTAATATCGGTCTTCTTCGGAAGATTCATGATACATTTATTCACACGAAAAGTAGAATCCGCCAGAATATACAAATGGCCAGTAAAACCAAAATCCTGTGAGTTGTTGGGTACGAAAGTCAAGTGGAAACATTTTTCCTTATCCACCATCACCGTATCCATGATGTAATACTTATAGAAATTGATACCCGCATTCGAAATCGGACTATCGAACGGGTACTGAAGAAAACGGAAGCGGTCCTGATAAATATTAATATCCTGGAACACATCTTTCAATACGGTTGACAACATATCGCCCGTATTAAACAATTCATTGACTCCCGTAGAGTTAATACCTTTTACAATCGTCTTTTCATCGCGAGGATTTTTCCGGTACAATTTTTCTGTCACCGTCTCGTCCACGGAAATAGGCAGAATATTCTTACCCGTCACGCTACACTGCTCCACCTGGTCACGGAAGAAAGGATACTTCTTAAACAGGTTCGATTCACGCAATGAGTCGGTCGTAATATTATTTAAAGAGAATGTAATCTTCTGATACTTATTATAATGATAGAAATCATTCACACCCAAATCATTCAATTTCTTGGCTGCAATAACCTTCTTCATCATTTCCACTGCCGGATTGTTCTTTCGAGAGTATTTCTCCTTCTTGGGCTTCACCACAACCTCATCCAGCACCAAGTCGGGCTTCATTTTGACATTCAGTGTCTTCGTCTTGGCAGACACATCACGTACCTCCGTACCATAACCCACCATGGAAAAGGTCAATTTATTCCATCCGGCATGAGCAGCTATTGAATATTTACCATCTATATCTGTAATAGTTCCCACCCCTTTTCCGTCATAATATACATTCAAATAAGGGATAGGGTCACCTGTTTCAGAATCTGTAACGACTCCACTGATTTGTGCAGAAAGTTTCACAACTCCCAGACACAACACGATTAAAAAAAGCAATCTTTTTATCATATATCTCATTAACACCTTAATAGTCCAGCTTATCAAGTTTGTAAAAATACAGAGTGAAATAATCTCTTACAAATTTCACTCCCCGAAAAACGATATTCTTACCTTTTTTTATGATTAATAGAATATAATTTCTTCTCTCACCTACGAAAAAACCGACAATGAAGCGTTCTCCATTGCCGGTTTTATTTTTTACAAAAAAAGACAGTAAGCCTTAATCTATTTCCTCGTCAGCTTCATATCCTCCCATCTCCCGCAGAGCATTCTTCAGCATGACATATTGCTGGAATAAATGATTCACTGGAACTTCACCCTCTGTATAATCGTGCATCGGGCTCTTCAGGAAGAAACTCAAGAAGCGTTGTGTTCCGTAACGTCCGGCACGTGCAGCCAAGTCGCTCAACAATACCAAATCCAGACACAACGGAGCGGCCAGAATAGAATCCCTGCACAGGAAGTTGATCTTAATCTGCATCGGATAGCCCATCCAGCCGAAAATATCAATATTATCCCAGCCTTCCTTGTTGTCATTGCGAGGCGGATAATAGTTGATACGTACCTTGTGATAATAATCGGAGTACAAATCCGGCTGGTCTTCCGGTACCAGAATAGATTCCAGTGTAGAAAGCTTGCTCACTTCTTTTGTATGGAAGTTAGCCGGTTCATCCAGCACAAGTCCGTCACGGTTTCCCAAGATGTTGGTAGAGAACCATCCTGACAGTCCCAGACAACGTGTACCGATAATCGGCGCAAAACCCGACTTCACCAAAGTTTGTCCCGTCTTGAAATCCTTACCGGCAATCGGCATCTTAGTCTGTTCTGCCATTTCCCACATAGCCGGAATATCCACTGTGGTATTCGGCGCTCCCATGATGAAAGGAGCTCCTTCGGCTAAAGCAGCGTATGCATAACACATAGAAGGAGCAATGTGTTCGCGGTCATCCTGCTTCATTGCGTTCTCCAACGCAACCAAGGTGCCATGTACGCTTTCACAAACCGGTACGTAAATTTCAGTAGAAGCAGCCCAAAGCACGACGATACGTGCACAGTTGTTGTCTGCCTTGAATTTACGAATGTCTTCTCTCAGCTGTTCCACCATCTCCCAGCGGGTAGCACAATCCTTCACGTTGTTCCCATCCAAGCGTTTGGCATAGTTACGGTCAAAGGCAGCCTTCATCGGTACAATCTTTTCCAGTTCATCTTTTACCGGATTAATATCCTTCTCACGTAACACTTCGCAATTGATAGCCGACTCATACGCATTGGCCGGATAGACATCCCATGCACCGAAAACAATATCGTCCAGCTTAGCCATAGGTACAATCTCATTATAATGCAAATATTTCTTTGCATCTCCACGTCCTACACGAATCTTATCATACTGCGTCATTGAACCCACCGGTTTTGCCAATCCTTTACGAGTCATTAAAACCCCTGTCATAAACGTGGTAGCCACAGCTCCCAGACCTACACACAATACGCCCAACTTACCTTCTGCGGGCTTTACATTCATTTTTTTCATTTCTAAATTTCTTTTTCCTAGTAACTTTACATTAATCCTTTTCCTTGAAACTCTATCTTTTTTAAGAATCTATTCCAAAGAACAGGAAACAAACCGTTCAAAGTTAAGACTTTGTTTGATTCGATAACTCTTTTATAGCTTTTTTTATTCGCAAATAAGTAAAAATAAGCCATAAATTCAGAAGAAAAAGCCATTAACCGACTTATCAGAGAGTAAAATAATGCGTATCTTTGCAGACGCATTTAAAGAAATACTCAATTACATGAATGATATTTGTTGCATTGGACACATTACATTAGACAAAATTGTAACTCCAAAACAAACAACTTACATGCCGGGAGGCACTTCTTATTACTTTTCACATGGTATACGACGACTGAAAGATTTCAAAAACTACAAGCTGGTAACTGCTGTGGCTCCAAGTGAATATGGCATCATTGAAGAAATGAGAAAAGAAGGAATTCAGGTAGAAGTCCTGCCAAGCCGTCACACCGTATTTTTCGAAAATACATACGAAGAGAATCAAGACAATCGTTCTCAGCGTGTATTGGCCAAAGCCGACCCTTTTACAGCAGAGGCATTAAAAGATGAAAATGCACATATCTTCCATTTAGGAAGTTTGCTGGCGGACGACTTCCCACTTGAAGTAGTAAAGGAGCTGGCTCAGAAAGGTACGTTGGCAGTCGACGCACAAGGATATCTCCGAAAAGTAGAAGGTGAACACGTATTCCCTGTAGACTGGCATGAAAAGAAGAAAGCCCTGAAATACATTGATATTCTGAAAGTCAATGAACATGAAGCTGAAGTGCTGACGGGATTCAAAGATCCTGAGAAAGCAGCAAAGCAACTGGCTCAGTGGGGTGTTAAAGAAGTTCTGCTGACTTTAGGAAGCCTCGGTTCACTTATTTATGCAGAAGGAAAGTTCTATAAAATTCCGGCATACGCTCCTAAAGAAGTAGTAGATGCCACCGGATGCGGTGACACTTACGTTCTCGGTTATCTTTACATGCGAAACAAAGGAGCTTCTTACGCAGAAGCAGGATGTTTTGCAGCTGCCATGTCTACTATCAAGCTGGAGAAATCCGGTCCTTTCTCCGGAACGGAAGAAGAAGTATGGCATATTCTGAAAAACAACAAACAAAAACCGGAAGTACTGGTTGCCCAATAAGCTCAAACTGTTCATACAAATAAAATTATTAAGGGGTTGCCTGCTGATTTCAGCCTGCAACCCCTTTCTTATACCTGTCACCCTAACGGTTATCCCATCTTTCCTGTCAGATAGGCTCTTGTACGTTCGTCAACTGGGTCTTTAAACATTTTCTCCGTATTGTCATACTCTATCAGTTCGCCCATGTACATGAACATGGAGCGGTCGGAGATACGCATAGCCTGTGACATATTATGAGTCACAATCAGGATAGTCACCTCTTTTTTCAACTGGTCCATCAACCCTTCGATGTGCTTGGTAGCAATCGGGTCAAGAGCAGAAGTTGGCTCATCCATAAGCAGAATGTCTGGCTGAAGCGCCAGAGAACGTGCAATACACAAGCGCTGCTGCTGTCCACCAGAGAGAAAAGTACCACGCTTTGTCAGAGCATCCTTCACCTCATCCCACAAACATACGTTGCGCAAGTTACGTTCCACAATCTCATCCTTCTGCGATTTTGACAGATGAATGCCGTTCAGGATATATCCAGCCAGCACATTGTCGTAAATATTCATGGTAGGAAACGGGTTCGGACGCTGGAACACCATACCGATGCGACGACGTTCTTCCATCGGGTGCATCTGAAGCACATTTTCACCATTCAGTAAAATCTCTCCCGTCACACGGATATTCTTGTACAACTCGTGCATGCGGTTTACTGCACGCAGTAACGTACTCTTTCCACATCCAGAAGGCCCCATGATGGCCGTAATCGTATTTTTTTCAATATCAGCCGACACATGCTTTACAGCCATTACATCGCTGGTATATGAAATACACACATCTTTTATTTGAAGAATAGGATCCTTTATATTTTCCATTTCTTTGCAATTCGTTTAGCTAATAAATTCAGACATAACACAAAAGTCAACAGGAACAAAGAAGCTCCCCATATCAGGCTCTGCAAGTTCGGGTCGTTGAAGAACTCCCAAATAAGCAAAGGAACGGCCGACATCGGCTTGGTCATGTTCCAGCTGACAGCAGCTCCTCCCAAGGCAGTAAACATCAACGGAGCTGTTTCACCGACTACACGAGAGATGGCCAGCAAAATACCGGTAAAGATACTGCCCAATGCAGAAGGCACCATCACTTTCAGCATCACTCTCCAGTAACTACCTCCCAGTGCCAGTCCGGCCTCTTTCAAGGTTTCCGGAAGTACCTTCATGGTTTCTTCCGTAGAACGGATAATCAGCGGAAGCATCATGATGAATAATGCCACACTTCCTGCAATGGCCGAATAACCTTTCATCGGAACAACCACCCAGATGTAAGTAATAATACCGATAATAATGGAAGGAGTACCCTGAAGCAAGTCAGTCAGGTAGCTGACAAACACAGCAAACCAGCTTTTTCTGTATTCTGACAGACAGATACCACACAAAATTCCTACCGGGATAGCGACTACAGCAGCCAGCAAAAGCATCAGGAAAGTTCCAATAATTCCGTTTGCAATTCCCCCCGGGATTGCTTCTCCGGCAGAAGCCGCCATCATCGCCTTATAAGCATTCGGAGTTGCCTCAGTGATAAACGACCATCCTAACTGCTTCCAACCCTTAATCAATACTTCTCCCAAAATCGCCAGCAAAGGAATCGCTGTCACCCCCGACAATACGCAAACCAGAATATAAAGCAAGCGGCTTTTCAGGATACGTATCTTAATATTATTTCCATATAACATAAGCACAAATCTTTTTAGCAGATTACACGTGACGGGCACGACGAATCAAAATCTTTCCGATAATATTAATGATGGCCGTAATCAGGAACAGTAACAAACCGATGGCAATCAGTGAAGAAAGCTTCAAACCGTCTGCCTCACCAAACTGGTTTGCAATGATACTGGCCATGGTATTACCTGTGGTACGCAGTGTGTCCGGCATCTGGTTGGTATTTCCAATCAGCATGGTCACTGTCATCGTTTCTCCCAGCGCACGTCCGATAGCCAGAATATAAGCTGAGAAAATACCGGAACCCGCCATCGGGAATATTACTCTCTTGATTACCTCTGCACGCGTAGCCCCCATGGCATAAGCCCCTTCTTTCAGGTCGGAAGGTACCATCTTAATGAATTCAGCACTCAAGGAAGCTGCATACGGTACAATCATGATGGCCAGCACAAACGCAGCAGTCAGAATACCGGAACCCTGCGGAGACAGGTTCAAGTGCATGAATACGGTACGAAGTACATAGAAACCCCACAAACCATAGATAATGGAAGGAATACCTGCCAGCAAATCAATCACTGTACCCAGAACGGCTGCGATTTTCTTTCCACGGAAATACTCACCGGTAAACAGTGCGACAGGAAGTGAAAAGGGAATACACATCAGCAACGCCAGTGCCGTAGTAAGCAGTGTACCCGTAATAAAAGGAAGAGCGCCATAACTTTCTTTACCGGCAGTAGTCACCCAGTCGTCAGAGAAGATAAAATGCCAGAATCCAAACTTCTCGAAAGCGCCGGAAGCGTCAACGGTGAGGGAGTAAATAATTCCCCCACCAATGACCGGTATCACAATAGCCGATAAGATAAGTAAGACTTTAAACAGTTTGTCTTGCATAACTTATTGTCTTATTTATTTAAGAATCGGCTGCCCATCGTATGTCACAGCTTTCAGGTTCTGAAGGCTCTGTTCGATAGCCTTCTTAGGCAGCGGCGCATAGTGTACGGTAGCAGTAGTCTGCTGTACGCTGTCGCTCAACATATATTGCATCAAATCCAAAGTAGCTTTTGCCTGTTCCATAGAACGGTCTGCATAGTGCTGTTCCTTGTAAATCAGCAACCAGGTGAAGCAACTAATAGGATAAGCTCCTGCTGCATCTGCATCGGTAATTGAACAACGAGTATCCTGAGGAATATCACCGGCAGCTGCAGAGATACTTTCAGTAGAAGGTACTACCAGTTCACCACGCTTGTTATATACGCTTGCATAAGGAATCTTCTGGGCAAAAGCATATTCAGAACCGATATATCCCAATGAATAAGGAGTCTGTGCGATAATTCCTGCTACGCCCGGATTACCTTTGGCAGCCTGTCCAACCGGGAAATCCACGGTTTTACCTGCTCCGTAAGTATTTTTCCAGTTTTCACTCACCTTTGACAGATAGTCTGTAAAGATGAAAGTTGTTCCACTACCATCTGAACGGTATGCCAGAATGATTTTCTTTGCCGGTAACTGTACATCCGGATTCAGTTTCTGCAAACGTGCATCGTTCCAGTCTGTAATCTTGCCTGCATAAATATCGGCAATCACGTCACCAGAAAGGTTCAGTTTAACCACATCCGGCAAGTTGTATGCTATTACGACAGCTCCCATACAAGTCGGGATGTGTACCACCGGCTGCATTTCGGCCATTTCCTTGTCGCTCAAGAAAGCATCGCTACCTGCAAAGTCTACGATACCGTCTTTCAAGTTGCGGACACCACCGCCACTACCAATACCACCGTAAGAAATCTTGTCACCAGAAGTTGCATTGTAGTTTTCGAAAGACATATTATAAAATGGCAAAGGGAATGTAGCACCTGCACCTGTCAGTTCTACTGATTCACGACCATTAGCTGATTTCTGTCCACCACACGCTGCAAACGACAAAGCCATCGCTCCAGCAATTAAAGGCAAATAAAACTTTTTCATTGTGTTATACATTTAATATAAGTTACAAATCTATGTTATTCATTGAGTTAAATCGCAAACGAAGCATTCAGGTATACATAACTGGCCGTCTTGCCGCCTTCTGTTTTCGGCGACCACAACCGGAAGTTAGGAGCTAACTTGATGTATTTACCCAATTTAAATTCGGCACCTACCATTCCGGCCATACCGTCCGCATCCTTGTTCCAGTCTTTCTTTGAAGAAAGCAGGTCCCAACGGCCAAAAAGACTTATTTTCTTGTTTAACTGTGCAGACACATAAACCGAGAAACCATCCTGATCACAATCAGGCACATATTTCGTATTGGTCTGGTAGTTGTATTCCGCTGCCACCGAAAAGGTCGAATGCTTATATCCGACAAAAGCAGCCAGATTCGTAATACCTTTCTCCCCTTCTTCTATCGATTCATTATACGAACCGTATACACGTACCATCAAACCCTTAACCGGAGTCAGTGTTACGCCTGCACCATACTGCAAACCGTCTTTCACCTGTACTTTTTTATACCCTTCTCCGTTGGCTACAATCACATCGGCCGAAACCACCTTGTTAAATTTATAAGCTACTGAAACTCCTAAGTCCGCACTGCTTCCGAATTTATATTCATCCTGAAAAGATTTCATCACATAACGTTTTCCCCAAAAATCTTCCTGAACCTTAAATTGAGTAGTAGTGATTAACCCAGCGTTCAGTGTCCAGCCGCTTTGCTTCCAGATAATCTGTGCATTTTTCACATACCCGATGCGCTGATAATCATCAACATCTTTAGACTGACCGAAATCAAGTACCGCCTTCAACTGCAATCCATGAGGTAAGGCATACTGATAGCCAATGTAGGCACGGTCCAGGTTAAACCCTCTGTCATCATTAACAGAACCAAAACCAGAATGCGCATCCGAAAATATCGTAATAATGGCATCTCCTTTTTTTTCCCCTGAAGCCCGTCCTTCAGAGACTCCATCTGCAAAAGCAGTTCCCATAGTGCACACCCAGATGCTTAACAGACATAAAACTCTTTTCTTTGTTTTCATTTTTCCTATAGACTCATTTTTTTGACACCACAAAGGTCTCATATTAGTGTTACAAACAGATGTCATACGCTTAAAGAAAATGTAACATCCTGTTACATTCATGTTACAAAACAAAAATATCGCTTTCTGAAATCAGATCCCGTTAACGGACGGTTGATTTTCAGAAAGCGATACTTTACTGATTATATGGTATTTACAAATTCTTCTTTTCTACAAATAAAGAAGATTCTGCAATATACTATTTAATTTCCAATGTAACAATTGATTTTGCAGGCAATTTCACTACAAGTCCATTCTTTGTCAATTTAGCACCCTTGAAATCGGCCAATTTCACCAGATTAGGCTGCTCAAATGTATTGTAATCGTCAATCTTTTCAGATGTCAGAATCTGTCCGCTTACAGATTTAGCCTTTACATCACCCAGTGTCAGTGTGATTTCCTGTGACTCTTCCAGGTCTACGTTAGAAAGTGACACATGAATAGCACCTGATTTATCACGTGAAGCAGTTGCACTTACCATCGGTACGATACGGTTGTCGCGTACAATCTTACGTTCACACTGCAAATCAAGCGGCAGATAAGTCGCATCCTGATGTACGTTATACATCTTGAACACATAGTAAGTCGGAGTCAGCACCATCTTATCTTCTTTCGTCAGAATCATAGACTGCAATACATTTACCACCTGAGCAATGTTGGTCATTTTAACTCGGTCAGTATATTTATGGAAGATGTCCAGACTCAAAGAAGCCACAAAGGCATCACGCAAGGTATTCTGCTGGTAAAGGTGACCGCTGACAGTACCCGGTTCTTCATCCCACCAGGTTCCCCATTCGTCTACCATCAAACCAATCTGCTTCTGCGGGTCATATTTGTCCATAATGGCAATGTGACGCTTGAGTACATCTTCAATTTCGCGGCATTTTCCCATTGTCCAATAATAGTCCTCATTGTTGAATTTCGTAGCAGAACCTTTGCTTCCACTCCATCCAAGCACTGTATAATAGTGCAGAGAAAGTCCGTCCATGCGATGACCAACATTTTTCATCAGCACTTCAGTCCAGTTGTAGTCATAATCGCTGGCACCGCTGGCAATCTTGAACAAACGGTTGCCAGCGTAGTTACGGCAATAAGTTGAATAACGGCGGTACAAATCGGCATAGTATTCCGGACGCATGCTACCTCCGCACCCCCAGCTTTCATTTCCTACCCCGAAGTATTTCACCTTCCATGGTTTCTCACGTCCGTTTTCCAAACGCAGTTTTGCCATCGGACTTCCTTGTTCAGAAGTCATATATTCTACCCACTTGGCCATTTCTTCCACGCTACCGCTACCTACGTTTCCACTGATATAAGGTTCACAGCCCAGCATTTCGCACAGGTTCAGGAATTCGTGTGTACCGAAACTGTTATCTTCTACGGTTCCTCCCCAGTTGTTGTTGACCATACGCGGACGTTTTTCACGAGGACCGATACCATCCATCCAATGGTATTCATCGGCAAAACATCCTCCCGGCCAGCGGAGTACAGGCACTTTCAAGTCTTTCAATGCTTCGAACACATCTTTACGATAACCTTTAATATTAGGTATGGAAGAATCCTCTCCTACCCAAAGACCTCCATAGATACATGTACCAAGGTGTTCGGCAAACTGACCATAAATTTCTTTATTGATGATTTGTTTTCCCTGTTCCGGATGAACAGTTACTGTAGCCTTCTGCTGAGCAAACAAAGGCATTGCGGCACAAAAGGCCAACCCTAAAATTGCATTTTTCATACTTATTGATTTTACTTGTTTATTTCACACTTCACAAATGTAGGAATATTTTCCATGTAATGGGTGTACATTTGACATTTTTGAGGAGGAGATTTGAACATTCGGCACTAAAATGTATGAAAAGTATACACTTCCCCTACAGATTCAGACTTTTCATGACACCAAAATAAAGTTTTCTTACTACTTTTACGCCCAAATTTAAAACCAGATGAAATCAAAAAAGACAATCATTATTTGTGCCCTTGTCACAATTCTAATTTTAGGAGGCATAATCAGCACGGTTTCTTTGCTGTTCAACCACCCCCTTCATATCGAAAAACCTACCTTTATTTATATAGATCGTGACGACACAGCCGACTCGGTGTACGTAAAACTTCAAAGAGATTTGAATGCCACGCATCTGACAGGATTCAAAATGCTGGCTCGTCTCAAAAAATACGACCAGCAGATTCATACCGGTGCCTATCGTTTTGATGCATCCATCAATACGCTGGCCTTATTCCGCCGCCTGAGCAGCGGACACCAGACTCCGGTCAAAGTGGTTATACCCAGTGTGCGGACCCTGTCTCGTCTGACACGCTCGCTGGATCGTCAACTCATGCCCGATTCTACGGAATTTGCCCGACTTGTCGGCGACAGTACCTTCTGCGCTTCATTGGGTTTCAACCTTGAAACGATGCCTGCACTATTCATCCCGAATACGTATGAAGCCTATTGGAATACAGATGCAGAAGCCTTTATCCAACGAATGAAAAAAGAATATGAACGTTTCTGGACACAGGAACGAAAAGATAAAGCTCAAGCCTGTGGCCTGACTCCGGTAGAAGTCAGTACACTGGCCTCCATCGTGGAGGAAGAAACGGCCAACAAGAGTGAGATGCCGATGGTGGCAGAACTCTACCTGAACCGTCTACAAGCGGGAATGCCACTTCAGGCCGATCCGACCATCAAATTCAGTCTGCAAGAATTCGGACTACGACGCATTCTGCACAAACACCTGGAGGTAGAAAGTCCTTACAATACTTACAAGCACGCGGGGCTTCCTCCCGGTCCTATCCGTATTTCTTCCATTCAGGGAATAGAAAGCGTATTGAACCATGCACAGCATGATTACCTCTACATGTGCGCAAAAGAAGACTTCTCGGGCACGCATAATTTCGCCGCTACCTTTACTGAACATCAGGCCAATGCCCGCCGCTACCAGCAGGCACTGAACAAAAGGAACATCCATTAGGGAATGAACTAACGGACTGATTTCCAAAATTGCATGAAACTGGAATAGGCTCCGTAGCACACCAGTCCGTCGCCTTTCTGAAGCGCATAATCCTCAGGGAATGTATTGGCCACCTCTTTCTCAAAGACAGATATACCCAGAAAGTTTTTCACCTGTTTGCCCTGTACCAGAGAAATCAGTTTCATGCCAAATTCCTGTTCCAGATTCAGCTCATTGATGTGATAGCCCACCAGTTTCTCCGGAATCTCCAGCTTGAACACGTAGGTATTGCCGTCTATCTGGAAAAATTCAGCCCCGCCATCCAGCTCTAACTGCTGTGCCAGCAAGCGTGCCGCATCCTGTTCCGGTGTCAGAATACGATCTATCGAAAAGGCTTCGAGTACCCCCTTGTGTACCTCATCTACCGCCCGTGCATAAATCCGTTTCACCTTCAGTTTTTTAAGTAATGACACAATCCGGACCGAAGCTCCGAAATTATCGCCTATGGCTACGATTACCGCATCCACACTCTTCAGCGGAAGTACGGAAAGGGCCATTTCATCCGTCGCATCAAGTACAAAAGAAGCCGCCATGCGATCCTTCACACCGTCTACATGCAAACCATTTCCATCTGCACCTACCACTTCATGTCCCATGGCAGTCAGTTCCATGGCCAACGTAGCCCCATAATGTCCTAAACCAATAATCAAATATTTCATACATCAGTTGATGATAATGTTATCACTCGGATACCTGTAATTGCATTTCTTTTCCTGACGTACCAGACCGGTAAGCAAGGTAAACGCCCCGACACGACCGATATACATCAGCAGAATCACCAGCAACTTGCTGCTATTACCCAAGGTAGGTGTCAGGTCAAGACTGGAACCGACAGTGCTCAATGCCGAAACACATTCGAAAGCAATAGCCAGCAGTCCGGCTTCCGGTTCCAGCACACTTAACAGGAAGATAGCCAGAAAAACCATAAACAGATACAAAATCAATGCGGCATTCGAACGGCGGATAGAATCGTGCGACAGTTCCCGACGTAAAATCGCCACACGGTCGGCCCCGCGAACCACAGCCCACAAATTAATCAAAACTACCGCAAAGACGTTAACTTTTACCCCACCGGCCGTAGACTGTGTGCCCCCTCCTATCATCATCAGTACTACCATGAGCAGCAAGGTCTGGGTAGACAAGGAGGTCAGCCCCACACTGGCAAAACCGGCAGTTCGCGGACAAGAAGAATTGAAAAAAGCATGTACCCACTTATCAGCCACCGGCATACCTGCAAAAGAATGGTTCCACTCCAGAACGGCAATGGCCAATGTGCCACCTATTAAAAGAAAAACAGTAGCTACTAGCATAATCTTCGTATTCAAATTATACAGGTGTACTTTTTTACGGAATCTTCCGGAACGACGCAGCAGCCAGAACTTCCCGGCTTGTAAATAATAAGCCACCGTTTCATACAAATTCACCAATATCGGGAATCCGATTCCTCCTAATACAATTAGCAATCCCAGAGTGATGTAAAGCAAATTATGTCCCTGCATAACAGCTGGATTTCCCATCCCTCCAGGCAAAGTAGAAAAACCAGCATTACAGAACGCTGACACGGAATGGAAAGCAGAAAAGAAGAGTTCTTCCTGCAAGGTCATCCCCAGCGTGCCATGTACACTTAGCCAGATAACAGCCATACCAACTCCTTCTATTGCCAGCGTAAAGCCCAATATATATAATAAGGTAGACAATAGCGAATTCAAGGAGTTGGAACTAATCATGTCGCCCACCATCAGCTGGTTGTAAAGTGAGGTATTTCCCATGAAAAACATGGCAAAGAAACTTGTCAGCGTCATCACCCCGAGTCCGCCTATCTGAATCAGGAGAATAATCAGGATTTGTCCCTCCAGCGTAAAGGTGGAAGGCACATCTACGGTAACAAGCCCTGTGACGCACGTCGCACTCGTAGCAGTAAACAGGGCATCCATGAACGAAATGCCATGATAAGTGGCCCGAGGAAGCATCAGCAGTCCGGTACCCAACAAAATAAACACCAGAAAACTACCAGCCAGAATCAATGAAGGATTGGTACGTTTGCCCAGTAAGCGCACCAAAATACCCGAAAGCTGGGAGAAAGAAAGCAGCATCAGGATAATCCCTTTATAATAAGCATGATGAAAAAACACCCATACCCAGTACACTCCAGTAGTCTCCTCCGGCTTTTTGAATACCACAGGAAGCAAGGTCAAATAGAGTAATATGGTGAGAATCCATGTCCACGGAGTAAACTTAAACGAAGAGTCTTCCTGACGAAAAACAATCTGTACCGTAGTCGTAACTAAAAAGACAATCCATACCATATGATAAACCGTATGTATCAGATTATACTCCGCCGCAGAAATTCTGAATCCATATTCATACACAATGGCTAGCAGAAAAACAATGCCACACAAGAAATTGATGCCCATCACCCAGTTGAGCAACAGGTTTACACGCGGCATAAGCAATTTCTTATTATATAAAAAAAGTCGTTCCCAATAATCCATACCAACAGTGAATGAATGTATTTACAAATGTATGGAAAAATCCATATATTCATGCGACAAAGAAAGGAGAAATCTGCCACAAGATTCAATTTAGCAAAACAACATAGAAGAAAAAAGCAAAATGAGTTGTCTGTTATCATTTATTTCCATATTTTTGACGAAAACTTAAAAATAGTAAGCAATTATGAGTAATAGACAGAAAAGATTCATCTTACCCGAAGATGAAATACCAAAATACTGGTATAACATTCAAGCCGATATGGTCAACAAACCCATGCCTCCACTGAACCCGGCTACAAAAGAACCGTTGAAACCGGAAGACCTCTACCCTATCTTCGCCAAGGAACTCTGCCATCAGGAACTGAACCAGACTGATGCGTGGATTGAAATCCCGGAAGAAGTACGGGAAATGTACAAATACTACCGCAGTACCCCACTGGTACGTGCTTACGGACTGGAGAAAGCACTGGGTACACCGGCACACATCTATTTCAAAAATGAAAGTGTCAGCCCCATCGGTTCACACAAACTGAACTCTGCACTGGCACAGGCTTATTACTGCAAGAAAGAAGGCGTAACGAACATCACTACTGAAACTGGTGCCGGACAATGGGGAGCAGCCTTGTCGTATGCCGCGAAGGTGTTCGGACTGGAAGCTGCCGTATATCAGGTAAAAATCAGTTACGAACAGAAACCTTACCGTCGCAGCATCATGCAGACCTTCGGCGCACAGGTAACTCCTTCTCCTTCCATGTCTACCCGTGCAGGAAAAAATATCCTGACCAAATATCCGAACCATCAGGGTTCACTGGGTACTGCCATCTCGGAAGCTATCGAACTGGCACGCACCACACCGAACTGTAAATATACACTGGGTTCCGTGCTGAGCCACGTAACCCTGCACCAGACTGTCATCGGACTGGAAGCTGAAAAACAGATGGAAATGGCCGGTGAATATCCTGACATGATTATCGGATGCTTCGGAGGAGGTTCCAACTTCGGCGGAATCTGTTTCCCGTTCATGCGTCACACCATTCTGGAAGGAAAGAAAACACGTTATATCGCAGCCGAACCGGCATCTTGCCCCAAACTGACCAGAGGTAAATTTGAATATGACTTCGGTGATGAAGCCGGCTACACCCCACTGCTGCCGATGTTTACCTTAGGACACAACTTTACACCTGCCAATATCCATGCCGGTGGTCTGCGCTACCACGGTGCAGGTGTCATCGTTTCGCAGCTGTTGAAAGACAATTTGATGGAAGCGGTAGACATACAGCAGCTTGACACCTTCAAGGCCGGCTGCCTGTTTGCCCGCGCAGAAGGTATCATTCCGGCTCCGGAATCTTGCCACGCCATTGCTGCCGCCATTCAGGAAGCAGAAAAATGCAAGGAAACAGGTGAAGAAAAAGTAATTCTATTCAACTTGTCCGGTCATGGTCTGATAGACATGACTGCGTACGACCAGTACCTGTCGGGCAACCTGACCAACTATTCACTGAGCGAAGAAGACATAGCAAACAGCTTGCAGGACGTACCTCAAGTGTAATTTTTGACACGCGCCAAAAACGCAAGGACGTTTGAGAGAAAACGCAAGGACGTTTTATCCTAAACGCAAGGACGTTTTATCCTAAACGCAAAGGCGTTTTAGAACAAACGTACTTGCGTTTTTCCGTAAACGAAAAAGCGTTTAGAATATACCAAAACGAAGGGTGCCGGAAAGAGATTTCACATCTTCCTCCGGCACCCTTTATTTATTTCATCAACTTATCTAATCCAATTACAACAGACGATTTGTTGCCGTATCCGGGAATAGCACGGTCGGCTTGAAAGTCTTGGCCTCCTCAAAGTCCATCAAGGCATACGACATGATAATCACCACATCACCCACCTGCACCTTGCGAGCTGCCGCTCCGTTCAAACAAATACAACCTGAGCCACGTTCACCTTTAATGATATAGGTTTCAAAACGTTCTCCGTTGTTATTGTCCACAATCTGTACCTTCTCACCGGCAATCATGTTGGCCGCATCCATTAAATCTTCATCAATCGTAATGCTGCCCATATAGTTCAGGTTCGCTTCTGTCACCGTTACGCAATGAAGTTTCGACTTCAACACTTCAATCATCATCCGTTATCCTTTATATTTAATATTATCAATCAGACGTACTTCACCGCAATACACTGTGATACAACCTACAATGTAATTGCTTTCGTCCCATGCCTTCACGGGCTGCAGCGTATTGCCATCCACAATCTCGAAATATTCCAGTTCCAGTCCCGGTGCGCGACGGATACAGTCTTCTACAAACTGCTTGGTTTCAAGCAAAACACGTGACTTGCTGAAATCTACACTGGCAAACAGTGCCTTGGAAATCTGCAAAGCTTCCTTCCGCTGCTCTGCCGTAAGACGTGCATTGCGGCTGCTCAGTGCCAGACCGTCTTCTTCACGTACAATCGGGCATCCCACAATCTGAATATTGAAAGGATACTTGCGCACCAGTTCACGGATAATGGCCAGCTGCTGGAAATCCTTTTCACCAAAATAAGCGCGGTCAGGTTCCACCATCAGGAATAATTTGCTGACAATCTGACAAACCCCGTTGAAATGTCCCGGACGGTATTTTCCTTCCATCACCGTATCCAGCGGCGCATAGCTGAACTGGCGGGTATCGGGTTCAGGATAAACTTCTTCCACAGAAGGAGCAAAAACCAACGTTGCTCCACATTTCTCCAATAAAGCACAATCCGCCTCCAGTGTGCGCGGATATTTTAAAAGGTCATTCTGGTCGTTAAACTGTGTAGGGTTCACAAAGTCACTGACTACCACTACATCATTCTCAGCTACGGCACGATTCACCAACGAAGCATGTCCCGCATGCAAAGCTCCCATCGTCGGAACCAGTCCGATAGTCTTTCCTTCTTTGCGGAAAGCATCGAGTTCGGCGCGAAGCTCACTGATTGTTTGAATTAACTTCATCTCTTATTCCTGTTTTTAATCATAAATTCAGAAAACGGCTGCAAAGTAACTATTTATTTAGCACATAAAGAAACGGAAACGGAAAATTCTTTTGATATTTAGCGAATTTATCCTATTTAGAAAGCATAGCAAGTACCATTATAGCACACTGTTTATCAATACATTAACATACTATAAGGATTTATAAACGGCTGTCGGTTCGCTTCATTGGTGTATTTTTTGTATCTTTGCCAGTCGTTAAGAGCAACTATAATACAATGAGCGCGAAAAAAGTTTTATTCATTACACAAGAAATTACTCCCTACGTACCCGAAAGTAACCTGGCATTAATCGGCCAGAATTTACCGCAAGCCATACAAGACAAAGGCCGCGAAATCAGAACATTCATGCCGAAATGGGGTATCGTGAACGAACGCAGAAACCAATTGCATGAGGTAATCCGTCTGTCTGGAATGAATCTGATTATTGACGACACGGATCATCCGCTGATTATCAAGGTGGCATCTATTCAGGCTGCACGCAGACAAGTGTACTTTATTGATAATGATGATTATTTCCAGCATCGCCAGATGACATGCGATGAAAACGGAAAGGAATATGAAGACAATGGCGAACGTGCCATCTTCTATGCCCGTGGTGTACTGGAAACTGTCAAGAAACTGCGCTGGTGTCCGGATGTGATTCACTGTCACGGATGGATGAGTGCGATGGTTCCTCTTTATATTAAGAAAGCATATTACGATGAACCTTCTTTCCGCGATTCAAAGGTGATTTTCTCGCTTTATCAGGAAGGGTTTAATTCAAATTTAGCTCCCAACTTTGCCGAACAAGTGCTGTTCAAGGAAATCACTCCGGAAAATGTCAGCATGATGAAGTCACCGTCAAACTATGAGGAACTCTGCAAGTTAGCAGTAGCTTACTCTGACGGAGTGATTCAAAACGACGAAACTGTAAACCAGAATGTACTCGACTACGCACGAAGCCTGAACATTCCGGTACTTGAATATACTTCGGGCGATGCCTATGCAGACGCGTGTGACGCATTTTATGACAAGGTATCCGTTTCCGAATAAATATGAATACATAAAAAAGGACGAAAATGAAACTTAAGTTCTTGGCTGCAGTCGGACTTGCAGCCACACTCTACAGTTGTGATGATACTACTACAGGTGTCGGTGAATTCGTGGCAGATGCAGATGAAATTATTGCATCGGCTCAAACTTTTGAGGCCACTACCAAAACCCTGAAATATACAGACTTGAATCCAAAAGGAGTATTTTCTCGTACAAGCAGTGCATATTTAGGAAAATTCACTGATCCGGATTTTGGCACATATACCACCGATTTCATCACACAAATCAATTGCACGGAAGGTTTCGAATTTCCGGAAACGACTCAAGAAATTGTAGCAACAACGTTGGAATTGTCGTATGCCAGCTTTTTCGGTGATTCACTAGCTCCCATGCGTGTAAGAGTAGACATGCTTGATAAGGCTATTGATGACACAGGCGAAGACTTAGATTTATATTACACATCTTATAATCCAATAGAAGAAGGATACTATAATCCTCAGGAACCGGCATTAGCAGAACAGGATTACGCTGTACGTGACAATTCATGGACAGACGAAAAAATTGACTCTATAAAAGGTGCAAATGGATATTATCCACCATTGGTTATCGACTTGGACAAAAAGAAAAGTTCAGGCATAGGAGAAGACGAACCAGGAGATTTCAGTCAATATCTTTTGAATAAATACAAAGAGAACAAGGACTATTTCAAAGATGCTTATTCTTTTATACATAAAGTACTCCCAGGATTTTATGTACATAATACAGGTGGCGAAGGTTCCATTCTATATATCGGAGATATCTGGCTGCGCATGAAGGTTAAATATTTAGTCGAAAGGCCTTCTACTGGAGCTATTGATTCTGTTGTGTATACCTCTATTCCTTTTGCAGCAACTAACGAAGTGTTTATGTCTACTCGCTTGAGCAATTCCGAAGAGACATTAAACAACTTGGCTGGAGAAAAGCAACATACTTATCTAAAAACTCCTGCCGGACTTTGTACAGAAGTGAAGCTTCCTTTGCAGGAAATGTATGATGCGTTAGGAACAGACACATTGAACTCCGTATCTATGTCATTCACTAAATACAAGAATGTCAGCGATAATTCAGAAGAAAATCCGTACAAAATGGGTACACCAAAGAACTTGCTGCTCATTCGTAAAAATGAGGTAAAAGACTTCTTTGAAAAAAGAAAGAATTACGATAGCAAAACTACCTTCTTAGGCACTTACAGCAGTACGACCAACTCCTATTCGTTCTCACAGGTAAACCGACTGATAAGCCAGATTTTCAGCGATATGAGAACAAAAGAAGAACCTGCTGAAGGATGGGATGAGTATAATACCATGGTATTGATCCCTGTGAAAACCGAAACAGACTCACAAGGAAACACCATCGGTTTGTCGCACGACCTGGAAGTAAACTCAGCAAAACTCATAGGTGGCGAGGAAGGAGAGAAAATCAAGATGGAAGTCATCTATACCAAACCGAAATTCAATAAATAAGAAATAAGGGCATAAAAAAATCCGGAAGTTTAACTTCCGGATTTTTTTATATCTGTATCTCAAGCTTTATTTCTTTGCTGTGGCAGTCTTTTTGGCAGCAGTTGTTTTCTTAGCTGGAGCTTTTTTAGCAGGAGCCTTCTCCGGCTGTTCTTTCACCAAAGACTGCAAATGTTTCACCTGATCATTCAACTGTACCAGTTCTTCTTCCTGATTACGTATGGTTGTCAACAAAGAATTCAATTCTTCATCTTCCATATCTACCGGATACAATGAATTTACACGAGAAATAAAGTCACCAAGAATATTCATGTAATTGGTGAAAGCATCATATGGTGAATCATAAATACCACGATCCAATGATACGCCCATCTGCTTGGTGGTCATGAAGCGGAAGTTATTACTTGCCTGCAGGTAATCCCAATCCTGTTTGATTCGGCGGTCATCAGAACACAAATGTACACGCTCTGCCACACTATACAACTTATTAAATGCTTCACGCTGCATTACATTTCCTAACCACGGGCTAATATCACGTTCTTCATCTACCCAAGACATCGGATAAGGTACATCAATCATATCAACTGATTTCAGTTTCGTTACGATTTCCGACGGAGTAGAGAAGGTAATACCTTTCTGCTTAGCACATTCTGGCAATGCTTTCAGGAATTCCAGAATATTGGAAGACAGCGGCTGGAAGATACCCAAAGCAGACAATTCCATAAAGATATTGATAACCTGTTCGTTTTCCGGCAGAGAAGCAATCCAGCCAATATATTTATCTGCAAACAGCGGATATTCACTCCATTCTGTATTAGAGAAACGTAAACTTATATCGTCAGACAACTTAAAGTCACGTAACAACAGTTTCAGATTCGGATTTTCGGCACAATGGTACAAATAGTGAGGACTCTTCCATCCTAACACATGCTTAGCACCTTCTGCCAGCATACCCTTAAATCCCATTCCTGCTACGATACCACCAATCTCATTGTCATAAATCAAGCTGGAGTTACGGAATACCTTAGGATCTTGTCCGAAATAGTCTTTAATCTTCACACGCATGCGTTCCACCTCTTCGCAGAAGCAAGTCTCATTTTTCAATGAGGACAATCCATGTGAATAAGGCTCGCAAAGGAATTCGCAGCAACCTGTGGCATTCAACTCATGCAACAATTCTATTACGGCCGGAGCGTGGATTTCCAACTGTTCCAAAGCCACACCTGAAATAGACAAGGCAACTTTAAATGCGCCATTATTTGCTTTTGCCATATCAATCAGGGTTCTCAAGGCCGGTATATAGGAGCGTTCGGCCACTTCATTCATACCCTGCTCATTGGCATAATCATCGTAGTAATAATGTTCTGAACCGATTTCAAAGAAACGATAGCGTTTCAAATGAATAATCTGGTGTATTTCAAAGTAAAGACAAATTGTTTTCATATTGTTTTGCAGTTTTATTTACCATAATTTTTTAAGACTTGCTCATAAAGTGCGCGAATCTTCACGCCGACTTTCTCCCATACAATACCATCCACTTCTTTCTTTCCTTCATCGCGGAGATATTCATAAAGAGAATCGTTGGTACAGATAGAATGAATGGCATCTGCCATTGCATGTATATCCCAATAATCCGTCTTAATACATTTCGATAGAATTTCGGCACAACCGGATTGCTTAGAGATAATCGTCGGTACGCAGCATTGCATAGCTTCCAATGGTGAAATACCAAATGGCTCAGACACTGACGGCATGATATACACATCACTCATCTTCAACACTTCATACACCTGCTTGCCTTTCATAAATCCCGGGAAATGGAAACGGTCGGCAATACCTCTTTCCGCAGCCAGACGAATCATGGCATTCATCATATCACCGCTACCAGCCATCACAAAACGAATGTTACGTGTGCGATTCAGCACCATAGCAGCAGCTTCTACAAAGTATTCCGGACCTTTCTGCATAGTGATACGCCCCAAAAAAGTTACGATCTTTTCTTTCGGATTCTTTTTAACCTGAATGTCCTGTATTTCTTGTGGAAGCGGAGATACCGCATTGTGCATAGTAAACACCTTGCGAGGATCCTGATAGTACTTGTGAATAACCGTCTGACGTGTCAACTCACTTACACACATGATACAGTCAGCATGGTCCATACCATTCTTTTCAATAGAATAAACGGTAGGATTCACATTACCACGGCTTCGGTCAAAGTCTGTAGCGTGCACATGGATAACCAACGGTTTTCCTGAAACCTGCTTGGCATGAATACCCGCCGGATAAGTTAACCAGTCGTGTGAGTGAATAATATCGAACTGCTGCTGACGAGCTACCACACCGGCTACGATAGAATAGTTGTTGATTTCCTCATGTAGATTATCAGGATATCTTCCAGAGAATTCCATACATCCCAAGTCATTGGTATGCATATAATTGAAATCTGCATAAATACGGTCGCGCAAGTCATAATAAAGTTGCGGATCCATATAATGTCCCACTCTATCTTTTACATAATCCCACTGTACGTCACGCCATACAATAGGCACACTATTCATTCCTATGATACGTAAAAAACTCTGGTCTTCATCTCCCCAAGGCTTTGGAATGCAGAAGGTAATTTCCATATCCTCCTGCTGAGCAAGTCCATGAGTCAATCCATAACTGGCTGTACCTAATCCTCCTAAGATATGAGGAGGAAATTCCCAACCAAACATCAAAACTTTCATATAAACCCCTCCTCTTTATTGATTGTTATATTTCTCCAACAAATTCAATGTACGTAAAATTTCGGCCACATTCATTGCAAATGAAACAGCACCTCTACCCTGGAACGGCGGGTTACCATCAAACAACTCCGGAATGGAACTGATGCAATGACAAGTCATCTGATCTTCATAACTGATAAGCTGACGCTCTACAAAGGAAATAGCACTCCGCTTATAGATACGCAAATAAGCCTCCAGATAGAAACCTTCCAGCCAAGGCCATGCTGTACCCTGATGGTATGCGTAATCACGCTGAAGCTGCGGACCTACATAGTTTGGATTATAACCACCGCTCTTCGGACTCAATGAACGAAGACCTTTCGGAGTAAGCAATTCTTTGGTCACGATGTCTACAACACCTTTTTTCTGTTTGGAATCCAACGGAGAATAATCAAAAGCTGCTGCAAAAATCATGTTCGGACGAACACTCCAGTCCATCATATCGCCATCTACATAATCAAGCAGATAGCCATATTCATTCAAGAAGGTCTGCACGAATGACTTAGAGACTTTATCGGAGAACTGATGCAAGTAGTCAACAAAGCCATAGTCTGATGACAGCAAATCAGCCACAAAGCAAAGTGCATTGTACCACAATGCATTAAATTCTACAATGTATCCAGTACGAGCAACTACCGGACGGCCATTTACGGTAGAGTTCATCCAAGTAACAGCCTTGTCTCTTCCATTTGTATAAACCAATCCATTTTCATGAACCCTCAAATTAGGATGATGATTACCTGCCAGATAATCCATCACATCCTTCAAGGCTTTACCGTATTTAACTCGGGCCTCATCCCATGACACCATCTTGGCATATTGCTGTATAGACCATACCAGCCACAACAATACATCCGGATGTTCTATCTCCGTTACCTTCAAGTGAGAATCTTTACCTTCCATGAATGCATAAACAGCTTTTAAAGCCGTTTCCATAATCATTTCAAATTTACCAATCTCACCAATAGAAAGAGTCAATCCCGGAAGAGAAATAAACATGTCACGTGCACGGCACTTAAACCAAGGATACCCGGCTAAGATATACGACTCACCATCCTGCTTGTTAAGGAACTGATGTGCCGAATTAATAAGACAGTTCTTGAAGTTATTGCGAGGTGTTCGCTGTTCCATTTCTGCTGCGAACAAAGCATTCAGCGAAGTAGTTTCAATTGGTGTCACAGCACCTGAGAAAGTAACAGATTCCCCTTTCTTAATACTAATCTCAAAGTAACCAGGCACATACAAGTCTTCATTAAAGTCATACCCGCGTTCGCGTTCTTTCGGGTATTCTATGCCTCTATACCAATCGGGCTGGAAACAAAACTGATTTTCCTTACTCAACTGCATGTAAAGTTCAGGATAACCGGGATACATACATGTCTTTATTCCATTTTCTACCACATCATAATGGCGACTGGCCTGCGCATTTTCGTGTGTATACTGTCTTACACTGCGGAAAGCCAAATAAGGACGTAAACGAAGAGTTGTTTCTGAATGTGCATCAACCAATGTGTACCTTATTAGAATACGGTTTTCATGGTGAACAAATAACTTCTCTTTCTTTAAAACAACACCACCTACACGATAAATCGTTGTCGGCACTTTCTCACACTCGAATTCGCGGATGTATTTATGTCCTCTGGGACTGAAATTGTCACCCCCATACTTATGCAGGCCAAGATTAAACTCAGCACCATGCTGGATAACAGTTTCATCCAATGAGGAAAGTAATACATGGTTTTCATCGTCCAACTCCGGTACAGGTATCACAAGCAAGCCATGATACTTACGCGTATTACAGTCTACAATTGTCGAACAATGATAAGCCCCCGAGCGATTCGTACGAAGAATTTCTCTAGTTAGAGTTTCTTCCAGATTTGTCATTATCGTCTTGTCAAATCGTAAATAACTCATAGTTGTATATTAAGGTTATAAATTAATACTCGTCATAAAAAATGTTACTTTTATTTCCCCTCAAATTTAATGATTAAAAATAAACAACAAAACCAAAATCTCTTTTTTTTACCTCAAAAGCCTGTTTTTTCTATCTTTAAAAGCATATATCCCCGTTTTATTATAAAAAATCTTACATTCTTGAGTTTTAAGAAGTAATAATATAAAAAAACGTCTGATACAGATTTAGGTATACCCAAAATCTGCATCAGACGAGAATTTTGTTATAATATGTAAATTAGTCTATCATATCAAATCCGCAATAAGGAACCAACGCCTTAGGAATACGAATACCTTCCGGCGTCTGATTATTTTCCAACAATGCAGCGACGATACGAGGCAAAGCCAAAGCAGAACCATTCAATGTATGGCATAGCTTTGTTTTCTTTTCAGCTGTACGATAACGACACTTCAAACGGTTTGCCTGATAAGTATCGAAGTTTGAAACTGAACTTACTTCCAACCAACGTTTCTGTGCTTCGGAATAGACTTCGAAATCGAAGCAAAGTGCAGCTGTAAAGCTCATATCGCCACCGCACAGACGAAGAATTCTGTAAGGAAGCTCCAGTTTCTTCAACAAGCCTTCCACATGGTCTAACATTTCCTGGTGAGACTGCTTAGAATGTTCCGGTTTATCAATACGCACCAACTCTACTTTTGAGAATTCATGCAAACGGTTCAAACCACGAACATCCTTTCCATAAGAACCAGCTTCGCGACGGAAACACTGAGTGTAAGCACAGTTCTTAATCGGAAGCTGTTTTTCATCCAGAATCACGTCACGGTAAATATTGGTCACAGGTACTTCTGCTGTAGGAATCAGATACAAGTCATCCAAGTTGCAGTGATACATCTGACCTTCCTTATCAGGCAACTGTCCTGTACCATATCCAGATGCAGCATTTACCACTGTAGGAGGCATGATTTCTTCATAACCTGCAGCACGAGCTTCATCCAGGAAGAAGTTAATCAATGCACGCTGCAAACGAGCACCTTTTCCTTTGTATACCGGGAAACCAGCACCTGTAATCTTAACACCTAAATCAAAATCGATTAAATCATATTTTTTAGCCAGTTCCCAATGCGGCAGTGCATCTTTCGGAAGTTCTGTTTCCATACCTCCCATTTTCTCTACCACATTATCTTCAGCTCCGAAACCTTCCGGAACACTTTCGTAAGGTACATTAGGGATGGTATAAAGCAAGTTCTGCATATCTTCTGCAGCCTTATCCATTGTTGCCTGCAGTTCTTTGCTAATTTCTTTGATTTCAGCAACACGAGCTTTAGCAGCTTCTGCCTCTTCCTTTTTTCCCTCTTTCATCAAAGCACCGATAGCCTTCGATGTAGAATTTACTTCTGAGAGATTTTTATCTAATTGGTTTTGTGCGCTACGTCTCTGATCATTCAGTTCAAGCACTTTTGCAATTGTTTCTTTTGCATTTGCAAAATGCTTTTTCTCCAATCCACGAATCACCTTGTCGGTGTCTTCTGTAATTTGTTTAATAGTAAGCATATCTTTTTACTTTTTAATGTAATCCAAACCGTAATTGCGTTGCAAAGATATAGTTTTTTATTGGAATATATAAACAGATGCCATGCAGAAAATAACTTCTTCTCAGAAAACGGGTAGTGTATAAACCAAACCTAATGAGATACGCTGGTGGTTATAACTTTCCGCTCCCCAGGAGCGTGCTTTCTCTGTCAGATGTATATTCTTATATAAGAGGTGAAGATAGCACAACAGCTCACTGTTTTTCAAAGGATAGTATTCTGCACAAAGCTGTACGTTCCATACTCTGCGATAGGTACCTGACGAAAACATGTCATTCGACTTGAACACATTGCCCTGTTCATAGACTCCTTTTACATACATATTCCAATGTGAAGCCACACGGTAGTCTAAATTAAATATAGTTGTAAAGTAATCCACATTCGGCACCGTAGTACCTTCACCATTCACAGCTGTTACCTCACTGATAAGTCCTTTAGAGTCGATACCCTCACGTGAATACATGAAATCAATGTAGCCTAAAAAGGGTTTCTTGTCCCATACATTTCCACAAGTAAAATAAAATACATTCTTATGCTTTGCCAGCTGTCCATACGAAAAAGAATACCGAAGTTGCATAGCGTGGTCTACAAAATAACCATCCCAGTTAACAGTTGCCAGCAAAGGAATTTTAGTAGGCTCCACTCCTTCCGGAAGTCCATACATAAATTGATCTGCACTATCTCCGTTCCGATTATTTGTCACCTGAAAATTAAACTCATGGTTGTCATTCATCTTATAGGCTGCATTCAAACCTGCCTGATAACATGGTATCGTGTTATTGAAATCGGAGTAATGCCGCACTTTTATAGCATTCACCCAACACTCATACCCACTGAACTGGACAGGTTGCTTTCCGGCTGTCAGTTTCCATTTGTCATTCAACTGCCAACCTACCATAGCCAATTCTACTGAACCAGACAGATTATCCAATGGAATATTAGGAGTCGTATATTGATTCAAAGACTGACGAAAATGATAGGAGAATTTTTCATGAAATCCCCCTAACACCTCCAAACGGATACGATGCACCTTAAATGCCGCTTCATCCAGTTTGGCATTATTAAAGGAGACATCGGCAGCAGAACAGAACTGAATATTCATATCTGCCCAATCCACCTTCCGCTTACCATCCGTCATTCTCTCCAACAGCGGCACATTGTCTGTAGAAGACACCATAGATTCGCTTTGGGCATATCCCTTTCCTACTGACAATGTAAGACATACAAACAAAGACGCTACAATCTCTTTCCAGACTTTTATCTCAACCAACCGCCTCATCATGCATTACAAAGATTGACGAATACGAACCAGTTTCACCAGCAAGTCTTCCAGCAAGTCCAATTTTAACATATTGGCTCCATCGCTTTTTGCTTTAGATGGATCCTCGTGAGTTTCCATAAACAACCCATCCACACCAACTGCCACACCGGCCTTTGCCACAGTTTCAATAAGCTGTGGCATACCTCCTGTCACTCCAGAAGTCTGATTAGGTTGTTGCAAAGAATGTGTCACATCCAGCACTACCGGATGTCCGAAAGACTGCATTTCCGGAATTCCTCTATAATCGACAATCAAATCCTGATAACCAAACGTTGTACCACGTTCCGTCAGCATCACCTGATCATTACCAGCCTCTACCACTTTATCAGCCGCAAAACGCATGGCAGCAGGAGACAAGAACTGCCCTTTCTTAATATTGACAATCTTTCCGGTGCGAGCTGCCGCAACCAGTAAATCAGTCTGGCGGCAAAGGAACGCCGGTATCTGCAATACATCCACATACTCAGCAGCCATTTCTGCTTCGGAAGCGGTATGAATATCTGTTACTACAGGCACATCAAACGTGCTTCTTACCTTAGCTAAGATTTTCAACGCTTTTTCATCACCTATTCCAGTGAAAGAATCCAGACGAGAACGATTCGCTTTCCGGTAAGAACCTTTAAAAACGTATGAAATACGCAATTTGTCTGTAATTTTAACGACTCGTTCCGCAATACGAAGAGCCATATCCTCTCCTTCTATCACACAAGGACCAGCCAGCAGGAAAAACATATCATCCCGCTTTAAATCAGAAATATTCTTTGTCATATTAATTAGGTATTATCAAAGTAATTGCTTCTGGAGCTATTGTAATCTCAATCGGGAAATGACGGTCTAACCAAAGACGACCATCCAAACTGACTTCTGCATTCTGTGCACGCAGCACCTTTACGCATCGCGTACGATAAGGCTTGACCGTCTTATGATTCAACAATCTTCCCTGTTGCAACATCCAAAGTCCGGAAATTAACTGACGAAGCTCTGGACGATAAATAATAGACACATCAAGCCACCCGTTATATGGAACGGCACTTGGAGTCAGTCCATACCCGTATGCACTACCGATTCCCACAGCCATGATACGTCCACGAATATGTTCGTCATTTACCTTCAAATGCATCCGATGCAATTTCCGCTCAAAGGCAACCAGAAACAATGAGGCTAAATAAGAAATCAAAGGAATTCCCCAAAAACGACGGGTTTCATTGGTAATCCGTACAATTCGGGCACCAAGTCCCATATACACTGCATTCAAAAAGTAACGAGTCTGATGTTGTTTTCCGTCAAAATACGAGAACACTCCAATATCAATCCTTCTTAAACGGCGATTTATCAATACATCCACCGCTTTCTTATAGTCATCAGAGCTCAGTCCCCAATATTTTGCAAAATCATTACCAATTCCGTTCGGAATGACCCCTAAAGCGATCTGACTCTTATCTTCTACATCGGAACACATAATACCATTCAAGGCATCATTAAGGGCACCATCTCCGCCTACTACCACAATCGTAAGATAACCATTATTAGCCAGTGTCTTTGCCAAACGTTCAACCGAACCAAATCCCTCCGACTGCACATAATCATATTTCACCTTACATTCATCCATGTAAGCACGAATGGTCTGCCAACGTTTTTGAGCCTTCCGGCTTCCGGCCTTGGGGTTATAAATCACCCCCCATCTGTCTGGTTCTACTGCCATTTCCGTTTATTTTATCAGATCAATAATTCGTTCCACATTCTCATTCAGTGGTGCTTCAGCATCTATCCAAAGAATCTGAAAGCCCCTTCTTTCCATCCCCCTAAACCAGGTCATCTGCCTTTTGGCAAACTGATGAATAGCAATTTCAAGCTGGCTAAACATTTCATCATACGACAACTTGCCCACTGCATATAAAGTCAAATATTTATATTCCAAACCGTAATAAATTAGGTCATCAGGATTTATACCTTCTTTCAGCAGCGCCTTCACCTCGTCAACCATTCCTTCCTGTAAGCGTTTCTTCAATCGGTTGGTAATCTTCTGCCGGCGCAAATCCCGATCAATGTCCACTCCGATAATCAGACTATGTATTTCAGGAAATGAGCGCGCATTGATATCTTGAGTTAAATAATATTCCTCTATTTCAATTGCCCGAATGGCTCGCTTCACCGTATCTACATCTGTTGAATTATGCAATTTCTTATAGCGAGACAAGATATCCGTCAACTCTTCAAGCGATTTAGAAGCCAAACTCTCTCTTAGTTCTTTATTTTCCGGAACAGGAAGTAAACGATATCCTTTCAAAATAGACTCCAGATACATACCTGTACCTCCACATAAAATCGCTAGAAGTCCTCTGGCCTTTATATCTTCGTATGCAACTAAAAAATCACGTTGATATTCAAATACATTATATTTATAGCCTGGTTCCACAATGTCTATCAAATGATAAGGAACCTTATAGCCGTCAACCACATAGTCTGATAAATCCTTACCTGTTCCCAAATCCATCCTACGATACACCTGACGACTGTCACCACTAATAATTTCTGTTTTCAGACGAGCAGCCAAAGCTGCAGCCAAAGAAGTCTTTCCTGAAGCCGTTGGACCAAGTATCGTAATCAAATCATAATTCATAAGGTCATTTTTGAGAAGTTCAACGGCAAAGATAGTTTTTTTCTGCACAACACACACGAATATGCGCAAAAAAAAGCCGCCAGGAGAAAATCCTGACGGCTCTTGCTATATGGTCTAAACTTATTAGCAGTTTACAGAAGCCATGTGAGCAATCAAATCCAATACTTTGTTAGAGTAACCGATTTCGTTGTCATACCAAGA
>PPYE01046271.1_pt1 | contig 66382 bp, 56 predicted proteins | sample 1559881 | NCBI WGS metagenome assembly PPYE01 (sample SAMN08240022, study PRJNA423297) | Human gut metagenome, whole genome shotgun sequencing project. | reverse complement strand
CTATTATTTTGAGTGGTGGAGGCACTTGTCTACTCGACTATTGAACTGGAAAATTTGAATTGATTTATCTGCAATAAATATGAAAATAAAAGGACAAAAATCATATGAAAATAACACAAGACTTAATACGGGTGAAAGATCGTTTGCTTACCCCACCCACGTTTTCAGATAATCAGGCCCGACTGCAAACAAATCTGGATACTGATTTTCTCAAATTAATCGCCATCGTTTCAATGCTCATCGACCATATTGGTAGCGTCTTTTTCCCGGAGATTAGGGTGCTGCGTTGGATTGGACGACTGGCGTTTCCGATTTTTTGTTATTGCATGACAGTGGGCCTGCTATATACCCACAACATCAAGAAATATTTATTCCGTTTGGGAATATTTGCACTGATTTCTCAACCTTGTTATATCCTTGCCTTTCATCCGTATGACTTTTGGTCGCAGTTTACTAACTGGAATATCTTCTTCACTTTGTTTCTAAGCCTTTTGGCGATGTACGGATGGAAAGAACGTAAATGGTGGCTGTTCGCACTAACCCTTTTTGTGATTTCATGGTGGAACTTCGACTATTCCAGTACTGGGATTTTTTTGATGCTGCTGTTCTATCTCTGCCGCAACCATCCGGCAGTAGGAGCCATGTTCTACCTGATGTTTACAGTTCCGCCAGCGCTTTACGTCCAACCCGGCGATTTTCGGAATCTCACCTTAGGCGGTCTCACACTGGACTGGACTTTTGCAATGGCCTTTGCCACATTGTTTATCTTCCCCCGTACCCATACAAGCCTGAAGATTCAACGTTGGTTATTCTATGCCTTTTATCCGATTCATCTGCTAATTATTGGTCTGGTTCGGCTGGTTCTCAAGGTGTAGGGGGTGAGTTAAGCATGGTTTGCAAAAACGCTATTTTGTAACCAGATAGTTGAGACCCATGGAGGAAACGTATATGGATATTCAGAAAATTATCAGTTTAGTAACAAAAACACAGGGGTTAATAAAAAACCGTGAAATGGCCGCTCATGTGAAAGAGAAAGGTCTTGCAGACTATGTAACTCAGGTAGATATTGCCGTGCAAAATTTCTTAAAGAAGGAATTGTTTGTCCTTGCGCCGGATATTCAATTCCTTGGAGAAGAAACCGGACTGCGGGAAATAAAAGCGGACAGCTTTTGGATTTTAGACCCTGTTGACGGGACTACAAACCTTATGCATGACTATCAGCACAGCGTTGTATCTTTAGCCCTTTGCCGCCAGGGGGAGATTGTTATGGGAATTATATATGATCCCTTCCGCGAAGAAGTGTTTTCTGCAATTAAGGGAAAGGGAAGCTTTCTAAATGGACAGCCTATTCATGTATCAAATGCAGAAAAACTATCCGACACAATGATTGGGCTGGGAACAGCAAAAAGAGAAGTGGCCGATGAAAATTTTGCCCGGTTCCGCAGGGTGTTCGGTCAGTGCCAGGATGTCCGCAGGATTGGCTCTGCCGCATTGGAACTGGCATATACCGCCTGCGGCAGACAGGGAGGCTACTTTGAAATATACCTGAATCCTTGGGACTATGCAGCCGGCATGATTATGATTCAGGAAGCAGGCGGCAAGGTAACTGATTTTACAGGAGAACCACTTGAACCGAAAAAGGGAAGCAGCGTGGTGGGAACAAATGGATTTATCCATACAGAACTGTTAAAGTTACTGTAAGCTATGTGTTCACGTGGGTACCCTGATGTGGGGGAAGGTTAGCTCCTGGGTATTATCTTCTCGATGCGAAAAAATCAGAAGCCAGTCTAGGAAGTAGTGGAACTAACAATGCTCTATTCAATTCCCGGAAAACGTGGACTTTACTTTGGAGGTGGTTTAACCATTGCAAGGGCAGCGAACATCCCGATAGTCAGGGCTAATGTAGCTTTAGACAGGATAAAATTCTAGCTGCTGGTAGTCAGGAACTTTGTTGTGTGGAAATTATTCTGTCCTTAGGGAGGAGGAGAATTATAATAAAGTACTGGAGTTCCTTTGAGTCTCATTCCTTTTGAGAATCTGAACAGCTAGAGCCTGATTGAAAATCCTATAGTTATAATGATTATCTACAGATTGGTTTGCTAAAGAGCGGGCTGATACCTGTTTTTGGAAGCGTTGTGAAAGGCTTTGAGAACAAAACCAACTGCTATTCTTCTATGGTTTGAATCGTAGGCTTTGCCTATGCTATTAATTAAGAATTGTCGGTATCTTACGGGTGTTGTAGGAAAGACAGTGTATCAAAAACTAATAAATCAGTTGATGGTCTGGACTCTTCAAGTACATTACCTCTTTATGGATGATGGACACTATTTTATTAAGTTAATATAGAACAGGAAATTATACATAAACTATTATCCCTAAATATAAAGGTATATAACTTAGAGAAAGGAAGAGTAGCAAAGAGCCAAAGACTTAAAGAAGGCGGGATAGCAAAAAGCCAATATCAGCAATTCTTTTTAAGGGGAACAGTACAAAGCTGTTCCTCTTTTATTTTCAAAATAACAGTATGCACCCTCAATGGGGGAATACATAGGACAAGGGTCCGTGGCCCGCCATAGTCTTTCTGAAAAGAGATAATTCTACATTCGGAGGGACTATGGAAATGAATAAGAAAGATAATATCAGATACCGTTTTACGGGTTATGTATTAGCAGCTTTAAAACGTGCCAAGAGAGATTACATATGCCGTGAAATCAAAATAAGCAATCATGAAAGCCCGTTAGAAAATCTGCTTTCGGAACTGTCGTGTGATTTAACGGACAGTAAGCCCTTTTTATGGGAAGAAACGGAGCAGATTCAACTGACACCGGATGAAGTTCGCCAGTATTTGGAAAGCCAGATTGGTGAGTCAGGAGAAACGGCGATTGCTACCCTGACAGACATGGAAATTCTTGTAGTGTTTATGAAGGTTTTTAGACAGCTGACGTATCAAGAGATTGGCTGGTATTTGGGCATGGACCATAAAAAAGCCGGTTCTGTTTTCAACTATGCGAAGAAAAAAATGAGGAAAGGATGGAAAATATGGAATGGAGTTTAAAGAACTGTTAATGAAGGCAAAGCAGGGAGACAAGGAGGCAAGGGAGGAGCTGTTTTTGATGTACCGTCCCCTGCTCATCAGCCGGTCCTGGGTCAAAGGTAGTTTTTCAGAGGACCTGTATCAGGAGCTTTCCAAGACCTTTGTGTCCTGCATGGACGGGTTTCTGATTGACAGGACGAAAAAGGAACCGGAATGAAGCGGAACTGCGTCTCGGCATGAATTGACTTGCGATTTTCAATCTTATATAATGGTATCATCGGATTTGAAAATCTGGACAGAGAGAGCAGCTGGTATCCCCGGCTGCTTTTTCTGGCTCAAAAAACAGGAAAGGTGGTATGTACATGAGCGATGAAAAGGAAGACCGTTCGGCAAAGGAGGTCCAGGAGAGGGCGGGAAAGGCGCAGAACCGAGCACTGGGGATTCTTACCGTGGACGCCTCCGGGGCAGCGGTCGGCCGGGAGAGCGCGGATGTGGCGTGGCATGAAATTGTCAACGCCTACCGGACCAGAAAGATCCTGTCTGGAAATTTAAGCGGGATTGAGCGGTTAGAGGGCGGTTGGGTGGTGGCGGTGGTATATTATAAAGGCTACCGCGTGCTGATTCCCATGGAAGAGATGATGATTAACTTAGAGGGAGACGGAAGGGAAAACTCCGATCCGCTCAACCGTCAGACCCGTCTTGCCAATAACATGCTGGGCGCGGAACTGGATTTTATAGTCCGGGAGCTGGAGGAGAAATCAAAAAGCGTGGTTGCCTCCAGGAAGGAGGCCATGCTGCGGAAACGCCAGCAGTTCTATGTCAGCCAGCAGGATGTACCTCCGATGATTCTTCCAGGTCGGGTGGTGGAGGCCCGTGTGATTGCCGTAGCGCAAAAGGCAGTCCGGTTGGAGGTGTTTGGCGTGGAATGTTCCTTGAAGGCGCGGGACATGTCCTGGGAATGGATGGCCGATGCTAACGAGAAATATACCATTGGGGATATCGTCAGCGTGGTGGTAAAGAAGGTCTCTGGCGAATCTGTTGAAAAGATGAAGGTGGAGGTCAGTGCGAAAGAAGCTGGGATCAACAACAACAAGGAGAACTTAATGCGTCTGCGCCGCCAGGGGAAATACGTGGGGAAGGTGACGGATGTGTATAAGGGCACTTATTTTCTTTGCTTGGACTGCAAGGTAAATGCGGTGGCCCACTCCTGCAATACGGCCAGCCTCCCGGGACAGGGGGACGAGGTCGGCTTCCTGGTTACGAGGATTAACGATGAGAGGGAGGTGGCGGAAGGGATTATCACAAGGATTATTAAAAGAAAATAGGCGCGGCAGGCAAGACAGGGCTGAAATGAAAGCTCTGTCTTTTTATGTGAAAAAAACAGTGAATACAGAGAAAGGAGTTTTATTATGTTGAAAGGAACTGTGAAGTGGTTTGATGTACGCAAAGGTTTTGGGTTTATTGTCGATGAGGATGGGATTGATTATTTCGTCCATTTTTCTGAAATCCAGGAGGAGGGCTTCCGGCGCCTTCGGGAAGGCCAGAGGGTGAGCTTTGAGTCGGGGGAGGACGATCGGAAACGCAGCGTTGCGAAATCGGTGACGGTGGAGGAGCAGGAATGATCGGGCGCGTCCGGGTCAAGAAGCGCCATGTCCTGCTTGCCGTGATCGCCACCTGTTCTGCAGTCAGTTTCCTGTTTGGTTTCATGGCCCATGCTGAAACCAGGGACGGGACCGGGGAGCGGTTTGAGGCAGGCGACACCATATCTGTGGGAACCGGGCTTGGGGACGGGTATGAGTCACTGGAATTCACATGTCTGGATACGGATTACCGGGGCGGATACTTATTTTTGTCGGAAGAGGTCATTCCCTATTCCCTGTGTGTCCGGTATGACGCCTCCAGTAATGACTATACCTATTCGGACGTCCGGACCTGGCTGAACCAGTCATTTGCGGATACGCTGTCGGTATCGGAGGAGATTCTTCCCATCGCTTTTTCAGAGACGGCGGACTCTGTTTCCGACCGGGTATTCTGTCTCTCAATCGATGAAGTAAAAGAAGCCGCTTACAAGGAAAGTACCAGGAAAACCTGGACCCCTCAGAGGGGAATGCGCTACTACTGGACCCGGTCCGCCAGGGAGAACACAACTAACCAGGCATACATGGTGCAGTATAACGGCCATATTGCCTCCAGCCGGGTTTCCTTGACGGAAGCCGGGGTGCGCCCGGCCTTTGTATTACGGAAAGGGGAGCTGGACCATTCACAGGGCAGAATCTGGTATACCGGTGACACCGTGGAGCGGGAGATTGCAGGAACATCCTATCCGTTCCGCTGTGTGGACCCGGATTACTGTGACGCCGGCAGTAACCGGAATGGGGCGCTGTTTGTCTGTGACCGTATCATCGGCGGGGACAAATGCGTGTTTGATGACCGGGTGAATGCTTGGGAGGCTTCGGATTTAAGGATATGGCTGAATAGAGAGTTTAAGGATATGTCCGGTCTTGCGGATACCGTCACGACCTGTGCCTTTACTTATGCGGGAAAAAGCGCCAATTATCAGACTGGCGGCCGTGCATTTACGAAGCGAAGCCGTCCAGGCGTGAAAATCACGGACCAGGTATTCTGCCTGTCCCTGGAGGAGGCACTCCGGTATTCGGATATCCTATGGAGGCTTAACGGTGCGGAAGAAAACAATTACATAAATGCGGGAAGCCACACGGCAGGATACTGGCTGCGGACGCCTGCAGCTGGTGATGGCTCGAAAAGCTATGCAATCACCTATGACGGGCGGATTGTGCCGGAGGAAGTGGACAACCAGAAAATCGGTATCCGCCCGGCATTTGTTATGGTACAGGAATAAAAGTAAAAATAATATTTCTGGGAAAAGGAGAACAGGATGAAGAGAAAAATAAAAAAGGGCCAGGCCATACTGTCAGTATGGACTCTGGTTGCGGCGATGGGGTTAACCCCGGTCCTTTCCGTGGCATATCCGAGCGGGACGGCTCTGGTATACGCGAAGGAAATGAAGAGGCAGGAGGAAACAGAGGAAGATTATACAGGGAAGGAGGATACGGACGGGGGAACCGGGGAGGAGGGCTTAAATTATCTTCAGACGGCCACCCCTTCAGAAGCCCTGCCAGAGGCTTCAAAAGACAGCCAGCCAGGGAAGGAGACAGAGGCACCTGGTTTAGAGGAGGGCGCGAAAAGAGAGGAAACCGAAGCCAATCCTGTGGATATGGCGACTGGGAAAGCAGAACTGATTACAGCCACTCCGTCCAATGCCATGATGTATAAGAGTGTCTTAGACATCTGGACCGGCATGGAAATGAGCGACCATTTCGATGGGGAGGGAACCGAGGAGGAACCCTATGAGATTAATTCTGCCAAAGACTTAAAGCTTCTTGCTTACAACGTGGCAAATGAACAGGTAGACGGTTATGAGGGCTGCTATTTTATCCTGACAAGGGATGTATCTTTAAGTGATACCGCCTCCTGGCTGCCGGTCGGATATTTTACGGAGGCCGGGGACAGTGAGCCAAAGCCGTTTAAGGGGAACTTTGACGGTCAGGGATACCGCGTCTATAACCTGAAAATCAGTGATACCACCCAGGACTATGCCGGGCTGTTCGGCAGTATCCACGGTGCGGTGATTGAGAACCTGACGGTGGACGGGCAGGTGAACGCCCGTAGCAAGGCGGCGGTCCTGGTGGGAGAGGCAAACGACAGTACTATAAAGAATTGCAGCTCCAAAGGACAGGTACGGGGGGTCGGTGTTATCGGCGGCATTGCCGGGGAAACCTATGACAGCATAATCCTGGAGTGTATCAATACGGCCGGAGTTTTAGGCGGTACCGATGCAGGCAGCATGGATGAAGCGTTTGCTGGAGGAATCTGCGGCTCCGCCCAGTCCACTTTCATAAGTGACTGCACCAGTGACACCACGGACAACTACAGCGCCCTTTATTCTGAAGGGTACGTGGGGGGAATTGCCGGTAACATCTACGAGACCGAAGTGTATAATACCTATGTAGAGGGCAAGGTAGGCAGTACATCGGCCGATTATATCGGCGGCCTAGTAGGACGGATGCAGAGCGGACAGGTGAAGAATGGTCGGTTTGCCGGAACCATCGGTGCTTCCACCGCTTCTACCTTGAAAACAGCCGGGCTGTTCATCGGATTAGTCGAGGGCGGGACCATTGACCTGGGGGATGACCTCTCCTATCTGTATACCGACAGTGAGGATAAATATTCCCTGAATCCGTTTGGGAACAAATTAACCCCGCAGATCCGCCTGGAGCACCATATCGGGTCCTACTATTCCAACCAGCGGGATTTTTCCCTTTACCAGATGGGAAGCTTCACGAAACAGACGAACCGCTATTTTTACGAAGAGCTGGAAGAAGGGGTACTGGGGATTGGAAATGAGAACGTCCATCACTATGCGCCCAGCAAGACCGGGGACCCGGTAAGGGGATATCTGATTACCATTCCGGCCGTGGACCACGGGACGCTCTCTGTCCTGGAGTCCCAGAACAATTTTGCCAAAGAAATCAACTGGGCGAACCCAGGGGCAGCGGCTGCAGGAACGAAAATCCTGGTTTATACAAGCCCGATAAACGAGACGGAAACCGATCCGCCTGTCTACTATGAGCTGGTGCCGGATTCCCTGTTCTGGACGACCAATGATTTTGAGAAAGAGGAGGCAATCAAGACCGATGGGACGGAGATGGCCTTTACCATGCCGTCAGGAGATATCACCCTGTCTGCAGAATACCAGGCCATGACAAACGGCGTGATCCTGGATCGGACCGAACTGGTCTTTGGGGTGGAGCAGGTCCGCAGCGGCTCCCGGTGGAACCCGCAGATTGGCTGGAAGGTCACTGACCCGCAGAAGTTGACGGCTACCGTAATCCCGGATACAGCAGCGAATAAGAACATTATCTGGAATGTGAAAGATACGGACGGCTCCTCCACCGATGTAATCAGCGTGACGGAGAATGGGGAGGTATCGGTCAACCAGTCGGCAAAGTGGATTCAGGATTTAATCAAAGCCGGCGTCACCAACCAGGAATTGTACCCGTCAAAGAAGATAACGACCGAAGGGACAAGCTATGCGTCCGTGACTGTCACCACCGAAGCCGGGCAGAAGCGTTCCAGCGCATTCGTGACGGTGAACTTTAAGATTACCGATGACACGGTCGTGCCGGTGTCCGATGTGAAGGTGGACCAGTCAGAGCTTGCCTTTGAGATTGTCAGGACCCTGGAGGGGGATCGGTTAAGCCCGACAGAGCGCTATTCCGTTACCCCGTCCAAACGTCTATATGAGACGGTATCTCCGGAATATGCGGACAACAAACAGGTTCAGTGGTCGGCAGGTGATCCGGATATGGTTTGGGTAGACCCGGAGGGCATGGTGAGCGCCAAAGAAAATGCCAGGTGGATTTCTGACCTGATCCAGGCGGAAGAGGAGAGAAACAGGGAGAACCCCTATGCGAAGAAAGAAGCGTCCGGCACCCGTTCCAGCTATGTGACAGTTACGACCGAGGACGGGGGAAAGCAGGCGGTATGCGCAGTCAACCTCTCGTTCCGCACAGAGGACAAGACCATTGCTCATGCGGCGTCAGTATCCTTAGATAAAGACGAGGTCCGGTTTATGGTGGAAAAGGTAATGACCGGAAACCGGGCAAACCCGGCTGTTTCTTACCAGGTGCCGGAGGCTGTGCAGCTTACCGCACTCGTCCTGCCGGAGGAGGCAGAGAATAAGGCGGTTACCTGGAGCGTGGCGGATAAAACGGTGGTTTCTGTATCGGAGAACGGCCTGGTGGCCGTCCTGCCGGAGGCAGAGTGGATCAAGGCATTAGAGAAGGTTGATGCGGATAACCTGGCAAAAGACCGGTATTATGTTTCCAAGGCGGCAGGAACGAAGGAGACCAGCGTGCAGGTTCTTACCGTGGGCGGGCAAAATGCTGCGGACTGCAAGGTCATCGTTGAGTTTAAGACCACGGACCAGACAGACCGGCCGTCAAGCGGCTCATCCGGGGGAAGTTCCTCCGGTGGAGGCGGAGGCGGCGGCTCCAGCCGTTCCGTTTCAGGAAGCAGCGCCAGAACAGGCATGGACAGCGAGGGGATCTGGATATTAGACGATACAGGCTGGTGGTACCAGAGAAAAGACGGAAGTTACCCGGTTTCCTGCTGGCAGCAGCTTACTTATAACGGCACAAGCGAGTGGTATCACTTTGATGAGAAAGGGTATATGCAGACTGGGTGGTTTACAGATACGGACGGGAACCGCTATTACCTCCATGCAGTCAGTGATGGGACCAGAGGGCGCATGTATACCGGTTGGAACCAGATTGATGGGGTATGGTATTACTTTAACCCCGTTTCGGACGGAACCAGAGGTGCTCTGTATGTGAACAGGGAAACGCCGGACGGATACCGGGTGGATGCGTCCGGAGCCTGGGTCTAATGAACGATAGCCATGGCTACCGATTTGGAAACGGGAAATCAGGTGTTCAAAGCAGCTCTGGCAAAGTGGTTGCCAGCGGCTGGCAGGAACCAGCACAGAATCGAAGTGGAAGGGGAAGAATTTTTTGCAGACCTGCTGTTCTTCCAGCGAGATTTGAAAACTCTGGTTGTCATTGAATTGAAAAAAGGTAAATTTAAGCCTGCCTACCTGGGTCAGTTGAATTTCTATCTATCCGCTCTGGATAAAGCAATGACAGAAGAAAGCGGCGAAAAAAATGAGTTAGCTGACTGGAAATTAATATACGGTGAGGTGATAACACTGCATGGAAATCCTTGCCGGGAACGGAAAAATTATTAAATTTTAAAATGCACTGGACTTGGAAATCCGGATTTTGCTATGCTGTAGAAAAGGAGGCGAATACTATGAAAATCAGAGCACGAGAGTTAGTTGGAATTATGACAGCAGTACTGATAGTTACCAGCCCTTTAACAGCATACGCCGGGTGGGAAGCGTCCGGAAGCTCTTACCAATACCGTCAGGAAGATGGAAGCTATGCTGTGTCGCAGTGGATTGAGGAAGAAGGGATTTTTTATTATCTGGACAGGAACGGTCAGATGGCGGCCAATACTACAACGCCGGATGGCTATCTGGTGGCGGCAGACGGAAGCTGGGTGACAGAGCGGCAGGCACTTGGGGGTTACGTTCGGACGCCTTATGATAACCAGCCCTATTTCTATGATCCGGATTGGCAATACTACATCTTCGATGAGACAACAGACTATGCCTGGGTAACCGATAATCATGTGCTTGCGGCCGTCCGTGGAATTATACCAGTTACCGAACTGACGGAAAAGGGGCAAGCTGTTTACGAGGAGGTATGCAAGTTTTTGACCGGTTTTGATTATTCTGCCAGTGATTACGATAAGGCCACCGTTGTTTTTAATAAAGTCAGGAGCTATGCGGCTTATAATTGGGGGGATTATACGCAGGAAGATGATGAGGTTTACAGCATTCTTTTTAGGGGAACCGGGAAATGCGTGGGATTTGCCAGGACATACAAACTTTTTGCGAATGCAGTTGGGCTGAAATGCGGGCTTCGGGAAAATGGTGCTCATATGTGGAATGCTGTTTTTATAGACGGTGAGGCACGAAGCATTGATACTTCAGGGACGGGTTCCACGTCAGAGTCTTTTTTGGATATAACGGCAGTAGAATGTCCGGAATGCGATACTCGAATTGTTTTTGGTAAGAGGGACAAAGCACGCTCTTGCCCTAATTGTCAGGCATTAATAGAAAATCCAAATTTTAGCTGAAGGTAAATTGGGAAGGCGGTGCATCGTAATGGTGTGCCGCCTTTTTAGAAATGAGGGAGAAAATGAAACAACATAAAAGCCTATATAAAAGGCTGAAACGCAGGATAGCGCTGTTCTTAGCCATTATCCTTACGCTTCAGCCTTTTTTGTGTGCAGATATGGGAGGTTTATTTGCGAATGCCGCGGAGACGAAAGGAAGAGGCAGCTCGTTTACATATTATGGCACGCAGAATCTCCTAAAGGAGGGAGCCAGCTTCCCGTTTTATGGAAAGAACCATAATCGGGTAGGGCTCTGGCCGTATGGTATTACGAATGCAAGTGAGGGTGGAGGAAGTGCTCCCGGTTATTGTTTGGAACCGAACAAGTCAATGCAAAAAGGAACCGTTGGAACGCTTGTCATCTATGATCTAGATTTAGATGGAGATAATCTCCCTTTAGGCATGAGCAGGAAAGAAGCAGAGATTTTATGGTATGCCCTTTCCTCATCAGGGAATTTTGAGGGTTATCTTTCAGGAAATGAAAAGGTGGGGCAGGGTCATTATATTCTGGGACAGGCAGCTACCTGGGCAATTATGTCCGGTAATTGGAATGGGTTAGATGATTTCAGGGATCAGATGGAAGTCCTGATGGCTAACTTAAAAAGCCCGGCGCTGGCAGCACAGACAAGGGGGGCGTTGGAACAGTTCTTTAACCAGACAAATGGAGCCGTGGAAGATGGCGCAGTTCCAACTTTTGCGTCCAAATTCAAAAGTGAAGCTCCCGTTCACAAGATGGTAGAGGGCGAGGACGGAACTTATAGTCTCACATTAGATTATGATGCTGATGACTGGAGGCAGTCCACTCTTGTGTATGATTTACCGGAAGGGTGGACGGTTGTTATGGATCATGGAAAAATCACCTTTACATGTACGACAGGGAACCCGGACATCGGTTTAGTAAAAGGCCATTTTCCAGAAGGTTCCACGGCAGCCCAGTACTGGATAAGACCCAATACCTTTAAAATTTGGTATCCGGACGGGTGGGACGAGAGCAGCGCAGTGGAAGGAAAGCAGGCCATGATTACGATGGCGGGGGAAGAGGAGCCCTGGGAGGTATGGCTGTCCTTTGGAAAAGACACTACGCAACGGGGCGAAGGGGAGTATGAGATTCCTTACACCCAGTACCTGCATGAGGAGACCTTTAAGCGGGATTATTTAATAAAGCTGGAAAAGCAGTGTTCAGAGACGGGAAAGACGCTGGAAAATTCCACCTTTGAGGTATTAGAGCAGTTTGATTTTTCACAGCTTGACGGGACGAACCTGGAGAAGGAACAGTTTACCAGAATGGTACCGACATCAGAGGGGAAATTTGCGGATTTAACGGTATGCGGCACGGGGCTAAAAACGGACTCAGACGGGCATTTTTCTCATTCAGATACAAAGCTCTATGAGTATGAGAAAACTTACTGCGGCGGGCATCCGGACCCGATTATCCATTACGTGGAAGCGTCTGATGATGCTTCCGATGAGGAATCCGACGCAGCGGATGAAGAGAATGAACGTCTGGAGAAAGAGGCATGGGAAGCCTGGCAGGAATGCGTGGACTGGTGCGAGGAACATTGTGATTTCCACTCCATCGACGAGGGGGTAGCCAGGGACTTGATGGAAGATGACCGGGACGAGGCGTGGGATACCGTTATTCATTTAAAGCGAATTTACACCGTGAGAGAGACACAGGCCAGAACCGGTTATATCCTGCATGACCTGCATAACGATGACCTCCCGATTGAGATTGTGGAGTTTTCATCTTCCCAGACAGAAGGGGATGGGAGCATCACGGGATATTATCCCGGTAACCAGACAGTTCCGGCCCCAACGAGGGCGGATATACCGCAGGTATCAGTATCGGAAAAGGTGACAGACCTGGTCCGGGCGGAGGCGCCGGAAACAGGCGGACATGAGGAAGAAGCTTCCGGGCAGAATACGGAGGAACCGCAGGAAGAGAAGGGGGTCAGAGAAGCGTCTGTTTCGGAAAAACCGGATGGGGGAGACAGGGAGGAAGATCCTGACGGGAAAACCGAAGAAACGGGTGGAGATACGAAGGAATCTGCCGGGGAAACGGCGGAAACAGACAAAACTGGTGAGGAAACAAAAGAGGCTTCCGGGGAATCCCAACCGTCACCGGAAACCGGGGAGGAAACAAAAGAAGAGGGCGGTCCGGTAAAAGAGACGGAGACGGGTCAGGAAACCGTGGCGGAGAGTACGGAAGCCGGGGAGAGCGAAAATGAGGAGACTGAAGCCGGGGAGACAGAAGCAGCCGGTTCTGAAAAAGAGACCGGAGGGGCGCTGGAAAATTCCATACCGGGGAATCAGCCTTCCGTGGCAACGAAATCTCAGATTGGGATAGAGGAAGACCTGGCAACGCCCTCCAATGCGTCCACCTTTCTTATCGCCCGTCCATCGTTTGCAAGGGAAGCGGATGGCGGCGGCTGGGAATGGGATGGCGTCCAGGAGGACAGTGAGGTGGCTCCCATCAACCAGGGCAGCTATCCGTCTGACTATACTGGCTACTCCTATCTGGTGAAGGACCACCGCACCGAGGGGGAGCTGCACATCAATAAGCGGGATAAGGAGCTGTTTGAACTGGAAGGGGAGGACAGCTACGGGAAAACCCAGGCGGACGCAACCCTGGAAGGGGCGGTGTACGGCCTCTATGCGGCAGAGGACATCATCCACCCGGACGGGAAAACTGGCGTTGTGTTTTCCGCGGGGGAGTTGGTATCCATTGCCACAACGGACCGCAACGGTGACGCGTCGTTTTTAGCCATCACGGAGGTTTCCGAAACCTCAAAGGAAGTGCCAAACCTCTATACGGAGAATGAGGCGCAAAACGGAAATGGCTGGATTGGGCGGCCGCTTATCTTAGGAAGCTATTACGTGGAGGAGGTTTCACGCTCCGAGGGCTATGAGCTATCCAGGACAGGAAGTAACTTATCCGAAAGCAACCGGAAGGGGAGGCCTGTCGTGTTAACCTTGTCAGGGAGTGCCTGCACCGATGGTTTTACCCACCGGTACAATGAATGGGCGGGGGATTCCTATGATTTCACAGTGAACTATTATGAAACCAAAGGATTTGATTTCCTGCTGTCCGGACTGCCGGAGGATACGAAAGTCTATGAGGTCACCACAAAGGAGACCACATCACAGGTGCAGGTGGCAGCCGGCACAAAGCGGGTGGAAAAGAAGGACGCGCAGGGGAACACCCTCTATCAGACGGCTGAAGGCGGGGAATACAAGTTGGACGAAACCGGAAATAAGATTGTAAAGCTGGACGATGACGGAAACCCGGTGCTGTCTGATAAGGCGCTTACCCAGACCGTCACGGCAGTGAACCGATTAAACGTCTATATCCCGTCCATTTATCGGGAAGAGCCGTCCGATCCGGATTTGGAGGAATCGGAAGACATTGACGAGGACTATATCCTGTGGGAGACCTCATCGGCCCTGGCTCTTTCCGGGTATAAGAACGGGCTGGCGGATTACCCATGGGAACTCCTTAAACTGTCCCGGAAAACAAATGGGAAGATGATTGAGGAGATCCTTGCCTTCTGCGCTTCAGAGAGTTTCTGGGACGCGTATGACGTGGAGGCAGTCTATGAGGAGGCGGGGACCTGGTACGCAAAGATCCGCTATGGCTATAAAGCACTGGCAAAACAGCCGGTTCTCTATGAAAGCGGCACCGGGCGCCTAGTGATCCGAAAGGAGTACGAAGGCGGTTTCTATTATGCCGTTTACGAAGATGGGCAGTATGAAAAGGACGGGTACCGCTTTACGGCGGAGAAAAAGGAACTGGATTTAGAGGCGCTTGACAAAGGGGAAATCCGGTTAAAAACAGCCTATGCGCCGGTTTATGAAACCTATGCGGCAGGGGAGTTCCTGTTAGACGGGGAAGGCCAGAAAATCCCCCTGATGGAGGCTGTCCCAATTTATACAAACGAAGAAGTGGTTGAGACGGAAGAGATACTGGCTCCATTGAGAACGCAGGTCACCGGGGACGGTCTGTTGAGCGTCCACGTGGATACGGACGAGGAATTCAAAGAAGGGGAAATGCACGTAAGAACCTACCGGGTGGTAACCGGAGAGGAAATCACAGGATACCCGGCAACTGTAAACGTGACAACAACAAAGCCGGTAATGGAGGATGGCTCCTATTTGAAATTCCCGGTGTTATTGTATCCGGGGCAGTATGAGGTCTATGAGGACGCCGGCACGCGGAAGGAGCCGGTCCTTGTGCTGGAGCGGGTGATTAAGCAGGCAATCAAGGTGACAAAGGATATCGCCCTGGATTCCTATGAGCACAACACCTATGAGATTCACCGCGATCCGTTTACCGTCCTGTTCGGGGGATATAACGGCACACAGGAGACCAAGACGCTTCCCGGCTTTTTCTTTAAGCTGTACCTGCGCTCTGATTTGGAGGAGACGGGGAAGCTTATGAAAAAAGAAGACGGCAGCTATGATTATGAAGCCTTCTTCAAAGAAAATCTTGACGCTGCATCCGGCCTCGCAATAGAGTGGGATTTGGAGAAGTACGATGCGGACGGCGACATGACAACCGTACATGCAAACCGGGGCGGCGGGAAAGACGATTACTGGGGGCAGAGCCGGATGCTGCCTTATGGCATCTATGTCCTGGTTGAGCAGCAGCCAACGGGTATCCCGCAGAAGCACTATGTAATCGACGCGCCCCAGGAGATTGAGATTCCCTTTGTCCCACAGGTGGACGAAGACGGCACGGTACATGATAAGATCCCATCGAAAGAGTATCTCTATGACGCGGCCATGACACCGGAGGAACTGACGGAGCTTTACCAGATCCGGTTTAATGAGGAGACCCACATCATCTACGCACATAACAACGATGGTGATTTTGAGGTGTTCAAGTACGGTCTGGAGCCGGACAGCAGAAGGGACTGCCAGAATGAGGCGGTGGCAAAGTATTACCATTACGGTTCCATCAGCGAGAATGCCGGCAGCGCGGACGGCGTGTATTATGAGACCTACTATGACCGGGACGGGAATTTAAAGGATTACGGTGTGACAATGGACGGCGTGGACACCATGACCGGGAAATCAACGGCTGTGGATCGCCTGTACGCAAAAGCTCTGGTTCCATGGAGCGTATTAGACCCCAGGTACGGGGAGATTATAAACGATGACGGCGATGTCGGGAACCGGGAAGCCGGGCTGGAGGCAGACGGAGCCTTTAACTTTATTTCCTTTGCAGGAAAGGACTTTGAAAACGAGTTTTACAGTTCCCGGCTGCGGATTGAAAAGCTGGATTCCGAGACAGGAGAAAATATCCTGCATGATGGGGCGCTGTTTAAGATTTATGCGGCGAAACGGGACATCAGCGGCAACGGCGCGTCCGGCGTGGCTGGGAGCGGGGATATCCTGTTCGGTGAGGATGGAATTCCGCTTTATGATGAGAATGAACAGATTTTCATGCAGGATTATACCGGGGCAGAGGTAGGCGTTTTTAAGGCGTATACAACGATCCGGGACGGGGAAATAGAAGGGGAAGATGGGGGCCTGCACACGGAAAAGCAGTGCGTCGGCTACCTGGAAACTTACCAGCCGTTAGGAGCTGGAGCCTATGTCCTTGTGGAGATAGAAGCGCCGGACGGGTATGCGAAGTCCAGACCGGTGGCATTTACCGTATACAGCGACAAGGTGGAATACTATGAGGACGGAGACCCGGGGAAAAAGACGCAGGCCGTGAAATACCAGTACATGCGCCCCATTGGCTCCGATGGGAAAACCATGGTGGAGGATATGCACCAGCTCATAGTAAAGGATGCCCCTATACATATTGAAATACACAAGGTAGAAAAACCGGCGGAGATTATTACATACCGCGTGGAGGGGGATGAGAAGCAGTTATCCAGCCGTGGGGATGTGGATTTACAATATAAACCCAACGGGGAGTTTGCGGGTTTTGGGTATGTGACAAAGAGTCTTTCTGGAAGCCAGGGGAAGAACTATGTAGAGAATGCAACACTCACATTATATGAAGGGCTGGAGGTGAAAAAGACCGGAGCCCATGAATATGAGGGCGTCAAGGTAAAGAGAAATCTGTTTGATTCCGTGACGGGAATCCAGGCTTACGAAACCGGCGTGGATACGGATATCAGGCAGACCGGGACGAATGCGGCAGGGCAGGCGGAATGGGATGTTACGGCGGAAGCAAATCCGCCCGTGGATTTGTGGTATTTTGATTTAAAATACGATCCCACGGAACTCGATGAAGAGACCGGAATCCTCTACGGTTTAGACGATTGGGGAAACCGTCTCTGTATGCTGGACTCTGAAACCGGTATGGCCTATGTAACTGATGAGACCGGAGCCGTGATTGTCTGGCCGCTGAATGAAAATGGGGATAAGATCATCTCCCAGTCTGTGGATGTGTATACGGATGAGGGCGGAAAACAGTCCATCAACCAGGACCTGCAGCCGGTGCAGGACGAGAATGGGCTTCCTATCTATTATAAGGACGGCGGCGTCACCTGGATTGAAAATGAGTGGGTGACAGATCAGGGCGCGTATGAAATTGCGCGGGTGAAGCAGGGAGCTTATATCCTGGAGGAAACGGCTGCGCCCCTGTCTGATGGATATGTACAGTCGGTGGCAGTCGGAATCATTGTCCGCGATGTAAGCGGGAAGCAGTCCTACGTGATGGAAGATGATTACACCAAAATCGAGATATCAAAGCTGGATATGACCTCTAGGAAAGAGATCGCGGGCGCGTCCCTGGCCCTCTACGAGGCATACCGGGTATATGATGATTCTGACCGGGGCTGGCATTTGGAAATCTTGCGGGATATGGATGATGAACAGGTTCTGGCAGATAGCTGGGTTTCGGAAGGGGGAACACCCCACTGGATCGACCACATCATGCCTGGGGACTATATCCTACGGGAAACGCAGGTGCCGACAAAGGCAGGCTACGTGACGGCGGAGGATGTGGAAGTCACTGTACTGGAGACCGGTGAAGTGCAGGGATTTGTGATGGAAGACGACCACACGGCATTGGAGGTATTCAAGCTGGATGCCCGTACCGGGAAGGTGATGGATAACAGCCACCGGGCGTCTCTGGCCTTATACGAGGCAGAGGTGGATGAAAAGGGGGAAGTACAGTATGACGAAAAAGGGACCGTGCGCTATCAGCAGGATAAAAAGGTATGTGAATGGCAGACTGATGACGGGAGCGAGGTGAGGAAAACGGCGCACCAGGTCACCATACCGGGAGGGCACAGTTACACGGCCTATGATTACGAGATTAATCCGGTTCCGGGAACCAGCCAGGCTGTCTGCTATATCACGGAGACCGGGGCCATGCGCTTTGAATATCTGCCGGTTGGAAAATATGTGCTGGTAGAAGAACAGGCCCCCTACGGCTATACGGTAGCGGAGCCAGTCTATGTGCCGGTCCTGGACGTTGGCTCAAAGGAGCGGGTGCAGGCCATCACCATGACTGACGAACCGATCCAGGTCTATTTAACGAAGGTGAATGTGGCAGGTGGAAAGGAAATCGCCGGAGCCACGGTGGCGGTTTACCGGGCGAAGGCGGACGGGTCCCTTGCCAGGCACCAGATGGTGGATCAGGACGGAAACTTTTTGTATGTGACCGATACGGATGGCATTCTATTAAAAGATGAAAGCGGAAACCTGATACCGGCCATGGAATATGAAACAGAGTACCTGGTGGACCGCTGGATTTCCGGATCGGATGGAACGTACACCAGGAAGGACGAAAAGGAGGGGATCATACCGGAAGGCTTTGAAGTCGGGGATTTAAAACCCCATGCGCTTCTCCAGCCGGTGGCAGGAAACTATTACTTTGTGGAGGAGCAGTCCCCATTTGGGTATGCGCGGGCGGCAGAGCTGCCCTTTGCGGTGGTGGATACGATGGAAATTCAGAGGATTGAGCTTGTGAATGAACTGATCTTAGGACAGGTTGAGATTATCAAGTCCGATGTGCGGAACCCGGAAGAGGTGTTATCCGGCGCGCGGTTTAAGCTGTCAAACCTGGATACCAATGCGGCAACCATCTTAATCACAGACGCAGACGGGCGTGCGGTCAGCTCCCCGGCTCCGATTGGGACGGTGGGAACGGACGGAGCGGTGAGCCTTTACCATTTCCGGATACAGGAAGTAGGAGCGCCGGACGGGTATCTGCTTGACGAAACGGTCCATGACTTCCAGTTTAATGTGAAGACGGACCGCTATCAGACACTGACATACCAGTATAATGCGGAAGATGCGCCCAACAAGGTCATTGTATCCAAGAAGCAGCTGACAACAAAGGAGGAGCTGCCTGGAGCCAGGCTGGAAGTCCGCAGCGTCACAGAAACCGTAAATCAGGACGGAACCGTAACCCGGACAGAAGGGGATGTGATAGAAAGCTGGATTTCTACAGAGACGCCCCATGAGATTGAGTGCCTGCCACAAGGGAAGTATGTCCTGATTGAAACACAGGCGCCGGACGGTTACATAGAGGCGGAGAAAGTGTATTTCACAGTATCGAAGAATATGACGGCAGAAGAGGTTCCCGTGGTGGAGATGTTTGACGACGACACCAAGACAGAGATTAAAAAGGTGGACCGTGTAACCGGGGAGCCTTTAAAGGGTGCCAAAATGCAGCTGATTGCAAAGGAGACGGGCGAGGTTATAAAGGAGTGGGTGACGGATGAAACCGGAACCATTCAGTTTTTCGGGCTGCCTACCGGGGTATACCTGGTAAAGGAGGTGGAAGCTCCGGACGGGTATCAGCTGCCACAGGAGCCGATGCAGCTTACCGTCACCAAAGATTATAAGCTCCAGACCTTTGTGATGGATAACCGTAAGACAGAGCTCATGGTAGATAAGTTAGACGAGGAAACCAGAGAGCCGGTAACAGGGGCTGTGCTGCGGCTTGCCGATGACAGCGGAAATGAAGTGGCAAAATGGACCACCACAGGGGAACCGGAAATAATCCACGGCTTAAAATCAGGCTGGTACATGTTGGAAGAAATTCAGGCAGCGGACGGATACCTGCTCTTAAAAGAACCGGTAAAAATCCAGATCACAGCAGAACCTGGAACCCGCACCATCACCATCACCAACCAGAAACTCCAGGTTGATGTAGGGAAAACGGACAAGGAAACAGGGGAACCCCTGCCGGGTGCGACGCTCCAGTTAATCCGCAATTCAGACGGAAAGGTGATAAAGGAGTGGGAGAGCACAAAAGCCCCGGAAGTATTTAAAGGGCTTTTGGCAGGCAGCTACACAATCAAGGAGCTGGCGGCTCCGGAGGGCTATGCTGTAACAGGAAGTCTGACCTTTGAGGTGAGTGGGACAGAGGCAAGGCAGGAAATTACCATTGCAAATGAAAAAATCGTCACGGAGTTCCAAAAGACAGACGCTTCTGACGGCAGTGCAGTACCGGGAGCAATCCTCCAGCTTATCAAGGCTGCGGGGACGAAAGAGGAGGCCGTCATAAAGGAGTGGAAGTCCGAGGCAGGGCCGCTTATCTTAAAAGGTCTGCCGGCCGGAATATATACGATCCGGGAAGTGCAGGCACCGGACGGGTATGCGTCTATGAAGGATATGGTAATTGAAATCCTTCCAAACCAGGCTCTCCAGCATTTTGACGTGAAGAACCAGCCGATCCAGGTGGAGATAGAAAAGACCAGCGGAAACACTGGAAATCTTTTAGGTGGTGCGGTTCTCCAGCTGGTACGAAATTTGGACGGTGCGGTGATCCGGGAATGGACTTCTAAGGACGGTGAGGCAGAGCACTTTAAGAACCTTGTAACAGGGCGGTATACGGTACGTGAGGTGAAGGCCCCGTCCGGATATAAGAAGATGGAGCCGCAGGAAATCGAAGTGAAGGACATGGAAGCGCTGCAGGAATTTGTGGTGAAGAACTATAAAATTACCCATTCCGGTGGTGGAGGGGGGACTCCGGATAAACCGAAACCCTCGGCGGAGTATATGGAGCTTTATAAGATTGACGGCAGGACCGGTCAGAAACTTGCCGGGGCCAGGATAACCGTTTACGGACCGGACGGCAGCGTTTACACAGAAGGGATAACCAATGAGGCAGGTGTGATCCGGTTTAAGAAGCCGTCAAAAGGGGTCTATACATTTAAGGAGACCGAAGCGCCCAGGGGGTACTATCTAAACGGGGTGCTTCATGAGTTTACGGTAACGGAAAACGGCACCATAGAGGGAGACACAACTATGGAAAACTACAAAGAAACAGAGATGATTATCTCCAAAGTGGATGTAACCACGGCAGAGGAACTGCCAGGGGCGGAAATTGAAGTCACGGACCGGGACGGTAACAGGATCTTTGCTGGTATCAGTGGCGAAAACGGGAAGGTGTATTTCCCAGTTCCGGCTCCGGGAGAGTACCATTTTAGGGAGCTGACAGCGCCGGAAGGCTATGACCGGAATGAGACGGTCTTCTCCTTTACGGTGTTTGAGGACGGCAGTATCATCGGTGACAACACCATTACGGACCAGAAACATTACGGGACCATCACGGCCAGCTATGAGGCCAAAAGGAGCGGTGAGGGTAATCTGACGGTTGGGGAGCTTACCCATGCACCAAAGACCGGGGATACCAGCCGTCTTGCCCTGCTGTTTGCAGCCTGGGCAGCGTCCGCAGTCTGCCTGATTTCCTTCTTCCTGTATCACCGGAGAAAAAAGCACAGGAAGTCAAAGGGCAGCATGAAAGCAGGATTATTTTTACTGCTGGCGGTCCTGGCGCTCGGCATGCCCACGATGAAGGCGGAGGCGGCGGATGATGTGATTGAAAACATCTATGAGGAGCACCAGTATACCACAGAAAACCCCGATTTCGACGAAGCGGAAAAGATGTTTAAAAAGGAGATTGAGAGAGACGGAACGAAATACCGTCTCTCCGAGATCCGGACAGAGGTAGTTGAGGAGCAGGGGGCCGGGAAAGCCGGACGTACCCTTGAGATTGCCACGAATCCGTTTCTTGACGGAAAGGCAGAGGTAACGCCGGAGGAAGAAATTGACCGGGACGGGAATATCTACCGTCTGATGGAAACCCAGAAGGTGAAGACTGTGATTCCGGCCCATGAGGTGCCAGTCAGCGAGGAGGTGTTTTACGAGGCGGTTGAGGCCAAAGACGTGATCCCGTCACGGATTAAAGTGACGGTGACGGACGAGGGTACTGGACAGGTAATGGAAACAATCGCTGAGATTTCCGACCAGACATTTGGGGATGAACGCTGGGACGATACCTTTTCCTTTCCGGTTATCTTCCACGAGTATGGACTGGATGGCTACTGGATTGGGAGCCAGGTCTTTAAAGTAAGCGGAGACGAACCAAACTTTACCGAATACGAAGCCCAGCTGCTCTCCCTGATTGAGGCCAGGCCGGAGGATTATACGGTTGAAGCGGCCAGGTGGGATGGGGAAGCCTATGCGGATGAAAATGGTGTCCTATGCCGGAAGGCAACCGTCACTGGGAGAAAAAAAGTAAGCGACTGTACGATAACTTATGAGGGAAGCGCCTATTTTCCTGAAGAGGAAGGTGTGCGCCTGATTTCCACCTATGAAAGAGAGGGGAAGGAAAACAGCGGTCCGAAACAGTATACCATGAAGGCCACCGGTGTTTATGTGCCAAAAAAGGACCATGGTGCGGCTGTGGCGGCGGTGATCGGTCTTACCGGCGCGGGCGCCGGGGCAGCAGGATATACTTATCATCGGAAAAAGAAACAAAGGCAGATCCAGAATGCATAAGAGGGCAGGGGAGGGGTGGTTTTCATTCCCTCCCCAAAAATCTTTATAAAATTTTCAAATGCCATTGTGTTGCGGGAGGTCAGTTTTATACAATGGAGTTAATACCGAAGGAGAGGAGATGGAACGAATGAAGAACAAACAGAAGGTGGTCCACATCCGTCATCATAAAAAAGGAAAGAATCAGACAGCGCCGGTTTGCCCGTACTGCGGGCGCAGGTCAGTCCTGCGTCTAGCCGAGTATGTCTATGGGGACAATACCATCACACCGGGAAGTATGCTGTATGTCTGCAGCGGTTACCCGTCCTGCAATGCTTATGTGGGGGTGCATGAGGGGACGAAAAAACCGAAAGGTACTTTGGCGGACAGTGAACTTCGCAGCAAGAGAATCCGTGCGCACCGCGCCATGAACAGCCTGATTGACAGTGGCTGCATGTGTAAAAACGGAGTATATGCCTGGCTGTCCTGCAGCTTAAACCTGCCGCCGGAAGAGACCCATATCGGATATTTTTCAGATTATCTGTGTGAGCAGACAATCTTAGAGTGTGAGCGGGTGCTAAAGAACTGGAAAGGGAACAGGGCTGCATAAGAAGGAGGGGGAAATGCATGAGATTAGAACCATCGGATAAGCCGATGTACCGCAGGATGGACCAGAAAGACCGGACCTTAGTCCTGATCCCGATTTTTGGGATTGTGGCCGCATTCGGCCTGTTTCTTCTGGCCGCCCGCTATCCGGTCGTTATAGGCGGTTCCGTTGTCGGACTTGCTGCATCTGGCATGATTGGAAGCGCGGTGAGATACCGGCAGCTGAGGCGTCTGATCATGCCGTTAAGCGGCTGCTACTTAGAAATTCAAACGCACTGTTTTGTGGCGAAGCAGCCCTGGCTAGACGGAAGGTATGAGCAGTGCCGGATTTATTTCCAGGAGATTGAGGGACTTGTCAAGGGCGCCAAAACAGCAGGGTTCTATCTGCGGATTCCGGAGCAGGGGAAAAGTAAAATTTACGGAAATGGGCAGGGGCAGAGAAGCCTTATCTATGTCAGTCCCTTTGGGTATCCACAGGACCAGATGCAGGCCATGTATCAGACGATAAAAGAAAGGCTGCCGGAGACGGCGAGGGTGTTTGATTATGAGGAATGAATGGCTGGGAGTCCCGGAGGTTTTGCTGAAAAAACTTTTTATCAATGCGGGGGTTATGACAGGGGTTCTGATTACAGGAATCTTCATGGAAGTCCAGCAGGCTGGAGAGGGTTTTTTGAAACTGACGCTCTTATGCGCTTCCGGTCTGTGCCTTTATTTTTTGTCCCTGTGCCTAACTGTTTTCCGGAAAAAATACAAGACATTAGAGGGAGAGGTGACCTGGATTCATATCTTAAAGGGTAGGAAAAAGTATTGGGAAATTGGGGTGACTGAGGATAACGGGGAGATGAAGCAACTCATCATACCGGCACAGGACGGAGTACGGAAAGGGAAGGCATACCGGTTCTACTATAAAAATGATGATTTGCTGGGAGTAGAGGAACTGTGACCGGTAAAAGAGAATAAGAAAAATACCCTATCCGGATTATCAGAGATTGGGTATTTGCGGTTTATTTATTGTCTATATGCTATACGCTTAGCAAAATATCGAAAGATCAAGCTGCATTTTTAGCGGTTTTAAACAGAATATCTAAATAGATTTTTGATTATCTCTTTATAACTTTTCAAAAGCCGGTAAAGCCTGGAGTTATAGGCTTTACCGGCTTTCTCTCTAGTGCGCTTGGCGGCTCACTAGCAAAGACCAAAAGGATTTTACCTCCCTTTGGGTCTTGTTCTGTTTATGATTCTTTTCCAGAGGATAGATCCAATTTCTTATCGTTTTTGTTTTGAAGGTCATTCCGTTAGATGGTGTTCGGATTATTACATAATATGGAAATCGCCTCATTCAAAAACACAGCTAAATCTCCGTTGCCATTACGATTTATAAAATTAGAAATCGGTGACATAGGGATTACATAACTGGCTACCTCGCACTATGATTTCTTTTTTTGAACCGTTTTCCCAGAATTTTTCTTCTTTTTCTTTGCGGTGGTTACTTCACGATTTTTCGCTGTGAAAACGATAATGAATGTCACGGCCAGTATAAACAGGATGGATGCTACGCTCAACAAGATGTTTCCTGTTGGATCACTGCTTCCATCCTGATAACCAATTACGGTAAGGCCTGCTGTAATAGGATATAGATCACGCAGGCCGTGGCCGGAGGCCATCATTCCCACAAAACCATAAAAGAAAGCAAAGCCAACACCGGCCATAAAGCTGCCGCTTCTTTGAGCAGTAAAGGCAATAACAGGCATGACCGCAATATAGGAAATCATATTGATCCCGATCATCTGAAAAAGCACCTGTATCATACCGCCGATAGAAAATCCGGGAAATCCGCTGGCAAAGAAAACAATGAGTGTGAACAGGAATTCGATAACGGAAAGCGCTGCCGCCATACATCCAACAGCAATCAGTTTCCCAATCAGCATTTTCCGAAAGGAAACAGGGATTGTGAGAATATTTTTCAGCGTGTCGTCTGTACGCTCCCGGTCAATGATATATCCGGCAATCAATGCGATTGTTGCAGGATATATCAGAACTAAATTGTTCCAAATTACGCTGGAAGAAAAGTTCATGAGCGTATGGGTCGCTCCGTCAGAGGCTGTTGCCATAAACCGGGCAAGCAGCACGACAGTAAACATCGTTGCTACGCCAATCCAGATTACGGAGTACCGCTTCATTTTGCTAAATTCTGTTTTTATAATACTTACCATTTTTTCTCACCTCAACTTTCGCGTTTGCTATAAATTCTGACAATCGCCAGATAAGACAGCACCCCAATAATAACGACGGTTAATGCAACAAGCCACAGAGGTAAAAAATACGGCTCCATTACAGAATAAGCCGGGGTTCCGGAATCAACAAACCGCACCGCCTGCCAACGGTAAATAATAGGTGCTGGCATGATGTTTGTGATCATCTTCATCATTGGGTCTGTTGTGGCAAATAGTCCTCCATACGCAAGCATAAAGTCGAACATTGTATAAAAAAAGGTTAGAATAACCGAAAAGATATAGGAGCGGTTAAATCCGACAATCGCAATGACAACCGGCAAAATACTTGTTGTGTAAAGCAATGCTGTGATAATTGCAATCCCAAAGTTTTCCCCAATATTTGTCAACTCGCTTCCGGCAATCAGGCCGCCAACCATTGACGAAACCATGGTGGCAAAGGCAAAAATCAGTCCCAAAATATAAAGTACAGCGATTTTTGCGGTAGCAATCTTAGCTGGGGAGGTAGGGATAATGCGTAGGTTTTTCAAAGTATCGTTATCCCGTTCCATGAAAAATAGCATGGCCGCAATGATACCTAAAACAGCCGGAAGCATGATGGGCATACCCATAGTAACCAGCAAGCCAAAAACTGCTTCAAAGCCGGTAAAGTTACCCATGCTTCCAGCCAGTACAAGAGCCGTAAACGGAATTGGGAACAGAAGTGCGGCGAAAATCACAAATGATACAAAGTGTTTCCGCTTTAACTTCCGCATTTCGCATTGGATCAGTTTAAGCAATCCCCTCACCCCCTGTAATTCTCTTGAAGTAATCCTCCAAAGTATCCTCGCAGAGATGGGCTTCCCAAACGTCAATGCCAGCTTCAATAAATGTGCGGTTAATTCTCGCTACAGGCAGGGCCGTATCATAAAGATACAGATTATTGTCATCCATAAGCTGGATGTTTTTGCTCTGAAATGTTGCGGTAATAATCTGTGCAGCCTTTTGTGCATCCGATACGCAAAAATGGATGTACTTCGCGTTTTTACTCTCCAGCGCTTTTAGGCTTTCTTCCTCCAGCAAATTACCGTGGTCGATAATTCCAACATCATCAGCCAACAGGGAAATTTCCGAAAGGATGTGGCTGGAAATCAAGATCGTTTTCCCTGTGGCATCGCACAATTCCCGGATAAAATCGCGCACCTCTGCAATACCGATGGGGTCAAGGCCGTTGATCGGTTCATCCAAAATCAACAGTTCGGGATTGTGGATGATGGCCAATGCAATAGCTAAACGCTGCTTCATACCGAGAGAATATTGCGAAAATAATTTCTTGTCCCGGTAAGGCAGGTTGACAACTTCCAAAGCATTTTTGATGTATTGCGGGCTTTTCAATCCCCGCAGGTCGGCAAAAATTTTCAGGTTTTCCGTTCCTGTCAAATTGGGATAAAAACCCGGTGACTCGATCAGACAGCCAATTCGGGGCAGGATTTCCTTTTCATTGCCATGAATTGGCTTACCGAAAATCTCCACTTCACCGGACGTGGGAGCTGTCAGTCCCAGCAGCATCCGCATGGTTGTTGTCTTGCCTGCACCATTGCGTCCCAGAAGTCCATAGATACGACCTTTTTTTACATGAATATTCAGATGGGAAACGCTGTTCTGATTTCCGTATTTTTTCGTCAGATCATGCGTTTCAATAATGTAATCACTCATATAGCTTGCGCCTCCTTTTTGTTTTCGTAATCAGCATAGCACATCAACTTTGAGATAACTTTGAGCCAACTTTGAATTTACTTTGAGATTTCAAGGCCAGAATAGTCAATCTGTCCATCTTGCGGTATAATATAAACAGAAAAAAGGTGGTGACTTATGAACGATAGAATGATTCTTGTGGTAGACGATGAAACTGAGCTGTTGGAAATGGTGAGATCCATTTTTATGAGAGCCGGCTTTACGCAAGTGTTGACGGCATCCTCTGGTGAAGCTGCTTTGAAAGTATGTAAAGAGAAGCAGCCGGATATGGTGATCCTTGATGTTATGATGCCAGGTATGGATGGATTTGCTACACTAAAAGAATTGCGAAAGATAAGCAAAATCCCGGTTCTCATGCTGACAGCTCGCGGTGAAGCGGAGGACAAATTTGCGGGTTTTGAAAATGGAGCGGACGATTACCTGTTGAAACCATTTCTGCCGAAGGAATTATTATTCCGAGTGCAGGCCATATTGAAGCGGGCCTATCCTGGGAAGGATCGCAAAGTGTTCTTTGATACAGCAACCGTTGATTTGGAAAAAGCAATGGTTCAACGAAATGGCGAAAGTATCTCACTGACGGCCAAGGAGTTCCAACTTTTTGAAAAGCTGTATGAAAACGCAGGACGAATTGTTACTACCGGCGCACTGTGTCAGGCGATTTGCGGCGACTTCTGGCAGGGATATGAGAGTACGTTAGCAACCCATATCCGGCATTTGAGGGAAAAGATTGAAGAAAATCCCTCAAAGCCGATTGCCCTTGTGACGATCAAGGGGATCGGGTACCGCCTGAATATTAAGGGGGCGCAGACGTGAACACATCAGAACGATTTTTCCGCCGCTATATATTTTCCACAGTTAGGATTATAGTTCTTTTTCTGGCTGTCAATGCACTGTTAGTAGCTTCCTATTTTGTAATAGCTTATTTAGGTAATGTGGCAACATCCAAATTTCCAATCGAGGATTTTTCAAATCATATCATGGCAACAGATGGGGAATTCAGTGCAGATACACAAGCGAAAGAAATGCTGAATAATTTTGAAGCGTGGGCTATGATCCTAGATGATGATGGCACTGTCGTTTGGGAAGAAAATCTGCCGGAAGAATTACCGCGCCATTATTCCTCAATGGATATTGCCCTGTTTAGTCGTTGGTATCTTGATGATTATCCGACCAATATTGCAAAACGACAGGATGGGCTTTTGGTGATCGGTTTGCCTCCAGAAAGCGTTGTGAATTACTATTTTTCTTTCAAGGCGCAATATATTTGGCCTATGCTATTCGGATTAACGGCGGTATTCTGTATCAATATTTTTTTGATGATATATTTGTTTATCCGCAATGCCCGCCGGGTGGAAAAAGCTATGGCGCCGATTTTGAGAGGCATTCGGCATCTATCAGTTGGAAAGCCTGTCCATCTGGAAGAAACCGGCGAGTTAGCAGAAATCAATGCTGGTTTGAATAAGGCCGGTGACTATTTGCTGAAAAAGGATAATACCCGTGCAGACTGGATCAGGGGAATTTCCCATGATATACGCACACCGCTTTCTGTGATTTTGGGATATGCAAGCGAAATAGAAGACACTTCTTCTTTGCCGGAAGCTGTCCGAAACCAGGCTGGGATAATCCGGAGACACAGTGAACGGCTAAAAGATTTAGTGGCTGATTTGAATTTGACAACTAAATTAGAATATTCCATGCAGCCTATGCAAAAACAAAGCCTTGACCCGATAGAGTTAGCACGTCAGGTTGTCAGTGAGGTATTAAATGATGGTCTATCAGAACTTTACGAGTTGGAATTATCAGAAGATAATCCCGGTAAAAACATCTCGATTTTCGGGGATCAGGTTTTGCTTAATCGGATGCTGAATAATTTGATAAGAAATTGTATTGTCCATAATCCCGATGGGTGTAAAATACAGATTTCTGTTGGCAGTAATGATGCAAGCTGTACTTTTTCCGTGATGGACAATGGTTATGGAGTGAGTGAACTGCAATTAAACACCTTGAACAGTGACGAGGATATTTCCAGTACACAAAAGCAGACAGATGAAACGGAACATGGTTTGGGTCTTAAAATTGTGCGGCAGATTGTGAAAGCACATCATGGGGATATTTTCTTTTCTGGTGCGATCCCACATGGATTGATCGTCAGTATTCACCTGCCTATGAAACTATAAAATCTTGATCAGCCGTGCCTGTTTGAATTGTCTTGGCATCTGTCTACCACTTCCTAAAGCATTATATAAGGTATACCATAGCAAGTCTCCACGAAATTTTTGGAAGTATTCTACTTTTTACCCAAAGATAAAAGAAAAGTGCATTGTTGGAAGATGAGTTTGCTGGTATAATAGATTGAAAAAGGAGTACAAAATAAATCCAATGAAAAAAGAAGAATTGGTTCATTTGGCAGAACATGTTTACAGGGAAGCTTTTGATGCAAACTGTTACTATTCGGTTATACAACAGTATGAAAAAAATCAAAATGAGAATTATGAAGAAATATCTCTATCGCCAGCTTTTTATCATGTTGTCTACAATGCACTGATTATCTCAACCATTATGGAATTATCTAAAATTTATGATAGAAGTCATGAAGCAATTAATATAAGGATGCTATTAACTGCATGCAGTGAAAATAAAACCCTTTTTCCACAAAATAGAGGAACTACTGAAATTAATATTGACGGAAAAACCTATAATGAGGATACACCATATCAACATATAGTTAAGAAAAATGAAGAATGCTTTTTTAAAGATGAGGTAAATTGGAATCGGACAGTAACGGGCTTGTTTGGCTTACAGGAGGCACCTGTTTTGGTTAATTTAACGGTTGAAGGTTATTTGGGCTTGTATCAGAAAAAGTATTGTTCGATTAAGCCTAAGATTGATAGGCTCCTAACGCAGCGGAATAAGATATATGCTCATAATGATAAAATGGCAATCGATGATCTGCAGACGCTGATAAAGAAAAACCCAATAAAAAGATTTGAGGTTGAGGAATTAATTAGTTATGCGCTGGAGGTTAGTAAGTTTGTAATAGCTAGTTTCACAAAAAATTGGAAACCAGATAAACCAGTTAATATGGAAGATTGGAAAGCAACATTAAGTTTATTGTCGAAAAGTAGACATCAGTAATTTCGAGCTTCAATCTCTTTGCCATGGCTCTGCCTGTATAGAAATGATGAATGGTACTATTGAATACGATAAATGCTGTATATAGAAAGTGAGATATTGACAAACACAATATATGGTATTAAAATAAAATCAACATTGATTTATGTGTGCTTCAAGAAGCCACATTGATATGTTTGTTCCGGTTGAAGCATACCGGAAGTCAACTTTGAGGCGTAAGCCTTCCACAAAAACGAGCCAGGCAGGAGTTTGTCTGTAAAGCAAGACATCAGAAATTTTTATGAGTTTCTGGTGTCTTCTTTTTTTGCTCAAAATTCAGAATGGAGAGTGTAGAAAATGAGAAGAGGTAGTTGGAAACCAGGATAGCGAGGGGGGACGGAGAATGGAGAAAAAACAAGATTTTAGGATGCAGGAAGCAATTACATTTGCTGTTTTAGGAAAGGAGTAATAACAAATCCCGGTAAACCGGGTTATGCGCTAAAGGTGTCTAAGGGCGTAAGAGAAAAGGCCAAATAGTTGCGTGAAGGTAAGTCCTGTTTGGACATGAACAGAGAAAATGGTTGAAAACCCGTAGATGGACAGCAGGCGAAGTAGCACGGGGAAGCCGATTGGCCTATCCACTGTACGATGTGATTTGTTCGTAGCGTGGTGTTATGAAATACGCCTTAAACGCAGATTTATTGCGTTACCGACAGTCATTACCTCTGGAAGTCAAGGTGGTTATGACGAGAAACAGGATTGAAAAATTTATAACTGAATATGGAACGGACGGCGTTTATATCAGCTTTAGCGGCGGCAAGGATTCCACCGTGCTCATGGATATTGCCAGGCAGGTGGACGCCCGGATACCGGCTGTGTTTGTCGATACCTGGATGGAATACCCCCAGATCCGGAGCTTTGTAAGAAAGTACGACAATGTTGTTACGCTCAAACCCGTGATGGGGCTAAAAGAAATCATCAGGCAGTATGGCTGGTGCTTTCCCAGCAAGGATGTGGCGCAGACTATATGGTATGCAAGGCAGGGGCGTGAGTGGGCCATTAATAAACTTCACGGGCTGGATCACGATGGGAGAAAATCTGAATACCGGCAGCGCTATAAAAAGTGGCTGCCGCTGTATGAATCGGACCTTTTAATCTCCCCGTACTGCTGTATCAAGCAGAAGGAGGAGCCGATTGCCATATACGAGAAGCAGACCGGACGCCACCCCATACTGGCGCTTATGGCGGAAGAGTCGGCCAGGCGCAGGGAGGCATACCTGCGTACCGGCTGTAACAGCTTTGAAAGTATGCGTCCGCTCAGCAAACCGATGGGATTTTGGAAAGAGCAGGATGTGCTCCGGTATCATGTGCAAAACCAGCTTGAGATTGCAGAGCCTTACGGTGAAGTGGCAGAGGAGGGACAGGTTCCCGGGCAGATTAGTTTCCTGCCGTCATCGGGACAGCTCCGATGTACAGGGGAACAAAGAACTGGCTGCATGTTCTGTCCGGTAGGCTGTCATCTGACAAACTTCAGTAAGTTCATAAGGCTGAAAGCATACAATCCCAAATTGTATGAATTTTGCATGGAAGAGTTGGGAGAGAAAAAGCTGCTTAGCTGGGTAGAAAGACACTATAAAAGAGGATATAAACAAGCCGCATGAAACTACGGTTTGAATCCCGCGAGTAATAGGCCAGGTGGATGTTTACATATATATCTAGCTTCTGCCGCGGGATTCCTTGATTCAGTAAGAGGAGAAAAACATGACATTGGAAGAGGCGGCGGAAGATCTCCAGGTTAACCCCGGGGATTATAATATTGGTTTTATGGGAGATGACGAGACGCAGTTTACTGCCTGCAGCCTGCAGGATTTAAAAGAATGCTGGGAAGTGTTCTGCGCAGACGAGGGAATCAGCGAGGACTGTGTGGACTATGTGGTAGCAGCATAACGAAGGAGGAAAACGATGAATTTTTATGAGACAAAAGCAGGAAAATGTTTTTTTGATGTACAGTTTCCGAAGCTGGTCCGGGCCATCGAGGACATATCTGGGAATCTGTCGCAGAAACAGGCGGCAGTTCGTCTGCCGGTGGAGGTTCCGGAAAACTACTTAGAGGAGTTATACTACGGAAATTTAAAGATTGGGGCTTGTTCGGACGAACGGTACCAGAATGAGAGTATGGGAGAGATCGTTGCGGCGCAGGAGGAACTGAAAACCAGCCTGACACCGGAACAGTGGGAGCTATTTCTGAAATTCAGCACCCGGCTTGCCCGTCAGAGTTCGGAAGAGTCTTGCCGGATGTTCCAGCATGGCTTCCAGCTGGCGGTGAAGCTGATGGCAGCCGGGCTTGGGATGCCGAAGCCAGAATGAGGAGAATAAGTGATGATAAAAATTGTAAGGGACACGAATGTGGATTTAATGAACCATACGCTGGAGCTGGTAAAAGAAAGCGGTAATTATGACAAGGCAGAACCAATCATGGATTACTATCTTGCAGAGAAATGGGAAGTCAAGGAACTTACCAATTATGAGTTTGATTTCCTTGCAGCGGTCAATTTTGGCGGCAGCGAGGGAATTTATCTTGACTGCTGGCTGAAAGGGAATTTTGATGAGAACCATGAAGACGAGAGAAAAACCATCTCCTGCGGAACCTTTAAGACCCTCCGGAATGATTTGGAAGCCATAAAGATAATGGGGGAGCTGGCAGGCAGCCTGACATATTATGCGGATCAATATGTAAACCAGGAGCTTGACCGGTATACCCCATTGAAAGAGCGGCTGTTTGAGGAGTACCGCAGGGAAACGGCAAAAGACAAAGAGGAAGGAGGCACTTATAAGGTAAAAACATATAGGACCAATGCAGAATGCCCTCGATGCGGTGCGACACTTAATACGAGTGATGTATATTCATATTCTTTCATGTGTCCTGACTGTGATGAAAATTTCTATCATTCGGAAGTGAAGCTCCCACAATCGGGGACTGTAATGATGGTGGTGCCGTTTATGAGATTACAGAATGCATGGGCCATGAAAGAGGCATATCAAACCGTATGCAAAAAGAACCATTGTACAGCGCTTCCGCTTTCCGGTTCCTCGTTCATTGTCTGCTGGGATCACTTGCCGGAGTCCGAAGAAATCCGGAATGTGGTGATTGGCCTTGATATCTACATGGAAAGTTACGGAACCATCTGATTTGCGCGTAGGTTCCGGCTGTCATTAAATTCAGTTAAAATACTACATATAGAATATAAAAATTGACAAACACTATATATGGTGATAGAATAAACTTGACATTGATTTATGCGCGCTTTTTAGCAAAGCCACATTCATGTTTGTTCCGGATCACCGGAAGCTAATTTTTTCAGGCGCAAGCCTGCACTATGGGAGCCTGGCGGAGAAGAGTTCTCTGCTTGTAAGTAAGACATCAGAAATTCTAACGAGTTACTGATGTCTTATTTTTTTGCCCTAAAAAGAAAAGGAGATAGAAATGGAGAGAGAGACAAAGAAAACGCGGTTGAAGGAGAGTTTAAAGGAGCGACTGGGAGAGGGATACGAAATTATTTTCCCTGACAGGCCGCACGGAGCAGATGAGGGCCGGGTGCTGTTTGGAGTCATGAAGGATGGAGAAGCATCGGGCATTTTCGTATCCTTAAAAAACAGTGAGTTTGAAAGTCTGGAGGATGAGGAAGGAATCCAGAAAGCAGCCGCAAAGATGTTTGCGGACTACAAACAGAAACGGGGATTTTTAAACGGACCCTGCCTTACCCTGGACAATTACCGGGAAATGAAAAGCAAGGTGATATTCGTGCTGGATAATGAACCGGTCAATGCGGCTGTGCTTAGCCATATCCCATATAGGTGTTTCTTCGATATGGTGATGTATTACCAACTGTATGTGGAAGGAGAGGAAAGCTACTGTAAAACGGTCGTAAATGATGATTTGGAAGAATGGCATATCAATGAGCAGGATCTGTATGAGGCGGCCATGGAAAATACGCAGAAGCTCCTACCCCCAGTGCTTCAGATTATGAAGTTGCAGGGAGGGCATATTGAACTGGTTACAGTTGCAGAAACGCCGGAGGAGATTTTAGATTATGTCGCTCATCAAAAGGATAAGAAATCCCCGATGTATGTTTTAACAAACAGACAGGGCTGGTACGGAGCCGACTGTATCCTTTACGATCATCTGCTGGAGCAGATTGCAGACAGCTGTAAAGACAGCCTGATGATTCTTCCTGTGAGTATGCATTATGTGGTCCTGATACAAAATGGAAAAAATGGGATACGCATATCGGAGTGGAAGGAGTTAACGGGCTTTTTCAGGACGTTGGAGAAAGCAGAAAGCCTGTCCAGCCATATTTACTTTTTTGACCGGGCAGACCATACGCTAAAAATTGCGGCAGAGGAAAACAGCCAGGCATAACGCCTGGACAAAAATAAAAAGAAGGGAAGGAAAACAAATGAAGGTAGAAGAAAAGTGGACAAATGCAGGAAGGGATAAGATTACAATCGGAGAGGTAATCGAAATCGCGATGGAAGGTTTTGAGTTTGTTGTAAACGGAGGCCATATTGTATCCGTCCTCTTCGAGATGCCGGAGGGGGAAGCAACATGAATTTTTCGGATGATTTTTTAATGACCTGTGGTGATGAACCGGGATTTTTAAACTTCCTGGATAAGATTGAACGAAGCGCAGAATGGAAAAATTACCCAACCAATTCCCTGCGCGTGATTGCCGGAGAAGAAGAACCGGAGGTGTATGAGAAGATTAAGGACACGCCGGAAAAGGAGGGAATCATAAAGGACACACTGGCGAATTCCGGGCTGTTTTTATGTCTTGACGGCGCGTACTATCCAATGGGAATGACAACCATGAAAACCATTGAGAGCCGGGCTAGGATATCCGGTTCCGCGCTTCTTGATGTGTCAAAAGGAAAACTTGCCCGGATATTAAATGACTGCCTGGACGTTACAAAAGGAAAGGCCCTCATAAGAATCCACGAAGGGAAGATACGGGCGGTACATGGCGGAGACCCCAGTGATTATTCAGTGCTTCCGATGCCGGAACTCTTTGAGGTGGTGTCCATCTATGTTTCGGAGAACTATGACAGGGCTGTCTTTTCAAGCGGTATGTTCAGCCATTCCCTGGTATCGGCGTCCTGGGAACTGGAAGAGAAGGAACTGCTCGACACATACCGGGGGTTGCTGCTCCAGTACGGCCTGAAGGCAGACAACGTGCTGTCGGCGCAGATTCGTGTCCAGACATCAGATGTCGGGGTGAGCGGCGCGAATATCTACTACTCCCTCCTGCTGGGAACAGAAAAGAAACCGCTTGTCCTTGGAAACCCTTTGAAGCTGGAGCACACCAATAATGCCTCCATAGAAGATTTTTCCCAGAACATCGGGCAGGTATTTGCGAGGTATCAGGAGGCTATCGGCGATTTATCGAAGCTGTTCCATGTGTATGTCAGCTACCCGGCGAATGTCATGGCAAGCGTTATGATAAAGGCGGGAATCAGCAAGGCGCTTACTGTACAGACGGTAGAACAGTTTAAGGCCAGCCACGGTTCCGGGGTCTGTAACGGCTATGAAGTATACTGCGGGATCTGTGAGTCGATTTTTCTGGCGCAGAGTAATGGCATGGGAGCAAAGGCCCTGACGGACTTAGAAGAAATGGTTTCCCGGTGTCTGACCTACCGTTTCCATGAGTATGACATACCAGGGGCAATCCTGTACTGACGGGCAAAATAGGACAGGAGGAGATACAATGCTGAATCTGAACTACGAGCCAGAGGTAGTAGTGGAGGACATTACGGCCCTGACCTACGAAGAATGGAAGCGATACAGAACCCAGGGAATTGGCGGAAGTGACGCGGCGGCGGTTTGCGGAATTTCCCCATGGACCACGGCCAGGGACCTGTATGAGGAAAAGGTACATAAAAAAATCACGGAAGAAAATGATGACGGCTGGGTGGCAAAGGAAATCGGAAGGCGCCTGGAAGAGTTGGTGGTGCAGATCTTTATGAAACGCACGGACACAAGCCCCTATGCAGTGCGGAAAATGTTCCGTCACCCATTGTATCCGTTTATGATTGGCGATTGCGATTACTTTGTTGTGCTCGATGAAAAAATTTTCATAATAGAGTGTAAAACCTCGTTCAGCTACCAATTAAAGGGCTGGGAAGACGGAAATATACCACCCCATTACGCACTTCAGGGAAGACACTATATGAGTGTAGCGAACGTGGACGGCGTAATTTTTCTCTGTCTGCACGGCAACAATGAGAATTCCCTTATCATACGGCGCCTGGAGCGCGATCTGGTTCAGGAGGAAGCGCTCATTAAGCAGGAAGCGTATTTCTGGGAAAAGAACGTACTGTCAAAAAGGCCACCGAAATATACGGAGAAAGCAGACCTGGTGTTAAACAGTATTGAGGGGCGCTATGGCATACAGGAGGGGAAGAAAATTATTCTCCCTGCTTCCTATGCAGAAAATATGTCAGACTATTTAAAACTGAAAGAACAAAAAGCGGTGTTAAGCCACCAGATCGGGCAGATTGAAGAACAGATGAAGCTCGTTTATGCGCCGATTCAGGAAGCGATGGCAGGCGCGGAGACAGCGGTTCTTGAAATGGGAGGGAACCGGTATCGGGCCGGCTACAGCAGGAAGATATCGACATCGATTTTCAAGGACAGCTTAGAGGTTCTGCAGCTCATACACCCGGATATTTATAAGGAGTACGCCAGAACGAATGTCTCACATTCCTTCTACATCAAGGAGGAAAAGGCTGGTTAGGAAAGGAGGATAAAAATACGATGGAAAAGGGAACAGACCAGTTGGTAAGGATCGTATCCGTGATAGACGGAAGCCGGGTACAGGAGGTCCTGGTGAGCGGCTATCTCAACGTCGTTACCGTGGACCATACGGATTTTATGGAGCTTATGCTGAAAGAGGATTACAGAATCCGGCATAATTTTATGATGCTGATCGGACAGTGGTTGCTGCGGCTGCCGGCATATGGAAAGGCGGCAAAGCATTTTGAGCAGATTGAAGGCAGTATCAAGCTGGCCCAGGCGCTGGAACCTGAATTGATGAAGAGATCCTTATGGCCCTGGCTCGTGTATACGGACCCGGCGCCCAAGGAGGTGGCGGTTGGTATCCATGACACAGAATCCGTGGAACGGCTGTTTGCGGCATACCTGTCGAAAACGGAATGGGAATTCTGCAATCCATTTGAACAGTTTCTGGCGGCCATGCAGGTTGAGGACAAGACGCTTCAGCAGACCTTTACCCGCTTCGCGCTGGAATGGTGCGACTGGGTCGTAAGAAACGAGGCGGAAATAAACGGGGAGGCATACCAGATTGCCAGAGCCGTTACATCGGTTCCTTCAGTCCTGCTGATTACTTAGGAGGTATCGTGACAGAAAATGAGAGACGGTTTGTGGAATTGGAGCTGGAGATGTGGCTAAGGAAGTTAAAGCGTGAGAAGGCTGGTTCTGCCCGCCGCGGAAGGCAATGCAGCTGGTACCGGGAGATTGAGGATACCGCAAAGGACTACTTATGCGATCTGGTGTACTCCGGCCAGGGCGGATATGTGCTTGCAAGCGAGAGAACCCGCATGATTGCCGAGTTACAAAACGTAGTGAGGCGCGCCAGAGTAAATGACAGGCTCCATCAAGCATTGTTTGTGGATACGGATATAGAGAAGGTAAGAGATCTGGCAAGGGAGCTAAGGAGCCAGGTGGAAGCGGTTATGATGGAATACAAATCACATGTAGAGAGAGGAAACGAATATGAGCAATAACCTATTAACATTGCAGGAAAAGATGGTAAAGATCCGTTCGGAGATCCCCGCGCTGGTAAAGCGAGCATACAGTGAAGATGTCAATTACGATTTTACCAAGATTGATGATATCTTCCGTTACCTGACGCCGGCCATGAACCATTGGAAGGTCAATCTGGACATTGTGTCGGAAAACGCGACGAAGAAGCGGGAAGACGGCACACCGAATTACCTGGAATTTTTAAATTACTGCCAGATGTGGCTGTATGAGGCTGATTTGGAACTGAAGTGGGTCAATGCAGAAAATCCGGAAGAGTTCAGCTCCGTCACAATCCATGCCATAGGCACCCATGAAATGCCGGAGAAGGCAAAAGGGAGCGCATGGACTTATGCAATCAAATACTGTGCGCCTGTAAAGGTGTTATAGATTAACTGTGGATAGCACCACAGTGGAACAGCTTCCATACGTTCCAGTAACCAACCGACCAACTCGTGAGGGAAACCAATAAAGGGGAAAATAGCATGTCGGTAAAGGTATAAGTTGGCTAACTGCTAAGTCACGACTGAATGCCAAGGTAGAAAGATGAATATGAGGATAAAGCCTAAACTGGTTGAATGATAGTCTCAAATAGCCAATCAATTGGGCAGTGGCGGAAGGCAGTTATAGACGCTACTTTACAGCAGAATGTGTACGTAATATTTGCATTATTCCAATGGGAAGGGCTGTAATATGGGTACGGTGCAGTACAAAGGGACGAAAGTCATATCCGACAATTCATCGAGCTAATATCTATAACATAAACAGGGATTGCCTAAGTCAGAACGGCTAAATGGCCTATGTGTAAAATCTTAACAAAGTCATTAAATAAATCAATAGATAGTATCCAAATAAAGACCACCAAAAAATTCATCATAAGAACAGTTATATAATTGATGAAGGGCTACAAGAACGACAACTGGAATGTTTAATTCGCCAGTTTCATAACGAGAATAATAGCTCCTCGATATGTCTACACCATATTTCCCGAGCTGGGCAACCAGTTCATCCTGCTTTAGACTATGCGATATTCTCAATGAGCGGAGATTAGAACCAATATTCATATCAACTTTTAACTTTTGCAAAGCCAAGCTCCTTATTATATGCTAATTATATTGAGCAACACGGTTAGTATATGTTATAATCCCAAAAAATAGGCTCAACATATTGGGCAAAAAAAGGGAGTATAAGCGAGCATGTATAAAGAGTCGATTCAATGGATTATGGATAACAAAGAAATGTGGAAAGCAATATGCAGAACAGAGGGTAAATATTTAACATATGAACAGCTAGAGGATTTACTTGATGAATTTATGTTAAAAGCCCGTGACAATGAAGGATATGAAGTATTGTTATTACTCGTAATGACTAATTATAAGAGGTGGCTTACTTTAAATGACTTTATATAGAGATTTAATGACACTGAAAATCTGATATGGCAACGGAGTTCCCGTAGTAGTCCGAGGACGTTAATGGCGTTCACATGGCAAAGGGGAACAGCCTATGAATTTTAATATTTTTAAGGAAGGTGTGTGAGACACTATGAGAAGTCCAGAAAAAGTATTAAACAGTTTAGCGAGCCACAGTAAAGACAGAAATTATCGCTATCAAAGACTGTATAGAAACTTATACAACCCAGATTTCTTTATTAAAGCCTACAGTAAGATTTATAAAAACAAAGGCAGTATGACTGTTGGGATTGATGAAAGTACACTTGATAATATGAGCATTAAAAGAATTGATGGAATTATTCAAAAGATAAAAAGTGAACTATACCAACCGCAGCCAGCCAAAAGAGTTTATATTCCAAAAAAGAATGGTAAAATGAGGCCGTTGGGAATACCATCATCAGATGATAAGCTGGTACAAGAAGTAATTAGAATGATACTTGAAGCAATATATGAAGATTCATTTGAAAATTGCTCCCACGGCTTTAGGGCAAATAGAAGCTGCCATACAGCTTTAGAGGCAATACAAAAGAATTTCACAGGTATAAAGTGGTTTATAGAGGGTGACATAAAAGGATATTTTGATAATATAAACCATGAAATTCTTATTAAGATACTTTCAGAGCGAATAGATGATGATAAGTTTCTAAGGCTCATTCGTAAATTCTTAAAAGCTGGATATATAGAGGAATGGAAATATAATAAAACTTATAGCGGAACCCCGCAAGGGGGTATCATCAGTCCAATACTGGCCAATATTTATCTTGACAAACTGGATAAATATATAACTGAATACAAAAAAGAATTTGATTGCGGAAAAGTACGAAAGAAATTACCACAATATAAAACGCTATGTTATCAAATTGAAGGAATTAACAAACAGCTTAGGTCAGAAATTAATGAAGCAAAAAGGGATATGCTTATTAGAGAGTTAAGAAAAGCAGAAATTGAACGAAGCACAATGCCTTCTGGTGACCCGTTTGACACAAATTATAGAAGATTATTTTATGTTAGATATGCAGACGATTTTCTAATTGGAGTTGCTGGAAGTAAAGAGGAGTGCATTAAGATTAAAAACGATATTGCTGCTTTCCTAAAAAACGACCTTGACCTAGAACTATCCAATGAAAAAACCCTGATTACCAATAACAGTGACAGAGCGCAATTTTTAGGGTTTGGTATTACGGTTAATAGAACTACAGATAGCAAAAGGTTAAAAGGAAATGTACTCAGAAGAACACACAATGGTAGAATAAGATTTACACTCAATCCCGAAATGCTTAAAAAGAAGCTGCTAGAATTAGGTGCATTAAAAATTGTGGTGATTGAAGGAAAAGAAATATGGAAACCCCAAGAGTTATTATATCTTATGCAATTTACTGATATAGAAATTGTTGATTATTACAATTCGATTATCAGAGGATATTACAATTATTACGGAGTGGCGGCTAATTGCAATAAACTGCATGAGTTTTACTATGTATTAAAATATAGTATGTGTAAAACATTTGCATGTAAATACAGAAAATCAGTACATAAAGTAATGCTGCAACACTGTGTAGGTAAAAAATTTGGGGTTAAATATGAAAACAATAGGGGTACGCAAACAAGATGGTTTTATGATGAGGGTTTTAAGCAGAAGAAATTTAGTTATGATGAGAAGAACGCATATAATGAAAAATGTGATGAAATTCAAAACAGCTATAAAGTCAAATTCAATGTCAGTTATATTGAACGAGATTTATTGGCTAGAAAATGTGCTATATGCGGAGCTGAAAATGTAGATATACAAATGCATCATGTAAATAAGCTCAAAAATCTCAAGGGAAAAAAACAATGGGAAAAAGTTATGATAGCAAGACAGCGAAAGACAATGCCGTTATGTGTGGATTGTCATAGAAAATTACATAGTGGACAGTTAGATTGATGTTCATAGGTGGAGAGCCGTATACATTGAGAGGTGTAAGTACGGTTCGGAGGGGGACCTTTGGAAACCTGCTATAGCAATATAGCAAGGCGCCGGGGGTCTACCCTACATCTTCTTGATAAATACTGTATCGACCAGGGTGGAGAGGATCCCGATATGAGAGATTTCCCACCGGATACATACGATGGCTCTACCGAAGAATATAATGAGGGACAGCCGGGAACATATGAGTTTGACAGCAGATTATCGGCGGAGTCAGCCGGTGCTGCCGCAAAAGCAGACGTTGAACCGGAGGGAGAGGAAGGCAGTACGGAGTACCAGGATGAAGATGAGGGACAGGAAGAGACAGCGGAAGCGCATGAACAGGAAGAAACCACACAAACCGGAGCATATGAGCTGGAGGAGGTTTCTGAAACAACCGGAGAAGAGAATGCAGAAGAGACGGATACCGGGAGGGGAGCACCGGAACGCACCGGACAGTCACCGGTAAAGACGGAAAATACAAATACTACGGTCCGTCCGGCCCCCAGCCGCCATATCATGCCGGAAAGCGGGAAAATGGTTACCCTGCCAAATGGGATAAATCCGCAGCTGGCCGTCAATATGTCGGTGGAGGAAGCGGAAAATGTCGTATGTACATTTGGTATCTATAACAACCGACGTCTGGGTGATCTGATGGAGCAGGGTGATGAAGGGATAAAAGCTCTGGAGTGGATCGCATTTGAATACCGGGGCAGGAAAGAAACAATCCGCCAGGCGGCCAGAGTACTTTTGGCTGAGCTGCAGGCAGCATAAAGAGGGGCGAGAGTGATATCCTTAGAAGATGTTTAACATATCAGATGTAGCAGATTTATTAGGAATCCAGAGGCTGAACGAGGGAAATTCTTTTAATGTAATCTGTCCGTTCTGTGGAAATACGGAAGGGAAAATGAATTTCCGGATTATCAAGGCTGGGAAACCGGCAAATACCTATCAATGCTTTAAATGCGGTGCCCATGGAAACATGCTGACGCTCTATGCGGATCTAAGGGGAATCTATGGAGCGGACCGGTATAAAACCGCTTACCGTGAGATTAAAGCGGCACTGGAGCGGGGCGGTGGCGAACGAAGCCATACCGGTACCGGCGGCCGCGCAGTCACAGCGGTGCCGGCACAGGAAGAAGAGATGGCCAGCCTTGAGGCGCGGAACACGGTCTATCACAGGCTTTTAGAAATGCTTCCCCTGTCTGAGATACACAAGAACAAGCTGATGGAGCGTGGGCTAACCAGCCGCCAGATTGAGGCGTTATGGTTCCGCAGCACACCGGTCCACGGGACAGAGCAGCTTGCAAGGAGACTGATAAAAGAAGGGTATTCCCTTTCTGGCATCCCCGGGTTTTACATGAATAAAAACCGCAACTGGGATATGGCTTTTTACCGAAAGAACCAGGGGATACTATGCCCGGCCTACAGCATTACCGGTGAAATCGAGGGTTTCCAGATCCGGCTGGATGAGCCATATGAGGACAGAAAATATCTGTGGTTCAGCAGCACGAACCGCTACCGCGGTGCAGGCAGCAAGAGCCCAGTTACTTTTGTAGGAAACCCGTATGATAAGACGGTGCGGGTCACGGAGGGGATATTAAAACCTGCCGTTGCCTATTCTCTGTCTGGCTATAGCTTTTTAGGGACGCCGGGGGTGAGCCAGTACAAAGGTTTAGAAATGGCTCTTTCCATCTTAAAGGATAATGGCTTGGAACAAGTTCTGGAATGCTATGACATGGACAAGTTTATGGATATCCGATGCTACGGTGATTATAAACCTTCCGCCTGTGAACTGTGCCGGGGAAATTCTTATGGCATGGGAATCTGTGAAAAAAAACAGATAAAAAGGGACCAGATCCGGGCCGGTTGCTGCAGGCTCTATGAGATTTGTGAACGCCTGAAGTTGAACTATAGCCGAAGGGTATGGAATCAGAATGAGGACGGTATCTGGGCTGGAAACGAGAAAGGGATAGATGATTACTGGTGGTCCTGTTTGAAGGAAAAAAGGAGGCAGACCGGGAATAATGGGTTGGACAGAAGACCTCATCATCGAAGCAATTTACCGCCATTTGGAGAAAGAGCTGCATAATGATGAGACAAAAAAAGAAGTAATGAAGCTGGCCGCGCTTGGCGCATTAAACCGGATCAAAAAGCGTGTGATTGGATATGGGAATGAGTATTTTTCATTCGCTCTGATAGCCGGGATCATGATAAAGAAAAGCTGGATGATACAGAAAGCCGGGACGGTTCAGGAACTGGAGGAAATTTTAAAACCATCCGTTCCCATATGGAATTACGGAAACTTTATCACTGGTCCCTATCACGTCTTAGAGGAGGAAGCCATCCTCTGGTCCAAGGCGTCATTGGAAGCTCCGCTAAATGATGATGGTATTAAGCGGTATGCAAAGGTGTTTTCCCAGTTTTATCCGGAGAAAGCGGCTGAAATCTGGAGGAAAGAATTAGCGGTATAGAAGTAAGAAAATATGTTTTGAAAGATTTAAAAGTGCAAAAAGAAGCGGCACGGTCCGCATAAGAAGACAGGAAGAGAGAGGCTCTTTTCGTGTCTTATTTTTTGCACTTCTATGAGACAGTGCAAAACCCTATACGGGGTTTGTATAAAAATACAAGGAGGATAACAAATGAACCGATGTATATTAGTGGGGAGGCTGACGAGAGACCCGGAGGTAAGTTTTTCAGAGAAGGCTCAGATGTCAGTTGCCAAATTCACCGTGGCGGTGGACCGGATATCAAAGAAAGACGGGGAACCGGAAGCAGATTTTTTCAACTGTGTTGCATTTGACCGGAAAGCGGAATTTGTGGAGCAGTATTGGTACAGCGGAATGCGCGTGGCCGTATGCGGAAGATTACAGAATGAAAACTATACAAACAAAAAGGGGGAGAAAATATATAGCGTATCTCTGAAGGCAGATGATGTAGAATTTGCAGATGGAAAGAGGGAAGTGGATACCGGACAGGTGCAGAATGCAGATGTTCCCGGTAATGTGGCTCCCGCGTCTCATGCAGCGGCTCCCGCGTCCAGAACAGTGGCTCCCGCGTCTCATGCAGCGGCTCCTACGTCCCGGTCAGCGGCGCCAGCCGTAAGCCAGCGAACGTCTCAGCCGGTAACTGGCAGGAATACGGCGCAGCGTTCAGCTCCTGCCCGGAGTGCGGCGGGAAGGACTGCCGCCCAAAGAACTGCCAAGTCAGTGGCCAGTGACGGGTTTATGAATGTGGCAAGCGGGATAGAAGAGAATTTGCCATTCAACTAATTAAGAACATAACATGAATGAGGACTGCCAGAGTGTGATTAATCATTCTGGCAGTCTGTTTTTAAGGAGGAAAATACGATGGATGGGAAAAAAGTACAGAAAGTTTTGATGATTTTTTTAGTATGTACAGCTGCAACCGTGATGGTACAGCTGGTGGCGCCCCTGCTTTTGGGGATTTTTGTAAATGTGGCTTCCCTTTCAATCCCGTTTGTGGTCTATTATCTATTTGCAGTTAAAAAATGGAAGATTAAGATTATAAAACCGGTGAAGGAAGGTGAGCAGTCCAGCACAAAAACCGAAGAAGCCGGAGAACAGACGAAGGAGGAAACAGGCAGCCAGGCTTATGAGTGGTATACAGCCGGGGGTAGGGAACGCATAGAAGCGATTGCATCGAACATATTTGCCAACGGGAACCTGGAATTTTGGATTAGGAAAGACGGAATTTGCAATATCCGCACAAAAAAAGGCTACAGGCGTGTTGGCAACCTGCCCGGCTATCCGGGTGCAAAAGCCGATGAGATCACATCTTATTTAAGGAAGGATGGGTTTCACGCAGCCAATGAAGGAAAATACCTCTACGTGTCAATATAGCAGAAGGGATGAAACGCAATGGTATGTAAATTTGTGAACCAGCTGTATCTCAATCCGGGAAACAGCTATACCGTGGCGGAGTACAGCACAGGCGATCTGGACCAGGTACCGCCTGAAGCCATCCAATCCGGTTATGGAGTGGAGGTTACCTTCCATGCGTTTGGGAAAGGACTTCCATGCCTGGAACATGTGGAGATTGAGATGGAAGGAAAATGGAAACGGTCGGAAAAATACGGCCTTCAGATGGGGGTGGACTGGTTCCGGATCCTGATTCCGAAAAGTCCGGAAGGTATCATCGGATACCTCTCATCGGACCTGATTAAAGGAATTGGCCCGGTGATGGCAAGGGAGATCGTCAGACGGTTTGGAACGGATACCTTCCGTGTGATGGAGCAGGAGCCGGAAAAACTTCTTGGAATTAAAGGAATCACAGAACAGCGGCTTCAAACGATTATGGAATCCTACAGAGACAGCTCCGGGCTTCGGGAGTTAATGGCCTGTCTTGCGCCTTACCATGTTACACCCCAAAAGGCGGAGAAGATCAGTCAGCACTTTGGGATTGAGGCAGTTACAATATTGCAGGAAAACCCGTACCGGCTATGTGAGATAAAGGGCTTTGGTTTTATTACGGTAGACCCGATTGCAAGAGCCAGCAAACAGCTTGCCCCAGACGCCTGTGAACGGATAAAAGCGTCAATCCTGTACGTCCTGCAGAAAGGCAGTGAGGAAGGGCACCTGTATTTAGAAAGCGGATATATCGTTGACAAGGCATATGAAATCCTGAATGCAGGTTTTTCTGCCGATACGGTGAAGCGCAGCCAGATTATAATGGCTGGAAATGAGCTGGTAATCAAAGATAAAATTCTCGAGGCGGACGGTACTGCCGTCTATCTAAAGGCATACCGGGAGGCGGAGAAAGCGGCGGCGATCCATCTGGTCCGGCTGCTCTCTTCACCGGGAAAGACCTACAAGATTGACCGGGAATTAGAGGCAGTTATGGCAAAGAGCCAGATGACGCTTGCAAAACAACAGGAGGAAGCGGTCCGGATGGCATTCCAGTCACAGGTATCAATTATCACCGGCGGTCCTGGAAAGGGAAAAACCACAATCATCAAAATCATCCTTCAGATTTTTGAGCGCCTGGAGAAGGACAAGTCCGTACTGCTCTGCGCGCCAACCGGGAGGGCCAGGAAAATGCTTTCCGAGAATACCGGCTATCCGGCCTTTACAATCCACAAGGCATTATACATAAAGGATGATGAGATGGATGAACTGGAGCTTGATATTCTGGAGGAAGACCTGGTGATTGCAGATGAATTCACGATGGCCGACATGAAGCTTGCCAGTATCCTGTTTTCCAAGATTAAAACGGGGGCCAGGCTCATACTGGTAGGGGATGTGGACCAGCTTCCATCGGTGGGACCGGGAAATGTTTTTAAGGAACTGATTGATTCCGATGTAATTCCCGTTACGATACTGGACGAATTTTTCCGACAGGCAAAGGGGTCTAACATCATATGGAATGCAGACATGATTAATAAAAATCAGAAAAAACTCCTTTACGGTTCAGATTTTACCTTCACCCCTGCGGAAAATGCGTACCAGGCTGCCGGGAAGATAGCGGAAATCTATCAGGAAGAGTTTATGAAAAATGGCGGTGATCTGGATATGGTGCAGGTATTATCCCCTCTTCGGGTCAAAACAGAGGCCGGGGTCAATGCACTAAACCGCCGGCTGCAGGAGATTGCAAACCCATTTTCTATGGAGAAAGCGGAATGGAAAACAGGGCAGGGGCTGTTCCGTGTCGGAGACCGGGTGATGCAGACACATAATACAGAAGAAATTACCAACGGGGATATCGGCAGGGTGAAGGAAATCGGCAAGGCGAAAGACGGTGGAATGGAAATGACGGTGGACTTCGGTGATGCGGCAAAAACATACCAGGAGGAGGATCTGTCCATCCTGGATTTCGCCTATGCGACAAGTATACATAAAAGCCAGGGCGGAGAATTCCCGGTTGTGATAATCCCGGTCCTTACCTGTTTCTGGCCTATGCTAAAGAGGAATGTCTACTACACAGGAATTACAAGGGCAAGGCTGCGTGTTCACCTGGTCGGATCGAAGAAGGCGCTTTATATGGCAATATCCAACAATGACACCGGTAAGAGAAATACCCTGTTAGCAATGCGGCTGCGCGCAGAAGCAGAGCGCTGTGGATTACTTCCCACACAAAAAGAGGCTGCATAAGGAGGATAAAAAATAATGATAAAAATTTTTGAGAGCTGGACCTTTAACCGGGCGCTGCCGGAACCATTTGCGGGCGTGGCAGTGAGCCGTGGGAAAAAAGATACAACGGACCCGGCCTTTCTCTCCACTCATAACCATATGGCAAGAGCGAAGCGTGCAACCCTGCACGCTCCGACTTTAAAGGCGCTGCTTGCGGCCGCCGCTATTATGGAAGGAGAAAAGGGAGCAATTGGTATCCAGGAAGAGTCCGGAACGATTAAACGGTATTGTATGGAGTATGTGAAGCCGGCAGGCGCCGGGAACGAAGTCAGGATTGGAATATATGAACCGCAGACAGGAAAATGGTGCGGGATTGTGAAGAATGGGACCGCTCTGTCGCCGTATCCACAGATTGGTGAGCGGGGAATCAGCGGAAAAGAAATCATTATGATGTTTATTTTTGCAAGTATGATAGGAAGAGGCCCGCTTTACGACCAGGAATTTTCCGATGCATTCCTGCGGCTGAATGAGGAAATAAAAAATGGCTTTCCGGATCCGGTGGGAGCAACGGATCTGGCGTGTCTGTGCTGTGACAACCTATACCGCAGGATTATCAACTCTGCCGCCCTCGGCGCGGCCGGTATCCCCTTAGACGGAAATTCCATCGCAACCGGGAATGTGCCGCTGGTTCTTACGAATCAGCTGGATGCTGGAATTTATAATCCAACCAAGACGGTGTACGGAGAATTTCAGGTTCTGGAATGTAAGAACCAGGGGGGAGGGAAGACAATCGCAGAATTGAAAGAAAAGTATAACCGGGACTTTGAACTGACGGAACAGGAAAAGCTGCTGGTTCCGAAACTCCCGGATAACTATAACGTATCCGTGGAGGCCCAGGAGATCCTGGACGCGGTGGTCCAGAGCCCTATGCGGGTGTTTATGAGCGCTGGTGAATCCGGTACCGGAAAAACAACAAATGCGAAGATTATAGCCCAGCTGTTAGGTCTGCCCTATTACGCCTTTACCTGCAGTGAAGGAACCGATGAGGTAGACTTAGTTTCCTCCATGGTTCCAAACACCGCGGAAAAGGAAGTGAAGGTCCAGATACCCATGCCGACTTACCGGGATATCATTATGGACCCGGCATCTGCTTTGGAACGGGTATGTGGGACATATGAAAATACCATAAGCGAGGATGAGGCTTTCCAGAAGCTTTTGGCAATGTTTTATCAGAATGGTTTTGAACACGGGAAAGACGATAAGAAGTTTGTCCTGGTGGAGTCCTGTATTGTAACCGGCTGCCGCAGGCCATCGTTAGTGGAAATCCAGGAGCCATCCGTTATCACCAAGCCAGGAACCATGGTAAAGCTTAACGGGCTTTTAGACGAAGGGGCGGCCATAACGCTTACCAGTGGAGAAGTGGTAAAACGGCACCCGGAAACAGTAATCCTGATTACGACCAATATGGGATATAAGGGCTGCCGGGGCTTTAATGAGTCGGTATTGTCACGTATGCGCATGGTCCATTATTTAGACCCGCTTGATGCAGATGGTATGGTAGCACGGGTTAAAACCAGGGTAGATTTTAAAGATGATGTTATGTTAAAGAGAATGGCAGACACCGTTTGCAAAATCCAGAAATACTGTAAAACGGAGATGGTATCAGGCGGGGTATGCGGATACCGGGAATTTGAGGACTGGGTCTGGGCTTACTCCGTCCAGAAGGATGTGTTAAGGGCCGCCAACCGGACGATTGTTGCTAAGGCGGCGCCGGAAGATGAGGAGAGGGAGGAAATCTACAAAAATTTAGTGCTGCCTGCTTTTTGCGAGGCTAAGGCGGCATAGAAGGAGGCAACTATTGAAGAAAAGAAAAAGGAAAAAGCAGATTCAAACCATGCTTGCGAATCTGACGGACCGGGAGTTTTTTCTATCCCGGTCCTATTACGGTGATATTTCCAAAACAGCCAGGTGGTTGGGGCAGAGGCAGGATATTTGCCTCTTATTAGACTATAACGAAGGAGAGGAAGCGGGGGTTGCGTATACAGACGGTGAAAAACTGTACTTAAATACGGCAAATTGGATAACGAGGATATTACCTGGGCGAATGGACAGAATAAAGAGCCATAAGGGGTTTATAGCCCATGAGTGCGGGCATCTGCGCTTTTCAGACTTTAACCGGCGCGCCAGGTATTTAGGCGGTTTCTTAAAATGGCTGGTGTATCCGAATCCGCCCATGGCGCGTCTGGCTTACGAAAAAAAAGCCTGGGAGGAAATGAAGGGATACTTAAAATCCCACAACCTGGTGGCGGCGATGGTGATAAAAGAGACCGCTTCCTATATAAATAATTTACTGGAAGATGTGTACATTGAAAACTGCATGTGCAGGGAGTATCAGGGCAGCGTCCGAAATAACCTTCAGCGAAATGCAGAACTTATGCTTGCTAAGATTCCCACGGAAGCGGAGCGGAGGGCAGAAAAAAGCAATGGGCTGACGATTATGCAGGATCTGCTTCTTCGTTATGCCAGAGCCGGGGAAACGGAAGCTGAAACAGAGTATTCCAGGCAGTACCGTTCCCGCTTAAATGCGTGTAAAAAAATCGTAGATGCGGCAGTTATAAGCGATGATCCCGATATCCGTTTTATCTCCACGAACCGCTTGATGCTGAAGCTGTGGAAGTACATAAGGCAAACCATCAAAATAGCGGAAAGGAAACTTAGAAACGAGATTGCAGGGCTGTCGGAAGCTGAAATAAAAGAGAAAGTTCGGGATTATTTAAAGCGGGCTATGGTATGGCGGGCTCTCTCGGAAATCCCCGGTTATGCAGGAGACCAGAATGGACCGGAAACAGAAATTGATGGGTGGAATGGGGACTTAGACGGGAGCGGAGGTACACAGGAACAGGCTGCCCAGAATAAAGAGCTAAAGCAAGAACTTGAAAAAATGCGTGAGGAACAGAAGACAAAGGAAGGGGAGACAGAAGCGGATTCAGAGAAGGAATTAGAAGACCTTTTTAAGCAGTTGGAAAAGGAACTGTGCGGCCAGGACGGTGAACGGGATTTGCGAAGGAAACTCCAGCAGGAAGCAGATGAGATGAAGCTGGAAGGGGTCCATAAAGAGTACAGGATTGAAGTTCACAGGCAGGAAGAGATCCCTGCTTTCATGGAAGCGGTATATAAGCAGGCAGCCCCGGAAATTAAGCGGGTTGCCAGGAAGCTGGAGGAAGCAGTTGAGGATGTCTTAAAACGACGGGAAGGGGGAACCATGTCCGGTCTTTATATAGGAAAGAGGCTGAGCCGTGGAGAACTGTACCGCCAGGATGATAAGGTTTTCGAAAGGGAGATCCAGCCGGAGGAATGTTTTTCAATCGCATTTGCCATTCTTCTCGATATTTCTGGTTCAATGAGTCTCAATGAGAGGATTCAGTATGCCAAAAAAGCTGGCCTTGTTTTATATACGTTCTGTAAAGACCTGGAAATCCCCATCATGCTGTATGGCCATACAACTCATAATTTATCAAATGGCCAGGAGGTAGTAGATATCTATTCTTACGCGGATTTTGACTCCGCAGATCACCAGGACCATTTACGGATTATGGGGATTCGCACAGGTGATTGTAACCGGGATGGAGCGGCGCTTCGTTTTGTCGGCAAAAAACTGCTGGAGCGGCCGGAAGAGATAAAAATCCTTTTACTGATTTCGGATGGACAGCCCTACGCTTCCGGTTATTCAGGCGAGACCGCAAAAAGGGATCTACAGGAAGCTAAACGTGATTTGGAAAGGGGAGGAGTCAAGCTGTTTGCCGCTGCAATCGGGGATGACCGGAAGCAGATTGAGGATATTTATACGAACGGGTATTTGAATATCTCTGACTTAAAAAAGATGCCCGCAAAACTGGGAGGGCTTATTACACGCTTTATCAGATAGGAGGAGACACATGGGACAAGAAAAGCAGGACTGGTCGAATGTGGAATCCGACCAGATTGCCGTGTATAAAACGGATAAGGCGCTTCTGGAACTGCTGGACCGTTTAAAGCCGGCGTCACGATTATTCCCAGCCCATATCCATGCGTCCGGGGAAACATCGGAAGCGGGGGAGCGGTCCTTAATCCGTCTTAATATGCTGGATTACAGCAACGGGAAAGGGGAACATATAAGTGTCTATGCCAATATCAACCCGGAAGAAGCAAAATACATCTATTCCGCATTATTTTGCCATTTATGGGAGTTTGAGTATTCCCAGGAAAAGATTTTTGGCGATCCGGACAAAGATGGCTACAGTACGGTTACCAAACTGCAAGTCGTGAGGTATGACACGGATTCAAAAGGAAATAAGCGCATTTACCCGTGGCACGTTGAAATACAGAATGGACGTGGGATAGCGGTGAAAAATTCTAATGGAGGGAGGTACTGCAAAAAGAACAGCTATGTCTGTGATAAGAAAGTTAATCTGTTTATCAACGACAAGGACATGTTTATTCTGTTCTCCAAGGCGGAAGCCTTCATACGTGCGTTTGAACTGGAGTATGCATTCCGTGCGAACCGAATTGGGAACTTTAGCAGCTTATATACGCTACTGAAAAATGAAATACATACAGCAGCTAGCCAACAGCTCCAAGGTATGGATTACGAAGATGAGGAACTGAAAAAAGCAAGCTGATAAAAAACAAAGGTGAGAAATACAGACAAGAATTTGTTTCCGTTATAGAAGATTATCTGTTATAATGGAGACCAGAGACATAAAGGAGTGTGGACAATGTATTTAAAAAGAAGGATTTATGACCGTCTGGTTGCCTGGAAAGAGGAAAGCGATCTGACATTGGAGGTAACGGGTGCCCGTCAGGTTGGTAAAACGTACATCATCAATAAATTTGCAGACGAAAATTTCTGCAGAAAAATATACATCAACATGCAGGAGGACAGCGGAAGTGAATTCCTAGAGTGCCTGAAGAAGGCGAGAAGTTGGGAACCCGGACAGGACAGACCCGAAAAGCCAATCCACAAAGCCCTGGAACTCTTTGATAAGAGATTTCTGGACCAGAGGGACACAATTATCATTATTGATGAAATACAGGAGTCTTCGGTGGTATACAACTTAATCCGGGAGTTTACTAGAACATTCGAGTGCAGGTTCATTATAACCGGAAGTTATTTAGGCCGGATTTTGAATGGGGACTTTAAGCTGTCGGCCGGAGATTTAACCTCAATTCGGGTGGAGACCCTGACCTTTGAAGAGTTTGCGGATGCATTTGGTTTAGGCGGTGTGTTCCACAATATGGGGCTTTTTGGGGATTCTGCGCCTGAAGATTATCAGTCATTAAAAGAACTGTATGAACTATACTGCCAGATTGGTGGTTATCCGGCTGTTGTAACAGAGTTTATAGAAACCCACTCAGTCCAAAAATGCAGGGAGAAGCTGGAGGACGTGATCCATCTGTTCTGCTCCGAGTCCATCCGCTATTTCGATGATATTTTGGATGCGGCTGTATATGATAACTTATTCTGCAGTGTTTCCAGAATCCTGCTGCGTGAGAAGAAGGGGTTGGATGCAGACAGCTTCAGCGAAAGCCTTCAGCGGCTGGTGGTCCATGAATATGACAGCAATATCTCCAAAGCGGTATGCAACCGGGCTATCAACTGGCTTCAGAGCGCCGGTATTCTGGATTTTGCCGGGAAGGTGTCGGAATGCAAAATCCTGGATTTTAAAGCCAGGAGCCGCTGCTTTTTTACGGACCTGGGACTTACCTGGTACTTCCTTCGAAAGGTCGGTGCAGACAAAGCAACCATCCAGGGGATCATGCAGGAGAATTTTGTGTTCCTGGAGCTGCGGCGCAGGGTCGAGCGCTTAAATGAGATTGCGCTGGAGACACCGGCGTTTGCTACCTATAAGGGCGGTGAGATAGACTTTTACGTTAAGAGCCTGATTGGGAACGAGAAGAGCTATGCCTTGGAGGTTAAAACCGGCAAAAGTCAGGCTTTAACCGGACAAAAGGCTTTGGAGGATAAAAAGGTAGACTGCCTGGTTTTATTAAAAGGAAATACAAAAGGCGGGATAGCGGTTCCGGTATACACCATCCCTGTGTATCTTTTTTCAAAATTCCGATTTGATTTATAAGAATAATGGATAATAAAACACCATATATAGTTCTTGAAAGTTGACAAACGCTATATATGGTGCTAAAATGAATAGGAAAGTTGATTTATGTAATCAAGAGATTACAAAGGTTTTTTGTTCCGGTGTTGGAAATCGGAAGCAGGATTTGGGAGTAACAAAATAACTGCAGCAAATATGCTGTAAGAATGAAGAGACATCAAAATGAAAATTGTTTTGGTGTCTCTTTTTTGTTTGCAGAAAGGAGGAAAAAGCTGACCGGCAGAAAGGAGGGAGCGGTTGACCAATTCTTACGACCTGGAGGGATATTATTGCCTGGTGATTGCAATCCTGATGGGGGTGAATGCGAAGGAAGCCAGAATCCTATTTGAACATGGCCCGAACCATTCGGTTTCCCAGAAAATTTTAAAGATGAGACGTCCCAAATTTATGCGGACGTTAACAAGAAAGGAGGCCATACGGCAAATGAAAAAAGAGGGCTATAGTACAGAAGTGATAGCAGAAGCATTAAACTGTGATAACTCCACAGTAAAAAGAGAAATGAAAAATAAGGAGATGCTTGATATGAATGTGATACAAAGTTTTGCTGAGGAGCTTAAAAGAGCGTTATCACAAAGGCTGGGCGTTGGCTTTAGTGTAAGCGTGCTGGAAATGGAAAAAAATAACGGGGTGATCCAGACCGAGTTATGTATTAAGGAAAAAGGCAGCAAGTTTGCCCCATCGATTTATGTAGCAGATTTATTGGAGGACTACATGAGAGGAGTGGGATTAGAAGAGATAGTAGAGCATATCCTGGCCTGCTATTCCTCGCAGACAGAGACACCAGCCGGGGTTATGGAGGTTATAAACGACATGAGATTTGAGAAAATCAAAGACAGAATTATGTTTAAGCTGATTCATACCAGCAAAAACGCTTCTTTACTGAAGGCAGTTCCAAACATTCCATACCTGGATATGTCCATCGTGTTTTTTGTGTTATGTGAGGATAGAGAAGATGTAGCGATGACGCTCATGATAGAGAATAAACATCAGGAATACTGGAAAAGGAGTACAGATGAACTCTATCAGGAGGCATTAGCTAATATGCAGAAGAGATTTCCGCCTGCGCTGTACCAGCTGCCCGTAGAGGGGATGTTTCTGCTGACAAACAGCAGGCACTTCTTTGGTGCGGCGGTCCTGCTCTATCCGGGTGTCTTGAAACTTTGTGAAGAGGAACTGGGAAAGGATTTTTTTATCATTGCTTCCTGTATGGATGAAGTAATGTTAATCCGGTCCTCAAGCATTGGAGGAAAAATCTCCAGTGAGTTTCGAGAAGTGATTGCACATACTAGCGAAAAGGATATTCCGGCGGAAGAACGGCTATCGAATCATGCATACAGGTATTACTCTCTGGAAGACAAGATCATCAGTATTTAGCAGCACAGGCAATCAGAGGGGGACGTCTATGCACATACATAAATTCGCAGAAATCGCCTCGTTTGCAGAAATAGGGATCGGAGGGAACCTCCCGGCAACAGAAGAATACCGGGAACTAATAAAAAATCTCCATCCAACGCAGTTTCTGACAGGCAGGCTTACGGCTCCTTTCTATAAGGTAGTGTATTCTTATGAAACAGTGCGGGGAAATTACCGAACAGCCTGTAAATATATCCTTTTGCACTTAGAACATGAGGACTATGACTTGGAAATTGAAATGATATTGTCCGACTGGGTAGCAAAACGAAACCAGGAACATCCGTACCGGCGTATTTCAAACGTACAAATTCTTGAGATACAGCCGATTGCGTATGCAACCATCTCATTTGATATCTAAAAAGATTCTATTTTCTCATTTCCCGGAGAAAACTCCGGGTTGCCGTTAAGAGGCCAGGTAAATGCGGACCGAAGTCTTGAAAGAAGATCGGTTAGCGGCGTAAAAAGACACACCGGAAAGAATGGCTTTTCCGTCAACAGCATAATCAATGCGAAGGACGGGAGAGAATGGAACAATACATACTTTTTGATCATCTGCCAGAGAAGGAAAAACGGGCAATCCAGCTGTTCCAAATGTTTGAGGATGCCGCGGTCCGGTACAATCCGGAGGGGTATTACCTGGCTTTCAGCGGCGGGAAAGACAGCGTGGTGTTATACATGCTTGCAAAGATGGCGCGGGTGAAATTCCGGGCGCACTACCATTTGACTACAGTAGATCCGCCGGAGCTGGTGTGGTTTATCCAAAGAGAATATCCGGAAGTGAAAATCGCGTATCCGGCCCTTACCATGTGGGAGCTGATTGTCAAAAAACAGATGCCACCGCTGCGTACCGCACGCTACTGTTGTGAAATCCTAAAAGAACAAGGGGGCGAAGGGGCCTTTACGGTAACCGGGGTCCGCTGGGAAGAAAGCAGGAAAAGAGCTGAACGGGATTTTTTAGAAATTCATAAGAAGAAGGGGGCTATTTACTTAAATTGCGATAACGAGGAAGACAGAAGAAAATTAGAAATATGCAGTCTGAAAGGAAAGAGGATATTAAATCCCATCATTGACTGGACCGAGGAGGACATCTGGCGCTTTATCCGTAAATACCAGGTGTCTTATTGCTGTCTGTACGACCAGGGTTTTTGCAGGATTGGGTGTATCGGATGCCCGCTTGCCAGTACAAGGAGCAGGGAGCAGGAATTTTTAAGGTATCCGAAGTACCGTGATGCCTACATCAGGACATTTGACCGGATGGTGGCCGCGCGTACAGCCAGCGGAAAAACCAAAGGGAACTGGAAAGATGGCGAGAGCGTGTTCCGGTGGTGGATGTATGGGAATGGAAAAACAGAAAAGCAGGTTGCCGGACAGATAGAATTAAAGGACTTTATCGACATGGCAGCCTGAGAACCAAGGAGGTCCGAATGAAAAAACAATCATGTGGAAATTGCCGGAATATTGATTGGATGATAAAGAAGGAGGCGCAGGGGAGGCTGAGCGGGCGGTACCGGTATGGCTGCTCGGCACAACGAAGCGGGTATATTTGCGGCTTTATCGCCAACGACGGGAAGCTGGACACGCTGGTATGCCCGAGTTGGAACGGAGGGAAGTCAGAGGAAACGGACTATGAGAAGCTGGCGGAACAATACAATGAAAAGCTGCAGGGACTGTATGACCGGTGGAGTGAGTGGAAAGCCAGAGGCTGCCCCAAGGCGGACGTGACGGACGGTGAATACTTAAACCGTCTGCGGGCCGGTATTGAGGCGATGATGCGGCAGATTGAGAATCTTTTCGACGAGGCGGATTACCCGGACTGCTATTATGCCCCGCTTCCTCCAGTCATGGACGTGGGTTTCATGGCAAATTGCCAGGAAATAAAGGAATATGCAATCCGGGCGCTTAAAGAATACCGGAATAACCAGGATTTCCTGTGGCTGTCAGAGCATATCCGGCAGCTGGACAATGAGGATAAGGAAAACAGCGAGGCTTACCGTCTTCTATGCCATGCGGAAAGCCTGGAGGAGGCAATCCAATTGGATCATTATTTGCAAATGAAGCGGGAGAGCTTCCAGGACAGTCTGTACGAGGATATGGCTTCCTGCAAGAAGCGGATTTTAAGCAGGAAAGGGCGGACAACAAAACGAAGACCTAAAAAAAGCGGCCACCAGATTATCGGACAAATGGGGATTGGCGAGTTAAAGGTCTCATAAGGAGGGGAAAGATGGATCATCTCATGTTGGTAAAGAATCTGTTTAATGATATGTTTGTCTTTTTAAATGGAACGGAGCTTTTATCTTTGGAAGCACTGGACGATGTCTATCAGGGGAAACCGTTGTTCCTGGCCCTGATTGGCAGCCTGGACCGTGCTCTGGAGGTGGACTACAATGGCGCGATGAAGGAAAGCTACCAGTTTTACAAAAGGTATTGCGGACGGAAACTGTCCGAGGAGGATTGGGAGCATGTGGTGGAGGAAATCCAGGCATATAACGAGAAATGGGGAAATGACTGGTGTAAGGGCATGATCCTTGCCTTATTAGAACTGCTGGAACGGGAAGAGAAAGAATGGAACGGCGAAGGGCAGACAGACCAGGCTGAAGCGGTTGAGGAGGAAGGGCAGGGTAATATGGAAGCTGCCGCATAGTAATCAGTATGGCCGGGGAATGGTGAATTCTCCGGCTGTTTTCTAAAAGGAGAATGATAATGGATGAAAAAGTATATGTCAAGACAGGAAGTATCCAGGAAATCAACGAAATGGCGGAAAAACTACGGAGGATCAGGCTGCTCGATGAGGTGAAAGAGCTTGCCGGGAAATATTTTGTCCCTGAACAGGATTTGTCGGAATTCCTCTCCGGAAAGCGGCGTTTCCTGATCGATGGGGGAGATACCTCGAAGGAATATGAGACAGCCAGAAGCAAGGTGTTAGATGAGATGTTCGAGCTGAAAGACCCGCAGTTTGCGGAGGTGATTGGTAATTATCTTTTAAAATGCTGTGAGGACAGCCGCTTTGCAGACCTGGTACTCCAGAAGCATAAGACGCTGCAGCGGTGTATCGAATCCCTTATGGGGAAGGTATACGACATGGTGAGCGATGAGGTAAAAGAAAACAGTAGGTATGCAGGCAAGGCAGTTACAGGGGAAGCTGTATTCGACTGGGTTACGGCGTATTATGCCGAGGATGACCGGGAGGAGGCGGCTAAACGGGCAAAGAAAGCAGAGGCGGATTTTCAGAAACGGCTGGAACAGCGGAAAAAGGCCGCTTTGCCAAAAAGTAAGACAGGAAAAACAACGAAGAAGAGCAGCACTTCCAAAAAGTCGAAACAGGGCGTGGCAGATGGCGCGGCGCCGGATAAGAATGAAAAATCATCATCTTCAAAAACAAGATCAACCGAGCAGGAGAGAGGACAGGTTGAAGGCCAGGTTTCGCTGTTTGAGTCTGGCCTGGCCGGTTAGGAGGGCCGGATTATGATGATAGCATATAAGGCGTTTGATAAGGATCTTTCCTGTACAAGCTGCGGGAATGAGTACCAATACCGCTTAGGTGTATGGAATGAGGAACAGGAAGCAAACTGCGGAAGAAACGGAATGCACTGCGCTGAAAACCCGTTGGACTGCTTAACCTATTACCCGGACTGGAATCAGGCGGTTTATTACATGGTTATCGCCCATGGGGATATTGATGAGGATGCTTACGACAGCAAAATAAGCTGTACTAAGTTAAGGCTAGTTAAGCGGCTGGACAGAGGTGAATTTGTGGCTCACAGCTTGAAATATCTTTTTGATTACCCGCTTAGAAAAAATAACAGCCACGTGCATATGGACAGTGGCGAGGCCAGGCAGGGATTTGTGATTGTCCGGGGAATTAATCCGATTGCAAAAGGAGCACTTGGCGATGTCTTGGGTTATGCGAAGGAAATAGGAGGCAGGCCCGGGATAGCAGAAATCGGAATCCATGTTGTGGATGGAGAGACCATCCTTCCGAATACATGGTACGACATTCAGGGAAAAAGAAGAAAGGCAGGATAAGACAATGAAAAAGGCAAAATTGAAGGAAACAGACACCTTGTATGCGACAGATGAGATAGTTCGCATGGCAGAGCAGGACATTTCAGAAAAAAAGGAGGTAGGATATCGCAGGTATGAGCTTGTCTTTCAGCGTGAAGTGTATCTGCGGTGCCATATCAGTGGGGATATTTTGATTATCGCGATGTATTTGACGAGGAATCTGCGGCTTGGAAGTAAAAACCCGTTATATGAAATTTTTATTGACAAGGGTAAAAAAGAATATCTTACCTGGGATGCCGTAAATAAAAAATGGCGTACAGCGCGTGTGAGTATGCTTCATCTTCCCTATTATTGCAACTACGCACATATCTACCTGACACCAGAAGATAATCAGGTTTTGAAGGAATACCTGGGAGTTACTAAGGAAGGCGTGCAGGGGATTGAAGAATATCAGGAGTTTATTCTGCAAGAACGGTTGGAGAAAAGATATACAAAAGTGACCTCTGCATGGGACGCGATCATGAAGCTGGTTCCTGATTTGCCCAAGGACTGGGAACGCTGGGTAAGCAGGCATGGCTTGGAGGAACATTTTATTTTTTATGATTACTCCAGAAATGTGAAGGAGGGGTATTGTACATGGTGCGAGAAAACCGTGCCGGTAAAAAAGGCAAGACATAATACTTATGGCACCTGTACATGCTGCGGGCATCGGATTCAATATAAAGCCAGAGGCAGGGCAGGCCGGTTTTATACAAAAGAAGCACAGGTTTATCTGCCGCAGAGATATGGAGACGGTTTGGTAATCCGGCAGTTTGCAGCACAGCGGTTTTACAAACGAGGCGAGTATGAAACGCCGGGCTTAATGTGTAGCGAGACTGGGCGGATTATTTATGGTAAGGATTTAGTGGGTACCCAGTATTATCACGGGTTGTATAAACAAAGGGAGTACCGGTGGATTAAAGGCTATCCAGGTTATAATTATTTTTGCGGGTATCACGATTACAAACTAAATGAGGCCGGCGCTGTGTATAAACGGACCCTGCCGTTTCTGTCCCGTCACCTGTTAAGCAGAACAGGATTTGTGCAGATGGTTTCTTCCGGATATAAGATAAGCCCGGATGACTATCTTAGCAGTCTGGCAGACGCTCCATATTTGGAACGCTTTGCTAAGGCCGGTTTGATACGCCTTGCTCTGGAAACGCTTAAAGGGCGGGTAGAAATTACACAATCCCACAGTCTGGCAAAGTCGTTGGGGATTGACAGAGACCGGTTAAGACGTTTGCGGGATAACGATGGAGGCCAGCTGTTTCTGATATGGATGCAGCATGAAAAGGATAGCCGGAAAAATATTAAGGATTCTGTAATCCGGTATTTTGAGGAGCAGAACATCCGGCCGGAGGATATTGAATTCATTGTGAACCACATGAGTGAATTAAGAATCTGCAATTATCTGAAACGTCAGTATGCATTAACTGACCGTAACCCCAGTGAACTCCTGTCCACCTGGAGGGATTATCTTGGTATGTCAAAACGCCTGAAACGGGATACCACGCTGGAACTGTTCTATAAACCTCGAAACCTGTTGGAAGCCCATGACGAGGTTCTTCAACTGTGCGAGGATAAGAAACTGACGCTTCAGGCGGCTGATATCGACAGGAAATATCCGGCTGTGGATACAATCTGCAAGGCCATAAAGGAAAAATACGAATATGGTGACAAGAAGTATGTGCTCCTTATTCCGGAACGGATTGAGGATATTATACAGGATGGCATTGCGCTTAGGCATTGTACAAGGTTTAGTGACGTTTATTATGAACGGATACAGCGGCGGGAAACCTACATTGCATTTTTAAGAAAAGCAGACCAGCCGGAGCAGGCGTTTTATACAGTAGAGTTTGAGCCGGATGGGACAGTGCGCCAGAAGAGGACAGCCGGTGACCAGCAGAATGATGATTATAAACAGGCAGTCCGCTTTATAAGAAAATGGCAGAAAGCAATCAGGCCGCGCTTAACGGAGGAGGATTACCGCTTGGCAAAAGAAAGTGCAAGGCTTCGAGTTGAGGAGTTGAAAGAATTGAGGAAAAAGAATGCTAGGATTTGGCACGGGCATTTGGCGGGTAAACCGTTGGCTGATGTTCTGGAAGCGGATCTGATGGAGGCGGCGTTATGCATGGATGAAGCGGCGGCAGAGGAGATGGGTGCCATGGAAGACGAGCTGATACTCGCGGCATAAAGAGGGATTGGCTGAAATTCTTCAAATGCACACAGATGAAACAGGAGGAAGGATACGTGATCCGAATTAGAAACGTGGTATGGGAAGACAGAAAGGAAAAAGTTGAAATGTGCATTGAGTACGAGAAGGATGCCGGAATCAATAAATAGAGGAATGGACTTTTTGGACGGCTGGAAAAGGAATCTGTGTGGTATACAGCCATTTCGAGGGGACATCATTTGCCGCCCAGGTTGCAGAAGGGATTTTCCGTCAGTTATATCCGCATGAAAAAGACCAGATATCTGTTGAACCCGGTGTAGTGTAGCAAAAATGATAAGGAAAGGAATAGACCAGATGAAGAGGAAAATCTTTTATATTTATCATGAGAAAAACAGCAGGGCAATTTATGTGGATTTGAGAGGTCAGGAGTATGCAGTGATAGAGAAAAGGGGAGGGAGAAAGGAGATACTAGCTGTGCCTGCGTGTAAGGATGTAACGGAAGAATACCAGTATGTATATATTCCGAGGGAAATGTCTAAAAAGGAAATCAGCAGGCGTTATGAGGTAACAGGGTACTGTCCCATGTGCGGCAAAGCTACAAGTATTTATCTTACTCGCAGAGAGAAGAAAAAATACGACCGGTACGTCAGTTCCCGTTTTTGCAGCGCAGGGAAAGGACATCAAACTCCTCTTATTCAGGATCTGTTCCCAAACAGATTAAATAATGAAAGGGAATTGATGAAAACAGGATACTGTTATAGGTGTCAGGATCTGCTCTTTGAGTCTAATAACTTCTTGCTGACCGCAGAACCGGAGTTTTCCATAGAACCGGAACATCTGATTGCGTATAACCGCGCCAATCATGACGGACATCGCTGGTGGAGCAACTGGTTTCCGCAAAAAGAAATCGACGATACCCCGAATTTGATTGCGGAGATGGATGAATTCCGTGATTACTTATTTGAAGAACTGCTTGGCAAAGGGATTTCCGACATACCGAAGGCAGGCGCGTATTATGGCGCAGAGCCATCCAAAGACCAGGAGTACCACATATATGGGGAAGGGAACTATTGCGGATATGATGTGAGGTTGATTAATCGGAAGAAGGACTACAATGTGTACATATATGTTTATGAATTAGTGAGATAAGTAAAAATCAGGATGGAAGCCGACAGATGTTATCTGGCGGCTTCTGCCCTATAACAGGTCAAAAAGGAGCACAGATGAGAGAGTATATAAATAAAACATTCCGGATTGATGGAAGAATGATCCCATATCCCGTATTTACATCCGGGGAATACTTTGAATTACATGACAAAATAACGGATGTAGATGATTTTATAGAAGCAAACCCTGAAATTGAGGAATTAGTAACTCAAATATTAGCCCTGAAGCAGAGCTGTTTCCTCCTGCGCCATACGGCATACAGCTGCCAGAGCCTGAGTGATGGTCTGTACCGCCTTAAACTTAAACTCATAGAAGAACTCAAGGAAAAATACAACTATGAGTTTGACGATATATGGATGGAAAAGTTCATTGAATGATAAAGAGAACAATATAGAGACTTGAAAATGTATTTCTTTACTGCCTTTAATTAAAAAAAGACATTTTTTTCCAAAGCAAATAAACGGCGGCTTTTTTCAATTCCATATGAGTAAAAATATAATTCCAGAAGGTTTCTGAATAATCTGATTTCTGTCCTATTTATATATATGTAAGGAGTCAATCACAGTACATTGAAAATAGAATAGGTTCAGTTATCTTATTACGAAAACTAATACCGAGCATACGAGAGATACGCGAAGGCAGAAATGCTGCGAGACATATTAAATCAAAATAAATCCAAGCAGGGATTTGATGGCCTGTGCCATCGGCATAAGCTGTGCGAAGATAGTATTAGTTGGAAACTTGTGGGGACTGCCGCTCACCAAATGAGGGGGTGCTGCACTGGTATGAAATATCCAGAGTGGTTCAAGCTGTTTTGCAGACAGGTAAGATAATTCCAAATGCCGGGGGACGGGAAAATACGGCATCATAATTTGCTTTGGAGAAAGCACAACCGTCTTAACGAAATAGTGTAAAGAGTAGTAAGAAAATAATACAAAAGTTTTGGAATGCCCTTGAGTGGGCAGAAGGCTTGATGTAAGTCATGTACGATTGGCGATTAGTCAAAGCACACACTGCATTTGAGGAGTGTGAATCAGGCTCATGGCTGGTTGTCCATTAGGAGGAGGTGGCAGCAATAGAAAGTTTACAGCAAGATAAAAAAGTTTATAACGCTGAAGAGGTCCAGAAAATTTTAGGGATTGGGAGAAGCAAAACATATATCTTTTTGGATGAAGTATATCGGCACAAGGAGCCGTTCCGGGTGATTAAAGTCGGAAAGCTCTTCAGGGTACACAAACAATCTTTTGATGACTGGCTGGATGGAATTAGCTAAGGCGGGTGAGTTAGTTGAAAGGAAAATCACAGAATAGTGCAGCTTTTTTTGAAAACAATTCATGGTATCATCGCACCAAGACGCTTTGTGAGGATGGTTCAATCAAGTATAGCAAAAAAGGAGGATTTGCCACCAGCGAAGAAGCAGATAAAAGTTATAAGCAGCACGAGGCTGAATTTAAAAAGGCATATCGGGCATACCATTTGGCAAACCAGATTAATACAGAAGTTATGCTCAAGGATTATTTAATATATTGGTTTGAAGAAGTGTTCTCTCAGAGAATTGAAACTACAACCAGAATGGTAGGCGCATATGCAATCTATGACTTAATCCTGCCGAATATCGAATACGACATCAAGGTACGATTTACCAATACAGAATATCTTGATGCGTTACTGGAACGTGTAGCAAAGGTCAGCGCCTCTGCAGGTAATAAAGGGCGGGAGATTCTGAATATGGCAATGAAAGATGCCGTAATTGAAGGGTATATTAAAACCAATCCGGTTATTGGCACAAAGCCATACAAGAGGCCAAAGCCGAAGATAACGATTCTTAGTAAAGAGAAAATCAAGGTCCTGCTGAAGGCGTCTTCCGAAAATGACTGGTACCTGGAAATATTGCTGGGACTATTCTGTGGATTAAGAAAAGGCGAGATCCTTGGACTGAAATTTAGCGATTTTAATATTGAGAAGAGGACCGTTTATATCAGCAGACAGATTGTTTCAGATCCGCTTATTAAAAAAGGAAGCAGGAGTAAGGTGGACAAGTACGGTCTGATTGAACGTGATCCGAAAACACCAAACAGTTTCCGGACCTTGCGGGTTCCAGAAGTAATCATGGAAGAACTGGAAAAACGGAGACATCTTGTGGATTTTAATAAGGTAGTATGCGCTGGTCAATATAATGACAAGGATTATGTTAGCTGTCAAAAAAATGGAAGACTACATAGCTTGTCGGCCTTGAACAGCGCATTAACCAGAATTTGCAGTAAAAATAGTCTTCCGCATATTACCGTGCATGGATTACGGCACATGTATGCAACAATCCTGATTGAAGCGGGGGTTCCGTTGATTAAAATATCTGCATTGCTTGGACACGGATCTGTTCACACAACATTTGAATATTATTGTGATGTGATGGATGAAAATGAGAATATTTTGGCATTTATGAACCAAGCGTTTGTCCCTGTGGAAAGGAGGGCAGTATGATTATCGATCTGAGCCTTCAGCAGTACGTGGATTGGGAAGTCAAGCAGGTAATGCCGATAAAAGGGAAATTCGGATACCGGGTTATCTTAAAGTATATGGACGATTCTAAAAGATCGCAGCAAAAAGCAGGGTATAAGACCGAAAAAGAGGCAAAGACTGCCAGGGAAAAGACAATAGGGGAATTATATGCCGGTACTTACATCGTATACGAGAATGTGAGAGTTAGTGATTTTTTAGAGTTCTGGCTAAAAGAAGATATAAGTAAAAGGGTGAGGAGCAATGAGACTTATGCTACTTATTCCAATATCGTATATAACCATATTATTCCAATCCTTGGGAAGAAAAAGATGTCGGCCGTTAACCGCGGAGATGTTCAAAAGCTTTATAATGATCGGTCAGAATACTCTGTCTCAATCTCAAGGCTGGTAAAGACGGTGATGAATGTCTCCATGAACTATGCAGTAGAGAAAAAGATTATTGCAGAGAATCCGGCAATCGGTATCAATCTTCCTAAAAGAGTAAAGAAGAAAGAATACCATGCCCGCAGCATTGACACACAGAAAACTCTGACATTGGAACAGATTTTGATTCTATTAGAGGCCAGCAGAGATACGCCCATACATATGCAGGTGCTGTTTAATGTTTTAATGGGGCTTCGCAGAAGGGAAATTAACGGTGTGAAATATACGGATATTGATTATATTAACCGAACGCTAAATCTGCGCCGGCAGTTGGGGCAGAAAATCAACACAAAAAAAGAAGACTTTCCACCCAAAACCTTTACCAAGCAAGAACTTGAATTAAAGACCCCATCGAGTTACCGTGACATTCCGATACCAGATTATGTATTTGAGGCGATCTTGCAGCAGAGGGAGGTGTATGAGAGGAATAAGAGCCGCAGATCAACTGTATTTGACGATTCAGGATATATATGCTGTTCCGTTACCGGAAAGTCACGAAGTAAAGATTTCCATTGGAAATATTATAAAAAGCTGTTAGCGGATAACAATCTGCCGGATATAAGGTGGCATGATTTACGCAGCACATTCTGCACACTGCTTTTGAAAAATAATTTTAACCCCAAAGCAGTATCCAAGTTAATGGGACATGCAAAGGAGCTGATTACCTTAGATGTATATGGTGATAATCAGGAAATTATTGCTGACTGTGTAGATGAAATCCAGCCTTTCATAGATGAGGTGTTACCGATAAAGGAGGCGGGGAAGCAATTTGAGGAAGAACTGCTGGAAATTGAAGTTCCGACAGAGGATTATTTTTAAAATCGCAGGCAAGTAAAAATGGATACTTAAATGAAAAACTAAATTCCTGTTGTAGACTATTCTAGTAAATTTGCGGAATTAACTTCCACTTTGTACCTTAAC
>PPYE01661674.1_pt1 | contig 66392 bp, 61 predicted proteins | sample 1559881 | NCBI WGS metagenome assembly PPYE01 (sample SAMN08240022, study PRJNA423297) | Human gut metagenome, whole genome shotgun sequencing project. | reverse complement strand
GTCTGGTATCATATCCGTCATTACGTGACGGATGAAATAGATAAATAGTTCAAAAAAGCAAATAAATTTCTTTACCTCAAAAAGTGAATTATATGCCACAAAAAATGATGGCAAAATATTATCTTTTGATATAAATAGCGTCCGATGGGCTAAAAACTACCCATTAGGACGTTTTTTATATACCTCAAAATACAGGAAAAACAATTTTCTCGTATTTATTAAGAAATTTTTTAAAAATTTCTTCCCACACCCCGACAAATGCACTCATCCGTTTGGGATATGTGTGAAGGGGAAGCAAGAACTTTGCTTATTGCCTACCGGCGGGGAAGGAGGTGAACTCTTATGGAGCAATCCTCTTTTCAAGATGAGCAGACAGTCAGACATCAGTTTGATTCTCTGTGCAAGCTGGCATTGAAAAGTGAAGTTATTAATTATGAAAAGCATATGGCATATCGCCAGAAGTATGAAGTGATGTTGTCAGAATTATCAGAAAAGGAGTTGAGCAGACTTTTTATAATGGATGAGCATGAAATGGAAACACATCGTTTTCAGGTCCTGGGTTACGACATAGAAGTCAAAGATGCATTGATTGCTGAAGCACTGCAGACACTTACTGAAAAGAAAAGGAATGTTGTGTTATTATCATATTTTATGGATATGAGTGATGCAGACATTGCCAGAGAAATGAATCTTGTACGCAGCACAATTAATGAGCATCGTAGACGATCACTGGAACTGATGAGAAAAAATATGGAGGAATCTGCAAATGAAAAAAAGTAAAAAACAGAAATGCGCATTTGATTTGCTGCCATTCCATGTTATTGAGGCAGCATCAACTGGTGATACTGAGGCAATCCAGGCAGTGTTGAAGCATTATGAAGGGTACATAACAGTTTTGGCTACCAGAAAAATGTTTGACGAATTTGGACAGGTGCATTACTGTGTAGATGAAACTCTGCGTCAACGCCTGGAAGCAAAACTGATTACTAAGACCTTGGGATTTGATACGAAATCATATGTAAGGAAAAGTAATCAGTAAAGGGAGTATTTATATTAACTGCTAAAGATTTCTGCTCCCCTTTAGAAATCCGTGGGCAGTGTAACTGTACCTTGAAAATTACATATAGTTAACTTGCAGGAACGTGTGAAATAGTGGAGCTATGTAGCAAATACGCGGAGACTATCTGCTTTTTAACTTCCCGACAAATTGTCGAGAAGTACAGAAGTGAAAACTGAGGAAGTGCTGATTTTGGCATTGAAGGAAAGGTACGAGCGAGAAATATATTGCTACCAACAGAGCTTAGGAACTTTGTAGCGAGGAAACTGTTTTTGATAATGATACTTCCGATAAAGATTCGGTCTGAAAAGATGGTGTAAATCCAATGAGGTCATACCTGGTGGCTGCCTGCAGGTTTTTGATAAAGTGCCTGTTGATAAAAGAACATTTTAACTATGAAGTGTTTTTTTATCAGCGGGCATAAAAAGAGGGGGTGACAATTTGGAACTTGAAAAGACTTTGTTGTCTGTAGAGGAATTCTGTACATATATGGGAATTGGAAAAACGAAAGCGAGAGAACTGCTTTCTAATCCTAGTTGTAAGTATGTAGTTCGGGTCGGACGACGAGTGTTGATTCATAAGGAACTTTTAGATGCTGAATTGAAGAAAAGTGCTAAGTTTCAATTGAAAATGTAATGTTCAACAAAAGTAAAAAAGGCGGTAATAGACACTTGATGTTGAAGCACAATTATGCTACAATATGGAAGAAAGGAGATGAAAAGATGCCCAGAATAATTCCTATTAGAGAACTAAGAGATACGAATAGAATGTCAGAAATGTGCCATGAGTCAGAAGAACCAGTTTTTATAACGAAAAATGGCTATGGAGACATGGTAATCATGAGTTTGGAAACTTTTGAAAAAAACTCTGGTATGAGTGACTTTTATGGAAATGTGAAATTTAAAAAAGGCAAGTATTCTGATAGGACAGAAGAAAAAGAGCATCCCATTTCCGAGTGATCTGATAGACCGCCGATAGTTTTTACTCTTGAAATTGCAAGCAACAATTATGAAGGTGAAAATTATGGGAAAAGACTTAAAAGGAAAAGAACTTGGCAGAGGTTTAACACAGAGACCTGATGGACGTTATATGGCGAGAGCGCAGGTTGCAGGAAAAAGCGTTTTATTATATGGTTGGAAATTGAGGACTCTTAAAAAAGAATTTGCTGAAGCAGTGGAAGAAGCCAGAAAAGGTTCAATATGGTTAGGCTATGAAACTGATACTCTTACATTAAATGAATGGTTTGAGGAATGGTACGAAAAATATAAGGCTCCGACATTGAAAAATGGAGGATCAGCTCAGTATAGGCGTAAATTTGTAAACTATTATGGTGTGAGAATTGGATCAAAAAATCTGAAAGATATTCGGCAATTACATGTTCAGACAGCGATTGCTGATATGCTCGAAGCTGGGAGATCATCGAAATCGGTCAGAGAAGCGACTGGTATTTTACAGAACTGTATTGAGGCAGCTATGGCGAATGGTTTAACTTCTATCAATCCGACTGTAGGAGTTGTTATTCCAAAGTGTGATAAAGTTGAAAGAAGAGTACTGACAGTAGAAGAACAGGAAATTTTTATAGAACATTTGGAAAGAACAAAAAGCTGGTATGAAGAAATGTATAAGCTGATGTTGCTTACAGGAATGCGTATCGGAGAGGTTGGTGGACTTCAGTGGGGAGATATTGATTTTACGAATCGATTTATCAGTATAAAAAGATCTCTGTCATATCAATATGAGGATGGCGTGAAAACTATTTTTTTTACATCACCCAAGACAGAAAATTCTGTCAGAAAAATTCCTTTTTTTGGAGAGACAAAAGATATACTAATGAGGCAGTTTGAAAAACAGAAAGCCAAGCGAGCTGACATGGGAAAGAAATGGAAACAGCCCAAAGATATGGACGATCTGATATTTACTACATCATTAGGAACTCCAATAGGTCGTTATACGATTGAAAATGATATGAGAAACATTACAAAACAGATAAATGAGACACTTCGAATAGAAGCGGAATATTCGGGAACAATTCCTAAGAAATTTGAAAGAGTCCATCCACATGCTTTGAGACATACTTTTGCAACAAGATGTTTTGAAAAAGGAATGACCCCTCGGACAGTACAGGAGATCATGGGACACTCAAATTATAATACAACGGTGTCGTATACACATGTATTGGACGATATAAAACTAAAAGAAGCAGAACGTTTGGGGGACTTTCTGGATAATACGAAAGCAGCACAAAGAGTTGTGCAGGACGAGCTTCTTGGTATTATGTAGGCAATAGAATTACTCAATTAGTTACGTAATGAGATTGTTGAAACGTTATTAGACTGATTGTTAAAGTAATATAAAACTGAAAGATCCGCATAGCGGAAAATGCTGATTTTAACTGGATTATTCGCATAGCAGGTAGGAATGTAAGACTTAAAACTTTGCATAGCAGGCTGGTATGTAAGTCGAAAATATCGCATCGCAGATGGCTGGCAAATAAGCAGAACTTTGCATAATTAAAAAAGAACTTTAAAACCCTTGAAAACACTGAGTTTTCAAGGGTTTTTCCTTTCTCAGCATAATGTTGACACCGGCATTTCTCGGTGTGCTGGCACAAAATACGGGTATCTGTTGTTTTGTACCATTTCTGAGTGTGATGTTTGTAATGATGGCGGGTATGATAATATATGTTAAATGCATAAAGTCTTAGTTTATTCATTTGTTGTTAGATTTTTGTATTTTTTAGGTGGAATACCCACTGTCTTGCTATGCTTACTGGAATTGCGATAGGACTTTTTCATGATTTGCAGGATGCCGCGCTTCATATGGTGGAAGAAATTAAAACTTATGAACCAAGACCGGAAATGCATGAAAAGTATATGAGAATCTATGAAAAATATCAAAATGTATATCAGGCAGTCAGACCACTCATGTAGTGGTACAGTCTGTCCGGGAAAGGTGAAGAGAAAATGAATCCATATATAGGACATGACACACAGCTGTATGGAGTAGAAGAACATCGTCTTGTAGGGGGAAAAGGTGACGGTATGCGTCTCTTTGAAGTGAATAATGGAAAGGGGCTTATGCTCACTATTTCGCCTGACAGATGCGGTGATATTACCAGATTGCGTTTTAAGGGAATCAATATGAGCTACCTGTCTCCTTGCGGATATGCAGCACCGGCTTATTATGACAGCATCGGAGCAAACTGGCTGAAGACCTTTACGGCTGGCTTTCTTACCACTTGCGGACTACAGGCAGTGGGCTCTCCATGCATGGATGAAGGAGAAGAACTTCCACTCCATGGTTCTATCGGTAATCAGCCCTGTGAGCAGGCCTACTGGACCGAAGACGAAGCCGGTCTTGTTATTCATACTGCAGTAAAAGATGAGACCATTTTTGGCAGAAAACTCCGGATGGAACGTAAAATTCAGGTTTCTACCAGAGAAAATTCCTTCGAGATCTGTGATACGATCTGCAATACAGGAGATAAAATAGAGCCTGTTGAGATTCTGTATCACATGAATATGGGATATCCATTGTTGGACGAAGACAGCATTGTGAAAATACCAGCGGCAGAGGTACTGCCAAGGGATGATCATGCCGCAGAGGATATAGAAAATTGGATGCATATGGAGAAACCGACAGTCGGATATCAGGAACGCTGTTATTATCATAAGTTTGCAGATGAGGCAGGAAGAGCTTCTATCTTTCAGCCGAAACTGGGAATAGGACTGAGTATTTCTTTTGACGCAACGGAACTGGACGGGTTTGTGGAATGGAAGATGATGGGAGTCAGAGATTATGTGCTTGGTCTGGAATGCGGCAACTGTTACCCGGACGGTCGCGATGTAATGAGAAAAGCTGGAATGTTGAAATTCCTGAGTCCTGGAGAAAAGAAAACATATAATGTAAAAATCACCATGATAGATTTATGTGAGAAATAAAAGTGAGGAAAGATTGAAAAGCCATGTACAGGAATAAAAGTCCGTATATGGCTTTTTAGATGTCAAGGGTTTTGTTTCGTAGTTTTTCCCGATACTGTTTGGGAGTCAGATGATAATACTGGTCGAAAACCTTATAGAAATGTGCACAGTTGGAGAAGTGCAGTCATTGCTTCGGCAATCGGCATTGCCAGCCACAGACCGTTCATTCCCCAAAAAACAGGAAGCAAAAACAGAAATAGCAGTAGCAGAAAAAAAGAGCGTAAAAATGTAATGACAGCTGAAATATGTCCTTTCCCATAAGCAGTCAATCGAATTGCAGTGAATATGTTAAATCCCGAAAAAAGATATCCGATTCCATACAGCCGCATTCCGGATAAAGCCAGAAAATAAACCTCTGTTTTTGGCGCAGCAAAGAAAGAAACAGCAGGTGGGGCAGAAATATATGTAAGAGCATACATAAGAATCGGTGCGAAAGCAAAAAAACGGTGGGAATAGAGCTCCAGTTTTTTACAGACTGCCAAATCGTTATTCCCATAAGCATAGCCTAAAAGAGGGGCAATGCCCATGGAATAGCCGAAATAAACACCGATAAAAAGAAACTGCAAATACATAATGATGGATACTGCTGCAATACCGTTTTCTCCGACAAGAGAAAGAGCAGTACGGTTAAATACGACTGTGGTAACAGCAATCGCAAGCTGATCAATAAATTCAGAAGAGCCGTTGACTGCACATTTCAGGCCGATTTTCAGCTGCAGGCCTTTCCAGACAGGACGCAGATTTTTTTTATATTGAAAAAAATAGAAAAGTCCAAAGAAAAAGGAAAGGGTTAATCCAAGTATGGTTGCCAGCCCGGCTCCTAAAATCCCCATATCCATACGGGCAATAAAAATATAATCCAGCACAATGTTGGTAACACCACCGGCAACAGCCAGGAAAAAACTATATCCGGGTGATCCGTCAGCACGAATAAAGTAGGTAAATATTTCTTTTCCAATAACAACCGGAATTCCCAAAAGCCAGATTGCGGCATAAATTTTGCAGCCCGATATGGTAGGCTTTGTTGCACCCAGGAATATTAATATCTGCGGAAGAAACAAAAGCATAAGCAATGATACGATTGTACCCACTCCCAGGGAAAGCAGCATGCAAAGTGTAAATTCCTGACCTGCCCTTTTTTCTTCATTCGCTCCTATGGAAATTGCTGCCATAGCACTTCCTCCTGCAGCAAATACCAGGGCAATTCCGGTGAGAATATTGACGATCGGATATACGATATTAATTGCTGCCAGGGCGTTTGTTCCTACATATTGGGAAACAAAAATTCCATCTGCAATAGTATATAGCGTATTAAACAGCGATGTCAGGTAGGTGGGAAGGATAAAACGTAAGACTTTTGTAAAGCGTACACTCTTTTCAGATGTAAAAATAATTTGATTTTTCATAACAGACCTCCTTTATTTATAGAATAAAGCTTCAAGATACTTGAAGGTCAAGGGGCTGTTTGCTAGAATGTAAATAAGAAGCAAACAGGAGGAAATTATGGATTGTGTATTTCAAATTGGTGAAATTTCAAAGTTTTTTGATATCCCGGCATCTACGTTAAGATTTTGGGAAGAGGCCGGAGTTCTTGTTCCTCATAAAAGACCGGAGAATCAGTATCGTGTGTATACAGTATCGGATTTGATGACTATTTCGGATATTTTGTTTTATAAGAGTCTGGGGATTCCCCTTAAGCAGATTCGAGACATGGAGCAAATGGGAATAGAGGCTCACCAGGATATTTGTGTGGGACAAATGGAAATGCTTTGCCAACAAAAAAGCGCATTGGAGCAGCGGATGCAGAAGCTGCAGTACCATATGGAAGCGTTGAATACTATTTGTCAGCTTCAGAATAATCCATACAAAGAAGCTGAAATTGATACGGACTGTATTGTTCCCTTTGAATTGATAGAAATTGAAAAGCTGAAACAGTATATCCATAACCCCTATTTGTATTCCCGTGTCCAGCATTCTTCTCATATTGAGCAGGAGCATCGGGGACTCAGTATTACATACCGGCAAAAAGAACAGGAACACTATAGAGATACTCTTTGGGAAAAGGAACAAAGCAGATATGTTGTTTGTCTTATGAAGGAAGAAATTTCACCTGGATATCCAAATGATCTTCCGGAGCATCTTGAGGCTGTTCAGAAAAAATATCGAACAGGATATGTAATCAGTCGTTTTCTGGCCTGCGCTCAGGAAAATGGAAAAACATATGATTTTTATAAAACATATATAGAAATTATAGGGTAAGCTTCTTGCTATACCACAATCACCAAAAGAAAGTTCCTGAAGGAGGACGCATAGACGCAGATCAGGAAAGAACTGCCGGTCTGCACGGCGGAAACCACTTGGATGTTTATCAGAAACAGCTTGAAAGTAATTTTGGATGCCATGTTGGACATGGGGAGAAAAGAGTATCAGGCACAAAAAAGGAGAAATGAGGCTGCAATATGGATAATTATACGGGGTATTTGGATGAAAAGATGTTTGAAGCAACAAATGAGGATTACCCAAGAGATGTAATAATAGAAGCGGTGAAGAATTTTCGTACATTTTCTGCTTCGCTGGATGATTTTTTACAGAAGCATGGATATCTGTCGGATCTGAAACAGGAAAAAGAAAAGGTTGATTTCTTAAAGGATAAATTTAAACAGGCAGGAATACCGGTTCCAAATATAAAAAAATGGTATAGTGATCCAAAACATAGAATTGAACGTGAAACAGGATTTCAAATTGCTTTTGCATTAGAGCTGAATAAGAAAGCTACAGAAGAGCTTTTTCATAAGGTTGTTTTGGAGAAGTGCTTTGATTGTCATATAATGAAAGAAGCAATTTATTATTATTGCTTTCAGAAGGGATTAAACTATCAGAAAGCTCAGGAAATAATTGGCAAAGCGCCGATTGAAGAAGCAAAGGCAGCAGCAGTCGATTGCATAATTTTTAATGAGGATACCTTATATACGTCGGTGATTATTCAGGAATTAGATAAGTGCGAGAGCGAAGAAGATCTTTTAGCATTTTTGAGAAAAAATGTGAAGAGATTTGGATATAATCACGTGAAAGCAACAAAAGATATCCAGAAAATGTGGGAAAATATTGAAGAAAATGAAAAAGGAATTGCTGCGTTTGAAAAAGTAAAAGTACAGGGTGAGCTCATCAATGCAAGGAAAAAAAGAAGTGTTTTTGATATTATCAATCAAATTTTGGGATTAGATGATTATGAGCTTGTGGACATCAGAGATGAAAATGGGATAGTAATTGGAAGGAAAAAGCAGCCTCTGTTTGTAATAAAATCAGATCGCAGCTTATTACCGCTGATTAAAAATAATCCTCTTCTTCATCAGGTGGCAATAAAGAATTTTCCCAACCGATTAACAATTGAAAAGTTAATAAAGGGAAAAATAAATGTCGAGCCGGATAGTATACGTAAAATTCTGATATTTGTATATTTTTATCATTTTTGGCTGGGAAAAGCAGTGGCAAAAAATGAGATTGAAAACATCAATGAATATAAGGTTGAGAAAGATTTTTTTGGCGTTTTAAAAAATGCACTGATATATCAAGCAAAACCTGGAGATGATGAGCGATTTGTGGATGGATTGAATCGTATGTTATTAGAACTGCAGTATTCAGAATTATATGTTGGAAATCCTTACGACTGGGTATTCTTGTATTGCAGCAGGACGGAAGAACCGGTTCTGACACTGCGTGAATTTGTGCATGATATGTATTTGGAGAAAGAACAGGAACTAACAGATTAAAAAAATAATATATAACAAACAAGAAGATATTCGTGAGAACTTAAAAAAGATAGTTTTAAGTGGAATCCCAAAATCCGGAAAAAGTTCCTGGCGGGGTAAAATATAGCTATAGAAACATTTGAGTGGATTTAAGGAGGACTTATGGATACTAGAATTCCATTGAAGAAAGGAACCGTATTAAATCATCACCAGGCTGGATTCGTCTATGAGATAAAAAAGGAAATTGCAAGGGGCGGTTCTTGCATTGTATATGATGCAATATATCGTATGGAAAATGGGCAGGAGAAAAAGGTGAAGCTGAAGGAATGCTATCCTTTTCAGTTGAATATTAAAAGAAAAGAAGATAATTATTTAGCTCCTGAAAATGATGAAAACGATCATTTTGAAAAGGAAAAGGAAAACCTGAGGAGAGCGTTTTTTGATGGAAACAGCTTGTTTTTGACAAAGGGATTGACGAACGCTACCACGAATATGCTTCAATGCTTTGAGGAAAACAATACCGTTTATATTCCGTCGGCGAGCTTGGAAGGAAATGTTTTGACAATAGACACTTTTTCTAATTTGAAGGATTGCATTCAAATTATGATAACAGTGGCAAGAGTTATCGAACAAATTCATCAGGCAGGCTATCTCTATCTGGATTTAAAACCGGAAAACATTTTTGTTATTCAGAATGCAGAGGGAAAAGGAGCAACAGAACTGGTTCAGCTATTTGATTTTGACTCATTGATTTCCATTGAAGATTTAAGAAATCCAGAAGACAAAATATTTCGTCTTTCCTATACACAAGGCTATGCTGCATTGGAGCATCAGATGGGCAATTTTCAGAAATTAGGTTTTTTTACTGATGTTTACAGCATTGGGGCAGTTCTTTTTTATTTAGTATTTGGACGTGTACCATCTGCAATGGACTGTGAGGAGAATGCAGAATATAATTATGCGGAATCAAGATTTGGCAATCAAAAATATCAGGATCATTTGTTTTTAAGATTAACAGAGTTTTTTCATCATGCACTGGCAAGTTATCGATTTGACCGATACCAGACAATGGAGGCAGTGATTGAGAAGCTAAAGGGGATATACCTGTTAGCAGATACGGTGATTCCATATGTAAAATCAACGTGTGTTATTCGCGAAAACAGATTTGTGGGACGAAAAACAGAAAAAGAGATTTTGGAGAAATGGTTTTATGCGTCACAGGAAAATTGTTTCTTTTTGACAGGCATGGGGGGAATAGGAAAAAGCTCTTTTGTGAGACAATTTATCACAGCTCATCAAGAAGATCTGTATTGCGTACTGTATCTTTTCTACAAAGGTTCTTTACAGGAAATGATTGTGGATGACCTGCAGGTATATGTAAATACGATTGAGCGAGATACAGATGAAGATGTGAACCATTATTTTTTTCGAAAGTTAAGAGCTATTGGTAAGATTCTATATGGAAAGAAAGCACTTTTGGTTATTGATGACTTCCAGGGGGAATTAACAAAAGAATTTCAGCAGATCCTGCAGGTGGGGTGGAAGGTATTGGTGATTTCCAGAAACCAGCCTCCATCTTGTAATTATAATTCTCTTGAGCTGAGAGCATTATCTGGATTAGAAGAACAGAGCTATCTTTTTCAGATTTATATGGGGGCTTATCTGGAACAAGAAGATTTTAAGTATTTTAAAAAAATAACAAATTGTGTGCAAGGTCATACGTTAGTTCTGGAACTGTTAGCAAAACAGATAAGAAGAAGTAAATTAACATTAAAAGAGGCTTCAGCTTTAATAGAGGATATTGGTTTTGCCGATGGTATTCCTGAAAGGGTACCTCATGAAAAAGATTATGAAACAAAGAATGAGACAATACGTGAGATCATATCGACAGTCTTCTTTTTTCATGATCAGGGGGATTTAAAATATAGAATTTTAAAAATAGTATCATTATTTCAACAATCAGGTGTTTCTATTGAACTAATATGTGATTTATTTGATATATCATCAAAATCAGATTTTTATGATTTGATGGAGGAAGGCTGGATTTACATAAGGGATCATCAAATATCTTTACATCTTGTTATTAAAGAGGCTATTGAAGGCTGGGAGTGGAAAAATGAAAATTTGCTTGATGCAAAACAGATTATGAAATATTTATTTATAAATCTAAAAGCAGAAGCAGAAAAAGAAGAGTATCCATTACCGCTTTTAAATATGAATCAGAAATTGAATAAACTTCAGACAAAAAACATTCAATATGCAAAGTGGGTGGAAAAATATACGTCTCAAGGTGATGATATAGGAAAAATATGGAACAAACGTATTGGGGATGAAAACGCAGGAATGCCTTCTGATTTTCAAATGGTGAAATTTCTTTTGGAAATGTCGGAAGGGGTTGTAATCAGTTGTTCAAAACAGCCGGAATTAAGACAAGATAGAGTGTATGTGGATCTGCTTGGCCTCACATTGCTTCATATTTCTTTGGAAAAGGAAAATTTTATATCAAAGTATATGAAGGACGTTATTTGTCATCCAATGGCAAAAAACGCTTATGTGGCCATGCGTTTATATAAAAGATGGATTTCTGTTTATTTAGAACAGGGCAAATTGGAGGAAGCAGAGAATATTATAAACGAAATAAAAGAATATGTTCGCGGATGTAATCACTATGTAAAGGCAGAATATCATGACATTTGTGGGGATTTTCATGATGTAAGATTAGGCGGAAGCTACTGCTGTGACAATGAGTATCATGATCTGGAGAACATGAAAAGAGAGATTGATAAATCTATTTTTTATATGAAGCTAGCTCATGGGGGACGAAAAAAAGAGTTATTATGTGAATATATGTTAGGAAAGACCAATCTTCTCATAAGAAGCACCCCTGAAAAAAAGCATGAAATTGAAAAGCTATTAAATCGTGTTAATACAGTCCTGGAGAAGAATACGCAGGCGTATTCTAAGCTGCGTCGAGATTATTATTTGACAAAAGCATTTTATCATACGTTAGTAAATCCTGATAAAGAAAAAGCAAAGACTCTTTGTAAACTTGCAGATCATATTGTCCAGGCAACCGGAGTTCCTGATATTGAGAGAATAGATTTAGTTTATGTACCCTGTGCAAATATGATGGCGGAATTTCAAGACTTTGATCTGGCTGAAACCATTTTGTTGGAGGCTATAGAGCTATGTGATCAATATCCGGAGCTGGCTCCATATATCAGGAAAAAAACAGTATTGTGCCGATATCTGTTAGATGTGGAATATTGGAAACAAGACCTGGGGGCATGTCAGACGATTGTTGCGTTTATTGATGAACAAAATGTGAAAAGAGAGGATTATGATCTGAGTATTGATATTCCTGATGAAATCAGAGAATACCTTTGTACAAATGAACTGGAAGAAGGAAAACAGCCTTGAGAAAAATCTCAGGGCTGTTTTGTTTTCAAAAATCCAGATACAAAAATTGATATATTATAATTCATATCATAAGGAGGTGCAGTGAAAAGACAAATCTAAAAATAGGAGATAGTAAAACTTGGAGTAGACGGCATCATTAAGATATGGAAAGATGCAAAACTCCGGGGAAATGGGCATAAGAAGGCTATATTAATTCTGAATGCGGCAATGAACAGCATAGGATTAAAATCAGGTCTTACCGAAGCCAAAATGGAGATTCAGGATCTGATTGAGGATTATGAACTTCAAACCAAACGTCTTGAACGGGTCAATGGCCTGATTAAAGAGCTGTGCCAGCAGATTGAGCATGTAGATAAACTGCTTGAAATAAAAGGCATAGGAATAACAACAGTAGCTGGTTTCATAGCAGAGGTTGGTGATATCACGCGCTTCGATAACACAAAAGAACTTCAGAAACTGGCAGGACTGGAACTGGTGGCAGATAGTTCAGGCAAGCATAACGGAAAGACAAAGATAAGCAAAAGAGGCCGTAAACGCCTCAGATATCTGCTTTTCGAGGCTGCTATATCAGTAGTGGGTAAGAATGAGGAATTCCGGGAAATCCACAGGTATTATACCACCAGAGAAAAAAATCCATTAAAAAAGATGCAGTCACTTATAGCGGTAGCTTGTAAGTTGATAAGAGTATTCCATGTAATTCTTACAAAAGGAATCCGTTATAATGCATCAAAGATGCTTGGAGATATCAAGCGTCCAGGAACACAGCTAAAGGCAGCATAGTTCCATAAAATGAAACAACCATAATGATTACAGGAAGCGTCCACCGAAAGGTGCTGTAATAAAAGTGTTTAGATCAGTAATGAAAGTACAAAGAATGAGCTGGTAGCCGGCAGGAATCTTCTCCAGAGGGCCTGACCCTGATGAATAGCTAAGCTGGCACCCTGGTTATGGACAGGCAGAACGAAGGAAGTGAGGACCCACCGTAAGGAGGATGATCCTGTTGGACATGAGAGGTGAGCTGCCATATAGGGATGGGTATACATCGAGGCCATTTAAAACGAATAGTGATGACGTTTTATTTGGTGTACCCATTATTACTATATATCTGCCCTGTATGAGGTAAAGATCACTCCATAACCTTAGTTCCATTCAATGATAGGTATCAAAAAGTATTGAATTTATTGAAAAAACACTTGATTATATGGAGAGGAGGAACAAAAGAAAAATGGAGGAAAGAATAAAATTTAAGAACACAAATCAAAAATTTTTGAAGGGAGAACAAATCGTGAAGAAGAAATCCTTGTTAGTTTCTATGTTATTTATAGTTTTTGTGATAGGCATTTGTTATAATTATTCAGTAAAGGCTGTGGATGCACAGTCAGAAAAAAAGGAAACAAATACGGAGTCAGAGGAAGGTGCGATTCAGGCAACTACGCTTGAGGAATTAAGTGAACTTGTTTCACAGGAAATGGATGCCAGAGTAGCTGCCTTAAATGAGCAGTATGAAAAACTGCAGGCAGAAATAGACACCTATGATAAATATATAGAGAATCAGGAGAAAATAGAGGATTATTATAGCTCTGTATATCATGATATGCAGGATACCTGTATCCGTATGAGAGAATATTGTGTGAAATATGTACAGGTTATCCTTGAATCCGAAAAGGAAAATGATGAGAAATATGACGATTTAGAAGAAATGTATGATGTTATTTATGAGGATGCCGGAGAAGACATTTACGACGAATTTTATGATGGAGTATTGGAAGACATTTATGATGTTTATTATGACGGTATTCTGGATGATGCCTATGATGCAGTGGCATATAAGGAATGGTCTGAGGCACGGTCAGAGGAATATGAACGCTGGTCCGATGCACGATCTGCTGCCTATGAGTGCTGGTCCGATTTCCGGTCTGAAGTTTATGAATTTTGGTCAGATATGAGAAGTGAATTCTGGGATGACGATATTGACAGGGCACAGGAAAAAATACAGGATTTTCAGGATGATATTTTGCAATTAAAGGAAGAGAACGGGAACGCAGAAAAATCTTCAGATCAATTGGAAAATACTTCTAAAACCAGTGAGGGGCAGGCGGCTTCAGAAACAAATACAGAAGAGATAGGGACAGATTTTAAAGAAGCAATGGACAGCTATGAAGCGTTTTATGACAAATACTGCGAATTTATGAAAAAATATAATGCGAACCCAACAGATATTGAGCTAATATCAGCGTATGGAGATATTATGACTGAAATGGTAGAAATGAGTGAGAAATTTGAGTCCTGGAAAGAAGGTGATTTGAACGCGGAGGAATTAAAATACTATCTTGAGGTTAATAGCCGTGTGACGCAGAAGTTAGCTGAATTATCAGAGTAGTAAAGTGGAAGATAATACAAAAGTCTTTATTGCTTATAACAGGAAGCTTTTGAGAATCCTAAAGAAACTGAGAGAGCTGTTGGATGATGGCAATACGGAAGATGCCAAAATAATGCTTGAAGAGTTGATTGAGGATACAGAAAGCGATATTAGCTAATCGCAATGGAGAGTGCATTTAAAGGCTGCTTATTTTTCTGGGTAGGCAGCTTTTTTTTACTTTGAAAACAGCCCATGAGAAGGAGGGGGGAATTATGTTAGAGATTAAAGGTTCCAGAACAACAGCGATTTGTTATGCAAGTATAATTGAGGACGAAGCGATTGAACAGATCCAGAGAATGTGCAATCAGGGTTTTGCAGAAGGAAGTAATATAAGAATTATGCCAGACGTACATGTGGGAAAGGGATGTACCATTGGCACAACAATGACAGTGAAGGATAAAGTTGTGCCGAATTTAGTTGGCGTAGATATCGGATGCGGAATGTATACTGTAAATCTGGGAAATCAGGAGATTGATTTGGAAAAATTTGATGAGGCATGTCATTATATTCCGTCTGGAAAAAAGCCTGGGAACGTTAGGAGGAGGGAATCATTTTATAGAAATTGATCAGACCTCTGATGGAACGAAATATCTTGTAATCCATACAGGAAGCCGAAACTTAGGAAAGCAGGTTGCAGAGATTTACCAGCAGCTGGCTATAGAATTGCATCAGGGAAAAGAAGAGTATTTTAACAAGAAGGATGCTCTGATTGCGGAGTATAAAGCAGCTGGCAGAAGAAAAGAAATTCAGCAGGCATTAAAAGAATTGCATTGGAAGAATAAGCCGTTACTTATACCAGAGGATCTGTGCTATGTATATGGAACGTATTTTAATGACTATTTATATGATGTATCTATATGTCAAAAATTCGCATCCAGAAACCGGGAGCTGATTGCAGAAATTTTGCTGGATCGATGTGGCTTGACCGGTATGGATGCATTTCATACAGTACATAATTATATTGATGTGGATGAAATGATTTTGCGAAAAGGAGCAATTGCAGCGCATAGTGGAGAAAGAGTTCTGATACCGATTAACATGCGAGATGGAAGCATTTTAGCGATTGGAAAAGGAAATCCAGAATGGAATTATTCAGCGCCTCATGGAGCAGGAAGACTGATGTCACGATCTAAAGCAAAAGAAACTCTTAGTATGGATGCATATAAAGAAGCGATGAAGGGGATTTATACAACTTCAGTAAATGAATCAACCTTGGATGAGTCTCCATTTGCGTATAAGTCGCTGGAAGATATGATCGATGTGATAAAAGATTCCGTAGATATTATTGATGTTATGAAGCCAATTTATAATTTTAAGGCATCAGAGTGAACTTTTGGCGTTGACTTACAAGGGGATTCTTGTTTAAATGTCGCCTGCCATGCGACAATGAGGATGCTGATGTCTGATAAAATAGGATATAGATATTTCACTGAATATAGTCCGAGAGTGAAAATATGTTCTTAGTGTTAATCTGACTTGAAATTTTAAATTCCAGTGCATGATTAAATTCCACATGGGTTTGAATTTTTCAGTTTTTACGCATTTTAATAAAGCAGTTGTCATATGTAATCTGGAACATGATTTATGATATGTAAAAAAATCTGCTCCTGCATCCAGCTAAGGTATTATTCTGATCCATATATCACAGGGAAATCAGAAATCGGATGCAGCTGGAAATGCAGGAGCAGAAACTATATTTATTTTAAAGAATTTAATTCTATGGAAGCGTTTTCCAGATCTTTTCGGATCGAAATAGACTGAGGACATACAGTTTCGCACTTGCCGCACTTCTGGCACTGATCGGCTCTGGAATCTGGGGCAAGATCCTGGAAAAAGGCCTGTTTTGTCTTTTCTTTGTTTCCATACATGGAGAAGTCATTCCAGATACGGAAGTTTTTGGGGATATCTACGCCAAAGGGGCAGGGCATACAGTAAGCGCATCCGGTACATCCGTTTCTGGTCCGTTTTTTTATGCTTGCCGCCACCTGTGAGACCATGGCAGCTTCTTTTTCCGTAAGCGGCTCAAAGTTTCCGAAGGTATGCAGATTGTCTTCTACCTGTTCCATGGTGGACATACCGCTTAAAACAACTTTAACATTTGGCTTGCTGGCAACCCAGCGAAGTGCCCAGGAGGAAATGCTGCTGTTTGGGCGGGCTTCGGTAAACGGTACGGTAACGTCTTCGGGAAGCTGTGCCAGGGAACCTCCCTTTACAGGTTCCATAATGACCAGAGGAATGTTAAGCTTTTCTGTCAGGGCATAGCCTCTGTCGCCTGCCTGAATGTTTGTATCCACATAATTATACTGGATCTGACAGAAATCCCAGGGACGGTAGGTGGCGATAGTTTCAAACACTTCATATTCATCATGGAAAGAGAAGCCGAAATAACGAATCTTTCCCTGCGCTTTCATTTCTTCAAAATAGGGGATCAGTCCAAGATCCAGAACAGTCTGCCATTTCTCTTTATCCAGACAGTGGAGAAGATAAAAGTCCACATATTCTACCTGAAGACGGTCAAGCTGTTCCTGAAATAATCGCTTTGCGTCATCCAGGGTTTTTACGTTCCAGACGGGAAGCTTGGTAGCCAGAAAGAAATCTTTTCGATCATATTTTTTCAGTACACGGCCAAGAAACGGTTCACTGTCGCCATTGTGATAGGGATATGCGGTATCAATGTATGTCACACCGGCAGCAATGGCAGTGTCAAGCATCTTTTCTGCCTCGGGTTCACAAATAGAGCCGTCTTTGTTCAGCGGGAAGCGCATACAGCCAAATCCCAGAAGTGAAGGAGCAATTCCAAGTTTTTCAAATTTACGATATTCCATCATTCAATCCTCCTTATCGGATACAGATAATCCATATTTTTTTAAGTATAGCATAATCAGTTAAAATCGAAAATCAATTTTGGGGATACAGGATAAAAAAATAATAGGAAGTATAAAAAACAATTAACAGGAATCGGGTCTTGAAAAAAAGTTGTTGACAACTTACTTAAATTAGAGTAAACTAACAATTGCGAATAAGAACGACTAAGAAAAAAGCATAGATATATTTCTGAAGAAAAGATTGGATAAAACAGGAGGAGTGACAGATATGAATTTGCTGGAAGCGAAAGAGGGAGAAGAGTATACGGTAAAAGAGATTATGGCAGACGATGAAGAATTAACTGCTTTTTTGTTTTCTCTTGGCTGTTACAGCGGCGAACCGATCACTGTAGTGTCTCATTTAAAAGGGGGATGCGTAGTCTCGATTAAAGATGGACGCTATAATATGGATACTGATCTGGCGAAAGCTATTTCAATATAAAAAAGTGAAAAGATTATTTTTTTTACACATGGATTAGTTGACACTAACTATTACCAGGAAGTATGACCCAATACAGAAGGAGGGAACAGGATTATGAGAATTGCGTTTGCAGGAAATCCAAACAGTGGAAAGACCACCATGTACAACGCGCTGACCGGCAGAAATGAACGTGTCGGAAACTGGGCAGGTGTTACTGTTGAAAGAAAGGAAAGCCCGATCAAAAAAAGCTGCTATGCAGGGAATGAGGAAATAATCGCAGTGGATCTGCCGGGAGCTTATTCCATGTCTCCGTTTACATCAGAGGAGAGCATCACAAGTGCATATGTGAAAAACGAAAAAACGGATGCGATCATTAACATCGTAGATGCAGCGAACCTCAGCAGAAGTCTGTTTTTTACCACACAGCTGCTGGAACTGGGAATTCCGGTAGTTGTAGCTTTGAATAAAAGTGACATTGTCAGTAAAAAGCAGACACAGATCGATGAGAAGCTTCTGGCTGAAAAGCTGGGGTGTCCGGTAATAAAAACAGTTTCCACATCATCCGGTCACGAGGATCTGAAAGAAGCGGTCCAGGCAGCAGTTGCTGTAAAGGGAAAAGGACAGAAGGCTCCGTATCTTCAGCCGGATATTGATCTGAAGAACAAGGAAGCAGTAGAGGCAGCCGACAGAAAGCGGTTTGATTTTGTAAACGGTATTGTGAAGCAGGTTGAAAAGAGAAAGATATTTACAAGGGATAAGAATATCCAGGACAGGATCGACAGCATGATTACCCACAAGATCATTGGGATTCCGATTTTTGTAGCCGTGATCTTCCTTGTGTTTTACATATCTCAGACAACGCTTGGAACCTGGATCGCAGACTGGCTGGTAGGATGGATCGAAACCTTCCAGGGCTGGGTCGGCGGACTGCTGGAAAATGCAAATCCTCTTTTATATGCAGTTCTTGTTGATGGAATCATTGGTGGTGTAGGAGCAGTTGTGGGATTTCTTCCTCTTGTTATGGTCATGTATTTTCTGATCGCACTTCTGGAAGACTGTGGTTATATGGCAAGAGCAACGGTAGTTCTGGATCCGATTTTTAAAAGAGTTGGTCTTTCCGGAAAATCAGTGATTCCTATGGTGATCGGTACCGGCTGTGCCATTCCGGGAATTATGGCATGCCGTACCATCCGGAATGAAAGAGAGCGCCGTACAACAGCTATGCTGACTCCGTTTATGCCCTGCGGAGCAAAAATTCCGGTTATTGCATTGTTTGCAGGGGCGTTTTTTGCAGATGCATGGTGGGTTTCCGGAACTATGTATCTGGCAGGGATTCTTCTGGTGCTTTTAGGCGCGCTGCTTGTAAAAAAAATCACCGGACAGAGGTACAGAAAGTCCTTTTTTATCATTGAGCTTCCGGAATATAAGCTTCCAAGCCTGAAAAGAGCATGCGCCTCTATGCTGGAGCGGGGAAAAGCCTATATTGTAAAGGCAGGTACGATCATTCTGGTCTGCAACACAGCTGTACAGATCATGCAGAGCTTTAACTGGCAGTTCCGGCTTGTGGAAGAAGGTGCGGAGGGAACGTCAATTCTGGCATCGGTTGCGCATCCATTTGCAATCCTGTTCATCCCTCTTGGATTCGGGGTATGGCAGCTGGCAGCAGCGGCTGTAACAGGATTTATTGCAAAGGAGAATGTGGTTGGTACACTGGCAGTTGTTTATGGGATTACAAATCTGATCGATACGGATGAACTGGCGCTGGTGGGAAGCGGAAGCGAAGTGGCAACGATCATGGGACTTACCAAAGCAGCTGCTCTGGCATATCTGATGTTTAACCTTTATACACCACCATGCTTTGCAGCTCTTGGAGCCATGAATTCTGAGATGAAAAGCGGAAAATGGCTGTTTGGAGGAATCTGTCTGCAGCTTGCGACCGGCTATACGGTAGCATTTCTGGTGTACCAGATCGGAACAATCGTGACAACCGGTTCCCCCGGCACGGCATTTGTTCCCGGACTGATCGCTGTACTTATCTTTGCTTTGATTATTTTGTGGAGGATCCGCAAATCGGAAAAGGAATTTACAATGGAATACAGTTTGCATTCTGCACAGTCATAAACAGCAGATCAGCAGCAGGCGGAACCTGTGGTGTTTCGCCTGTTTTTTCTGTGCGTGAAAAAAACGGTGTAAAAAAGAGTTTCTTGACAAAGGTACGAAATCATACTAATATAAAGGTACGATTTCGTACCAGGAGGAAAAGTGATGGATCAGAAACACTTAAATAAAATACGGAAGATCAATTATCTGATCTCGGAAATGGATGCACTGTATCATCTGGCATCTTTAAAGATGGGGATTTCGGACAGTGTTTCCATTGTTCTGTATACGATTTATGATTCAGGAAACGGATGTCTGCTCAGTGACGTTTATAAAAAATCCGGAATCAGCAAACAGACGGTAAATTCAGCTGTCCGCAAGCTGGAAACAGAGGCGATCCTTTATCTGGAGCAGCATACGGGGAGAAGCAAAAGGATTTTTCTCACTGACAGGGGAAAGACGTTTGTTCGGGAAACGGTAGCAAGACTTTATGAAGCAGAAGCCGGGGCTTTTGATACCTGGAGGGAAGAAGAGGTGAATATTTATATAAATCTGATGAAAAAATACGCAGACTGTCTCCGACAGCAGATCGACAGACTGTAAGGAGGCCGGACATGCATATTCGACTTTCAGATCATTTTACTTACAGGAAGCTTCTTATATTTACCTTTCCTTCGATCGCAATGATGATCTTTACATCCATTTACACAGTGGTGGATGGATTTTTTGTATCTAATTTTGCGGGAAAAACACCATTTGCAGCTGTCAACCTGATCATGCCGGTTCTTCTTATTCTGGGAACCGTGGGATTTATGTTTGGGACAGGCGGCACTGCTATCGTGGCAAAAACCTGTGGAGAAGGTGATATAAAGAGAGCAAACAGTTATTTTTCTTTATTTGTTTATGTGGCTTTTGCGGCTGGAGTGGTTCTGGCTGTTCTGGGAATTATTTTTGCCCGTCCCATAGCGGAAGTACTGGGGGCTTCCGGTCAGCTTCTTTCCGACTGTGTGGTTTATGCCAGAATCATTCTTCTTGCATTGCCTTTTTTGTTCTGCAGATGATGTTCCAGAGCTTTTTTGTGGCGGCAGAAAAACCGAACCTTGGTCTTGGAGTAACGATTACCTCTGGTGTGACAAACATGCTGCTGGATGCAGTTCTGGTGCTCCTGCTTCCGCAGGAGTATAAGCTGGCGGGAGCTGCCACAGCTACTGCCGTCAGCCAGACCATTGGAGGAGTGATCCCTCTTTTTTATTTTTTCAGAGAAAACAGCAGTATCCTGCGGCTTGGAAAAACAGAATATCAGGGCAGTGTGATCCTGAAAGCCTGCATAAACGGTTCCTCTGAATTTATGAGTAATGTTTCCATGAACGTTGTGGGGATTCTTTATAATATCCAGCTTATGAAATATGCAGGAGAAAACGGAATCGCGGCATATGGTGTGATGATGTATGTAAGCATGATCTTTTCCGCTGCATTTATAGGTTATTCCATTGGAACAGCTCCGGTGATCAGTTATCATTATGGGGCGGGAAATTCGTCAGAACTGAAAAACCTGCTTCGCAAAGGCCTGCTCCTCATGGGTGTTTTCGGATTGAGTATGTCTGTTTCGGCGGAAGTGTTTGCAGTACCTCTTTCCAGAATCTTTGTAGGGTATGACAGAAAGCTTCTGGAGCTTACGGTTTCCGGATTTCAGATTTTTGCTCTGTCATTTCTGTTTATGGGATTTGGCATTTTTGCCTCCGGTTTTTTTACCGCCTTAAACGATGGTGTTACCTCTGCGGTCATTTCTTTTTTAAGGACACTTGTATTACAGACCGCAACAGTTATGATCCTGCCTGTATTTATGGGAATCAACGGAGTCTGGATCTCCGTTGTTGCTGCAGAGTTTATGGCTGTGATACTGGGTGCTGTATTTCTGATAGGAAAAAGGAACAGATACCATTATTAGTACATATGTTTGGCAAAAAGGGGGATGTATTATGTGGATGCTTTATGCAGTTGGGTCTTCTTTTTTTGCAGGGATTACCGCAATCCTTGCAAAGTGTGGAATTAAAAAAACGGATTCAGATGTGGCGACTGCGATCCGGACAATTGTGGTTCTTGTATTTTCGTGGCTGATGGTCCTGATCACCGGAAGTGGAAAGGGCATTGCACAGATCAGTGGAAAAACACTGTTATTTCTTATCCTGTCCGGTCTTGCTACCGGCGCTTCCTGGATCTGTTATTTCCATGCGCTTCAGAAAGGGGACGTCAATAAAGTCGTACCCATTGATAAATCCAGCACGGTTCTGACTATTTTACTGGCGCTGATCTTTCTTGGGGAAGGCATCAGCGTGGGAAAAATAGCAGCAGTGGTTCTGATCGGCGGAGGCACGCTTCTGATGATCGACAGAAAAGATACGGGTGCGAAGCAGGAAAACCAGAAAGACTGGCTGATCTACGCGGTTCTCTCAGCGGTTTTTGCCAGCCTGACCGCTATTTTGGGAAAAATAGGAATACAGGGTGTGGAATCCAATCTTGGAACAGCTATCCGTACCACAGTGGTACTTGTGATGTCATGGCTGATGGTATTTATTACCGGAAAGGGAAAGGAGATCCGCAAGACGGACAGAAAGGAATTAGGATTTATCACCCTGTCCGGTCTTGCCACAGGCGCATCCTGGCTGTGTTACTACAGGGCGCTTCAGGATGGTCCGGCTAGTGTAGTCGTGCCTGTTGATAAACTGAGTATTCTGGTCACGGTGTTATTTTCCTGGCTGGTATTTCATGAAAAGCTGTCAAAAAAGTCTGCTCTGGGACTGGGATGCATGGCAGGAGGAACCCTTCTTCTGACGATGCTTTAAAAACTGAAAGAAAAACTTCAATAACAGAAAACAGGAGAATGTCTGGGGGACACTCTCCTGTTTTCTGTTATTCGCGGAACTGTACAAAAATTCCGCGGATGACCTCATAAAGAGGTTTTTTTATTTCCTCCAGAGGCATAGGCTGTTCATAGAGGATGGTATTATAACTGATCCCGCTGACCAGCTCTATGATCATATACATCATCAGATCAGGCGTGCGGTAGGTATGTGAAGCGTGTGCGAGCATGGTTTTGTAGATGGTGTAGATGGCAGGTCGGTCTTCGCTTGGTGCCACAGCCAGAAAATCAGTAAAAAAACCCCAGCTTAAATGCTTGGACAGCAGTAATACCAGATTATGGTTCTGTGACAGCTGATCCAGAATATTATCGATGATAAATAAGACCTGCTCTTCAAAATCTTCTAATTCTTTATGCTTCATTAATTCAGCACAGGCGGCCTGAAAGACCTGATTTGCTTTGTGACTGATCAAATGGTTACGGATATCATACTTATCCTTAAAATACAGATAAAAGGTTCCCTTTGCGACTCCGGCTTTTGCGACAATATCAGAAATGGAGGTTTTGTTGAATCCGTTGTTGATAAACAGAGTGAAAGCGGAATCCAACAGGGAATTTCTTTTTTGCTCTTTGTTATTCTCTACCTTACTCATTTGTGCTGCCTCCTTCGCTACAATTATAGGGAGTATGGAGGGAAAAAGTCAAACATCAAAAGCAGAAAAAGAAAAATTCTGCAAAATGCATAAAAAACTAAAATGACTTTTAGTCATATTTGGTATTGACTAAAGGTCATTTTTGAGTTATAACAATGAATGACCAAAAGTCATAAATGAATTTTGAAAATAACAGGAAAGGAAGAACGTGAAATGGTAAAACTGGGAAGGAAGATCGTAAAATTTCGGATTCCGATTTTTATTCTGGGTCTGCTGCTTCTGATACCGTCTGCAATCGGATATATAAATACCAGAGTAAATTATGATGTTCTGTATTATCTGCCGGATGATATTGAAACAATGAAGGGACAGGACATTCTGGTAGATGAATTTGGAACCGGAGCATACTCCATGTTTATTTGCGAAGGTATGAAAAACAAAGATGTAGCGGCGCTGAAGACAAAAATTGAAGGTGTGGAACATGTTTCCAAGGTGGTATGGTACGACAGCTTTTCGGATTTAAGTGTTCCTGTGGAAATGCTTCCGGATAAAATACAAAGCGCATTGTTTTCGGATGATTCCACTATGATGTTTATTATTTTTGAAACGACAACCTCGGCGGATGAAACAATGGATGCTATTGGGGATATCAGAAAGCTGGCCGGAAAGCAGTGCTTTGTCAGCGGTATGTCAGCGATTGTTACAGATACAAAGAATCTGGCGGAATCGGAAGTTGCAATTTATGTACTGATCGCTGTAGTTCTGTCCTGTATTGTGCTGGCTCTTACTATGGAATCCTACCTGATTCCGTTTTTGTTTCTGGCAAGTATCGGAATTGCCATACTTTATAATATGGGAACCAATATTTTTAAAGGAGAGATTTCCTATATTACCAAGGCTCTGAGTGCAGTACTTCAGCTGGGGGTTACCATGGATTATTCCATTTTCCTCTGGCACAGCTATCAGGAACAGAGAAAGCTTTATGGGGACGATCATAAAGAAGCTATGGCCCAGGCGATCGCAGCGACTATTAAATCTGTTGTGGGAAGCTCGATCACAACCATTGCAGGCTTTGTGGCACTTTGTTTTATGAGCTTTACACTTGGGCTGGATCTGGGAATTGTTATGGCAAAAGGTGTGATCTTTGGTGTGATCTGCTGCGTTACGGTTCTTCCATCTATGATCATGATTTTTGATAAGGCACTGGAAAAAACAAAACACAGACAGCTGATACCGGATTTTCCTAAGGTTTCTGAATTTCTGGTAAAACATCATAAAACATTTGCTTTTCTCTGTGTGGCATTATTTATTCCGTTTGCCTATTTCCAGGCCAATACGGCTGTTTATTATAATCTGGATTCCAGTCTGCCGAAAGATCTGGAATCCATCATGGCAAATGAAAAACTGCAGGAAGAATATCATATGGGTGCAGCCCACATGATCCTGATGGATAAAAATGTATCCGGTAAGGAAAAACATAAAATGATCAAAGAAATGGAAAAGGTGGATGGAGTCAAGGAAGTTCTGGGACTGGAAAGCATCATTGGCCCTTCTCTTCCGGAGAGCATGATACCTCAGGACATTAAAGATATTCTGGAAAGTGATAATTATGAGCTGATGCTGATCACCAATGAATATCAGACTGCTTCGGAAGAGGTAAATGCCCAGATCAATGAACTGAACCGTATTCTGAAGTCTTACGATAAGAACGGAATGCTGGTAGGTGAGGCTCCCTGTACCAAAGACCTGATTGAGATCACTGACCATGATTTCAAGGTAGTCAGTGCGGTTTCTATTATAGCTGTTTTTCTGATCATCCTGTTTGTGTTTAAATCTGTTACCCTTCCGGTGATCCTGGTGCTGGTGATCGAAGGAGCAATCTTTATCAACATGGGTATTCCGTATCTTACCGGAACGGAACTTCCGTTTATTGCTTCTATTGTAATCGGAACCATACAGCTTGGCGCGACAGTAGACTATGCGATTCTGATGACAAGCCGTTATGAACAGGAAAGGGGAAGCGGTAAAAATAAAAAGGAATCCATCAGTATTGCTCTGGAAAGCAGTATTCGCCCTGTAATGGTTTCGGCATTCAGCTTTTTTGCAGCAACCTTTGGAGTAGGTATTTATTCCAAAATTGATATGATCAGTTCTCTGTGTCTTCTCATGGCCAGAGGTGCGCTGATCAGTATGTGTGCGGTGCTTTTGTTTTTGCCGGCTATGTACTGGATATTTGATAAGGTTATCTGTGCAACAAGTAAAAATTTCAAGGTTAGGAAATAGGAGGTTTTGATCATGAAGAGAAAAAATGTACAGGCGCTTCTGATCGGTATGTCAATGATGATGTCAGTGGTTCTGGCTTCTTCTCCGGTGCTGGCGGCAGACACACAGACTGAGAAAGAACAGACCGTTTATGTAAATGCAGATGAGAACGGAAATACAGAAGAAGTAATTGTCAGCAACTGGCTGAAAAATAAGGGGAAAGAGAAAAATCTGAAAGATAAAAGCAGTCTGACAGATATTGAAAATGTAAAGGGTGACGAGAGTTTTCAGCAGAATGAGGATGGTACACTTACCTGGGCTGCTGACGGAGGAGATATTTACTATCAGGGAAAGACCGGAAAGGAACTTCCTGTTTCCGTGAGACTGACCTATTATCTGGATGGACAGGAAATCCAGCCGGCAGATCTTGCTGGAAAAAGCGGTAAAGTAAAAATCCGTATCGATTATGAAAATACAGCCAGGACAACAGAAAAGGTCAATGGAAAAAAAGAAGAGATCTACACCCCGTTTATGATGATGACTGCAATGATCCTTCCGGCAGACACATTTACCAATGTGGAAATGATAAATGGAAAAGTGCTTTCGGACGGAAGCAATGATATTGCAGTGGGCTATGGATTTCCGGGACTGGCAGACAGTCTGAAGCTTTCAGATATGGAAGAACTGGATGACATCGAGCTTCCGGATTATGTGGAGCTTACTGCGGATGTGGAAGATTTTTCACTTGGAATGACCGCTACCGTAGCTACTACAGGGCTTCTGGAAGATCTGAATCTGGGAGAAGCTGCGGATACAGAGGAACTGAAGAAAAAACTGGATACACTTACAGATTCCTCCACAGCACTGGTAAAGGGATGCAAAGAGCTTCAGGAAGGCATCTCCACACTGGACAGCTCGGCAGATACGTTTGTGAATGGATTAAACAGTGCGGATAATGGAGCCGGACAGCTGAAAAATGGAATCGATACAATGAACAGCAAGAAAGGTGAGCTTCTTGGGGGAATTTCAAAACTGACAGAAGGGATGAGTTCTCTGAAGAATGGAGCCGGACAGCTGAAGGATGGAGTTCTTGCATATACAGGAGGTGCCGCTCAGCTTGGACTTGGTGTAAAAAAGGTAGCAGAAGGTGTAGATACACTGAACAGCGGGATCGGAACTCTTAACGATAAAAAAGGAACACTGACAGATGGTGTGGAAAAATTAAGTGCCGGGGGAAAGCAGCTGGAAGAGGGAAGCAAAAGTCTTCAGCAGGGCGTACAGGCCTATACAGCAGGGACAGAGGCTCTGGATACAGGACTTGGCCAGCTGAAAGAGGAGCTTGATAATTCCCTGGGACAGATGTCTGAATTTCCGGAGGCAGTACAGCGTCTGACAAACGGAGCCGGTCAGCTGATACAGGGGGCAGGTGCTCTGCAGGCAGGCATGTCGCAGGCGGAGGCTGCTGCCGGAAAAATTGGAGACAGTGTCAGTGGACTAAGATCAGCGGCACAGACAGTGGGAGACTTAAGCGGCCAGGCGGCAGGTCTGATTGGAAATCTGGTAAACAGTCAGTCAGCTCCGCAGGTTGACACCGGTTCTGTAAACGAACAGGCAAATGCCGCGATTGCCCAGGAAAATGCTGTGGTAAATCAACAGGCAAATGAGCAGGCAAACCAGCAGCAGAGTGCAAATGTGGCAGCAGCACTGGATGCAGCCGGTATTCCGGAAGAACAGAAACAGGCAGTCCTGGCAAATCTGGGAGGAATCGGAGTCTCCGTAGGCGTACAGACATCTGCAAACATAAATGTACCTGTGACCGAAGGCAATACTGGAGACACAGAAGCAGCAATTCAGGGTCTTCTGCAGATTCAGGCAGCAATGAATGGCGTAAATGGACAGATCCCGGGTGCGGATGCTGCACTTTCAGAGGCACAGGCGCATATTAATACCATGAAAGAGGGTGCGGCAGGTGCAGTAGCCGGAGCAGAAACGCTGAAGCAGGGAACACAGTCACTGGCAGAGGCAATGGGATCTCTTGGAGATCTGACAGAGCTTTCCGGTAAGCTGCAGAAGGCAGTAGAGGCATTGAAAACGGGAAGTGCGGAGCTGGTTTCCAAAAATAAAGATCTGAATACCGGAGCGGCAGGTGTAGCAGCCGGAGCGGCATCTTTGAATACAGGACTTGGTCAGCTTTCAGAAGGAGCCGGACAGCTCAGCGGAGGAATTGAGCAGCTTGCCAAGGGAAGCAAGGCACTGAATTCCGGAGCAAAGCAGCTGCAGAAAGGAATCAAGGCATTAAATGCAAATAATGATTCTTTAAATAAAGGAGCAACACAGCTTGCACAGGGAAGCACGGAGCTTCTGAAAGGCGGCAATTCACTGGCAGCAGGAGGAAATACCTTAAGTGACGGAATCTCTCAGCTGGCATCCGGAGCTTCTGCATTAAAAGATGGAACTGCGAAGCTTGCAGATGGCGGAAAAGAACTGAAGAGCGGAACCACAAAACTGAAAGATGGTTCTACGGAATTAAAAGAAGGAATGGAGAAGTTTGACAAAGAAGGAATACAGAAAATCGTCGATATGGCAGACGGTGATGTAAAAACTGTTCTGGAGCGGATAAAAGCAGTTGAAAACGCTGATAAGTCGTATAAGGCTTTTGACGGACAGGATACTCATATGGATGGAAAAGTGAAATTTGTTATTGAAACTGCCGGAATTGAAGCAGAAGAATAAGAACTGACAGAAACAGCCTCTGATATAAATCAGGGGCTGTTTCTTTTTGTACTGAAATGTAGCCAGTCGGATTTGAGATAAAAGATCAAAAATACAACAGAACTTAAAGTCCAGGTAAGCGGATATGCCCAGAAGACCACCTGGATGGAAGGAACCAGTTTTACGGCAATGGTGATGTAGGACACGCGGATGATACACCAGCAGATCATCATCACAAACATGGGAATGATGGATTTTCCGGCTCCCCGGAGAAGACCTGCCAGACAATGTGAAAATGCCAGCAGAAAATAAAACAAAGTAACGGTGTGTGCCTGACGGACACCAAAAGCCACGACCTCCGGATCACTGTTAAAAGCGGCGATAAGAACCGGAGCGGCAAAATAAATAAGGATTCCGATACATTCTGCCATGATAAGGCTGCACCCAATGCCAAAGCGGGCTCCTTTTTTTGCCCTGCCGTATTTTCCGGCTCCCAGGTTCTGGCTGATAAAGGTGGTCAGAGCCATGGAGAAGCAGGTGATAGGAAGAAAGCCAAAGCCTTCTACCTTGGAGTATGCGCCGCATCCGGCTACGGCCAGATTTCCAAAACTGTTGATATTGGACTGGACGACTACATTGGCCAGAGAGATGATCGAATTCTGAAGACCGGCAGGAAGTCCATTGCTGATGATCTGGCGGAGCATAAAAGGATCCAGATGGATTTTGCGGATATGTACCCGGTATTCTTCAGGGCTTTTTCTGGTAAGCCGGTTAAGGCAGAGAAATGCGCTGATAAACTGGGAGATAATGGTTGCCGCTGCAGCAGCGCCCACACCCATATGGAAGACTCCGACAAAAAGAAGATCCAGACTGATATTGACCAGCGAGGAAAATATCAGATAGTACAGCGGATGTTTGCTGTCTCCGACCGACTGCATGATTCCTACAAAATTATTGTAAAGGACAAAGGCCACAGATCCCAGAAAATAGACCCGGAAGTAGCAGATGGAGTTTGGAAGTACATCGGCAGGGGTCTTCATCAGAATCAGGATTTTGGGAACCAGAAGAAGTCCAAGGATGGTCAGAAGGACTCCGGATATCAGACCGAATCCAACGGTGGTATGTATGGCTTTTTGAAGATTTTCTGTTTGTCTTGCGCCGTAATAGCGGGCGATCACCACGCCGGCGCCGATAGCAATTCCATTAAAAAAGCCCACCAGAAGAAAAATGATACTTCCGGAGGAGCTGACGGCAGCCAGTGCATTACTTCCCAGAAAATTCCCGACGATCAGGGAGTCGGCAGTGTTATAAAACTGCTGAAAAAGATTGCCGAGAAAAATAGGAAAAGCAAAAGACACCATTTTTTTCCAGATAGGGCCTTCGGTCAGAAGGGTTTTTGAAGAAGTCGTACTCATGATTAAAACCTCGATGTTTATAATGTGTTGATATAATGCTATCACATTTGAAATTTTCAGTCAATGGGACAGAGAAAGGGAATTTCAAAAAATTACTTGACATTTCAAAAAACAGGACTATAATAGCTGTTATAAAAACAACAAATTAATGTGATAAAGTGCCAAAATCCAAAGAAGAGAACAACGCCGTATTCCGTAAGGTATTTCAGAGAGTCTGCAGCAGGTGTGAAGCAGATATACCGGGAAAACAGGATATCATCTCTAAGGAGCTGACTGAAACAACAGTAAGTCATGCCGGAATCCCCCGTTACCGGGAAAACGTATGAAGTACGTAAGCGCTGCAGGGAAATCTGCAGAATAAGGGTGGTACCGCGGATCTGATTCGTCCCTTCCGGCATTTGCCGGAGGGGATTTTTTGTATATTCCTCCGGAATGCTGACAGCAGGTGCTTTCACAAAAACGGAGGAGATTATTATGAAAGCATTACAAAAAGCAAGCAAATTCTTGTCGGACTATACCTCGGCCGTGGTGATCGCCATTGCTGTGGCGACCTTCTTTGTTCCTGTGATGATGGACTGGGTCAATTATCAGCTTTTTACAGACATGGCAGGAAATAAATTTACCAGTCAGTCCCTGATCATTGGGATCATCATGTTCAGTATGGGACTGACTCTGACCACAGAAGACTTTAGAATCCTTGCACAGAGACCGCTGGATATCTGTATTGGAGCAGCGGCGCAGTATCTGATCATGCCGTTTCTGGCTTTCGGGATCAGCAGACTGCTTCATCTTCCGGATTCCATTGCACTGGGACTGATTCTGGTGGGATGCTGTCCGGGAGGAGTTTCTTCCAATATCATGTCTTATCTTTGCGGAGGAGATGTGGCATTTTCGGTTGGTATGACAACGGTATCGACTCTGTTGTCTCCGGTAATGACCCCGCTTCTGGTTTCTTTTCTTGCAAGTGGTACAAAAATCAGCATCAAGGGTCTGCCTATGTTTGTATCGATCATTGAAACCGTGATCCTTCCCATCGGAGTGGGATTTCTTCTGAACTATCTTCTGGGAAAGAAAAAAGCTTTTCAGGATATCCAGAAGATCATGCCGGGAGTGGCTGTACTTGGGCTTGCCTGTGTAGTTGGAGGGGTGATCTCTTCTCAGGGAGCAAACTTCTTTACCTCCGGTGTTGTGATTTTTGCAGCCGTTCTTCTTCATAACGGACTGGGCTATCTGCTTGGATATGGAGCCGGAAAGCTGACCGGCATGAATACAGCGAAAAAAAGAACGATCTCCATCGAAGTGGGAATGCAGAATGCCGGTCTTGCAACGAATCTTGCAACGACAACGGCACAGTTTGCCAGTGCACCGGAATCTGCGATCATCTGTGCGGTATCCTGTGTATGGCATTCCATTTCCGGTACATTGATCGCAGGATTTTTTGCCAGCCTTGACCGGAAAAATGAAAAAACTACAGGCGAAAATGAGAAAGAAGCAGTTCCGGCGCATAATTGAGCCGGCATATAAAAACAGAACAGAAAGACTCCTGAGATATTTGATTTCAGGAGTTTTTTCTTTTGTATCATCTGTTATAATAAAAGCAACGAATGAAAAAGGGAGGAGAATATCGTGAAGGAACTTATAAAAACGGTGCAGGATCTGATACGACTGGAAAGCACTAATCCGGGAAAAGGAGAAAGGTCTGTAGCAGAATATATGAAAAATTATCTGGGAGACTGTGGTGCGGAGCTTATAGAGGATCCGGTTTTTCCCGGAAGAAACAATGTGATCGCTACCATAGGAGGAGAAATAAAGGCGCCCATGCTGGTCCTTATCTGTCATATGGATACCGTAGTGGCGGGGGCAGACTGGACACGGGATCCCTTTGCGGCAGAAACAGAAGAAAACAGGATTTACGGACGGGGCGCCTGTGATATGAAATCCGGTTTTGCCTGCGCACTTTCTGTATTTCGGGAAACAGCGGAAAAATACCAGAAAGGAGAAATTTCTCTGGACAGACCTCTCCGCCTGATCGGTACGGTGGATGAGGAAGGAAATATGGAAGGAGTGGAAAATGCCATTCGCAAAGGGCGGGTGACGGCAGATGACTGGGTAATGGATCTGGAACCCACAGACGGACAGATCCAGATGGCGCATAAAGGACGCTTCTGGCTGGAGGTTTCTGTGCAGGGGATCACAGCTCACGCAAGCAGACCGGAGCAGGGGGCAGACGCCATTGCAGCAGCGGCGCAGTGGATCTGCAGTATGCGAAAAGCGTTTGGAGAGATTCCGGTGCATCAGGAGCTGGGACGTTCTACGATTACGTTTGGGCAGATCCAGGGAGGCTACCAGCCATATGTAGTGCCAGATCTCTGCAGGCTGTGGGTAGACTGTCGTCTGGCGCCTCCTGTGAATGATCTCATGGTACAGTCTATGGCGGACCGGGCGATAAAAGAGGCGGAGCAGGAAATTTCCGGTGTGAAGATATCTTATAAAATCACGGGAAACCGCCCTTATATTGAAAAAAATCCGGACTCGGGTCTTCTGAAAGAAATAAAAAGAGCTGTGCATACGGTGACCGGAAAAGAAGCAGAAGTATGTCCTTTCCCGGGATATACGGATACGGCTGTGATAGCAGGCAGGCTGCAGAACAGAAACTGTCTGTCCTACGGACCGGGCAATCTGAAATATGCTCATAAGCCGGATGAGTTTGTGGAAACAGAAGACATAGAAAGATGCCATAAGGTTCTTCAGGAACTTCTTGAAGGATGTGTATGCAAGAAAATACAATCTTCCTATTGACGAATTGGCAATTTAGCGTTATAGTATAGCGCAGTGACAGCAATTACGAGGTGAAGTTTGCAGGAAAGAGACATTTTGTCCGCCGAAGGAGTAAAACTCTCAGGTACCCGTATTCCGGGCAGAAACTGTAAATGGATCGTTTCTCTGGAGACACCTGTTGAAACAGGGGCCGAAGGTGCAAGCGGCGCAGAATGCGTCTGGAATCTCTCAGGCAAAAGGACAGAGTATGCTTCAGGAATGATCTGATTTAATCCCCCATGCTGTAAAACTTTATATAAAAAGGAGACTTTTTACAATGTGGAGCATGATTAATCAATTCTTAGTAGCCGTGGACGATTTTGTATGGGGCGTACCTCTTATGGTTCTCATTATGTCCGGCGGTATTCTTCTCACAGTACGTCTTGGTCTTCTCCAGATCCGGCGTCTTCCCCTTGCATTAAAATGGATGTTCAAAAATGAACAGGGCGGAAAGGGCGAGATTTCCAGTTTTGCAGCCCTGTGTACCGCTTTAAGCGCAACCATTGGTACCGGAAACATCGTCGGTGTGGCAACAGCCGTATGTACCGGAGGTCCGGGAGCTCTGTTCTGGATGGTCCTGGCAGCGTTTTTCGGCATGGCGACGAAATACGCAGAAGGGCTTCTGGCAGTAAAGTACCGCGTGGTAGCTCCGGATGGGCACAGCCTTGGCGGACCGTTTTATTATATTGAACGCGGAATGGGCGAAAAATGGAAATGGCTTGGAAAGATTTTTGCATTTTTCGGTGTCTGTGTAGGACTTTTCGGAATCGGAACCTTCAGTCAGGTAAATGGTATTTCCAGTGCGGTACAGAACTTTTTTGATCCGGAAAAAGCGAATTGTGTAAACATTCCGTTTCTCGGAGAATACTCCTGGGCAGTGGTGATCTCTTCCCTCCTTCTGGCATTTTGTGTGGCTGCCATTCTGATCGGCGGTATCCAGAGGATCGCAACAGTAAGCCAGATCATTGTTCCTTTTATGGCTGTGATCTATCTGATCTTCAGTGTGAGTCTGATCCTCTTCAATATCAAAGCAGTGCCGGTAGCAGTTGTTACAGTTGTAAAAGGAGCTTTCCAGCCATCAGCAGTGACCGGAGGTGTGGTAGGAACTATGGTGGTGGCAATGCAGAAAGGTGTTGCCAGAGGTATTTTTTCCAATGAGGCTGGTCTTGGAAGCGCTCCTATCGCAGCTGCCGCTGCACAGACAAAGGAGCCGGTGCGTCAGGGGCTGGTAAGTATGACAGGTACTTTTATTGATACGATCGTGATCTGTACACTTACAGGACTTTCCATTGTACTTACAGGTGCATGGCAGGTAGAGGGAATCGAGGGCGTGCAGGTAACAACCTATGCATTCCAGCACGGACTTCCGATCCCTCCGCAGATTTCTTCTTTTGTGCTCATGATCTGTCTGGTATTCTTTGCATTTACCACGATCCTTGGATGGGATTATTACAGTGAGAGATGTCTGGAATATCTGACAAAGGGAAATAAAAGGACGATCCTTACTTACCGCTGGATCTATATTTTTGCAGTGTTTATCGGACCTTACATGACGGTCAGTGCAGTATGGACCATTGCGGATATCTTTAACGGACTGATGGCGCTTCCGAACATGATCGCCATGTTTGCACTGAGCGGCGTTGTGGTCAGAGAAACAAAAAGCTTTTTTAAAGCAGAAAAACATAAAATAGATTAAAAAGAAATCTTAAGAAAAAACAGGTATGGAAGCAGGACAAGACCGTTTCTGCATTTGTACCTGTTTTTTATCTTTATAAAATATGAAGTTCCGTTCCGGCAGGGGTATTGATTCTACGGGAGAACATGGTAAAATAATAGTATTTCAGGAAGGGAAAAGGCGAAAACGATGGAAAAACATACCACCGAAAGAATCAGAGAGGAACTTTTTTCCATGCAGGATCTTTCCTACAGGGAATTTCATTCCAGACTGATGCCGGATGTAGAAAAAGATACTGTGATCGGGATTCGGGTTCCGGTTTTGCGCAAATATGTAAAAGAACTGGCAAAGGATCCGGAGATTGGGGGATTTCTGGAAGATCTTCCTCATCGATACTACGAGGAAAATAATGTTCATGGATTTCTGATCCAGCAGATGAAGGAATATGGGCAATGTATGGAAGAACTGGAAAAATTCCTTCCATATATAAATAACTGGGCAACCTGTGATATGACCTCGCCCAAGGTGTTCAAAAAACATAAAGAGGAGCTTCTGGAAGCTGTCCGGAGATGGATCGTGTCGGATCATGTATACACGGTCCGGTATGGGATCGGAATGTTGATGCAGCATTATCTGGATGAGGACTTTCGGGAGGAATATCCGCAAATGGTATCGGAGATACGGTCAGAAGAGTATTATGTAAATATGATGATTGCCTGGTATTTTGCGACAGCCCTTGCAAAACAATATGAAACCATCCTTCCCTATATAGAAAAACAGAAGCTGAATGTATGGACCCACAACAAAACGATCCAGAAGGCCTGTGAGAGCTACCGGATCACACCGGAACAGAAAGCGTATCTTCGTACACTGAAAGTTAAAAAGAAAAAATAAGAAGTCAGGAGTGCACATGAAAAATTGGAAAGAAATCACAGATTTTGATGCCCCGGAGCTGGATGCTTATGCAAGGCTTTCAGAACTTCAGCTTCTGAGATACTATGAACCAAAGCCGGGATTATTTATAGGAGAGAGCCCGAAGGTGATCAAAAGGGCTCTGGAGGCAGGGTATGAGCCTCTGTCTTTTCTGGTGGAACACAGGGACCTGGAAGGCGAGGCCGCTGCGTTTTTGAGGCGTTTTCCTGAAATCCCGGTTTATACAGCAGAATATGAAGTGCTTACAAGGCTGACCGGATACGCTTTGACAAGAGGGCTTCTCTGTCTGATGAGAAGAAAGGAGCTTCCTTCTGCAGAAGAAATCTGCTGCAATGCCAGACGGATCGCCATATTGGAAAATGTCGTCAATCCGACCAATATAGGCGCGATCTTCCGATCGGCGGCAGCTCTTCATATGGATGCGGTACTGCTAACCCCGGGCTGCAGCGATCCTTTGTACAGAAGGTCTGCAAGAGTGAGCATGGGAACGGTTTTTCAGATTCCGTGGACTATTTTTGACAAAAAAATATCCTGGCCGGAAAAGGGAATCGAGCTCCTTCAAAAACTGGGATTCAAAACAGCGGCTATGGCTCTTTGTGATGATTCAGTGGGAATTGATGCACCGGAACTGCTGGAAGAGGAGAAACTGGCGGTGATCCTTGGAACAGAAGGAGACGGACTGGCAGCTCAGACCATTGCAGACTGTGACTATACAGTAAAGATTCCCATGTCTCACGGAGTAGATTCTCTGAATGTGGCAGCAGCAAGTGCCGTTGCTTTCTGGGAGCTGGGAAAAAGAAATATCTGAAAAGAACTGGATAAATATACAGAATAAAATTCCGAAAATAAAAAAGAACACGGAAGGGATTCCAGAAAAAGAGAATCTCTCCTGTGTTCTTTTTGTGTTGGTGAACTTTATTTCAGATCTTCACCTGTCAGCATTTTGTATGCCTGAAGGTATTTGTCAATGGTCTTGTCCACGATTTCCTGAGGAAGTGTCCAGTCATGACCTTCGTTTTCTTTCAGCCAGTCGCGGGCAAACTGTTTGTCAAAGGAAGGCTGTCCATGTCCCGGCTCATAGCCGTCAGCAGGCCAGAAGCGGGAGCTGTCCGGTGTCAGCATCTCATCGCCGATCACCATGTTTCCGTCCTCATCAAGACCAAATTCAAATTTTGTATCTGCAATGATGATCCCCTTGCTCAGCGCGTATTCCGCACATTTTTTGTACAGGGCAATGGTGTTGTCACGAAGCTTTTCTGCCAGTTCACGGCCTCTTCCCGGATAGAAATTTTCCAGGTGATCGATGCTCTGTTCGAAGGAGATATTTTCATCATGATCTCCGATCTCGGCCTTTGTGGATGGTGTGTAGATAGGTTCCGGAAGCTTGTCAGACTCTTTCAGTCCCTCCGGAAGTCTGATTCCGCAGACGGTTCCGTTTTCCTGATAGCTTGCCCATCCGCTTCCTGTAATGTAGCCGCGGACAATACATTCGATAGGAAGCATGTTCAGCTTACGGCACATCATGGATTTGCCCTCGTATTTTTCCTGCTGGAAAAATTCCGGCATGTCTTTTACATCCACAGAGATCATATGATTTGGTAAAATATCCTCTGTCATGTCAAACCAGAATTTGGACATCTGTGTCAGTACAGTACCTTTTTTGGTAACCTCGTTGTTCAGGATCACGTCGAAGCAGCTGATGCGGTCAGTAGCAACCATGATCAGGCTGTCGCCGTTGTCGTAGATCTCACGTACCTTACCTTCTTTGATCGGTTTTAAATTCTGCATGTGTTCACACCTCATCATTTGATTTTTTCATTTCACTGTAAAAGTACACTGTTTAGAGTGCGCTGTCAAGAGCTATTTGGAAACTTGCGGTCAGGTTTCTTTAAAAGTACAGAAAGAGATGGGCTGAAAGATTTGAAAGATGCAGATCGTTAGAGTATACTGTATAGGAAACGTAATTATGATACAGGAATATACCTGTATGTGCAGACACACGCACAAAAGGAGGAAACAGAAATGGCAGTATATGAGATTACATTCAGTCCGACAGGAGGTACGGATAAGGTTACAGATATTCTGATGGAAGGTTATCAGGAGGAAAAGAAGGAGATCAGTCTCCTTTCCGCACAAGAAGATTACGGTAAGTATGAATTTCAGAAAGAAGATATTTGTTTTATCGCCATGCCTTCTTATGGAGGAAGGATTCCCCAGATTGCCGCAGAACGTCTGATTCAGATGAAGGGAAACGGGGCAAGGGCAGTTCTGGTATGCGTATATGGAAACCGCGCCTATGAGGATACGCTTATAGAATTAAAGGATAAGGCAGAGGAAGCGGGGTTTGCCGTTTATGGAGCCGTGTCGGCAGTGGCAGAACATTCGATCATGAGGAAGTTTGCAGCAGGAAGACCGGATACGAAGGATATGGCAGAGCTTCAGGAATTTGGGAAAAAGCTCCGGGAAAAACTGGAGCAGGAGACAGACTCCGGAGAAGTACAGGTTCCCGGAAACCATCCTTATAAAAAACTTGGAACAATCCCGTTTATTCCGAAACCCGGAAGAGGATGTAATTCCTGCGGGTACTGTGCACGGTTCTGCCCGGTGGGAGCCATCGATCCCAAAGATGTAAAGAAAGTAGATGAAAAGAAATGCATTGCCTGTATGCGCTGCATTTCGGTCTGTCCGAAAAATGTGCGCAAATTAAATAAAGTAGTACTTCTGGCAGCTGAAACAAAAATGGCAAAGCTTTTTGAGGAAAGAAAAGAAAATGAACTGTTTCTGTAAGAGCAGCTTCGGGAAGAGGAGGCTGGAACGATGACAGAAAGAAAAATGAACCGGGATACCATAAAATATATTGCTATGGCGACGATGCTTTTGAACCATATTTCCCTTATCTTTATGAAGCCGGGAACTCTTTTAGCGGAAATTTTTCTGGATGCAGGTTATTTTACGGCTCCGGTTATGTGCTATTTTCTGGTGGAAGGCTATGGATATACCCGGTCTGTCAGGAAATATGGAGAAAGGCTGTTCCTTTTTGCATTGATTTCCCAGATTCCGTTTTGTCTGGCTTTTACTTCAGAGGGAATCCTTGATTTTACGGGGATGAATATGCTTTTTACCCTGTTTCTCTGTTTTCTGATCATAAAGGCAATGAAAGAAATGACGGACCCTGTAATCAGGACGTTGTGTATTGCAGGACTGATCTTTGTGTCCATGTTCAGCGACTGGGCAATCCTTGCACCGGTCTTTACCATTCTTTTTGTCCGTGCAGGAAATTCAGAAGCTGCAAAGAAAAAAGCGTTTGTTACAGGAACGCTGCTTTTTGGAGGTTTTAATTTTCTGGGGGGAATGGGAAGGTTTTCCCTTATGGCAGATGTGGTCTACATGCTGGGAAGTATGGTGGGACCTGCTCTTGCGGGAATCTGTATTCTTTTCCTGTATAATGGAGAAAGAGCAGAGAAAAATAAGAAATTTTCCAAATGGTTTTTCTACTGGTTTTATCCGGTGCATCTGACAATTCTGGGGCTGATCCGTATTTTTGGATAAAAAAGCCTTGACTTTGACGCTGCGTCAACTGCTATGCTCTTAATAAGGACGGGAAATCCTGAAAAGATTCGCCTGAAAAGGCAGACAGGAGTAAAAAATGGAATATTCGATCCAGGAGTTATCAAAGCTGTCCGGAGTGACCACCCGCACTCTGAGATGGTACGATCAGATTGGCCTGCTGAAGCCTTCCAGAGTGGCGGAGAGCGGATACCGCTACTATGGAGAGCAGGAGGTAGACCGTCTGCAGGACATTCTTTATTATCGGGCGCTGGGGGTGGAGCTTGCCCGGATCAGGGAATGTCTGGACAATCCCGCCTTTGACCGTCTGACTGCGCTGAAAGGCCACCTGACCACTCTGGAGGCAGAAAGGCAGAGGCTGGAGGGTCTGATCCACTCACTGAAGATTACGATCAGAGCAGAAGAAAGGAATGAGATCATGAACGATCAGGAAAAATTTGAGGCATTTAAGAAGCATGCAGTAGAGGAGCATGAAAAAAATTATGGAAAAGAGGCCCGGGAAAAATACGGCGATGCGCAGGTAGACAAGATGCAGGAAACCGTCATGAACCTGACAAAGGAACAGTATCAGGAATGGATGGAGCTGGGACAGAGAATCCAGGGACTTCTGGAAACCGCTGTGACCGGTCAGGCTGACCCGAAAGAGGAGGTCGGAAGAGAAATCACAGCGCTTCACAAAAGATGGCTTACCATGACCGGAAACAGCTACGATGCCGGGAAACATAAAGGAATCGCAGAGCTGTATGTGGCAGACGAACGATTCACAGGATATTATGACAGAAGTGTATCCGGATGCGCACGGTTCCTGAGGGATGCAGTTGTGCACTGGGCAGAATGAATAAGATTCAGATTTGAGGAAGGCGGCCCTTGTGACCGCCCTCTTTATTATCGTTGTTTATTTGACAGAAATTGTATAGGAGCGGAAAAACTCTTCTCCTGCTGCAACCCCATTGATTCCAGGCTTCTGTGACAGCTCTTCTGAGAAACCGGAGTTATCGCAGCGTCCCATCCAGGGCTCCAGGCAGACAAAAGGCGCTCCGGGAGCTCTCCAGATACCGAAATTGGAAAAACCTTCGCAGGTCACTTCCACATAAGGGGTACCGTCAGGGAAAGAAATTCCTGCTTTTTCAACCTGGCCGTTATCAAAGATCAGTGTGTCATTGTCAAAAAGATCAGGAGTGATATGGCAGGCTCCGTCTTTCAGAGTCAGAGTGTCTGTTTTTTCCGGAATTACCGTTCCAGTGGAAAGATCAAGCACACTTAAAGTCAGTTCCTTCTGGCCGTCAAAGGTAAGGAAATACTGCTCCTGTGCTGTATCCGGAAGAACCGGAACACGGAATGCAGGATGGCCTCCGATGGTGAAATAAATAGGTTCACTGTCCAGATTTTCTACTTTCCAGGAAACCCTGAGATCACGTCCGCAAAGTTCATGGGTAATGGAGAGACGGAAGAGGAAAGGATAGACTTTTCTGGTCTTTTCGGAAGCTTCCAGAACATGAGTGATCTTTGTATCGGAGCTTTCTGCACACAAAAATTCCGTGTCACGGGCAAAACCATGCTGTCCCACGGAATAGACTTTGCCGTTGATCAGATACTGGTTTGCATGACAGCGGCCTACATTTGGAAAAAGAATGGGCGCGTGGCGTTTCCAGTAGGCAGGATCTGCATCCCAGAGAACCTGACGGTCATTTGTTTTGTCATAAATCTCAGATAATTCTGCACCCAGATCGTTGATCCGGATGCGGAGCTCTTTATTTTCTAATGTGTGGATCATAAGAAAACCTCCCATATAAATTTGCTACATACAGTATAACAGAATCTGATAGAAATAACGATATGAAATTAAAACAGAAAAGAAATTAAGATGAAAATTAAGGATCTATAAATATCAAAAGGATATTTTATTTTTACAGAAAATATGCTATAGTTGTTTCTATAGTACTGTACCGGAGTAAAGTTCAGGTTACTCAAAAACAGAGTGAACAGGAAGGGAGTGTACCGGAAGTATGCGGTCTGCATGCCGGCAGTTCCTTCCTTTTTTATATGAGGTGACACAGAAAATGGAAGCAAGGGAAATTCTGACCAGATTTAAGCAAAATGAGATAACTTTAGAAGAAGCAGAGCATTACTTCAGGAAAAAGCCTTTTGAGGAAATGGACTATGCGAAGCTGGATTCTTACAGAGAGATACGAAACGGTTTTCCGGAAGTGATCTTCTGCAGCGGTAAGGCAGACGCTCATTTCAGGGAAATATTCAAAAAATTATACGAGGAAAACGGAGAGGTACTTGGAACCAGAGCTTCAAAGCACCAGTATCAGCTGATACGGGAAATATTTCCCCAGGTGGAATATGATGAGATCTCACATATCATTAAGATTGAGAAAAATAAAAAAGAGCGAGTGGGAAAAATTGCCGTCTGTACAGCCGGAACCGCAGATATTCCGGTGGCAGAAGAGGCTGCCCAGACAGCGGAATTTTTTGGCTCCTGTGTGGAGCGTATTTATGATGTGGGAGTCAGCGGGATACACAGGCTGTTCTCCAGACTGGAGGTGATCCAGGAAGCCAACTGCGTGATTGCAGTGGCTGGAATGGAGGGGGCGCTTGCAAGTGTTCTTGGCGGACTGGTGGATAAACCGGTGATCGCAGTGCCTACATCAGTAGGATATGGGGCGAGTATGAACGGCCTTTCTGCACTTTTGACCATGATCAATTCCTGCGCAAACGGAATTGCGGTAGTAAATATCGATAATGGCTACGGAGCAGGATATATTGCAACACAGATCAATCGGCTGGGAATCAGAGGAAAAGAAGCAAAGCAGGAGTAATTTATGGGAAGAACATTATATTTGGAATGTTTCTCCGGGATCAGCGGAGATATGACAGTGGCAGCTCTTCTGGATCTTGGAGCTGACCGGAAAAAACTTGAGCAGGCATTGTCCGGTCTTTCGGTGCAGGGATTTCGGACAGAAATCACAAGAGTAAAAAAATCAGGTCTGGATGCCTGTGACTTTCATGTGATCCTGGATAAGGAACATGAAAATCACGACCATGATATGGAGTATCTTCATGGGAAAGGGGATGTTTCCGGACAGGAGCATCATCACAATAAGGACGCAGTCCATGGACATTCTCATGAACACAGGGGAATTCTGGAAATCCGAAAGATCATCATGGAATCAAAAATAACAGATCGGGCAAAAAAAACTGCAGTTTCTGTTTTTGAGATTCTGGCTGATGCAGAGGCAAAGGCTCACGGAGTACCAAGAGAACAGGTGCATTTTCATGAAGTAGGAGCTATAGATTCTATCGTGGATATTGTGTCCGCTGCTGTCTGTCTGGATGATCTGGATATTACAGAGGTGATCGTTCCGAAGCTGTGCGAGGGAAGAGGAACTGTACGCTGTCAGCATGGTGTGCTTCCGGTGCCGGTTCCTGCAGTCGTTAATATTGTGGAGCAGAACGGTCTCTTTCTTCAGATCACGGAGGTGGAGGGCGAACTGGTCACACCGACAGGAGCCGCTGTCGCAGCTGCTATACGGACGTCCGATCATCTTCCGGACGAATTTATAATAGAAAAAACCGGCATTGGTGCAGGAAAGAGACAGTATACCTGTCCGGGAATTCTCAGAGCCATGCTGATCCGGGAGAAAAAAACAGAAAAAAAGGACAGAATCAGAGATCAGGATGTGATCTGGAAGCTGGAAACCAATGTGGATGACTGTACCGGAGAAGAACTGGGGAACGTGATGCGTCAGCTGTTTGAGGCAGGAGCCAGAGATGTCTATTATACACCGGTATATATGAAAAAAAACCGTCCGGCTTATGAGGTTTCTGTAATCTGTACAGAAGACAGGGTTCCTTTCCTGGAGGATGTTCTTTTTGAAGAGACAACAACCATCGGGATCAGAAAAAGCTGCATGGAGCGGACCATATTAAAAAGAGAAATTCAGGAATTCTGTATGGATGGATTTCCGGTAAAAACAAAACTGTGCACACTTCCAAATGGACAGATACGCTGCTATCCGGAATATGAAAGTGTGGCGGCTTTTGCAGAAAAAAATCATATCAGTTACAGAGAAGCCTGGGGAAGAATCAGAGGATGCTGGAAGAAGGAAAGGTGAGACATTCATGAAAACAGGACTGATTTTGGAAGGCGGAGCAATGCGAGGCATCTATACGGCAGGTGTTCTGGATGTATTTATGGATCATCAGGTACATTTTGACGGTGTGATCGGAGTCTCTGCAGGTGCACTCCATGGCTGCTCCTTCGTTTCGGAACAGAAGGGCAGAAGTATCCGATATTACAGAAACTACAGAAACGATAAGCATTTTATGAGTTTCTGGAACCTTCTTCATACCGGAGAGGTGGTAGGCAGGGATTTTTGTTATCATGAAATCCCGGAACGGCTGGATCCCTATGATTATGAGGCATTTGTGAAATCGGATACGGATTTTTATGCGGTCTGTACCAATTTGGAGACAGGAAAAGCAGAGTATATAAAAATCACAGATATGCTCAATCAGGTAGATGTCATGCGGGCATCGGCATCTATGCCATATGTCTCCCATATTGTTTCCTGGCAGGGGAAAAAGCTTCTGGATGGCGGATGTGCAGACAGTATTCCGGTTCATCAGTTTCAAAAGATGGGGTATGAGAAAAATGTAGTAGTGCTTACCCGGGAAGAGGGATTTATAAAAAAACCGGAAACGGTAAAGCTTGCAGAAATCTATTATCACAGATATCCGAAGTTTGTGGATGCGCTTAAAACAAGACATGAGGTATATAATAAAACCATAGAAGACATTCATAATATGGAAGCGAAGGGAGAACTTTTTGTGATCCGTCCCAGTGAAAAACTGACCATTGGAAGAATGGAAAGTGATCTGGACGAGATACAACGGGTATATGAGATAGGCCGAAAAGATGCAGAGAAGGATATCAGAAGGATGAAAGAGTGGCTGAAGGAGACCTCCGGATAAAGAGGCTTTCGTTCAGGAATGGGAGGAATGTTATGTTTGATACGATCGTAAATGCAATCAACCAGATCGATAAGATGGTATGGGGATGGTGGATGATCCTTCTCCTTTTGGGAACGCATATTTTTATGACGTTTCGTACCGGATTTATTCAAAGAAAGATCGGCACAGCCATTAAGCTGTCTGTGGCAAAAGATCCGGATGCAGAAGGCGAGGTAAGCCAGTTTGGCGCGCTGACGACAGCCCTGGCGTCCACGATCGGAACAGGAAATATCATTGGCGTGGGCACTGCGATCGCTCTTGGCGGGCCGGGAGCTGTATTCTGGTGCTGGATCACAGGCGTATTCGGGATCGCTACGAAATACAGCGAATCACTGATCGCAGTAAAATACCGTGTTAAAACAAAAGACGGACGAATGCAGGGCGGTGCCATGTATGCTCTGGAACGCGGTCTGCATATGAGATGGCTGGGCATGGTGTTTGCGTTTCTGGCAGGTTTTGCATCTTTTGGAATCGGATGTGCCACTCAGGTAAACGCCATTGCCACAGTCTGCGAAGAAAATCTGCACATTGCACCTGCTCTGGTAGGCATTGTGGTCGCAGCTCTGACAGCTCTTGTTATTTTTGGCGGTATTCGGTCTATTGCAAACGTATGTGAGAAGCTGGTTCCTTTTATGGCTGCTTTTTATGTGATCGGCTGTATCATTATTCTTGTACTGAACTATGATTTTATTATTCCGGCTGTGGGTACAATCTGCAGGTTTGCGTTTACTCCGGGGGCGGCTGCCGGCGGTCTGGTAGGACGGGGGATCATGATGGCAATGCAGTTTGGAATTGCCAGGGGACTTTTTTCCAATGAGTCGGGTCTTGGTTCAGCTCCCATTGCAGCAGCTGCTGCACAGACCAGAAATCCAGTTCGTCAGGCACTGGTATCCAGTACCGGAACCTTCTGGGATACGGTAGTTGTCTGCCTGATGACAGGTCTTGTGCTGGTAACCAGTATTATGAAAAATCCATCTATTGATATGGGAAATATCACGGATGGAGGAATCCTCACTACACTTGCATTTCAGCAGATCCCGGTATTGGGGCCGGTGATCCTGGTTGTGGGGATTATTTCCTTCGCCTATTCTACAGTACTGGGCTGGGCTTACTATGGAGAACGCTGCGTAGAATATTTCGCAGGCAGGGCAGGGCTGATTCCGTACAGAGTTCTGTATATTCTGGTTGCAGCGATAGCTCCGGTAGTCTCTCTGAATCTGGTGTGGACCATTGCAGATATTCTGAATGCCCTGATGGCGATCCCCAATCTGATCGCAGTCCTGCTATTGTCAAATGTGATCGTAAGTGAGACGAAGAAATATATCAATGACCTTGACAAAAAAGATGATACACCGGTGGAGACTGTGGAACGGTAAAAACGATTTTGGAGGAACATGAAAATGAATCAGGAGTATGAAGCTCCCGTGCTTCAGGTGATTGCAAAAATACATAATGATTTTCCGGAAAAATTTGGGATACCTCATCAGAGTAACTGGCTGAAAGAACAGAAGGCCCGGATTATTTTTGAACCGGAATTTCGTGTGGCAGAGGCGTTTCGGGGAATAGAGGAATACGATTATATATGGCTGATCTGGCAGTTCTCCGAGGCAGTGGGGAAAAAATGGTCTCCGACGGTAAGACCTCCGCGACTGGGCGGCAATATAAGAAAAGGAGTTTTTGCCACCCGGTCCCCTTTTCGTCCTAACAGTCTGGGACTGTCTTCTGTGCGACTGGAAAGAGTGGAATTTCATCCGGAATCAGGGCCGATACTTCATGTTTCCGGTGCTGATCTTATGGATGGAACTCCTATCTTTGACATTAAGCCATATCTTCCTTATGTGGATGGGCATCCTCAGGCATCAGGAGGATTTACAGACCGCATTGAGGACCGCCGGCTGAAGGTGGAGATCCCGGAAGAATATTTAAAAGAAATTCCTGAGAAAAAAAGAAAAGCACTGATCGAGGTTTTGGAAAACGATCCCCGGCCGGGATATCAGGAAGATCCGGAAAGAATTTACGGACTTGCTTATGGAAGGCAAAATATAAAATTTTCGGTAAAAGACCGGGTACTTACTGTATGTGGAGTTTCAGCTTATAAAAGAGCCGGATCAAAATCCGGTCCGGTTGAAGAAATTTGACGAAAATAAAAGAAATACTTGCAAAATCCTTCTTTTTTCAATAAAATAAGAAACATACTTTGCTATGTTAACGCTGAAAAGGGACGAGGAGGAAATGATCATGAAAAAAGTGGTAAAATTTGGAGGCAGTTCTCTGGCCAATGCAGAACAGTTCTGTAAGGTGGGCGAGATCATCCGCAGTGAAGAGAGCAGACGTTATGTGGTGCCGTCTGCACCGGGAAAAAGATTTTCTGGCGATACAAAAGTTACAGATCTTCTTTATGCCTGCTATGACAAGGCTGTCCGGGGAAAAGAATTCAGCGGCATTTTTAAGGAAATCAAAGAAAGATACTACGAGATCATCCGGGGACTGAAGCTGGAGCTTTCTCTGGAAGAGGAGTTTGCTCAGATTGAAAAAGACTTTCAGGCTCAGGCAGGAACGGAATATGCAGCTTCCAGAGGTGAGTTTCTGAATGGAAAGATCATGGCTGCTTATCTGGGCTATGAATTTGTAGATGCGGCTTCTGTGATCCGCTTTGACAAAAACGGAGTGTTTGATCCGGAAAAAACAGATAAGCTTTTAGGCAAGCGTCTTGGAAAATGTGCCAATGCAGTCATACCGGGATTTTATGGAGCGATGGAGGACGGAACCGTAAAAACCTTTTCCAGAGGCGGATCGGATGTGACCGGTTCACTGGTTGCAAAAGCGGTTCAGGCAGATATTTATGAAAACTGGACAGACGTATCCGGATTCCTTGTAACCGATCCCCGGATTGTGGAAAATCCCGCAGTGATCGAAACCATTACCTACAGAGAGCTTCGGGAGCTGTCCTATATGGGAGCAACCGTTCTTCATGAGGAAGCGATCTTCCCGGTAAGAAAAGAGGGAATTCCCATTAATATCAGAAATACCAACCGCCCGGAAGACAAAGGAACCTTTATTGTGGAAAGTACCTGCCGCAAACCAAGATATGTGATTACGGGAATTGCAGGAAAGAAAGGCTTCTGTTCTATCAATATCGAAAAATCCATGATGAACAGCGAGGTTGGTTTTGGAAGAAAGGTTCTTCAGGTATTTGAGGATCAGGGAATCAGCTTTGAGCATGTTCCTTCCGGAATCGATACAATGACGGTATATGTCCATCAGGATGAATTTGAAGAAAAAGAACAGCAGGTGATCGCCGGCATCCACAGAGCAGTCCAGCCGGATTTTGTAGAGATGGAATCAGATCTTGCGCTGATCGCAGTAGTAGGAAGAGGCATGAAGTCACAGAGAGGAACTGCGGGACGTGTATTTGCAGCGCTTGCCCATGCACATGTGAATGTAAAGATGATCGATCAGGGCTCCAGTGAGCTGAATATTATCATTGGAGTTGAAAATCGTGATTTTGAGACGGCGGTAAAGGCAATCTATGATATTTTTGTAGAAACACAGATTTGATCATAATACATACTGAAAAAAGAAACGAAGGGGTGTGTCCTTAAGACGAACATCAATTTGTTTCTTTTTTTGTATTCGTCCGGTTTTATTGGGTTGACACAAACGTTTGTTTGGGATAAAATAAAAGCAAACAAACGTTTGGAGGATGAGTGATGATTTTTCGGGAATCAATGACAATCATGGAAAAACTGGGAATTCTGGCAGATGCAGCGAAATATGATGTTGCCTGTACCTCCAGCGGCACAGAGAGAAGGGGAGACGGAACAGGCATCGGAAACAGCATTGCAGCCGGAATCTGCCATAGTTTTGCCGGGGACGGGCGGTGTATCAGTCTTCTTAAGGTGCTTTATACGAATGAATGTATTTTTGACTGTAAATATTGTGTGAACAGAGCCTCTAATGATGTGGTCAGAGCAAGCTTTACGCCGGAGGAGATCAGTCGTCTGACCATAGAATTTTACCGGAGAAATTATATTGAAGGGCTGTTTTTAAGCTCCGGGGTAAAAGGCTCTCCGGATACGACCATGGAAGAGCTGATCCGCTCGGCAGAGCTTCTTAGAAAAAAATATCATTTTCAGGGATATATCCATTTAAAGGCAATCCCGGGAGCTTCTCCGGAACTGATCCGCAGAGCCGGTTATCTGGCAGACAGAATGAGTGTGAATCTGGAGCTTCCTACTGCAGAAGGTCTGAAGAAGCTTGCTCCTCATAAGAGCCGGAAGACGATTTTGCGGCCGATGAAGCAGATCCAGACAACCAGAGATGAGAATAAACAGGAACTGAGCCTTTATCGTCATGCGCCGGAATTTGTGCCGGCGGGACAGAGTACCCAGATGATTGTAGGGGCGTCCGGAGAGAGCGACTTTCAGATCGTGTCCGTAGCAGAGGCGCTGTATAGGCAGTTTTCCCTGAAGCGTGTCTTTTATTCTGCTTTTGTATCGGTGAATGATGACAAAGATCTTCCGATGCTTCCCGGAGGCCCCCCTCTTGTCCGGGAACACAGACTTTATCAGGCAGACTGGCTTCTGCGGTTTTATGGATTTCGGACAGAGGAACTTCTTTCAGAATCTCATCCGAATTTCAATCTGTTTCTGGATCCCAAATGTGACTGGGCGATTCGGCATCTGGAGTATTTTCCGGTGGAGATCAATCAGGCAGACTACAGAACACTGCTGCGAGTTCCGGGGATAGGAGAAAAATCAGCCAGAAGGATTGTAGGAGCCAGACGGTATCATTCACTGGATTTCCCTGAACTGAAGAAGATTGGAGTGGTACTGAAGAGAGCTGTATATTTTATTACCTGTAATGGAAGACAGATGTATCCGGTAAAGCTTGAGGAGGATTATATCGTAAGGAATATTCTGGAACCGGATAAGATTCCTTTTGAATCAGACGATATCACTTACCGTCAGCTTTCCCTGTTTGATGCGGATCTCTTCCCTGTAAAAAAGAAGGGGGGATTGTCAGATGCAATATGAAAAAAAGATACTGATCTGTGAAGACTCTATGGAAGGAATATTTACAGCTGTCTATGATGGCTGGCACTGGGGAAATAAGGGAATCCGGGTGGGGATTTCTGTGGAGGAGCCGGAATACCCGGAGCTTTTTGCAGACCGGGTGGATATTACCGTAGATCGCATCAAAGCTCTGAAGGTTGCACGGACAATAAGAAAGAAACTGGGGAAACAGGTTTATGAGGCAGTATGCTATGCGTCTGTGTCCGTGCATCCGGATAAAGGAACTGCCGTATACTATCTTCTGCGGCGGGCACTGGGAGGAGGTGGCTGTGACACGCATGTTCTGGAGGCGCTTTCGGACCCGGCGGTAAGTCTGGTATCCTCACTGAGGATCAAAGTCTGGCATGAACTTCACAGATTTTATGGATTTGTCCGATTTCGGGAGATAACAGGAGGAATTCTGTTTGCATCCATTCAGCCGGAAAATAACATTCTGGAGCTTATGGGACCTCATTTTTCAGACCGTTTTCCAAATGAAAACTGGATGATCTATGATGAAGCAAGAGAGAAGGTTATGGTACATGAAAAGGGGAAAGGCTGCACGATTTATATCCAGGCGGTGTTAAGTCAGGAGCAAAAAGAAATACTGACAGAAACGGATGGATATGAGGAACTGTGGAAAAGCTTCTGTACGCATATTACAATCCCGGAAAAAAAGAATCCGGATCTTCAAAAGCAGTTTGTACCTTTAAAGTTTCGTTCAAATATGCTGGAATTTAACTAGAGAAATGACAGGAAAACCTGCAAATAAAGTTGAAAAATTGTATAATAAGTCAAAAAATATGAAGAAAATTTAAAGTCTGTTGACAAATCTCTTCCACAGTGCCAAAATACGCCTGAACAGAAATGATCAGCAGGAGGGAAAATAAATGAACGAACATCAGATTATGCTAAATGCAACAGAAGACGTCCAGGAATTTGTAAATGCAGCCAGCAAATGTGATTTTGATATCGACATTTTTTATAACAGGATCATTATTGATGCAAAATCCCTGCTGGGAATTCTCAGTATGGATTTGACAAGACAGCTGACAGTCAGATGCTATGGAGAAAATTCTCATTTCAATAAAGTGATAGAAAAATTTGCTGTTGCATAAAAAAGGCTGAGGGGGAGCTGCTGCAGGACTGCGGCAGCTTTCTTTTTTAAAGAAAAAATCATGGAGAGAAGGAAAATGGAAAAGACGGTGATCCGCATTTCGGTCCGTAATCTTGTGGAATTTATAATGAGAAGCGGGGATCTGGACAGCAAAAGCGGTGTACAGGATAAAGAAGCTATGCAGAAGGGGAGTCGTCTGCACCGGAAAATTCAGAAACAGATGGGGAGTCATTATACTCCGGAGGTGTCTCTGAAACATGATACGGAATATGAAGATCTGATTCTCCGGGTAGAAGGAAGGACAGACGGTATCTTTACAGAGAACGGAGTTACCTGTATTGATGAGATCAAAGGGGTTTATAAAAAAGTAAATCAACTGGAAAAACCGGTGCCGGTCCACAGAGCTCAGGCAATGTGCTATGCCTGGATGTGGACAATACAGAATGACTGCAAAGAGATTGCGGTCCAGATGACCTATGCCAATCTGGACACGGAGGAAATCAGGAGATTTCGTGAAACTCTTTCCAGGGAAGAACTGCAAGCCTGGTATCAGGAGCTTGTGGATCAGTATTATAAATGGATTTCATTCCGGATGAAATGGAAGGAAAAAAGAAATGCTTCTATGAAAAAACTGGAATTTCCATTTCCGTACAGAAAAGGTCAGAGGGAAATGGTGGTCGGAGTCTACCATGCGGTTTCCGGCAGTAAACAGATTTTTGTACAGGCGCCTACCGGTGTGGGAAAAACCATGTCTGCGGTGTTTCCTGCAGTTCGTGCAGTGGGCGAGGGAAAAGGCGGGATGATATTTTATCTGACAGCCAAAACTATTACAAGAACTGTGGCTCAGGATGCATTTGAGATATTGAGAGACAGAGGCCTTTTGTTCCAGACGATCACGCTTACCGCAAAGGAAAAACTCTGCTTTTGTGAAAAAGCAGAGTGCATGCCTGACAAATGCCCATATGCGAAGGGGCATTTTGACAGGATCAATGATGCTGTATACGATCTGTGGACCAGAGAGCAGGCATTTACCAGAGAAAGGATTCTGGAACAGGCAGAAAAATTTATGGTATGTCCTTTTGAAATGAGTCTGGATCTTTCTTTATGGGTGGATGCAGTAATCTGCGATTACAATTATGTGTTTGATCCGAATGCGCACCTGAAACGGTTTTTTGGAGAAAATACGACAGGGGAGTACATTTTTCTTATTGATGAGGCTCATAATCTGGTGGAAAGAGGAAGAGAAATGTACAGCGCTTCCCTTGCAAGGGAAGATATTATGGAGATCCGCCGATTTATAAAACCTTACAGTCCCAGACTTTACCGCACCCTGGGACGGGCTGCGAAATTGCTTCGGGAGCTTCAAAAAGAAAATGATTCCTGGCAGCGTCTGGAAAATACAGGAACTCTTCCTCTGATACTTCTGCAGGCACAGGGGGAAATGGATCAGCTGCTGGAGGAACCGCCTTCGGAGACAGTGGTGGAAGAAATTCTTGATTTTTATTTTATGGTAAGAGATTTTCTTAATATATCAGAGCTCGCAGATGAAAACTATGTGATTTATACAGAAAGCGGTGAGGACGGGAAATTTCGTATTCACCTGTTTTGCGTAAATCCGGCGGTAAATCTTGGAGCCTGCCTGGAAAAAGGAAAAAGTGCGGTGTTTTTTTCCGCTACATTACTTCCTATGAACTATTACAGAAGTCTGCTCAGCATCAGAGAGGATGATTATGGAATTTATGTGCGCTCTCCTTTTGAGCAGGAAAACCGCCGTATTCTGATAGGAGGAGATGTAAGCAGCCGTTATACCAGAAGAGATTATGGAGAATATCGAAAGATCGCAGAATATATTGCAAAGATGGCATGGCAGAAAAAAGGAAACTATATGGTGTTTTTCCCATCCTATAAACTGCTGGAAAATGTTTATCAGGTTTATGAGCAGGAGTTTTCAGCGGCATGGGTAAGATGTATCTGTCAGACTGCCTCTATGAATGAAAAAGAAAGAGAAGAGTTTCTGGAGGAGTTTCAGGAAAAGGGGGATCGTACACTTCTGGGCTTTTGCATTATGGGAGGAATTTTTTCTGAAGGGATCGACCTGATCGGAAACCGTCTGATCGGTGCGGCGGTTGTAGGGACCGGTTTACCTCAGATCAGTCTGAAAAGAGAAATTCTGAAGCAGTATTACGATAAAAAAGGAAAAAACGGCTTCAATTATGCCTACCGCTACCCGGGTATGAACAAGGTGCTGCAGGCGGCAGGAAGAGTGATCCGTACCAGAGAGGATACAGGAGTGATCCTGCTTTTGGACCAGAGATTTCTGAGCAGGGATTACAGAGAGCTGTTTCCACAGGAATGGGGAGATGCATCTGCGTGCAGTCTGGGAAACATAGAAACATGTCTCAGAGATTTCTGGGACAGATTTCCGAAGGAGGATTCTTGACATCCCTCAAAATTCAGGTATACTGTAGTAAAGTTTTGACTAAAAGGAGTGGCTTATGAAAATTCGGAGCAATATCCGGACAGGTCTGCTTTTGTGCGGTCTCTGTCTGATGTCAGGCGTTTTCTCTGTACAGGCAGCACCGGAACAAAATATTTTTTCACATGTGGAAGAGGCGCAGATCAAACCGATTGGGGACGGGTCTGATAAATACCTTTTAAAAAGTGATCGTTTTTATTGCCTGAATGAGGATGGAACGAAGCATACAGAGGCGGCAGTCCATTATTTTGACCATATGGAAATTGGCGGAACAGTTTTTGACGGTTTTTATTATCATGATGAGACCGGACACTTTAAAGCAGGAAGCCCTTATGTGGCAGGGCTCAGTTCGCTTCCATGTACAGCAGATGGAAATGAAGATGAAATGATATTTGACGGCCTTTATATGGTCAATAATCTGGGAAAACTTTCAGCAGCTCCTCAGGTAAGGTATATTTCCGGTCTGACAGTAGATAAAACAGTCTATGAAGGCTATTATTTTTTTAATGAAAACGGCAGGATGGTAACAGAACCCGGACTTCATCCGCTGGAGATGGTATCTAATGGACAGATGTTCTCAGGAACCTATTACTTCGGAGGGGAAAATGGAGTACTGCTGCAGGAAGAAGGTCTTACTCCGGAAGGGTTTCCGGTCGATTCTTCCGGAAAAGTAGAGGATATGGATAATCTGGGAATGGAAACACTGGAGCCGCATCTGGAATCTATGCTTTCGGAGTACGAAGGGACATGGAGCGTATATGTAAAAAATCTGAACACAGGAGAAGAGATTCTCCTGAATGAGAAACCCCTGTATCCGGCCAGCCTGATCAAGGCGTTTGTTATGGCTGCAACCTATAAAAATATGGACACAGTTCTGGCAAATGAAGCTGCACAGATGAAGAAAGAACCGGAGGATGAGGCAGTACAGAAAAAAGTCGGCGATCTTTTGTGGAACATGATTACGGTAAGTGATAACGAATCCTGTAATGAACTGGGCAGGCTGCAGTCACAGAAGCATGATTTTCTGGACGGAGCAGAAAAGGTGAACACGTTTATTCAGGAGGAGGGATATGAGAACACTGTTTATCAGAGTACCCTGCATCCGTCATCTTCGCCCAAAATTAATATGGGAGAGCATAATACCACGACAGTAAAAGACTGCGGCGACCTGCTGGAAAGCATTTTTTTCGGAAAATGCGTCAGTGAAGAAGCCTCTGCCGAGATGCTGGAGCTTATGATGAACCAGCAGAATACTTCCAAGATTCCTGCGGGTATCAGTGCAGATATCCCCATAGCAAATAAAACCGGAGAAACTGACGAGGATCAGCATGATATGGCAATCGTCTATGGGCCAAAGACAACCTATATTCTCTGTATCATGTCAGAAGGATTTAAAAGCGCAGATACAGCCATTGAAAATATACGAACCATATCCGGTGTCGTATATAGCTACCTGAATCTGTGAAAATAAGAAATACAAAATTATTGCTTGACCCTTACTATTTTTTGATATAAAATAAGATTAAAATAACACAGCAGAAGGGAGAAAATGAAAATGAATGTAGTACATACAGACAATGCTCCGGCAGCGATCGGACCATATTCTCAGGCTATTGTTTTAAATGGCGTATTATTTACTTCCGGACAGATTCCGGTTGATCCGGCTACCGGAGAGGTTGCAGGAGATACCATCGAAGCTCAGGCTGAGCAGGTGATGAAAAATCTTGCGGCAGTTGCCAAAGAGGCAGGAACAGATCTTGCAAATGCAGTGAAAACCACATGCTTTCTTGCTGATATGGGTGATTTTGCAGCGTTTAATGAGATTTATGCAAAATATTTTGTAAATAAACCTGCACGCTCCTGTGTAGCAGTAAAAACACTTCCGAAGAACGTGCTTTGCGAAGTGGAAATGATCGCTGCAATTGAGAAATAATTAACTGAGGTCATAAGAAAAGTCGAGAAACCTTCAGAGAGATATCTATCTGGGGGTTTCTTTTTGTTGGGAAATCATGTATAATATCACACTATAGTATATTTCAATTTGGGAGGAAAAAAATACATGCGAGTCGATACGGATGATTTTGGCCGACCTTGCAGGTGCGGAAAAGAACATCACATAGAGGTAGAGGAAATTATCATAGAGGCAGGAGCAGTGGAAAAACTGGAGGAAGCCATGTCAGAGGGCTTTCTGAAGGAATATATATCACCGCTTCTCATTTGTGACACAAATACTGTAAAAGCTACAGAAGAAATCATGGAAGACATTTATGACAGATGTCAGGTTCTGATCCTGGACGCGGAGGATCTGCATGCAGATGAACATGCGGTGGAAATCGTAGAAAACTGTATGGAAGAAGACATAGATCTGATTCTGGCAGTTGGAAGCGGCACTATCCATGACATCAGTCGTTATCTTGCTTTTCAGTATAAAATTCCTTTTGTCTCTGTTCCTACAGCGGCAAGTGTGGACGGATTCGTATCAAATGTTGCGGCAATGACCTGGAACGGTCTGAAGAGAACTGTTCCTGCGGCAGCGCCTCTGGCGGTTTTTGCCGACACAAATATATTTGCAGGAGCTCCGAAGAGGCTGAATGTCTCAGGAGTTTCTGATCTTTTGGGAAAATATATCTGCCTGACAGACTGGAAGATTGCAAGCCTTCTTACCGGAGAATATATCTGTGAAGAAATCATAGAACTGGAGGAAAAGGCTCTTCAGACTGTGACAAACAGTCTGAAAGGAATCGCCCAGGGAGATCCTCAGGACTGCGAAAAGCTGATGTATGCACTGATCCTTTCTGGTCTTGCCATGCAGATGGTGGGAAATTCCAGACCTGCGTCCTGTGCGGAGCATCATCTTTCTCATCTGTGGGAAATGGAAGTGGTTAACGGTCATCTGGATGCACTTCATGGCGAAAAGGTTTCAGTGGGAACCATGCTGGTGCTGAAAGAATACAAACGTCTGGCCCGGGCAGTAAGAGAAGGCCGGTGTCGTGTCAGGACCTGTGAATCGGAAGATGCTCTTCTGGAAGAGACTTTTGGAAAAAAAGGACTTCTTGAGGGGATTCGCATGGAAAATGAGCCGGAGCTTTTGCGTGAGATCGATCCCGGCAGACTGTCGGACAGTCTGGAGAGAATTGCAGATCTCATAGATAAACTTCCGGAAGAGGAAGAACTTGGCCGTCTTATGGAGACAGCAGGCTGTAAAAAAAGTGTTTATGATATCGGCCTGACAGATTCCGTGATTCCGGCAAGTTTAAAACTGGCGCCATATGTGCGAAGAAGACTGAGCTTTCTGAGAGTCAGTAAAATGCTGGATGTGAAAGGAGAATAACCATGAGAGTTGGGATGGGATATGATGTACATAAGCTGACAGAGGATCGGGATCTGATCCTTGGAGGAGTGAAGATTCCCTGGGAAAAAGGACTTCTCGGACATTCAGATGCAGATGTGCTGATCCATGCAGTGATGGATGCGCTTCTTGGTGCGGCTGCCCTTGGAGACATTGGAAAGCATTTTCCGGATACAGACCCGGCATATAAGGGGATTTCCAGTATCCGGCTTCTCACTCATGTAATGGGACTTCTGGAAGAAAAAGGATATTCCGTGGGAAATGTGGATGCTGTGATCATTGCACAGAAACCCAAAATGGCGCCCCATATTCCCCAGATGCGTAAAAATCTGGCTGAAGCAATGGGAGTCTCCGAGACCAGGGTGAACATAAAGGCAACAACGGAAGAAGGACTGGGGTTCACGGGAAGAGGAGAGGGGATTGCTTCTCAGGCAGTCTGCCTTTTGGAAGAAAAATAAGAGATCCGAAAACGGATGGAATATAGAAATCGGAGGAGAACAGTTATGAAGCTTTTTAACACCATGACACGCAGAAAAGAAGAGTTCGTGCCGTTGGAAGAAGGAAAGGTAAAAATGTACGTCTGCGGACCGACGGTATATAATCTGATTCATATAGGAAATGCACGTCCTATGATCATTTTTGATACTGTACGTCGTTATATGGAGTATAAAGGATATCAGGTGAATTTTGTATCCAACTTTACTGATGTGGATGATAAGATCATCAAAAAAGCCATGGAAGAAGGGGTGAGCTCGGAGGAAATCTCCAGCCGCTATATTGAGGAGTGCAAAAAAGACATGGCAGGAATGAATGTGAAGCCTGCAACCACACACCCTCAGGCTACACAGGAAATTAACGGGATGATCGATATGATCCGGACGCTGATCGACAAGGGATATGCATATGCTGCAGCAGACGGAACCGTATATTTCCGTGTAAAAAAATTCAAAGAGTATGGAAAGCTTTCTCATAAGAATCTGGACGATCTTCAGTCCGGCTTTCGTGCGCTTCAGGTTTCCGGTGAAGACCAGAAAGAAGATCCAATGGATTTTGTGCTCTGGAAGCCTAAAAAAGAAGGAGAGCCTTTCTGGACCTCTCCCTGGTGCGACGGCCGTCCGGGATGGCATATTGAGTGCTCTGTCATGGCAAAAAAATATCTCGGTGAAGAAATCGATATTCATGCAGGAGGAGAAGACCTGATCTTTCCTCATCATGAAAATGAAATTGCCCAAAGCGAGTGCTGCAATGACAAAACATTTTCAAAATATTGGATGCATAATGGATTTTTGAATATTGATAATCGAAAAATGTCGAAATCGCTGGGAAATTTCCGCACTGTGAGACAGATCAGCGAGCAGTATGATCTTCAGGTTTTAAGATTTTTTATGCTGAACGCCCACTACAGAAGTCCGCTGAATTTCAGTGCGGAGCTGATGGAGGCTGCCAGAAACTCTCTTGAGCGTATTGTAGAAGGTGCGGCGCGCTTAAATGACCGTAAGTCTGCAAATACAGATCAGATGACGGAAGAAGAAGCTCTTCTGCTTCGCCAGGCGGATACTTTCCGGGAGAAATTCGAGACCGCCATGGATGATGATTTTAATACGGCAGATGCACTGGCAGCAGTGTTTGAGCTGGTAAAATTCTCCAACACCAATGTAAATGAAAAAAGCAGCGGGGAGCTTGCAGGGAAACTTCTTGATCTTCTTGTGGAATTGTCAGATGTGCTGGGACTGATTGTCCTGAAAAAGGAAGAGGCTCTGGATTCTGATATCGAGGCCCTTATTGAAGAACGTCAGGCCGCAAGAAAAGCAAGAGATTTTGCAAAGGCAGATGAGATCCGGGATAAGCTGCTTGAAATGGGTATTGAACTGAAGGATACCCGTGAAGGAGTAAAATGGAAACGAATTTAAAAGAGCTGAAGGATCTTTTTCATCTGGAGGATCAGGATATCCGAAGCTATTCTCCGCTGACTCTGGCATATATTGGAGACGGTGTCTATGAGCTGATCATCCGGACGATTCTTGTAAAAAAAGGGAACTGTCCGGTAAACCGGCTTCACAAAAAAGCAAGCAGCCTTGTAAAAGCGGCTGCGCAGTCCGGGATCATGGAAGTGATTGAAGAGAAACTGACGCCGGAAGAGCTCAGTGTTTACCGCAGGGGGAGAAATGCACATTCCCCTACTATGGCAAAACATGCGACTATGGCGGATTACCGAAGGGCTACCGGCTTTGAGGCTCTTATGGGATATTTGTATCTGAAGGAAGAATATGCGCGGATGATCGCGCTGATCCGCATGGGAATCGGGGAGGAGGATTTATGAGTGAACAGATAGAAGGACGGAATGCGGTTCTGGAGGCATTCCGTTCCGGCAGATGCGTGGACAAGCTGTTTATCCTGGATGGATGTCAGGATGGACCTGTCCGTACCATTGCCAGAGAAGCACGCAAAAAAGATACGATCATCAATTATGTTTCAAAAGAACGTCTTGACCAGCTCAGTGAGACAAAGGTCCATCAGGGAGTGATCGCTCAGGTGGCGGCTTATGAATATTCTACCGTAGAGGATATTCTGGCAAGAGCTCAGGAAAAGGGAGAGGCTCCGTTCCTCATCCTTCTGGATAATGTGGAGGATCCTCATAATCTCGGAGCAATTATCCGTACAGCAAATCTTGCAGGAGCCCACGGTGTGATCATACCAAAGAGACGGTCTGTAGGACTTACTTCTACAGTGGCCAGAACCTCGGCAGGAGCCATTCATTATACTCCTGTGGCAAAGGTGACAAATCTGGTCCGTACGATTGAAGAGTTAAAAGAAAAGGGAATCTGGTTTGTCTGCGCAGATATGGGCGGTGAATCCATGTATCAGCTGAACCTCACCGGACCGATCGGTCTGATCGTGGGAAATGAAGGAGAAGGAGTCAGCCGTCTGGTTCGGGAAGCCTGTGATTTCACGGCTTCTATCCCTATGAAGGGAGATATTGATTCTCTGAATGCGTCTGTGGCAGCAGGAGTGCTGGCATATGAAATTGTACGTCAGAGAATGAATGCAAAATAAGCGCAGGGAACGGAGATACTATGAACCGTTATGAATCGTGCAGTGATGAGGAGCTGATCCGGAGGCTTCGTCAGGGAGAAAAGGAAATATCAGATTATCTGATGGAAAAATATAAGGAGCTTGTCCGTAAAAGAGCCCGGGCAATGTATCTGATCGGTGGAGAGACAGACGATCTGATACAGGAGGGAATGATAGGGCTTTTTAAAGCTGTACAGGATTATCGTCCGGACAGAGAAACCTCTTTCCGGACCTTTGCGGCTTTGTGCATAGACAGGCAGCTTTATACTGCGGTAAAAAATTCCACCAGGCAGAAGCACATTCCGCTGAATTCCTACGTTTCTCTCAGTGAAGAGGAAGAGTCCGGTACATTAGAAGGACTCTGGTCTGAAAATCCGGAGGCGCTGATCATAGACAGAGAAACTACAGGGATTCTTGAAAAAGAGATCAGCAAAGCTCTGAGCCCGATGGAAAATGAAGTGCTCAGTTATTACCTACGCGGCTATGGATACGTTCAGATTGCTGAATGGATGGGGAAAAAACCGAAATCAGTAGATAATGCCCTTCAGAGGATTCGGGGCAAAATCAGGGAATGTATTGAAAACTTCAAAAGTAAATAGCCCTTTCTTTTTTGCACAAAAAGTAGTACAATAGAAGCAGATTATTTATTGAAAGATCATAATGACCATCTGGCCGGAAATGAAAGGAGCAGTATATTATGGCAAAGGCAAACAAATATTGGGGATTAGTAGCTGTGGGAGCTGCAGCAGCAGCGGCTGCAGGCGCAATCGCTGCATTGGTACTGAAGAAAAAAAGAGTAGATGACTTTGATGATTTCGATGATGATTTCGACGATTTTGAATTCGTTGAAGAAACTGCGGATGAGCCGAAGACAGAAGAAGATCCGGAGGCTTTTGCATCCTGGGAAGAGGCAGAAGAAGCGGTAGAAGAAGTCATGACAGATACAGAGGAAAAAGAAGAAACTGAAGAAGAGGCCAAAGAAGAGGCGGAACCGGAAGCGGAATCTGAAATAACAGAAGAATAAAAAAGAAAACGGGCAGGAACTATCTTGTGTAAAGATAATTCCTGCCCGTATTTTTATGCCTTTGGAAGCTTAAAAGAGCTCTTCAGAGATACAATGCGGTTGAATACAGGCTGTCCGTCTTTGGAGTCGTGAATATCTGCGCAGAAGAAACCGTTTCTTACAAACTGGTAGCTGTCATAGCCTTTTGCCTTCATAAGTTCAGGTTCTACATAAGCGCTGACTGTAGTCAGAGAGTTCGGGTTCAGGTTCAGAGAGCCATCTTCCTTGTTATAGACCCCTTTTTCCTCATCAACAATATTTTCATAAAGGCGGACGGTAACTTTTCCTGCCTGAGAAGCTTCTACCCAGTGGATCGTACCTTTTACCTTACGGCCATCCGGTGCGTTTCCGCCTTTGGTTGCCGGATCATAGGTACAGTGAACAACTCTTACAGTTCCGTCGTCATCTGCTTCAAAGCCGGTGCAGGTAACGAAATATGCATTCATCAGACGAACCTCGGTGCCAAGGAAAAGTCTCTTGTATTTCTTTGGAGGATCGATCATGAAGTCGTCTCTTTCAATATAAAGCTCTTTTCCGAACGGGATCTTACGGGAGCCGAGAGATTCGTTTTCCATATTGTTCGGAGCGTCCAGATATTCTGTCTGCCCTTCCGGATAATTGTCAATCACAAGTTTGATCGGATCCAGAACAGCCATCATACGGGGACGTTTCAGCTTCAGATCCTCGCGGATGCAGTATTCCAGCATTGCATAGTCTACAGAACTGTTTGCCTTGGAAACACCACAGAGATCCACAAACATTTTGATGGATTCCGGAGTAAAACCACGGCGGCGGAGTGCTGCAATGGATACCAGACGCGGATCATCCCAGCCGTCTACGATTCCTTCTTCTACCAGCTTTTTAATATAACGTTTGCCTGTGACAACATTTGTCAGATAGAGTTTTGCAAATTCAATCTGTTTAGGAGGATGCGGATATTCCAGTTCTTTTACCACCCAGTCATAAAGCGGTCTGTGATCCTCAAATTCCAGGGTACAGATAGAATGCGTGATTCCCTCGATGGCATCCTCGATAGGATGTGCGAAATCATACATGGGATAAATGCACCATTTATCACCGGTGTTATGGTGAGTCATATGTGCCACACGATAGATAACAGGATCTCTCATATTCATGTTAGGAGATGCCATGTCGATCTTGGCGCGAAGTACTTTTTCTCCGTCTGCATATTTGCCGTCCTTCATTTCCTCAAAAAGACGAAGGTTTTCCTCTACGGAACGATCGCGGTAAGGACTTTCTTTTCCGGGCTCGGTAAGAGTGCCGCGATATTCGCGGATCTGGTCGGCAGTCAGATCGCAGACAAAAGCTTTGCCTTTTTTGATCAGTTTTACCGCAGCCTCGTACATCTGGTCAAAGTAATCAGATGCGAAGAAAAGACGATCCTCCCAGTCGGCACCCAGCCAGTGGATATCTTCTTTAATGGACTCTACAAATTCGATTTTTTCCTTGGTCGGGTTTGTATCGTCAAAACGCATATTGAACTTGCCGTTATATTCCTGAGCAAGTCCGTAATTTAAAAGAATTGATTTGGCATGACCGATATGAAGATAGCCGTTAGGCTCCGGTGGGAAACGTGTGTGTACCGTATCATATACGCCTTCAGCCAGATCTTTATCAATGATATTTTCTATGAAATTTTTGGAAATGGTTTCGTTCTCCATCTCTTTCCCTCCTGAAATGTTCTTGATTATTTATCATATCATAAAAATAACTATTTTAAAAGTTTTTTTGGAAAAATAGCGAATTGCTGGTACAAAAAAAGGAATCAGAAAGTAAATTCTGATTCCTTAAGCTGATGACGGGAATTGAACCCGTGACCCCTTCCTTACCAAGGAAGTGCTCTACCTCTGAGCCACATCAGCACTTGTGTGCTTTGCAGTATTTCTGCCGCTCACAGTTGATAATATTAACAGATACAGAAAGACTTGTCAATAATTAATTTTAATTTTTTTTAAAAACTTTCTCAGGGGAGAACGTGATTTGTGGATTTTTCCAGTTGCGGCATTTTTCGACACAGGTTATACTGTAAAAAGTAAAGTATAAAAAGGAATGAATGGACTATGAGAAAAATTATCTTGGCTTCTGCGTCACCGAGACGGCGGGAGCTTCTGGCTGGCGCGGGTGTTCAGTTTGACGTATGTCCGGCAGACTGTGAAGAACGTATTACCTGCTGTGAACCGGAAGAAGTTGTAAAAGAACTGTCCGAACAGAAAGCTCTTGCTGTTGCGTTTCCGGCAGAGGAGGGAACAGTGATCATCGGATCCGATACGATCGTATCCTGCAATGGAAAAATACTGGGAAAGCCGATGGATGAGGAAGATGCGGTAAGTATGCTCCTGATGCTTCAGGGGCATACACATCAGGTTTATACAGGAGTAACCGTTCTGGAATATAAATCCGGGCAGTGGCAGGTACATACATTTGCAGAACGGACAGATGTCAGCTTTTATCCGGTATCCGAACAGGAAATCAGAGAATATGTAAAAACCGGGGAACCCATGGATAAAGCAGGAAGCTATGGGATACAGGGACTTTTTGGGATTTATGTAAAGGCGATTTCAGGAGAATACTCCAATGTGGTGGGACTTCCGGTGGGAAGACTCTTTTATGAGACAAAAAAACTTGGAATTGAACTGAGGGAGAAGCTATGATCAAAGCATGCATTTTTGACCTTGACGGTACACTGGCAGATACGCTGGAATCTATGGCGGCTGTTGCAAATCAACTGATGAAAGAGCTGGGACTGAACGAAATGCCGGTGGATAATTTCAGATATTACTGCGGAGAGGGAGCTGATATGCTGATTCGCCGCTGCCTGAAAGATGCCGGGGATCTGGAGCTTGCGCATTATGAAAATGCCCGTCAGATATACAGGCAGCGGTTTGATGCAGATCCATTATATAAAGTTAAAGTGTACCGGGGAATTCCGGAGCTTCTGGAAAAGCTGAAAAAACAGGGCGTGCTTCTTGCAGTATGCTCGAATAAACCTCATGAGGCTGCGGTAAAAGTAGTAAATGCACTTTTTGGAGATACTTTTGACTTTGTTATTGGACAAAGTGACTCCATAAGACGTAAGCCTGCACCGGATGCTCCGTTAAGAGCGGCTGAGGTGCTGGCGGTTTCTCCGGCAGAATGTCTGTATATCGGAGATACCGGTACGGATATGGAAACAGGAAAAGCTGCGGCTATGCATACCGTAGGAGTTTTATGGGGATTTCGGGATCGTGAGGAGCTGAACAAAAACGGCGCCCAGTGGATTGTGGAAAGACCGGAAGAGATACAAAAAATATACGAGGAGTATCGGAATGATTAAATTAGTGGCAAGTGATCTGGATGGAACGCTGCTTCTGGACGGAGCGCAGACTCTTCCGGAAGAAATTTTTCCTCTGATCAGAGAAATGAAAAAGAGGGGGATCCTGTTTGTGGCGGCCAGCGGACGTCAGTATCCGAATATGAGGCGCCTTTTTGATCCGGTAGCAGAGGATATGGCATTTATCTGTGAAAACGGAGCTTTGGCAGTCTGGAAAGAGCAGGTGCTTTATCAGGATAATTTTCAGCCGGAGCTGGTTCAGGAAATTGTTAGGGCAATCGATGAAAAAGAGGGAGCGGAGTTTTCGTGTGCTTCCAGGGAGTTTTATTATATCCGGCCAAAAACACAACATTATCTGGATCTGATGACAAAGGTGGTAAAGACCAGCAGCAGGGTGATTGAAGATTTTGATGAGATCAGGGAACCCTGTATGAAACTGGCCGTATATGAGAGGAATGGAATTCAGGAGAATTCGATCCGATACTGGCAGGAACGTTTTTCGGATCGCTGTACAGTGGTGACCTCCGGGACAGAATGGGTGGACTTCATCCCTTTTGGAACGAATAAGGCAAAAGGACTCCGGGAATATCAGAAACGCCTGGGAATCCGGCCGGAGGAATGCATGGCCTTTGGAGATGAATATAATGATATTGAAATGCTAAGAAGTGTTCCCTGGGGATTTGCAATGGCACATTCCAAACAGGGGGTAAGAGAGGCCGCCGCCTGCACGACGGAGCGGGTGGAAACAGTACTGAAAAAACTGATCCGTGCAAACGGAAGAATAGAGGAGGTAATCTGAATGTATAAGAAGGAAAGTGTGGAGACTTTTTTGAAAAATCAGGGAAGGCTGTATGATGAGCCGGTTGCAGAGACTTATGAAGAAGCAGAAGAGTTTCTGGAAGACTGTATGGCGGTTGAGGTAAAAACACTGAAGGAGGTTCGCCGTTATCTTGACGAAGCAGGAGCTGATGTAGAGGGAATGAGCGAAGATGAGCTGAAAGATGCGAGTGAAGTATTTGCTCTTCCGTCAGGAGGATACCTGATCGTAGAAGGATGACAGTGCAAAAACAGGCGTCAGAAGAGATCTGACCGGGATAAAATCCGGAGATCTCTTTTTTTCTTAAAAGAAATCCTGTTTGCCGGAAGAAAAATGTGGTATGATGTATAGCAGTGAAAAAAACGGCAGAATATCTGCCTGTATGGAGGAACATAGGATATGTTGGAATTAAAAAATATCAGTTTCCAGGTACCTGACGAAAAAGCAAGAAACACAAAGGAAATTGGAATTTTAAATGATGTCAGTTTTACACTGGAAGATAACCGGTTTGTAGTAATCACAGGACCGAACGGAGGAGGAAAATCAACCCTTGCAAAGATCATAGCAGGGATTGAAAAGCCTACCTCGGGCCAGATTCTCTGGAATGGGGAGGATATTACAGAAATGAGTATTACAGACAGGGCAAAGCTGGGGATCAGTTATGCCTTTCAGCAGCCGGTAAGGTTTAAGGGAGTTACCGTGTTTGATCTTCTCCGGCTTGCAGCGGGGAAGGAACTGTCTGTTGCCGGAGCCTGTGAGTATCTTTCGAAGGTGGGACTCTGCGCCAAAGATTATATCAAGCGTGAGGTGAATGGCAGCCTGTCAGGCGGCGAGATCAAGCGTATTGAGATAGCTACGATCCTGGCGAGAAAAACCAGGGTTTCTGTTTTTGATGAACCGGAGGCCGGAATTGATCTCTGGAGTTTTCAGAATCTGATCCGGGTTTTTGAGGAGATGCATGAACAGGTCCATGGTTCTATTCTGATCATATCCCACCAGGAAAGAATCCTGAATATTGCGGATGAGATCCTGCTGATTGCAGATGGAAAGCTTGTGAAAAAAGGGACAAAAGACGAAATTCTGCCAGAGCTTCTGGGAACGGCGGATGCAGCACCATCCTGTGACAAAGCAGTGGATCATAAATAAGGGGGATAAGGAAAGATGGATGCAATACAGAGAGAATTACTGATGCAGGTGGCAGGCCTTCACGAAATTCCGGCCGGTGCTTATAATATCCGCTCAAACGGACAGAGCGTGGACAGAAAAAACACAGGAAATATCGAGATTGTTAATAAATCGGACAAAAGCGGTATTGAAATTCATATTAAAGCAGGCACAAAAAGGGAAAGTGTCCATATTCCGGTGATCATGAGTCAGTCCGGTCTGGAAGAAGTGGTCTATAATGATTTTTATGTGGGAGAAGGCGCTGACGTGACGATTATAGCAGGATGCGGGATCCATAACGGCGGAGATGCCGCCACTCGTCATGATGGGATACATCGTTTCTTTATAGAAAAGAATGCCCATGTAAAATATGTGGAAAAGCATTACGGAAGCGGAGATGGAAACGGAAAGCGCATTATGAATCCCGTAACAGAGATCCATATGGACGAGGACAGCTTTATGGAAATGGATACGGTTCAGATCAAAGGCGTAGACTCAACGAAAAGAGAAAATAAGGCGCAGCTGAAAGCGGGAGCAAAGCTTGTTGTAATGGAACGTCTCATGACTCATGGGACACAGCGTGCAGAAAGCTATTTTGATGTAAAACTGGACGGGGAAGATTCGTCGGCAAATATCGTATCCCGCTCTGTTGCCAGAAATGAATCCTATCAGCTTTTTCAGTCCCATCTCTGTGGAAACAACCGCTGCAGTGGTCATACGGAATGTGATGCGATCATTATGGAAAATGCAAAGATCAGCGCGGTTCCGGAGCTTACGGCAGATCATGTGGATGCGGCGCTGATCCATGAAGCGGCGATTGGAAAGATTGCAGGGGAACAGATCATCAAGCTGATGACGCTGGGGCTTACCGAGGCGGAAGCAGAAGAGCAGATCATCAGTGGATTTTTGAAGTAAAACAGAGATTACATGGTCATTTGCTTCTGTGCTATAATCCTGTCTTTGACAGCTAAATAAACAAAAAAGTCCTACACTTCGCATAAATAGAGGTTTGTAGGACTTTTTTAT
>PPYE01000101.1_pt1 | contig 66453 bp, 59 predicted proteins | sample 1559881 | NCBI WGS metagenome assembly PPYE01 (sample SAMN08240022, study PRJNA423297) | Human gut metagenome, whole genome shotgun sequencing project. | reverse complement strand
CTTTTATAGATTATCACATCTGATCACTTGTGTCAAGAAGTTTTTTTATTCTTTTCAGAAGCCAGATCAGCTCCGATGTTATATTTTCCTGCCGTTCTTTCAGCGACGTTGATTATCTTACCATAGCTGTATACAGTATGTCAACAACTTTTTTTCTATTTTTTTAACTATTTTTTACATCTTTGAATATGTTGTTTTTGCACTGATTCCTTCTACTTTTCCAAGTTTTCCAGCTAACGTATTAATAATATCCTGCGGTGCATCAATTGCGATGCTGATAATGTTAACCCCCTTCTCGTGGTATGGTATCCCCATTCTTCCCAGAATATACATTCCATAATCATGTAAAATATCATTTACCTTTGAAGATGCATCTATGTCTTCTACGATAATTCCTATGATCGCTATTCTACTTTCCATCTATATTCTCCTTATTATCTTCTTATTTCAGAAATGTATCCTGCACGAAACTCCATATTGATTTCTCTTAGTTCTTTCTTTCCATCAATATAATCTTGATACATTTCCACAATACCTACACTGCACCCATCACATGCACCTGCAATATTTCCAATAGATTCCTCTACGATTTTTGCTCGTTCTTCTTTTGTTGTATCTTTAATCAGTATACTCATAATTCTCTCCTCTTCTTATAGATTTCTTCAAATATATAAATGCGATCACACACACAATAACTGATAGTAACGATCCCGCTGGTGCTGCACATCCCATAGGATATAAAGTGTCTGCAAACCATTTGGAGGCAAAATACGCCCCTGGAATACGAATCAGCACAATGGATAATACATTATGAAGAAATGAAATTCCCGACTTCCCATATGCACAAAAATATCCACTGTAACTAAAATGAATTCCTGCGATCATACAATCCCATATGTAACTTCGAATATACTGGCTTCCCATATATATGACAACCGCATCGCTTGTAAAAATCCCAACAACAGAATTTGAAATAAACTGCATCAGCACTGCAACACATAATCCAAAACTCATAGAAATCATAATCGCATATTTTAATGTCTTTGTTGCACGTTCATCTTTTCCAGCGCCAATATTTTGTGCTGCAATCGCTGAAACTGCTGACAGCATAGAAGATGGCACTAAAAATACAAAACTGATGATCTTTTCAACGATTCCTACAGCTGCAGCATCATTTAATCCCCTTTGATTTACAATGATCGTAATTACAATAAAGGAAATCTGTATAAACCCATCTTGCAAGGAAATTGGAATTCCAATCCCTAAAATATTCTTCAATGTTTTTCCTTCTGGTTTTAAATCACTGCGTTTTAATGAAATACCAGTATCTTTCTTCCGAATTGCAATAAGTGCAACGATCACACTGATCGTCTGTGCTAACGTAGTTCCAAGTGCTGCACCTGAAGCTCCAAAATGAAGTCCTCCAATAAAAACATAATCCAGAACGATATTCACTCCACAAGCAACTGCTATAAAATACATTGGACTTTTTGAATCTCCCAATCCCCTGAAAATGGAACTGATGATATTATATGCAGTGATCAAAGGAATTCCCGCAAAACATATGGTTAAATATGCGGTTGTTCCTTCTACTGCCTGTTGCGGTGTTGACATGATACGAACAATTGGATGAACAAAAAATAATAACACCACTGTAAGTACAACAGAAAGACATACAAACAAACTGACAGTATTTCCAATAATCTTTGAAGTTTCTTTCTTTTGTTTTGCACCTACGGATTTACCGATCATAACGGTAGTCCCCATCGCAATTCCAACGATCATAACCGTGATCATATGCATTACCTGACTTCCGATAGAAACAGCGGTTGTGCTAGCAACTCCATTAAATTGTCCAATAATAAACAAATCCGCCATTCCATATAAAGTCTGTAAAAAATATGACAAAAAATACGGAAGTGAAAATTTCAAAATATTCCTTCCAATACTTCCAGTCGTTAAGTCTCTTTCCATGAAATATCTCCTGTATCTTAATTCCTTATGCCCGTAACTCCTTCGAACGCTCCTTTAAATGTTTAGTCTATATATTCTTCGATCAAACGGACCGCTTTTGATTTATACAATGCTGTAATGATCACAGCTGCGATCACAGTTCCACAAAGCGTACTTGCAAGAAATGGCCCTACAAATGTAAATAAAGCTGCTTTCTGTCCCATCATCATGGATGCGATCGGATAGCAAAGCATTCCACCTAAAATCCCTGTTCCAATCACTTCTCCAAGATATGCACCAATCTTAGATCTTGTATATTTAAAAATCATAGCACTGACAAATGCCCCAACCATACTTCCAGGGAACGCAAGCAGGCTTCCTGTTCCGAGTAGATTTCTGATCAGTGCTGTGCAAAATGCCATAGAAACTCCATATACAGGACCTAGAAACACTGCAGCCAGCACGTTGCATAAATGTTGGATAGGAAAGCATCTGCTCGGTCCGATCGGGATTGAAAATGATGATAAAATAACCGCTACAGCTACCAACATTGCAGATATTGTTAATTTCTTTAATTTCATTTAATGTCACACTCCTTTGTTGTTCTTCCAAGGTCTTTTTTCTCGATCCCAGCCTTTTTTACTCCAATAGGCAAGGTCGGCCTCATCCCAGCCTCTGGTATGAAGCATTCTCATAAAATAAAAGCAAATCTTTGTCTTTATTCCTGTTTTCACATGCCCAGCATTCTTCTTAATCTGATATGCCATTTTACTTGTATCTTTTTCAATTTTTGCTTTTATTTTTGGTTTTATGTCTTTATACGAAGTTGCCATAACACGAACACCGTATTTATATACCTTTGGCACTCCCCAGTAAAAAAAGCTGTCTGCCATATCCTTATTTGTACTCTTCATTCCTGCACCAGCAGCTGTTGATATACATACCGCCTGTTTGTGAAACATTGATTCTTCTGGTCTATGCAACATCCATCGATAACCATAATGATCTAAAAACGCTTTCATAGAGCCAGTCACATGATAAACATACACTGGACTTTCAAAAATCAATACATCTGCTTCATCAAGTGCTTCTGTTAATGGATTGATCTTTTCATAATGTGGACATAATGTCTCGGATTTACGAAAACATTGTGTACATCCAATACAGAGTTCCCCAAAATCTCTTGGCAGAAAAAACTCCTTGACTTCCCCGCCAATCTTGTCTGCCAGAATTTTGGAAATATGATATGTAGAGCCTTTATGACTTTGTCCATGTATAATTGTTACTTTCATTTTATACTCTTTTCTATTTCTGATCTGCTTCGCTCTCTGGCTGCACAGATGTACAATGAGGACATCTCGTTGCACGAATATCGATCTCACTCATACAAAATGGACAGATTTTTGTAGTTGGCTGTGCAGGTTCCTCTGGTTTTGAACCAAATGACATGACCTTATTCATTGCTTTTAAAAGACAAAATAAGATAAACGCCATGATCAGAAAATTCACAACAGAAGATCCAAATGCAGATGCATATCCTGAAATCTCTTCTAATGTGTATACTTTTCCTGTCATAACCAATTTTATAATCGGCTGAATAAAATTATCTGTAAGTGATGTAACAATTCCTGAAAAAGCACCACCGATCAATACACCGACTGCCATATCCATAACATTACCACGGAGTGCAAACGACTTAAATTCTTCTAAAAATTTTTTCATATGTCTCTCTCCTTTATATAATTTTTTATAACGTTTTCTATTTTAACACATCTTTCGACAAAACAATATACTCTCTTATAATTTGCAGCTTAAAATACGATAAAAAGATTCAAAATGCCCTCAAAAAAAGACCATATTAAAAATAATACGGCCTTTAAAATCATCTTATATTGTTGATTACTTCTCTGATTCTTTCATTGCAATTACTTTCTTGATCAGATCAACACTTCCATCAATTCCTAAATAACTGCTGTTTAAGCAAAGATCATATGATTTTGCATCCCCCCACTTATTAGAACTGTAATAGTTGTAATAGCTGGAACGTTGTTTATCTTTCTTCATCAGCATCTCTTTGCTCTTTCCATTCGGAATTCCATATTCATTCTCAATTCGTTTGATACGATCCTCAAATGGTGCATGTACATATACACTGATGCAATTATCAAAGTCTTCTAACGCATAATCTGCACATCTTCCAACGAACACACAAGGTCCCTTTGATGCCAGTTTCTTAATCGTATCAAAAGCTGCCAAAAACACCTTATGATTCAATGGCAAGTCAAAAGAATTGGAATTGTATCCTAATGAATAAGGATCCATTACCAGAGAGTAAAGAAAACTAGTCGTTGGTTTTTCATCAAAACTTTCAAAGATCTCTTCACAAATGCCGCTTTCCTTTGCAGCAACTTTAATCAGTTCACTGTCATAAAAAGGGATTCCTAAACTTTCGGCAAGCTTCTCTCCAATCAAGTGTCCTCCGCTTCCATATTGTCGTTCGATTGTAATAATTGTGTTAGTACTCATATGAATCGCTCCTTTCCCCAAAGGATAAAATATTCAAGTTATTCTTTGTTATGAATATTATACTACAAATAAATGATTTTTAAAAGAAAAATTGTACATTTTTATGTTCAATTATGCTTCATATCCATAATGTTCTTTTGCATATCTTCTTGCAAATTCCGCATCCTCATGCATCTGCTGGCTTAAAGATTCTAGAGAATCAAATTTCATTTCTGGTCTTTTAAAACACAATAATTCCACTTCTATTTCTTTATGATAGATATTCTTATGGAAATCTAAAATATATGTTTCAACTCCCATATGTTTCTTTCCTTCAATCGTTGGCTTTACTCCAACATTACTAATTCCGTAATACGTTTCATCTTTATAATGGATTCTTGAAACATATACTCCATTTGGAGGCAATAATTTATCCTCCAATGGAATCTGATTCGCTGTTGGCATCTGAAGTACTTCTGCTCCCATATGATTTCCATGAACTACAGATCCACAGATCATAAACGGATCTTCCATCAGACGATTAGCTTCCTCCACTTTACCCTCAGATAGCAAATGACGGATTCTTGTGCTTGATACAATTTCTCCTTCTAATTCAAGTTTGGGAATAACGATCAATTTAAAATCATATTCCTTTGACATCCGTTCAAGTAATTCTACGTTTCCTTGACGTTTATAACCAAACCCACAATCATCACCAACAACTAAAACTTTCATTCCTGTTTTTTCAAGAAGTACTTTGATCACAAAATCTTCTGGTGATAAATGCGAGAATTCATCTGTAAATGGATGTTCGATATAAATATCAATTCCTCTTCTTGCAAGAAGTTTTATCTTTTCGTTGGTCGTGTAGATCACTCTCATATGTTTGTGTTTTAACATATTAAGTGGTGGACGGTCAAAAGAAAATACAGCCGCCTGATATCCCAGTTGCTTATACTGAATCAGTTCATCAAAGATCAACTGATGCCCTTTATGCATTCCGTCAAATTTGCCAAGAGCTACCACTGTATTATGAAATTGAAATTGTTCTGTATTATGAATGTATTCCATGGCTTCCTCTCATTGGTTGTTGTCATAAAAAATCTTATCTGGGAAAAACATATTTTTTTTCCAGTAATATATTCCGATAAACTGTTCACTTTCATCATATACCCGAAGTTTCTTTGTTGTATCGAGATCTATTTCATAAAACATCTCTTTCTTTAAAGGATTTCCGTTAAATAAAACCTTATCATAGTCTTTCTTTACGGTACCTTTTTGATATTTTAGAAAAACCTTTTCAATTGGAATAATCCATTCTTCGATTTTTCCAGTTTTCACTGCTTCCTCAATCTCTGATAATGTATGAGCATATTCTAATTGAAAACCACTGGATCTTGTACGGACTAACTTTGTCATACACGCTCCATTTTGAAGCTTATGTCCAATATCCCTGCAAAGACTTCGGATATATGTACCTTTACTGCATGTAACTGTCATTGTAACTTCTGGATAAGAGATTTCAATATCTGAAATATCATAGATCCTGATCCGTTCTGGTTTGCGCTCGATAATTTTCCCTTCTCTGGCAAGTTCATACAGCTTCTTTCCATTAATTTTCTTTGCAGAATACATAGGTGGTACCTGATCATATTCTCCAACGAAAGACAAGATCGTATCTTTGATCGGTGCATCTTGTTTTAACGGTTCATGTGTTTTCGTAACAGTTCCCCATATATCTTCTGTGTCTGTCTCTTTTTCAAACACAAAGCTTACCTTATACTGTTTCTTCGTTCCTGTTAACATATCGCATAACTTTGTTCCTTTTCCAAGACAGACCGGCAATACTCCTTCTGCATTTGGATCCAAAGTTCCTGTATGACCAATCTTTTTCTGACGTAAGATCCCTCGAAGTTTTGCGACAACATCATGCGATGTAAAATCTTTTTCTTTATATATATTCAATAATCCGTTGTACATAAAAACCTCTACCTTATAATTGTTCTGTGATCTCGCTTATGATCGTACTTTGAATGTCTTTCAATGTTCCTTTCATGGAACATCCTGCTGCACGGATATGTCCTCCACCTCCATGTGTTTTAGCAATCTCTGAAACCTTAACTTTCTCATTCGAACGCATACTTACTTTATAGCCATTTTCGATCGGATATAGAAAAATTGCTGCTTCCACACCTTTTGTAATTCGCAGCTGATCAATGATCCCATCACTGTCGGATGTTGATGCATGAAGCTCTTCAAAATCTTGTTCTGAAAGATTCGAAATAATAATCTGTCCATCTGCATAAAGTTGACTTTTTAATAATGCTTTCCCTAACAACTGATTTTGTACAAATGTCTTCTGATAAAATGTCTCATCAATGATCTTTGTAGTTGAAACACCCTTCTCCAGTAACATTCCCGCATATTCCATCGTTTTACGTGTTGTATTTGAATGCTTAAACACTCCGGTATCATGCACAATTCCTGTGTATAGGCACTGGGCACATTCTTTTGAAATCTTATCCTCTTCAAAAATCTGGCACAAAACTTCACAAGTTGCACTCGCCTGTGGATCGATCTTATAAAAGTCCCCAAATCCATCATTACTGATATGATGATCGATTCCGATCAATGTTTTTGCACATCTGACCATTGTTGCAAATGGTTCATAACGATCTTCAGAGCCACAATCTAAAACAAAAAACAGATCATAGCTTTCATCATCTTTCGACTCCGTGATGATCTCCTGCGCATGACTTAAAAAACGAAACTCTGTACTGATCGATTCTAAATAAACATCAACTTTCTTCCCAGAATAATTATCTAAAATATACTGTTTTAAGGCAAGGCAACTGCCAATACAGTCTCCATCCGGATGGATGTGTCCTGTAATGGCAATTGTTTTAGCCTTTGAAATCTGTTCATTAAAGTGTTTCATTCTCACTCCCATGATTTAATTCATCTATCTTCTTTGACATATTTACTCCATATTCAATGGAATCATCTAAAATAAATGTAATCTCTGGTGTATTTCTTAAATTAATAGAGTGTGCAAGTTCTCGGCGGATATAACCTACCGCACTGTTTAAGCCTTTCATCGTTTCTTCTTTTTCTTCATCATTTCCAAGAACACTGATATATGCTTTGCACTGTTTCAGATCCGATGTCACAACGGCATCAACAACAGATGTCATTGGTGCAATTCTTGGATCTTTGATCTCTCTGCTGATGATACGGCTTAATTCTCTCTGAACTTCACCATTGATCCTTGTATTTTTAATGCTGTTTTTTCTCATATTGCTACTCCCTTCAGGAAATTATCTTGGGACCTCTTCCATAATAAAGGATTCGATCTGATCTCCTTCTTTGATGTCATTATAGCTTTCCATAACAAGACCACATTCAAATCCGCTGCGAACTTCTTTGACCGCATCTTTTCCACGTTGGATAGATGCAAGTTTTCCTTCATGAACAACAATACCATCACGAATAATACGTGCTGAGCTGTCACGCTGAATTGTTCCATCTAATACATAAGATCCTGCGATCGTTCCAACTCCAGAGGCTTTGAAAATCTGACGTACTTCTGCATGCCCTGTAACTTTCTCTACAAATTCAGGATCTAGCATACCCTTCATAGCCGCTTCAATATCTTCAATCGCATTGTAGATGACACGATACAGACGAAGGTCTACTTTCTCTGCACTTGCTGCATCTTTAGCCGCTGGTTCTGGACGAACATTAAATCCGATAATGATCGCATTAGAAGCTGCTGCTAAGTTTACATCAGATTCTGTGATAGCACCTACACCACCATGAATGACTTTGACTGCAACTTCATCATTAGAAAGTTTTACAAGACTCTGTTTAACCGCTTCTACAGATCCCTGTACATCGGCTTTTACAATGATATTCAATTCTTTGACGCTTCCTGCCTGGATCTGGTTAAATAGATCATCTAATGATAACTGCTGTTTTGTCTCAGATAACATTTTTTCACGTCCATAAGCAATAAATTTCTCTGCTACGGATCTTGCTTCTTTTTCGCTATCCATAACCATCATAACTTCTCCAGCATTTGGAACTTCACTTAAACCTAAGATCTCAACTGGTGTAGATGGTCCTGCTGTTTTAATACGTTTTCCTTTGTCATTTATCATTGCACGAACTTTACCATGAGCACTTCCGATTGCTACTGCATCACCAACATGTAATGTACCTTTCTGTACTAATACAGTTGCAACTGGTCCACGACCTTTATCAAGTTGTGCTTCTAAGACAATACCTCTTGCTTTACGATTTGGATTTGCTTTTAATTCCAAAACTTCTGCTGTTAAAGAAACCATATCTAATAATTCATCGATTCCTTCTCCTGTATGTGCAGATACTGGACAAAAGATCGTGCTTCCACCCCAGTCTTCTGGTACCAATTCATATTCGATCAGTTCCTGTTTTACTCTCTCAATGTTAGCGCTTTCTTTATCAATCTTATTGATCGCAACAATGATCTCGATTCCTGCTGCTTTCGCATGGTTGATCGCTTCGATCGTCTGTGGCATAACACCGTCATCTGCGGCTACGACTAAGATTGCAATATCAGTAGACTGGGCACCTCTCATACGCATAGATGTGAATGCCTCATGTCCTGGTGTATCTAAGAATGTGATCTTTCCATTGGATGTTTCAACAACATAAGCCCCAATATGCTGTGTGATACCACCTGCTTCTCCTGTTGTAACATGAGAAGAACGGATCTTGTCAAGTAAAGAAGTTTTACCATGGTCAACATGACCCATAACGCAGACAACTGGTGGTCTTACGATCATATCTGTTTCGTCTTCTTCCTCTTCTTTTAACAGTTCTTCGATCACATCTACCTGTTCTTCCATCTCTACCAGACGATCAAATTCCATTGCGATCTCTTCTGCTTTTTCAAAATCAAGTTCAGAGTTTACATTTAACATTCCAGCTCCGCTGATCAGTAATTTCTTAATGATATCATTTGCAGGAATAGATAATGCATCTGCAAGTTCTTTCAATGTTAATACTGGAGGAATCTTTACTGGCGCATTTGGATCTACTTCCGGTTTCTTTACTGGTTCTGGTTTAATAAAGGCACCAGGTCCTGATGTTTTTTTCTTTTTCTTATGCTCCTGATTCTGGTTCTGGTTTTTATTGTTAAATTTCTTATTCTTTTTATTATTTTTTCCAAACTTCTGAGAGTTCTGAGGATTATCTTTTCTTAAGATTTTTTTATCCCCATCATTATTTTTATTTTTTGAATTATTTTTATTGTTCTTTACTTCCTGAGTTTTTTTATTATTTTTCTTTTCCATATTCTGTGCTTTTTTATTATCTTTTCTTTTTGAATTTTCCTGTTTCTTTGAATTATGATCCTGTTTTGCTTCTTTCTTTGGTTTCAACGCATTCTCGATCATTTTGATCTGCTCATCTCCTATGGTACTCATGTGGTTTTTCACTTCTACATGATTGGCTTTCAAGATTTCTAAAATTTCTTTATTGTCTTTATTATATTTCTTTGCAATTTCATAAACTCTGAATTTTGCCATAAATATACCTCCTGCGATTCTTATTTATCAAGCTGTTTTAAAAGAGCTTCTGCAAAACCTTGATCAGTCACTGCGATCGACGCTCGAAACTCCTTCCCGATTGCATGCCCAAGCTCTTCTTTTAATCCCCAGCAATAAAAAGGTACTTGATAATGTTTACATTGATTCTCAAACATCTTTTTTGTATTATCGGAAGCATCATTGGCTACAATGATAAGAGCTGCTGTCTTTTTCCTGACAGCTTCTCTTGCGGCAAATTCTCCACTGACCAGATTACCGGATCTGAATGCAAGACCTAGAAGAGATAATCCTTTATTCATAAAGTTCTTCCATCTCCTTTTTTAATGTCTCATAGACCGATTCCGGTACTCCTATCTTAAAAGAACGATCTAGTCCTTTTTTCTTAAATGCTTGTTTTAGACACTGTGGATCAGGGCATATATATGCCCCTCTCCCATTTTTCTTTCCAGTCATATCAAGACTGATCTCGCCTTCTTTTGATCTTACAATCCGAACTAATTGATTCTTCTCTTTTAATTCACCGCACCCGATACATTTTCTTGTTGGAATTTTTCGATTCATTTTATCACCTGCTGATATTTCCTATTCTTCAATATCCTTTGCATCAAAATCTTCAACAGCTTCTTCTGTATTCTCTGCATCTTCTACGAAATCATCATTGATCTCTTCGTTAAAAAGATCTTCTTCAATCTCAAATTCATCTACCTCTGGTTCTTCACTGACTTTTGCTGCTTCTTCAGCTGCCTGTGATTCACTCTTAATGTCAATCTTATAGCCTGTTAATCTTGCAGCTAGTCTCGCATTCTGTCCTTCTTTACCGATTGCTAATGATAACTGGTAATCTGGAACTACAACTTCTGCGCTCTTTTCTTCTACATCAACTGCCACAGAAACAACTTTTGATGGGCTTAATGCATTCTCAATGAATACACAAGGATCTTCATTCCAGTTGATGATATCGATTTTCTCGCCTTTTAAGTCATTGACGATTGCATTCACTCTAGCACCATTTAATCCGACACATGCTCCAACTGGATCTACATTCTTATCATTGGACCATACAGCCATCTTTGTTCTTGATCCTGCTTCACGCACAATGTTCTTGATCTCTACTGTTCCATCCTGAATTTCCGCAACTTCTTTCTCAAATAAACGTTTTACAAGATCTGGATGTGTTCTTGAAACAAGAATACGTGGTCCACGATTTGTTTCTTTTACTTCTACAATATAAAGTTTGATTCTCTCTGTTGGTTTGAACACTTCACCTCTGATCTGTTCAGATTTCATTAACAGAGCATCTGTTTTGTCATCTAAGCTTACACTTACATTCTCTCCAACATAACGCTGAACAACACCTGTTACGATATCTTTTTCTTTGCAGTAGAAATGATCATATACAACTCTTCTTTCTTCTTCTTTGATTTTCTGCACAATAACGCTTCTTGCATGCATTGCTGCAATACGTCCGAAATCTTTTGGTGTGATTTCAATTCTTACAGTATCTCCAAGATTTAAGTTCTGATCGATTGCCTTTGCTTTTCCAAGACTGATCTCCAGAGCAGGATCATAAACTTCGTCTACAACTTCTTTGATCGCATAAACATAAATATCTCCTGTTTCACGATCCATATTAACTACAACGTTATCTGCACTTCCAAAATCTCTTTTACATGCAGCAAGCAGGGAATTTTCAATGGCTTCCATGATAACGTCTTTATCAATACCTTTTTCTTTCTCCAACTGATTTAATGCCGCAATTAATTCACTCATTCTCTTTCTTCCTCCTTAAAAATCTAACGACAAACGAGCACTTGCAATGCTCTTTTTCTCAAATGTAATATCCTGATCTTCGATTGTTAGTACAATCTGATCTTCCATGTTTTCTTTTAAAATACCAGTAAATTCCTTTTGCTTATCAATTGCTTTATAAAGCTTGATGTCAATGGACTTTCCGACACTTCTTACATAATCTTTTTCTTTTTTTAGTGGTCTTCCAAGTCCTGGAGAACTTACTTCTAAAATATATGCATCTTCGATAAAATCTTCTGCATCTAGTTTCTCTTCTAAGCTTCTGCTGATCAGCACGCAGTCATCAATTGCAATTCCACCTTCTTTGTCTGCGTAAACTCTTAAATACCAGTTTGCTCCTTCTTTGACATATTCTACATCCACCAGTTCAAAATTGTTGGCTTCAATGATCGGTAATACCAGTTCTTCTGTTTTTGTTTCAATATCAACTCGTCTTGCCAATGTATCAACCCTTTCTTTTGTAGTGTTATTTCTTCATTGTTACACAAAATAGGAGTGGACATATGCCCACTCCTAAGTCATCTTTTCTTAAGCTATATTTAGTTTAACATGAAAAATATCTCTTGACAAGAGTTTTTTCATATATTATCAAAGAAAATCGAAACTTAACTGATCAGTATCTGATAGATCTCCCATAATTCCAAGTTCTTTCATTTTCTCGATACATGCTTGTGGTGCTTTTGTTCTGTTTCTAAAGTTTTCCAAGGATGTAAATGGTTCTCCTTTGGCTGCTTCTTCTACCTGCTGTGCCGCTTTTTCACCCATTCCATCAATACTGGTAAGTGCTGGCATGATCTTTCCATCGATCACTTGAAAATCTTTTGCCTTTGCCTTGTAAATATCCAGTGGCCAGAATTCATAGCCTCTTGCATACATTTCATCCGCAATCTTCATTTCTCGTAACAGATCAAGATCTGCATTTTTAACTTCGTGTTTTGGTGTATTCTTAATAATACTCATCTTTTCATCCAAACGTTCTTTTCCAAGACACATATCTTCATAAGAAAATGCCTTCGCTCGAATACTGAAATATGCTGCATAATATGCCAATGGGTGATAAACCTTATACCATGCGATCCTCCATGCCATCATAACATAAGCTGCCGCATGGGCTTTCGGGAACATATATTTGATCTGTTTACAAGACCAGATATACCAATCTGGCACATTGTGATCTCTCATCATCTGTTCTTGTTCATCTGTAAGTCCCTTTCCTTTTCGGACTCCTTCCATGATCTTAAATGACGCTTCCTGTTCCAATCCCTGATTGATCAGATATACCATGATATCATCTCGACAACAGATTGCTGTGGAAATAACCGCATCTCCATTCTCGATCAATGTCTGGGCATTTCCAAGCCATACATCGGTTCCATGAGACAACCCAGAAATACGGACAAGATCAGAAAAGCTCTGTGGATGCGTATCCTGAAGCATTTGAATTACAAAGTCTGTCCCAAATTCCGGTACTCCAAGTGATCCAAGCGGTGTCCCATCAATATCTTCTGGTGTGATCCCTAAGGTTTCTGTTCCATGAAATAATCCCATAACGCCTTTATCGTCCATTGGGATCGTCTGTGCATCAATTCCTGTGATATCTTCCATTCTTCGGATCATAGATGGATCGTCATGTCCCAGAATATCAAGTTTTAATAGGTTCTGGTCAATCGAATGGTATTCAAAATGTGTCGTAATGATCGGTGTATTCATATCATTGGCTGGATGTTGTACCGCTGTAAAATCATAAATTTCTTTATCATGCGGTACTACAATGATTCCACCCGGATGCTGACCAGTTGTTCTCTTAACTCCCGTACATCCAAGTGCTAATCTCTCTATTTCACAACGACGTTTACTGATTCCTCGTTCTTCCAGATATTTCAACACATAACCATAGGCTGTTTTCTCTGCCAATGTACCGATCGTTCCCGCTCGGAATGCTTTTCCTTTTCCAAAGATAACTTCTACATAAGCATGTGCTTTTCCCTGATATTCTCCTGAGAAGTTTAAGTCGATATCCGGCTCTTTATTTCCTTTAAACCCAAGGAATGTCTCAAACGGGATATCCTGTCCTTCTTTCGTCATCTTTGCTCCACACTTTGGACAGTATGCATCTGGCATGTCAAAACCTGACATACCCATCTTCGCATATTTTTGCACCTGTTCTGAGTCAAAATCCACAAAATGACATTCTGGACAGATATAATGTGCTGGCAACGGATTTACTTCCGTGATCCCTGACATCGTTGCTGCAAAGGAAGATCCTACCGATCCTCGTGATCCTACCAGATATCCATGGTCATTCGAATCCCATACCAGTTTCTGTGCGATGATGTACATTACCGCATATCCATTTCCAATAATAGAGTTTAATTCTTTTTCCAAACGACTTGTCACTCGTTCTGGAAGATCATCTCCATAAATCTCATGTGCTCTATTATAACAGATTTCTCTTAATGTTTTGTCTGAATCTGGGATTACCGGCGGGCATTTATCCGGATGGATCGGAGAAATATTTTCAATCATATCATTGATCTTATTCGTGTTTGTTATGACAACTTCTTTGGCTTTCTCACTTCCAAGATACGCAAACTCATCCAACATCTCCTGTGTTGTCCTAAAATAAAGTGGTGCCTGCTGGTCAGCATCTTTAAATCCTTTTCCAGCTAATAAAATAGAACGATAGATTGCATCATCTGGATTTAGAAAATGTACATCACATGTTGCAACGACTGGCTTATGGAATTGTTCTCCAAGATCTACAATCTTTTGATTGAATTTCTGAATATCTTCGATCGAATTCACATTCTCAACACGTTCGGATCCAATCATAAATTCATTGTTTCCTACTGGCTGAATCTCCAGATAGTCATAAAATGATACAATATTCGCAATCGTTTCATCTGAGCGTTCATCAAGCAATGCCTGATATAATTCTCCTGCTTCACACGCAGATCCAATGATCAGTCCATCTCTATATTTATTGATCAGGGACTTTGGCATTCTTGGGCGACGGTTAAAGTAATTTAAATGTGATTCGGATACCAAGCGGTTTAAATTAACACGCCCTGTATTATTCTTAACCAGAATAATTCCATGATACATGCGTCCTTTTTTGATCAGATCGACATTATCATTTGCAAATTCGTTGACCTGATCTAGATCTGTAATATCTTTTTCTTTTAACATAGAAATGAATTCTACAAAAATCTTTCCTGTTGCTGTTGCATCATCAACTGCTCTATGGTGTGTTTCCAGTATGATATTTAAATGTTTACAAATGTTATCCAGTGTAAATTTACCAAGATGTCCCATTAGACATCTTGCAAGCCCCAGTGTATCCACAACTGTATGATCATATGGAAGATTCAACCTTTTCGCATTTTCGCGGATAAACCCTGTATCAAATCCTGCATTATGTGCAACCAAAACAGATCCCTCACAGAATTTTAAAAACTGTGGAAGAATCTCTTCGATCGTTCCCGCATCTTTTACCATATCATCTGTTATTGTTGTCAGCTGAGTAATCTTATATGGAATCGGGCGCTCTGGATTGACAAATTCACTGAATGTTTCTTTAATCTCTCCTTCCACGACTCTTACCGCACCAATTTCTATAATTCGGTCATTGACACTGTTAAATCCTGTTGTCTCAATATCGAATACAACATAACTGTCCATTAGTGACTGCCCTTTTGAATCAATGATCAAATCTCCAAGGTCATCAACGAAATATCCTTCTACCCCATAAATGATCTTAAATGGATCATCTTCTTTTAGTCTCAAGTCTTCGTATGCATGACGTGCGATTGGAAATCCCTGCAATACACCGTGATCTGTAATCGCAACCGCCGGATGTCCCCATTCGTAGGCGCGATTTACAATATCTTTGATCTGTACCACACTGTCATTATCGCTCATCACTGTATGGAGATGTAATTCCACACGTTTTTCCATGGATGTGTCCTGACGTTTTTCCCTGAAATCTGTAATCGCCTTGATTCCTGCCACAGATCCTAGAGAGATCTCATGATCAAATTTGTCATACATCGCAACTGCTTTGATACGATAGAATCCACCTTTTTTCAAACCATCTAAAATATCGGGCAGCTGTTCATTTCTTACGAAAACCTTGCAGCTGATCGTATCTGTAAAATCGGTAATATGAAAAATGATGATTGTTTTTTCATTACGGATTTCTCGTGTTTCAAGAAATGTGATCTGCCCATGAATCACAACTTCCCCGATCTCATCATAGATATCCTTGATCTCCATCAGCTCGCCATCACAATTTCGTCCATATAATAAGGTTGGATCATCTGAATATTTTGGTTTTTTCTTAAACATATGCTCTTTTTTCGTTGCAGCTGCTTTCTTTCTTGCTTTTTTCTCTTCTTTTTGTTCTTTCTCAACGATATCTGCGTGCTCCACGATCGTATGGATTTCTTGTTGTAAGCGATAATCACTTTCCATCTTAAGGCTTCGATCAATCGTCTTAGAGAAATCAAATCCGACTTTTGCATCAATAGAAAAACGTTCTTTTAAAATCATCTCAAAAAATTCTTTGATCTCTGGGGCTTTATTGCGGTTTACAAATGTATCTTCAAAGTAAAAGGTGATCACATCATCTTCAATTCTATAATCCCCTTTTCTCACGACATTAAAAATAACCTCCCCTTTGCCTTTTAACTCAAAGAGGAAGCTTTTCATGTAATGCTCCATTAGATATTTGAGATTATATTGTTCTGACAGGTGATAACTTTCCTGAAAACGAATCTTTACAAAACGCTTTGAAAACAGCTGTTCCCGGATCGTGCGTTCCATTCTCCATGTATCGACTCTTGAGATCAGATGATCACACTGAAAAGAAATCTTAAGCGTGTTTTCTTTTTTCTTTAGTGTGATCTCTCTAATATTCGCATCTTCAAACAAAGATCTTACATCGTCAGAAACTTTCAAATCTGGAAATACACTGAAAAATGGTTTTGTTGTCACTTCCATTTTATTCACCCCAGTGTTCTAATTCATATCTTAAAGTATCAAGTAATTGATCTTCTGGTACTTTACGGATAACCTCGCCTTTCTTGATCAGAAGTCCCTCTCCATTTCCACCAGCGATTCCCACATCTGCTTCTTTGGCCTCTCCTGGTCCGTTTACAACGCACCCCATAACAGCAACCTTAAGATTCAGATTTTCAAAATCTGCAGCCATTGTCTCTACCTGATTGGCAAGTGGAATCAGATCGATATTCGTACGTCCACATGTTGGGCAAGATACAACTTCAATTCCTCCGGAACGAAGTCCTAATGTCTTTAAGATCAGTTTCGCACTGGCAATCTCGTTGACTGGATCTCCTGTCAATGATACACGGATCGTATCACCAATTCCCTGATTTAAGATAATTCCAAGTCCTACAGCTGATTTGATATTACCACTAAAAACTGTTCCAGCTTCTGTGATCCCTACATGCAGAGGGTAATTGATTTTGTCTGCGACTAGGCGGTATGCTTCTGCACACATCAAAACATCAGAAGACTTAATACTGACTACCATATCATGAAAATCATATTTTTCAAGCATAGCAACTTTATCTAAGGCACTTTCTACCAGTCCTTGTGCAGTTACTCCGTTATATTTTTTAACAAGTGGTTTCTCCAATGATCCGCTGTTTACACCAACACGGATTGGTACATGATATTTCTTTGCTGTTTCTACCACTTTGCGGATATTCTCTTCTCCACCGATATTCCCCGGATTAATACGGATCTTATCTGCCCCATGTTCCATCGCTGCAATTGCAAGTTTATAGTCAAAATGAATATCCGCAACCAACGGAATATGAATCTGCTTCTTAATCTCTGTAAAAGCTTCGGCAGCTTTCATTGTTGGAACAGTACAGCGAATGATCTGGCATCCAGCCTTCTCAAGAGCAAGAATCTGTTTGACCGTCTCTTCCACATTTTCTGTCTTTGTATTTGTCATAGACTGGATGGCAACTGGATTGCCTCCTCCAATCTTAACATCTCCAATCGAAATTACTCTTGTCTGATTTCTTGTATACATGCAAATCCCCCTTTACATGAAAATCTTTACAATATCCTGATACATTACAAATACCATCAAAAGCATTAATAAGATCAATCCTGCAGTGTGTACCAGCGCTTCCATATTCTGTGGCACAGCCTTTCCAGTAATTGCTTCTATGATCAAAAACAATAAACGGCCTCCATCAAGTGCTGGTAATGGCAATAGATTCATCACACCAAGGTTTGCGCTGATCAAAATGATCCAGTTTACCATTGTCAAAAATACTGTTTTAAATCCATAGGCAGCAGCCTGTGTATATTGGTCTCCGACCGTTTTGACAATTCCTACTGGTCCTGAAAGATCTTTCACACCAAGTTTTTGTGAAACTAACATCTTTACACTCTTTAAAGTAATCTTTACCTGCAATCCTACTTCTCGGAAACTGTATTCGATCGTTTTTAACGGACCTACTTTCTGATATCCATTCCAGGTGATCCCGATCAGATATTGCCCTCGTTCTTTATCATACTCTGGTGTGACGTTTATATTTTTTTCTTTTCCGTTTTGTAATATCGTGATCGGAATTTTCCCTCCATCATAATCTAAATACATATAATAGGAAAACTCTCTGTAATTGTGCATTTTCTTTCCAGCAACTTTGATCATAGTATCTCCTTTACGGATTCCTGCTTCATATGCTGGTGAATCTTTTTCTACTTTGGAAATCTTCGGAATGTCAGCACCAGACATTCCGATCACTATAATTGAAAATATAAACGCTAAGATAAAGTTAAAAAATGGTCCTCCAAAAATAACTGCCATCCTTGCCCAGACGGACTTATTATTAAACGCATTTTCTTCAGGTCGGTCTTCATCTTCTCCCATCATACATGCACCACCAAATGGCAGCAGTTTGACAGAATAAAAAGTCTCTCCAACCTGCTTTCCTATAATCGTTGGTCCAAGTCCAATGCAAAATTCATCTACCTGAATCCCATTTTTCTTAGCGATCAGAAAATGCCCTAATTCATGCATAATAATAATAATTCCAAAAATCAAAATTGCAATGATAATATTCAATGATCTACCTGCTTTCTATGTGTTCATACACCCATTGCTCTGTCTCTAACACTTCTTCCAGTGTCGGATTCTCAATAACTTTATGGGCATTCATTGTGTCTTCAATGATGTCGTAAATATCTAAAAACTGAATCTTACGGTCTAAAAATAATGCAACTGCTTTTTCATTTGCAGCATTTAAGACTGTTGGCATGCTTCCACCGATCCTACCTGCTTTATATGCATAAGGAAGTCCTTTTAGAACATCCACTGGTGGTTCTTCAAATGTAATTTCTTTTAATTTTGCAAAATCCAGACGTTCTCCCGCAAGATTTCTATGTTGTGGATAAAATAATGCATATTGAATCGGTAATTTCATATCCGGTGTTCCAAGCTGTGCGATCACACTTCCATCCTTAAACTGAATCATAGAATGGATCACACTCTTTGGTTGTACTACAACATGAATATCATCAAAATCCACTCCAAACAACCATTTGGCTTCGATCACTTCGAGTCCTTTATTCACTAACGTTGCGGAATCAATCGTAATCTTTCGTCCCATTGACCAATTTGGATGATTCAGCGCATCTTCTACTGTCACATGTTTTAATTCTTCTGTCGTTTTCTTGCGGAACGGTCCCCCTGATGCTGTAATGATCAGAGAATCAAGATCATCTCTTTTCCCGCTCTGTAAACACTGAAAGATCGCAGAATGCTCACTATCTACTGGATAAATAGAAACACCCAATTCTTCCGCCATTGGCATAATGATATGCCCTGCAGTTACCAATGTTTCTTTATTAGCAAGTGCGATGTCTTTCCCAGCCTTCATCGCAGCGATCGTTGGACGAATTCCGATCATTCCGACAATTGCTGTGACAACAACAGAACACTGCTCCTGTGTTGCTGCTTCTAATAATCCATCCATTCCTGCACATACTTTTATATTCGTATCTGCCAGACGAAGTTTCAACTCTTCTGCCTTCTGTTCATTGTATACAGCAACGATCACTGGCTGAAATTCTCTTGCTTGTTTCTCTAACAGATCAATACTTGTTCCTGCTGCTAAGGCTGTAACTTTCAGATCTTTATTACTTCGTACGATATCTAGTGTCTGGGTTCCAATGGAACCTGTAGATCCAATAATCGAAATATATTTCATTCTAGATCGCTCCTCCTGAGATCATAACTGTCAGATAATAAATGACAGGTGCAATAAAAATAATACTATCAAATCGGTCAAGAATTCCTCCATGACCAGGGATCAATGTACCATAATCCTTAATTCCTGAATCTCTCTTGATCGCAGATGCTGCCAAATCTCCAATGACTGAAACTGCTCCACCTAGTCCACAAACAATTGGGAACATTGTAACTGGATTAAAACTAAATCTGATATATGTGTTTAGATATAATCCATATAATGCACCAAGAATTGCCGCACCGACAATTCCGCCGACCAAACCTTCTATACTTTTTTTAGGACTTAAAATTGGTGACATCTTATGTTTTCCGATCAACATTCCTGTACAATATGCTAAAGTGTCATTTCCCCATGCTGCAAGGAATAATAATACAACAAATTCTCCTCCATTTTGTAATTCACGGATCTGATAGATAAAGGACATCATAACCGCTACATATACAAATCCAAAGAATCCTGCCATCATCTGATCCACTTTATACTTTGGAAAACGTACCACATAGCATCCGAGTAAAAAGATTAAAAATAAAATAATGATCGCTGTGGTCCATTGATCAAGATCAAATAACAATGCCACATAATAAAGAATCGTGCCTGTATATCCGATCACTGCCAAAGATGATTTCTCAATATGATAAATCTTTAAAATCTCGCTGTATCCGATCAATGCAACGATCAATGTCATTGCAAACGTCACAATTCCACCCATATATAACCCAAAAGCTGCGATCAATACTAAAATGATCCCACTGATCAGTCTTTGCTTAAACATAAACTTATATTCCTCCAAATCTGCGGTCGCGTCCATTATAGTATTCGATCGCCTTTATTAATTCCTTTTTATTAAAATCAGGCCAGAGCACATCTGTAAAATAAAATTCTGTATATGCTAACTGCCATAACATAAAGTTCGACAATCTTTCTTCCCCACTTGTACGAATCATCAGATCTGGATCTGGAAGTTCTTTTGTATCCAGATATCCATTAAACACTTCTTCCGTGATCATATCTTTGGAAAGATTTCCACTAGAAAGATCATCTGCCATATGTCTCATAGCTCGCACCATCTCATCACGACTTCCATAATTCAGTGCGATCGTAAAATTGATTCCTGTATTATCTTTGGATGCCTTCTCAAGCTCAACGATCTTCTCCTGTAAATCTTCGGAAAGTCCTGTGATATCTCCGATTACTCTGACTTTCATATTATTTTTATTTGCACGCTTAATACATGTCTTTAAATAATCACGAAGCAGTTTCATCAATGCATTTACTTCGTCCTGTGGGCGTTTCCAATTCTCTGTTGAAAAAGCATAAACTGTTAAATATTTAATTCCAAGATCATGTGCATCTTCAATGATCTTTTCCACCACTTTACTTCCCTGTCTATGTCCCATATTCCTAGGTAAATGGCGTTTTTTTGCCCATCTTCCATTCCCATCTAAGATAATGGCCACATGTTGTGGAATATTTAAATTCTCCATTTGGACCTCCTGTGTATCATATATAACTTTCGTTTCTTTCCACATGAAACAAAACAGGGCTGAGATTTCAACCCTGTTGATGATTAAGATTAAACTGTCATGATTTCTTTTGATTTTGCATCAACTGCTTCATCAATCTGTTTGATGTATTTATCTGTCATCTTCTGTACTTTGTCTTCTTCATCTTTTGCCTGATCATCATTTAAATCTCCGGCTTTATTCTGTTCCTTGACAAAATCATTTGCATCACGACGGATATTTCTAACTGCTACCTTTGCTTCTTCTCCACGTTTCTTAACATCTTTTGCAAGCTCTTTTCTTCGTTCTTCTGTAAGATCTGGGAAGTTTAAGCGGATTGCTTTACCATCATTTGTTGGTGTGATCCCGATATCAGATACTAAGATCGCTTTCTCGATCTCTTTTAATAAATTTGGCTCCCATGGCTGGATCATGATCGTTCTTGCTTCAGGTACAGAAACGTTACCAACCTGTGCTACAGGAGTTGCAACTCCATAATAATCAACTTTGACTTTATCTAATACATGAGGATTGGCACGTCCTGCACGAATTGTCATAAAATCATTCGCCATACTGTCTAAAGATTTCTGCATCTTGTCTTCAAATTGTTTTAACATGTTTCTTTCGTCCTCCTAATTCATCAAACGGTTACATATGTTCCGTTAAATTCACCTTTCATTAAATTCTCAATGCTGTTTTCTTCATTTAATCCAAAAACTGCTAATGGCATCTTATTCTCAAGGCACATGATCGTCGCTGTCAGGTCGATCACTCCTAATTTCTGATCCAACACTTCTTCCATTGTGATACTGTCATATTTCACCGCATTTTCATTCACAGCAGGATCACTGTCATATACGCCGTCAATTGATTTTGCTAATAAGATCGCATCTGCTTCAATCTCGATCGCACGAAGTGCTGTTGCTGTATCTGTTGAGAAATAAGGATGTCCTGTTCCTCCTGCGAAAAATACAACCTTTCCTTCATCTAAAGCCTTGACTGCTTTATCTTTGGAAAATAATTCTGTAAATGCTCCGCATACAAATGGAGTATATACTTCTGTTTCCATTCCTGCTGTTCTGAATGCATCGGATACATAGATACAGTTCATAACTGTCGCAAGCATTCCGATCTGATCAGCTTTTGTACGTTCCATACTCTCGCTTGTACGTCCTCTCCAGAAGTTTCCTCCTCCGATAACGATCGCTACCTGAAGTCCCTCATCTACTAACGTCTTTACCTGACGCGCTGCATCTGCACATGTTGCTTCATCAAATCCTGTCTTCTTATCTCCGGCAAGTGCTTCTCCACTTAACTTTAAAAGCACACGTTTCATATCTTTTAAATCTTTCATTGATCTACCTCATTTGTTCTTTCTTTGCCAAATCACTATGTGAAATTATATCATATCATCAAGAAAAGAACAACTATAAAAAGGACCTCTTTCGAAATCGAAAAAGACCCTTTTGTATTTACAAATTCTTTCGTCCATTTAATATTGTAAAAAGCATAAACAACACTGGTATGATCAGTGCCTCAAACTGAGTTACTGAATATGCTTTAAATACAACATTTAAAATAATCGTGGCAATCGTAATTGCGATCAGTACAAGACTGACATAAAAACATCTTTTACATCCTTCCTGTGTATTTCCATCTTTAAGACCCGTATATCCACCGACCATTGCTGCTACTGCGTAGCCGCCGATCAAAACAAGTCCAAGATAAAACTTTGTTGCAGAAGTCGTCGTTCTTCCATAACCTACAAGCCCTAACAGATTCAATAACTGCAACACACCCTGAATCAAAACGAGTCCTGAGATTATCTTAAAAAATATATTTTTTGTTTTGTTTTGCATAATCGCTAGTTCCTTTTTATTTTTATGTTGTCGCTGTCTCCTTCATACTACTTCGAAAGATTCCCTCATCTTTGTCTTCTTATTATCCAATTTAATCCAATTTCTGGATCTGTTCGATAACTTTTTGATATTCTTTCTCAATTTCACCGATCACTGGCAATACTTCTTCGCGCTGTCCTGCACGGATCATATCTACTGCTTTCGCACTTTTTTGCTGTAAATGTGTAAACTCCAGATTGCTTGCAATTCCTTTCATCGTATGAGTTGTTCGAAGAATTTCATCATAATCCATCTTATCTACTGCTTCTTTAATCTGTTCATAAGTAGGATCATCTAAAAACTTACGAACAAACTTTTCCACCAGTTTCTGGTTTCCCATCATACGGCTGCTTACATTTTCATAACTTTCATCAATACTGTCATAAAACTCCTGAATATTCATTACTTCTCCTCCATTCAAATTATTTTTGAATAACCTAAAATGGATTATAGCATATTTAACAAAATTCAACAATTTAATTCTATATTTTATACACCAGAAGTTTTTTCGACACCATATTTCTTTCTACGATATGTTTTTTTGTCACTTTCCATGTAGTGATGACTTCTTCTACGGTCTCGTTCTTCATTTTCTTCCAAGATTTCTTGTTTCGCATTCATAACAAGCATCTGCAGACGATTTTCGATATTCGCAAAACTGACATCTGGATCATAGTCTAATGGAAGAATCTGTGCATTTGGATACATTTCTTTTAACTTCTTAGAAATACCTCTTCCAACAACATGGTTTGGCAGGCATCCAAATGGCTGTAAGATCAAGAAATACTTGCATCCATGTTTTGCGTGATGAATGATCTCTCCTGGAATCAGCACACCCTCTCCTGCATCAAATGTATGATGAATGATCGGATCACTGTCTTTTACCAGATCATCCATACGGATCGCTGGTTTATATAAAGGATGTCCTTTTGCAATGGAATCGGTCAGACTGTGTGCAAGATCAAAGAACATGTCTGCTGTCCGAAACCAAATCTTTTGATCCATTGGTTTATTTAAATGATATTCCCTGATCTGTGAATCCTGATAAAAGTATGTCTTACGGATAACATCCGTCATACGTGCTTCAATGATCTCAAATCCATTTTCTTCCAGATATTTTTCAATGTCATGGTTTGCTCCTGGATGAAAGTTCAGAAGATATTCCCCAACGATCAGAATCTGCGGTTTTAAGTTCGTACGATCATAAGAAATATTTTTCATGATAGAAATAGCCTTCTTAAATCCTTTTCTTGCACCAAGAACTCCTGACTTTTCCAATCCATCGATTACGAGATCAAGGGCTTTGTCAAACGCTTCATCCGCACTTCCTTTGACTGTTTCATATGGACGGATCTTTCGTAATAATTCCTCCAATACATCGATCATCGGTAATGCAAATGCGATTTTTACAGAAGATGCCAGATTTAATTTAAATCCTGGGTGCATATTATGAGAATCTGCATCATCATTTGTCAGGATCGGAATATGATCATATCCTGCATCATCAAGAGCTTTTCTTAGTAGTGCCCCATAATGTGTCAGTCGACAGTCCCCAACATATTTTCCCATAACGATCGCAACATCTTTGTCATCATACTTTCCACTTTCCAGTGCCGCCAATGCTTCTCCGATGACGATCTGTGCTGGGAAACAAATATCATTATGTACATATTTCTTTCCCAAACGAATTGCTTCTTCACGCCCGATATCCAAAGCAACCGCCCGAATTCCTTGTCCTCTTAATGCCGCTGTCATAATTCTGCAAAATGCATGCGATGTATTTGGAACCAATGCGATTTTTTCTTTCCTGTTTTCTTTTGTAAACTTGACTGGATATGGTTCTTGCAACTCTTTTACTTCTAATTTCTGATGTTTCTCATGTCCCATTTTCACTGTCTCCAAGAAAGAACGCACACGGATTCCCAATGGTCCTTGATTATCACTTTCATCTACTTTTAAGATCAATGGTGTTTTCCCGGAAATTTCTTTCATCATTCTCGTAATCTCATCGGATAGATAAGCATCGTGTCCACATCCAAAACTTACGAGCTGTACATATTCCAGATGCTCACTTTGCGCACATAAGATAGCAGAAGATAACATTCTAGCATGATAGTTATTTACAATATCCAGACGGCTTTTTGAGAGTTCTGTCTGATTCACTTCTGGCAGGGAATCTGCGGTTAAGACTGCGATGCCTGCTTTTGTAAACATCTTAGACAGATCGTGATTAACCAGTGTATCGTTCTGATATGGACGAGATGCTAAAACAACTGCAAATTCATTCTTTTCCTTTACTTCATTTAGGATCTCTTCTCCTCGTTTCTTTAACTGTTGGTCAAAAGATTTCTGAGCCTGATCTGCTGTATGCATTGCATTCATAACCTCTTCTTTTGAGACATGATATACTTCTTCCATATATTTTACCAACTGACGCTGTCTGTCCTTTTTGGTATGCCAATGGAATAATGGTGCATCAAATGGCACATTCCATTTATCCTGTGGATTATCAGAATTCCTGATAACGATCGGATAACCTTTTACCACCGCACACATAGACTCACTTGTTTTTTCCATATTCTCTGGCGGTACTGTTGTGATCGATGGCATAAAAATATGATCTACATGATATTTTTTCACCAGATTTCTAAGATGTCCATGCACAAGTTTTGCTGGAAAACATACCGTGTCTGATGTCACTGCTGACAACCCACTTTCATAAATCTCTCTTGTGCTTTCATCCGATAATTGTACTTTGTATCCCAAACTTTTGAAAAAAGTTGTCCAAAATGGCATCGTATCCCAATAGGATAACACTCTTGGAATTCCGATCGTGATATCTCTTTCTGTTTTAGGCACTGGATAAGGATATTCTTTGAACAATAATTTCTTTCGCTCTTGGAATAAATCTGGAACACTCTGTGTTTTTCGGATTGTTTCTTTTAACTGCTTTCCAACCTCATCATTTCTTGGATCTCCGATGATCTCGCCTTTTTCACATCGATTATTTGTTACCCAGGAATTTCCATTTGAAAATTGAACAATTGTTCTTTGACAATGATTCGTACAAAATGGACAAGGTGCATTCGCCTGCTGCTCATAAGAAAATGTATCTAAATCACGAAGATCCCATATGCTCACTTCTTTCGGATTCTTCTCATATTGCTCTTTTGCGATCAATCCGACACCAATTGCACCCATGATCCCTGGATATGGTGCTCTGATCACTTCTCTTCCTACATATTCTTCCATCGCACGTAAAACCGCATCATTTTCAAAAGTGCCACCTTGTACCACGATCTTAGTTCCAAGAGAATCAAGATTTGATACGCGGATAACCTTTGTAAATACATTCTGGATGATCGATCTGCATAATCCAGCCATGATATCTTCTGGATTCTTACCGTTTCGCTGCTCTGTGATAATACTGCTGTTCATAAATACCGTACAACGACTACCCAAAACTGCTGGGTTTTTAGACGCAAACGCTTTCTTTGCAATCTCTTTTGTCGGAATATGTAAAGAGGATGCGAAGTTTTCAAGGAATGAACCGCATCCAGAAGAGCACGCCTCATTTAATAAAATATTTGTGATAACTCCATCCTCTAACCAGATTGCTTTCATATCCTGTCCACCAATATCCAAAATAAAAGAGGCGTCTTTGACATATTTTTCAGAAGCTCTTGCATGTGCTACCGTCTCAACCGTATGGCAAGGGATTTCAAAAGCTTTGGAAAACAGCATTTCTCCATACCCAGTCGTACCAGCTGATAAAATTTCTAATTCTGCTCCTGCTTCTTCATATCGTTTTCTTAAACAGATCAAGGCCTCTTTCGCTACTTTCAGCGGATCCCCTTCATTCGGTGCATAAAAAGAATCCAGAATTTCTTCTTGTTCATCTAATAATACAAATTTTGTTGTGGTACTTCCTGCATCAATCCCAAGAAAACATCGAACAACCTCTCCTTTTTGTGGTTTCTTCCATGTCACCTGTTTCTTCTTATGTGCTTCTTTAAAAGCATTTTCTTCTTCTTTTGATTCAAAAAATGGTTTTGCAATTTCTCCTAAAACGTGGGAATGATCTTTCTGTGCGTCTTCCAGTATTACTAACATTTTATTCACATCTTTTGGTTTGCTGTCTGCAAACATCTTATCCAAAGATAATGCTGCCCCATATGCAATCATTAATTCTGAATGCTTTGGGCAAAGAATCTCATCTTCTTTCAAATCCAGACGTTCAGCAAAAACTTTTACCAGAGTTGGATGAAATGTTAATGGGCCACCTTCAAATGCAACAGGTTTTTTAATCTCCAATCCCTGTGCCAACCCTCCGATCGTCTGTTTCGCGATCGCATGGAATGCGGATAACGCAAGGTCTTCCTTGGCTGCTCCCTGATTCAGAAGTGGTTGGATATCTGTCTTTGCATATACCCCACATCTTCCAGAAATATCATATAAATGTGTTCCTTTTTGTGCCAACTCATTAAACTGTTCCACTGGTACTTTTAATACGGATGCAATTTCATCAATAAATGCTCCCGTTCCACCCGCACAGCTTCCATTCATACGCATATCGGAAACACTTTGTGACTGTCTATTTTCAGAATCTTTAAAAAAGATCATCTTGGCATCCTGTCCACCTAACTCAATTGCCGTTCCGACCTGGTCAAACTGATCTTGTAATGCGATCGCATTGGCTGCAACTTCCTGCACAAATGGTACTTTTAAAATAGATGCCACTGGTTTTGCCCCAGAACCAGTCAGACACAATCTGATCTTCTTATCTCTTATATGTCCGCAAAACTTCTTAATGCTTCGGATCACACTTGCGATCTGATTTGCATGATGTCTTGCATAATCAGAAAATAACAGTTGATGACGGTCATTGGCATCAACTGCTACTATTTTGGTTGTCGTAGATCCTACGTCGATCCCGACTAATATATTTTGTTCGTTTGATTTTGTCATTTCGTTATTCATCATTCGTTATCGTCTTTTCTCCTTCTTTTGAGCTTTACGTTTTATCATAACTCAAATTAATAGAAAATGTAAGATAAAAAATGGATTTTAACACTTTCTTCACACTTTTTCATTTAGTTTCTGCTTACGTTCCCTCCAATCTGGAAGAAAATGACTCATCAAATCATAAAATCTCTGGTTATGGCTTGGTTCTAAAAGATGACATAATTCATGCACCAAAACATACTCTACACATTCCTCTGATTTTACAGCCAGCTGCAGATTCATCCGAATCTTTTTACTGTGAATACTACAGCTTCCCCATCTTGTTTTCATATCTCGAACCGTAAAACCATTCGCATGAACTTTCATGATCGATTCCCATCTCATTGCATATTCTATGATCTTGTCTTCCAGCCATTTCCTTTGTTCCAGATTAATTTCCTGCTGTGATGAATTTTGTCTGTTTTTTACTTTTTCATGGTTTTTTAAAATCCACTCTTCTTTTTTCTTAAGGAAACGAAAAACCTCTTCGTTGGAAACTCTCATTGGAACTGTTACCAAAACATCTCCGTTTGGAGGTTTCACGTAGATATTTATATTTTTAATCTTCCTTCGCTCAATCTCAATATTTAATGTTCCTATTTGTTTTATCATTATTCTTATTTCTTTCTCTGAATCAGCATATGGATCAATACATACAAAACAATCAGAAACCCTGATATAAATCCTGCCACACTAAGATATGGCATTCCTAACACTCTCGGTGTTACATCACTTAGACATAAAATTGCAGAGCTAAACCAAAGTGCCATCACGATCAATACAAGCAACAGATGATCAAATCCTTTTTTTAATTCTCTGCCTGCTTTCTCGATCTGCGCAGATTCAATGTTTACCCTTACCTGTCCATTCTTTGTAATGTTCAAAAGATCTGATACCTGTGCTGGTATCTCCAAAGATTTCTTAGATGACCCATAAATATCTCTCAAAGCATGTCTTATCTCTTTCTTTATATCAATCTCATGAAACATATTCGCAGACATATAAGAAGTCAATATCTGTATCATATTCACTTCTGGAGAACATAATTTCAATGTTCCTTCCATAGTCACCATACTTCTTGCAAGCAGCGTAATATCTGGTTCGATCGCAATCTTATGTTTCTTCAAAAGCCCTATTGCATCTTCCATCAATTCTCCAAGATCCATGGTACCAAAATCCATATTCATGTATTTTCCAACCATATCATCAAGATCCGTATACAAACTAGCATGGTCGATCTTCTCTGTCGGTTTTCCAAACGATAAGAATGCATTCTTAAGTTCATAAATATCATTTTTAAGAATAGCTGTGATCGCACGTTTCATGATCGCACGGTAATGTTCAGATAGATCACCTGCCATTCCAAGATCAAGCCATACGATCTGACCACCACTGATCCATAGATTCCCTGGATGTGGATCTGCATGAAAAAAACCATCCGCCAAAATCTGTTTACAATAGTTTTGTGCTGTTTTCTGGGCAATCTCCTTCCTATCATACCCATTGCGATCAAGTTCCTCGATATGGTCGATCTGGATTCCATCAACATAACTCATCACCAGCAAATGCTCATTCGAATATTCCTTATATACTTTCGGACATGTCACATATGCAACGTCCTTCTGGTTCTCATAAAATCGTTCCAAATGTTGTGCTTCTTTTTCAAAATCCATTTCTTCTTTGGATGTCTCCCACAACTCATCAATAACTTTTCTAAAATCAATCAATTCACCGGTTCCTGTTGCAAAATTTAAAAATCCAGAAGCCTTCTTTAACAGAGCAATATCTTCTGCCATGATCTGTTTAATCTGCGGTCTCTGGATTTTTAATACAACTTTACTGCCATCTCCTAAAACGGCCTCATGGACCTGTGCGATTGATGCACACCCAACTGGTATCTGGTTAATCTTCTGAAATAGTTGACCGGGGTCATTATGAAGTTCTTTATTCAAGATCTTCCATATCTCATTAAAACTCATCGGTTTTACATCCGTGCGAAGTCTCGCTAACTCATGACAATACTTCTCTGGCAATATATCCGAACGCATTGACATGATCTGCCCAAGCTTTACATAAGTTGGACCAAGATCTTCTAAAATACTGCATAACTTCTCTGGATTGATCCCATGTGTGACATTATGCTGATTTAATACATGCAAGATCTCTTTCAGTCTTCCTGTTTCCTGTTTCATAAGTACCTCTTATTGTTCAGTTTCATCCTCTTGTACTTGTGATGTCTCTGAATCTGTTGTTGCTTCACTTTCTTCCACTTCAACATCTTCTTCAGCTTCCTGTTTTTCTTTCTGAAGTGCCTCGGCTTTTGCAATTCTTTCTTTTAAAAGTGCAAGATCTTCTGCAGACATTTCATCAACACATTCAAATGCTTTATCATATTTCTTTGTCACTTGGACAGATACATGTTCTTTGACTTTCTGTTTTGCATTGTGCTTTAATTCCTGATTTAACACTTTTCCCTGTTCTACAGTACGTTCACCCTTTTCAATCATTTTCTCAAGAATGTCTTTGGTAACTTCTGCAGTTGTTGCTGCTGCACCTACGCTTGCAAGAAATGCTTTTTTCATTCCATTTGTAAAATCCATATGTCATCATCCTTTCTATAATTCAGCATGATCATTTGTCACTTTTATTTTACCACTATAGATCTTCAAGGACAACCGTAAATGGTCCATCATTTATTAAAGCAACTTCCATATGTGCTCCAAAAATACCTGTCTGTACAACATCTATTTCCTTGTTGCATTCCTTAATGATATATTCATATAATTCTTCTGCTTTCTTTGGATCTCCTGCCTGTGTAAAACTTGGACGATTTCCTTTTCTGCAGCTTGCATAAAGCGTAAACTGAGATACTAACAACAATTCTCCATCCACATCTTTTAATGAACAATTTGTTTTTCCATTTTCATCTTCAAAAATACGAAGATTGATCATCTTACGAATATATTTATCGGCTTCTTCTTTTGTATCTTCCTGCCCTACACCGATCAAAACTAAATATCCTTTTTTTATCTTCCCTGTGTATTCATCATCTACTTTTACCGATGCTTCTTTTACTCTCTGAATTACAAATTTCATTGCTTTCCCTTCCTTTAAGGTATTATTTTCTTTAAATATTCCTACATAAAGAAAAAGATCAGAAATTAAAAATCTCTGATCTTTTATATCCTTATGTAAGATAAATAAATCCTAGTTGTTGATTAATTTATCTTCGTTGCTCCAGCTGTATAAGCTACGGATTTCTTTTCCGACAACTTCAGACTGATGTTCAGCAGCTAATTTTCTCATAGCTTTGAAGTGAACCTGAGATCCTGCATCAGACATATCTAATAAGAAGTCTTTAGCGAATGTTCCGTCCTGAATATCTGTAAGAACCTGTTTCATAGCTTTCTTAGTATCTTCTGTGATGATCTTAGGTCCTGTGATGTAATCACCATATTCAGCTGTGTTAGAGATAGAATATCTCATTCCTTCGAATCCTGACTGGTAGATTAAGTCTACGATCAGTTTCATTTCATGGATACACTCGAAGTAAGCGTTTCTTGGATCATATCCAGCTTCTACTAATGTTTCGAAACCAGCCTGCATTAATGCACAAACACCACCGCAAAGTACTGCCTGTTCTCCGAAAAGGTCTGTTTCTGTTTCTGTTCTGAATGTAGTTTCAAGAACACCAGCTCTTGCTCCACCAATTCCTAAAGAATAAGCAAGTGCTAAATCTAATGCTTTACCTGTAGCATCCTGTTCAACAGCTACTAAGCAAGGAGTTCCTTTTCCTGCCTGATATTCGCTTCTTACAGTATGTCCTGGAGCTTTAGGTGCGATCATAGTTACATCCACATCTTTTGGAGGTGTGATGCATCCGAAGTGGATATTGAAACCATGAGCGAACATTAACATATTTCCTGGCTCTAAGTTTGGTTCGATGCTTTCTTTGTATAATTTAGCCTGTTTTTCATCGTTGATCAGAATCATGATGATATCAGCTTTCTTAGCAGCTTCTGCAGATGTGTACACTTCAAATCCCTGTTCTTCTGCTCTCTTCCAAGATCTGCTTCCTTCATAAAGACCGATGATAACATTGCATCCAGACTCTTTTAAGTTAAGGGCATGCGCATGTCCCTGGCTTCCATAACCGATAATAGCGATGGTTTTTCCATCTAAAAGTGATAAGTTACAGTCTTCTTGATAATAAATCTTTGCCATTTTTCATTCCTCCATTTTTTGGCTTTATAGTAAGGGTCCTGACCCGTTACTCTCATCAAAATATATTAGAGTTATCTTCTCCTCTTGATAAACCAGTGATTCCTGTTCTCACAATTTCGATCACTCCAAAATCACTGATCAGATTGATAAATGCTTCTATCTTATTCACATTCCCAGTTAACTCGATCATCAGATTATCCTTAGATACATCCACAACTTTCGCTCTGAAAATATCTGCAATCGTGATAACCTCCTGTTTCTCTGTCTTGTTTGCACGGATCTTTGCAAGGATCAATTCTCTGCAAACAGACTTACTGTTTTCCAGTTCAAAAATCTTCACAACATCTTCCAGTTTTGAAAGTTGATTCTTGATCTGTTTCAAGATCATATCATCACCGCTGACTGCGATCGTAATTCTTGAAAACTTCTGATCTTGTGTCGTACATGCTGTGATGCTGTCTATGTTATACCTTCTTCTTGTAAATAAACCAGAAATTCGGCTTAATACCCCGGGAGTATTCTCTACTAAAATAGAAAGAACGATCTGTCGCATATCTTTTATTTCCTTTCTTTGTCTTATTCTATCACCGTAATGGTATATTACAGGGTATTGGTAACTTTTTTTATTCTACCAATTATACAAATATGTGTCAAGAAAGAATATGATATGACAGTGATTCTACCTTGACACATTTTCATTTTAATTTATTTTTGTTTATTCTTCTTCAACAGAATCACCAGAAGGTGTTGATTCTGTCGCCGCAGCTGTCGTTGTATGATGTGCTGTGGTTGGTCTTGGTGCAGATGTCTGTGGCTGTGACGTTGTACTTTCTGTCACACGTTCTTCTGTACTTCTCGTAGTTGTAGACCTTGTACTATAAGTCGTATGGCTGCTGCTTGTTGTGCTGTAACTTTCCTGCTGATAGCTGCTTCTTGTACTAGATGTTGAATATGATGAACTACTGCTTGTTGAGTCAGATGATGATGTTCCGGAATATCCAAATGTCTCAACAGAAGATATTCCTCCATATTCTTTTGCCCAGTCTTTTTCACTGCCTTTGTCAAATAAGAAATAATTCATGGCTGCTTTATTAGCACTGAAGTTTATAAAGAATACGAACATATTGCTCTGTGCTCTTCCCATCTTATAAGTACCTTCTAATGGCACCCTCATCTGGTCGATTTCTGTCGTCCCCATCTGAACAACTTTCAATACCAGACTCTTCAGGTATTTTGCACTCATATCTGTTGACACATCGGCTAATGAATCTAACGCAATATCTGCGATCTTTGTTGGGCTCTGCTGCAATACTTTATTAAGTGCTGCTTGAAGTACTGCTCTTTGACGACCTGTTCTTCCAAAGTCTCCATCTCCGTATTTCTTAGAAACAACGTAACGAACCCTGGCATATCCTAATGCCTGATTTCCATTCAATGTCTGTTTCCCAACCTTCACATTACGGTATTTCTTCTTTGAAATGTAATTTGTTGTATTCAAGTATTTTGCTTCTTTTTCTTCCAGCGAAATTTCTACACCGCCAACTTTATTGATAACTTTCTCAAATGTTGAGAAATCAACAACACAATACTTGTCGATCTTAATCCCAAAGTTCTTAGCGATCGTCTGGTATAATAATTCTACACCACCAAATGCATAGGCTGCATTTAACTTGTTATGTCCATGTCCTGGAATCTCAACATACATATCTCTCATCAAAGAAGTGAGCTTTAATTCTTTTGTCTTAAAATTGACCGTTGCGATCATAATACTGTCAGATCTTCCGTGATCACCTTTGATTGCTCCATGATCAGATCCAACTAATAAGATATTAATAACATTCTTATTAAATGTCAGATTATCATCTACCTTTACGTCTGTCAGTGTACTTCCATTCTTATTATTCACTGCTGCTTCTAATCTTGCATCATAATATCCAAGCACTCCCCCTGCAGCAATTCCTATGATCAAAAACAGACTTAGGATAATTTTAAACTTCTTAATCTTCATTCGTGTCCTCCTCACAATTATCTGCTTATCATTGTAGATTATATCATATCATACAAAAAAACAGTAGGTGATTTTATTAAGTTTTTGTTAAGCTTTCCAATAAGTCTGATTCATCGTAAGCTTTAAAACCATCCATTTTGGCAGTTTTTTATAATTTCTTCCAAGTTTATATCCGATCAATTTAAATCCTGTATCGATCACATACTTTGGAATAAGATATATTTTCCCCTTTTTAAAAAGATGCTTGATCGTCGCGATAACCATTTTTACACCTTCCGATTCTGATCTCACTTTAAGAAACAATCCTCCATGATCTACTTGTGACACTGCAAGATCGAAATTCCTATGTAACTGTTGTATCGCCTTGTAATCATGCCAATGCCATACCCTTGCATCTGCCTGATAGGCAACTGCCTTTCCATCTTCGATCATCTTTGAAGCCATGATCATGTCCTCGTTAAAAATTGTTTTATGCTCGAAGCCTCCCATTGCATCATACTCTGATCTTCGATAAGCACTGCATACATTTGAACAGAAAAATGTTTTGATCCCCAGAGTATCCAGATCCTCTTTTGTTTTAACTCTGCTTTCTAGAGGATAATTAAAGATTCTTGTATAATACTCAATATAATTTTTTTCAGGATCAGCCATCTGCCTTCCATAAGCAGCTGTTACTATTGGATCATCAAATGCTTTAATCAGATTTTCCACCATATATTTATCTTTTGGAATCGCATCATCTGTCATAAACATTAAAATGTCAGCTTCTTTGGCAAGCGATGCTCCATAATCTCTTGTTTTCCCATGATCAAATTCTTCTTTTTTAATATGATGAACTTCTACATTATCATATGGAGTGATCATTTCCTCGTCAAAAAATTCTGCCTCTGTGTTAACTAAAATAATGCGGCCTGGTTTTCTTGTCTGCAATGCAAGTCGTTTTAATGATTCCTGAAACTTATCTCCTGGCTTATATGTTGGTATGATCAAGTCAATTACCATGATTTTTCCTTTCTATCTTAGATCTATCTGCGGACTTTAGTTCCTTTGCTATCTCTTTTTGATAGTTTTAACCGATGAAATTCCAGTTCTTTTTCTTTATATACGATAGAACTGATATTCTGTGCTGCCATCACATAAATATTCGTTAGTGAATCATCTTTTGATAACTTCATTCCACGAACACCTAATGCACTCTTCTTCTTTTTTGGAATCTCGGAAAGCAAGAATTTTAAGAAAACTCCTTCTTTCGTCTGAAGGACTACTTTGTCTTCGGATCCTTCCATCCAGTCTATCGGAATCACTTCGATCAACTCATCTTCCGATAATTTGGTTGCCTGCACAGTTCTCTTTGCTGCATTTAACAACTCTCCATCCATCACTTTTAACATACTTTTTGCTGTTGCAAATAAAAGTGATGAATGAATCATTGATTCTGCATCCAGCACTTGGATGATATATTCTTTTGTACTGTCATAATTACATAAATTATCAATTGGTACCCCTTTATCCCTGAATTTTCCGGCTGGAATATCCAGTACCTTGATCTGGTGCATCACACCGAGATTGGTAAAGATACAGATCTTATCTGTATTCATACAAGGCACAATAAACTTGTATTCTTTTAAGATATTTTCCTTATTTCTCTGATAAGTTGCCTTATCCATTGTCTTGGAATATCCAAAACGATCCATCACAAAATAAACCGTCTCTTCTTTGACTGGTGCAGCAACATAAACTGCCTCTTTTCCATCTTCGACCACAGTTCTTCTTTCGCGTCCAAATTCTTTTTTAATCTTATCTAATTCTTTACGAATCACGTTCTTTAAAGATTTCTCGTTATTTAAGATATCTTCATATTCTTCGATCTTTGCAAGAATCTCTTCATATTCTTCTTTTAACATCAAAATCTCTAATCCGATCAATCGGTATAATTTAAGATCAAGGATCGCACTTGCCTGTTTGTCTGTAAAAGAAAGCTTGGTTGCTTCGATCATAGAATCTGAAGACTTGAAATTAATATTTCCAACATCTCCTTTGGTAAGGCATGCCTTCACTTCCTTCTGACTCTTACTTCCACGAATGATTTCAATGATCAGATCAATCATATCACATGCTTTGATCAACCCTTCTTTAATTTCTCTTTGTTCATATAATTTTGATAGTAATGTTTTATATTTTCTTCTTGTTACTTCATAATAAAACTGCGTATGATTTTCAATGATTCCCTTAAGATCCAGTGTCTCCGGACGTCCATCAACAATCGCCAGCATATTCACACCAAATGTATCCTCAAGTTTTGTTTTCTTATATAAGAGATTTTTTAAGCGTTCAACATCTGCACCCTTTCGAAGTTCTAATACAATTCGGATTCCATCTTTAGAGGATTCATTGGAAATATCCAAAATATCTGTTGTCACTTTGTTCTCTATGAGTGCTACGGTATCTGATAAAAACTTGGAAATATTATTTCCGATCATTGTGTATGGAATTTCTGAAATTACCAGTTTATCTTTTTCCCCACGTTTCTTTGCTGGTTCAAAAGTTACTTTTCCTCTTAATTTTAATTTACCTGTTCCTGAAGAATAAATATTTAACAAATCTTTCTTATTGATCACAAGGCCGCCTGTTGGAAAATCCGGACCTTTTATATATTCCATGAGTTCTTCGTTTGTGATGCTTTCTTTTCGCATATATGCTTTCACTGCATCAACAACTTCCCCTAAATTATGTGGTGGAATACTCGTTGTCATACCAACAGCGATTCCATCTGCTCCATTTACCAATAAGTTTGGCACCTTAACTGGAAGTACTTCAGGTTCTTTTTCTGTTTCATCAAAGTTCGATACAAAATCAACTACATTTTTGTCAAGGTCTGCAAGATATGCTTCCTGTGTGATCTTCTGAAGTCGTGCTTCTGTATATCGCATAGCCGCAGCGCCGTCTCCCTCTATGGAACCAAAGTTTCCATGTCCATCAACAAGAGGGACTCCTTTTTTGAAATCCTGAGACATAACAACTAAGGATTCGTAGATGGAACTGTCACCATGTGGATGATATTTACCCATGGTATCCCCGACAATTCTTGCAGATTTTCGATGTGGCCTGTCATAACGAAGTCCTAATTCATCCATGGAATATAAAACTCTTCTCTGTACTGGCTTTAATCCATCTCTGGCATCTGGAAGTGCTCTTGCACAAATAACACTCATCGCATAATCGATATATGATTTTTGCATAACCTCAGAAAATTCTGCTTTAATAATATGTTCTGACATTATCTATTGTTTCCTTTCTATTTATATATCTAACATCGCTTCATTTGCATTTTCATAAATGAACTGTCTGCGAGGTGGTACGTCGCTTCCCATCAGCATAGAAGTAATATCGGAGGCCATTCTAGCATCTTCGATCTCAATCTGTTTTAATGTACGACTTTCTGGATTCAGCGTTGTCTCCCATAACTGTTGTGCATCCATCTCTCCTAAACCTTTATAACGTTGTAAAGTAAAGTTTCCCTTATGTTCTGCACGATATCTTGTCAGTGCTGCATCATCAAACAGATAAGTTTCTTCGCCCTTTTGGGGCATTGCTTTGTAAAGCGGCGGTGTTGCAAGAAATACATGTCCATGCGTGATCAATTCTGGCATAAAACGATAAAAGAACGTCAAAAGCAATGTTGCGATATGTGCACCATCCACATCAGCATCTGTCATAATAATGATCTTGTGATAACGAAGCTTACTGATATCAAAATCATTTCCATATCCTTCAGAAAAACCACATCCAAATGCATTGATCATCGTTTTAATTTCTGCATTCGCAAGAACTTTATCCATCGTAGCTTTCTCTACATTTAAGATTTTTCCTCGAATTGGAAGGATTGCCTGTGTCTTTCGATTTCTTGCTGTTTTTGCAGAACCACCAGCAGAATCTCCCTCGACAATAAAAATCTCACAGTCTTGTGCTTTACGACTTTCACAGTTCGCCAGTTTTCCGTTGCTGTCAATTGACAACTTCTGTTTTACCAGCATATTCGTCTTCGCTTTTTCTTCCGCTTTACGGATCTTCGCTGATTTTTCCGCACATGCCAGCACTTTTTTTAAAGTATCTAGATTCTTATCAAAATAAAGAACCAATTCTTCTCCCGCGATCTCTCCAACTGCTTTGGCTGCATCTGGATTATCCAGTTTCGTCTTCGTCTGTCCTTCAAATCTTGGTTCTGGATGTTTGACGGAAACGATTGCTGTCATACCATTTCTCACATCTGTTCCAGTAAAATTCGAATCTTTTTCTTTTAATACCCCGATCTCTCTGGCATATTGATTCATGATCGTAGTGAATTTCGTCTTAAACCCTGTGATATGTGTTCCACCTTCGATCGTATAAATGTTATTACAAAATCCCAGAATATTCTCCCCAAAATCCTCTGTATACTGAAATGCCACTTCTGCCTCAATTCCATCAATCATTCTTTTAAAATATACTGGTTCATGAAGCATTTGTTTTCCTTCATTTAATTTCTTTACATAAGCGCAGATTCCTTCTGGCTCATGATAATCAACTGTTGTTTCTTCACCTTCTCGTTCATTCACATAATGAATCGTAAGTTTTGGATTCAAATACGCAGTCTCATGCAAACGGTTTCTAACCATTGCTGCTTTAAAATATGTCTTATCAAAAATCTCTGGGTCTGGTAAAAACTGGACGTTTGTTCCCGTATCTGATTTTCTACAGGTACCGATCACCTCAAGAGGTGTTATGATCTTTCCACGCTCATATCTCTGCTGGTAAATCTTTCCTCCTTGTTTTACAGTTACCGTAAGCCATGTTGAAAGGGCATTAACAACGGATGCACCAACTCCATGCAGTCCTCCAGAAATCTTATATCCTCCATCTCCAAACTTACCTCCTGCATGTAACATGGTAAATACCATCTCTACCGCTGTTTTTCCTGTTCTTTCATTAATTCCGACCGGAATTCCTCGTCCATTGTCCGTAATAGTTGCTGTTCCATCTTTATTTAAAGATACTGTGATCTCATCACAATATCCTGCCAGAAATTCATCGACCGAATTGTCTACTATCTCATATATTAAATGATTCAATCCCTTGGTAGATACACTTCCAATGTACATTCCAGGGCGTTTTCTAACAGCTTCTAGTCCTTCTAAAACCGAAATACTATTAGCATCATATGTCTTATTTGCCATAAATACGCAACTCTCCTTTTTCTCTTTCGGTTATCTAGTGTATCACACAATGATCTTCTTCGTCAATTGAGCTGTTTCTTATAGCCGTCATTCGACAGTAATTGACTTTACCTCCCAAAATCTCTATAATGAAATATGAATAAACTAGAAAGGAACAATAAGTATGAAACGTAGGATTTTCAAACAGTTCCTATCCGGTATATTAGGGATCATATTACTGCTATCCCTTGCTGGATGTGGACAGAGTACAAGTAACTCAAAACCTGATGACACCATGGAGGCATTCTATGATCTGATCATAAAACAAGATACAACATCGATGACAGATCTTGGAATTGATAATTCTGAAGCATCTGATACTTTAAAAACATATCAGACATCCATGATATCAACTCTTCAGAAGAGTTTTAAGAATGCAGGCGTTACGATCACTAAGAAACAAGCAAATGAAATCTATAAAGCGATCAGCAGCAAACTTTCTTCCTTAGACCACAAGATCACGGTAACAGGTCAAGATAAGAAAAATGCAACAGTTAAGGTGTCTAGCCAATACATCAATTATCTGGACATTTTTAAACAAGCAAAACAGACTACTTTGGATGAATTAAAACCTCTTCACATTGAGAACTTATCCGATGCAAAGAAACAATTAGTATCTAATGTGATCGAAGCTTTCAATTCTATTGATGTATCCTCTGATATGCATACACAAACATTTAAATTAAAACTACAGAAGATCAAAAGCGGTAAAAATACCCTTCATATCTTCTTCCCGGATAATTATGAAGAAGTCGGATCTAAACTCATGAAAAATGCAACAAATCAATAAATATAAAAGGTTAGCAGTATGATCACACTGCTAACCTTTTTATATTGATCCTAATTACAATTCGTCTGCTTCCATCATCTGCCTAAGCAGTTCCCTTGCTTCTCTGCAGCGATTTTTAACACTTCGCTCTGTAATTCTAAATAAATCTGCAATTTCTTTACATTTCAATCCATAAACATATCGAAATAAAATCGTATCTCGATGTCTTCGTGGTAATGCCGCCAGATTCTGTTTTAAAGATTCCAGATCGATCATCTGCAGATAATTATCTCTAGGATCTTCAACAAAATCCCCTTCTGACCCGTCTTCATATGTAAGACTCTCGTGTTCATTATTCTTTTCATTTTTCAACAATGTAAAGGATTCATTCTTTGTTATTGCCGTAAGAAAATAAAATACTTCTTCCTCTGGCACCTTCAAAATACTTTCCGGATATACCAATGCTTTTTCAAATACACTTTGCACCACGTCTTGTGCTAGATCATTGTCTTTCACATGATTCTTTGCAATACAAAATAACTTCCTTGAATATGCCTCATACAATTTCTCTATGTATTTGATCGTCTTTTTCCCTATTGGTTTTCTCTTTCGAATTCTCATAATATTTCACTTTCAATTTTCTTAAATTGTTTTTTTCTGAACTATTATAAAGATATATTGTTCTATTACAAATGTTTGTATAATGATCTATCCAAATAATAGCTCTTCAAAAATGATTTCCATGTTTTCTTGCGAATATTCAATCTCTTTTGAGTAAATTCGAGCAATCTCCTGCGGTGTCTTCAAAATATGATTTCTCTTACAATATTCATTCATCTGTTCAATTATCAAACAGCTTAAAATTGCGAACTTAACTTTATCGATCAGATTATTATCTTCACAGGATTTCATAAAGTAACGATAAATAAAATAACTCATCAAATGTTCCATATATGACTCATCGATTCCTTGTTCTTTGATCATGCATGGCATTGGTTCCATCTTGCAAAACATCTTCTGAATCTTTGGCTCCATAAAATCTAATTCCTGATATATAGATATCCAGTTTTTGATATATGTTTCTTCTCGCATTTGACTTAATATATGATTCTTCTTTATAGGATCATTTTTCCATGTATTCAGAATCTCACCCGTTTGGTTCAAATGATCCTGGATTCCCTGCACCACATCAAATATCTGTTCTATTCTTTGTTCCACTGGGTTTTCTTTCTTTTTCAGCAAATCCAATATCCATAATTGAATTTCTAAAACTGATTCATCAAAGTCATCCGTTGACTCTGTATTCGTTCCCTGAATCTGGCATAATCCAAATTCCTTTGTCTCAAACATCAGCCGTGTAGCTTCTTCGCATGCCATTCCAAGACCTGTCTGGCGAATATTTCCATATTCATTATGAAATCTCGGATGCTGTGTACATATCTCACACAAAGCGTCTTCTCCTAATTCAATATAAATATCACATAAATTTTTCTGATTCAAAAACACACAGCGGTCACGATCATCAAGATGAAATGCTGGAGTGCCTTCGTGATCAATGCCTTTCATCAGCCTGTCACGAAATTCTCCTTTAACATTCTGATATTTTTTATAGGACTTAGAATCGATCATGATCTCCCATCCAATGCAGCAACTATCTTTGCATTTATCTGCAATGCACTGAAAATCCTTATAATAATCAGGAATATATTCTTTCATCTTATCCTCCAAAATATTTTCATTCTTATGAAACTTTTATCTGATGTTCCAGCCGCATCCAATCTGCAACTGCTGCAATAAATTGTGAATTTGTCGGACGTTCCTGTCCTTCCATCACAAATGTTCCAAAAATCTCTTTTAAAAGTTCTTGATTTCCTTTGGTCCATACAATATCGATCGCATGGCGGATCGCCCGTTCAACACTACTGGTCGTTGTTTTACATTTCTTTGCAATCTCAGGGTATAATAATTTTGTAATATAATTTATACGATTACAGTCTTCTATCGCCATTAGAATCGCATATTTCATATAACGGCACCCTTTAATATGTGCAGGCACCCCTAAATTCCTAACCAAAAAGCTAATCTGCCTTCGAACATCATTCGTTCCACACATGCTACACATTCTTTTTGATCGTCCATGCAATGCTTTCTCATTTTTTTGAATATCATTATTTACTGAACGTATCCGTATCATCTGTGAAATTCTCTCTGCAAGAATTCCTGCCTGAAACGGTTTCATCATACAATAATCAACTTTTAACCGTCTGATACACTCCATCAGCTCTCTATTTTCGAGCATTGTTAATGCAATAAATGCTGGAATTTTATCTGGTTCTATCAATTCCCTGCATTTTTCGATTACACCAATTCCGTCAATCTCTGAAAGCATCAGATCAATAACTACAAGATCAGGTTTTAATTTTATAATATCATCCAATGTATCCACCCCATTATCTCTTACTGATATTACATTATATTTTCCTGATAATTCTTTCTTTAATTGTTCTGCCTCGTCCGGATAACTGTCTGCAATTAAAACTCTATGTCTTTCATCCATATTTTCTCCTTCAGACAATCTCCCTGTATTCGTCCATATGCATCTTATATTATCTCATCATCATCATCTTAAGATGCATTCATATGATAATCGAGTCTTAGTTTATCCGCGATCAATGCAATAAACTCTGAATTTGTCGGCTTTCCCTTTCCAGAACTTATCGTATAACCAAACATTTCTTCCAGCAATTCAACTTTTCCACGACTCCATGCCACCTCAATCGCATGCCGAATCGCCCTCTCTACGCTGCTTGATGTCGTTTTGTATTTTTTCGCAATTGTTGGATATAATAACTTTGTAATATAATTCATCATATTAATATCCTCAATTGCCATGATAATTCCCTCTCTAATATACTGATACCCCTTTATATGAGCCGGAATTCCAAGATCTCTTATGATCTTTGTCACATCCTGTTTCATATGAAATTCATGATCGATCACTGTTCTTTGATCATTTTTCTTAAAATTATTTTCTGTTTCTTTCTGAATGATTTTCTGATCCAATCCTTTGATTTTTGCAACTTGTTTGATCCTGCGGCACAGTACCTCATTCTTAAATGGTCTCATCATACAATAATCAATGTCCATATGATTGACGCATTCGATCAATTTCTCAGTACCGATCGATGTTAAAACAATAAATACTGGTAATTGTTCATATTCCATACATTCTCTGCATTTTTCGATCACCCCGACTCCATCGATATATGGCAGCATGATATCAATTAAGACAACTTCTGGTTTCTTTCTAATGATCTCATCAACTGCTTTCATTCCATCGAATACTGTTCCAACAATATCAAACTCTCTATTCAGTTCATTTTCTAACTCCTCTGCTTCTGATACGTCCCCATCCACAATTAAAATATTTAACTTCTTTTCCAACTTTTTCAACCTCCTGATCATGATTATGATGTCTTATGCTGTTATTTTTCCTCGATCAGTACTTCATCTCCATATTCCAGGCGTATTTTATCCGCGATCAATGCAATAAACTCTGAATTCGTAGGTTTTCCTTTTCCTGCATGAATCGTATAGCCAAACAATGCATCGATCGTGTCCATATTTCCTCTTCCCCAGGCAACCTCGATCGCATGTCTGATCGCTCGTTCTACCCTGCTTGGTGTCGTATCAAACTTCTGTGCGATTGACGGATACAGCTGTTTTGTTATGGAATTTAAAATATCCATATCACAGACTGCCATCATGATCGAATCTCTTAAGTACTGATAACCTTTGATATGAGCCGGAACCCCGATCTCATGAATCATATTCGTTATGATGATCTCCAACTGGTTTTCTGTCAATCCATGAATCTTCTCTGGTACAGAAACGAATGGTCTTTCAGGAATCTGCTGTTTTATCTTTGCCTGCTTGATCTGCTTAATGATCGTTCTTAGATCAAACGGCTTTAAAATAAAATAAGATGCTCCTAATTCCATAGCCTCTTCGCAGACATTTTCCTGCCCCATTGCGGAGACCATAATAATGATCGGTCTTTTACTTAGATCTTCTGTTTGCAAACGTTCTAATACACCAATTCCATCGAGTTTCGGCATAATGATATCCAGTAATACAACATCCGGTTGTTTTTCCTTGATGATACGCAATGCTTCTTCTCCATCATCCGCACTTGCGATTACTTCAATATCACTTTCCTGCTCTAACAGTTCTGTCATCATCTCAACAGTTCTCTGGTTGTCATCTGCAATAGCCACATTAATCTTGTTCATCTTCAGTCCTCCCATTCTGTTTTTCTCTACAAATTAATTATATATTTGATTTAAGTTTACAAACAACCCATATTTCTTCGCAAGTTTTGGTTGATTTCCAAAGGATTCGACATAATTCGACAAAATTAATTCTATTTTTTAAAATCTATGTCATATTTCGCTGCGTAAATTGTTAAATATATAATTTCTCACTTCGATGATTCCATATGACATCCAGTAACTCTGTTGTTGTCACAACAATCTGATCTGCTTCGGCATGCATCAGCTCCTCTCTGTTCTCAAATCTGTACAATGTTCTAATGTTTGACAGATTATTTTCTTTCTTTCCTAGTATATCATGTCTTCGACTTCCTGTCATAAGAATTTGCAATTCCTTTTTATTTCACTTTACTTCCTGCATGATCTTTATAAACTTCAATCTTTTGATCGATCTGATCTTTCAATTCATCGACATGTGAAATTATGCCAACCAGCTTATTTCCTTCCAAAGACAGTGAATTTATGATCTGCATCGCCTTATTTAAAGAATCCGCATCTAAAGTACCAAATCCCTCATCAATAAAGATCGTATCAACCTGTATCCCGCCTTTTTTGTTCTGGATCACATCACTTAATCCTAACGCAAGAGATAATGCTGCTTTAAATGATTCTCCTCCAGATAATGATCTTACATTTCTTCTTTTTCCTGTCCATTCATCAAGAATCTCCAATTCCAGACCAGAAGATCCTTTGTTTATATCATTTTCTTCTTTTCGAAGCAGATAATATCTTTGTTCACTCATAACGGACAACCGTTCATTGGCTGCTGCCAAGATCAGATCAAAATATACTGACTGCACAAAACGTTCAAATGAAATCTTTGTCTTTCCTTTTTGTTCTCCATTTGCTGTATCTGACAGATCTTTTAACAGTGTATAGTTCATTTCTGTTTCTTTATACTCTTCCATCTTCTTGTCCATAAATCTTATCGATTGTTCGTTTACAGAGATATGTTGATTTAATTGTTCCAGATTCTGATTTTGTTTTTGTATTTCTTTTTTCATCTGATGAAGTTTTGTTTCAAATTTTCTAAAATCTGAAATTTCTTCATTCATCTCTTTGTGTTCTTCCAACTGTTTTGTAACACTCGAAAGTGTATTTTCTTTTTCTTCAATGGCCGCTTTGATATGAACTCCCTGTATTTCAACACTTTCTTTTTTCTTTTCTATTTCTTCTTTATTAAATTTCATCTGATCGATCTCATCAGATAATCGCTGCTGTTCTTCACTGGCATCTTTATATGTTTTATATTCAAGATTCTTACAGATTTCTTCTATTCTGGCCTCTGTCTGCTTATATAAACTATCTTTTTCATGTGATTTTCCGGCAATTTCCTGCAGTTTTTCCACATAGTTCAATTGTTTTTCTTTGGATTTTTCAACTTTTACTCTTTGTTCTGCTATCTTTTCTTTCTGTTTTTTGATTCTTTCAAATTCTTTTTTTACTTTTTTATATTGTCGTAAAGAGATTTCATAGATCTCGTCAAGCTTTTCAAACTCTTCTGATCTTTTCCCACTTTTTTTGCAAAGCTGTTCTTTACATATCTCAACAATACCTTTACTCTGTTTTACTTTCGCAAATGCAGTATTATATTGCCGATCGATCAATTCCGTTTCTTCACGAAGTGCACGAAGCATCTCCTGCGTAATATCACTTTCTTTAAAATCTGCTGTTTTTGGATGATGTAATGATCCACAAACCGGACATGGATGACCGTCTATCAGATTTCTTGCCAGAAGTCCTGCTTGATTACAGTCATATCGATCCTGCCAGTCTGACAATCGATCTCTGTATTCTTTTCTTTGCATTCTGATCTTATCATAGACTTCTCCAGCCTCTTCATAAATCCGAAGTTTCTCAAAATAAGCTTCTTTCTCCTTACACAATTCATGATTTTTTTCTGTCTGAACATGAAGTTTCAATTCTTCTTTTTGCAAATGATCGTATTGTGTTTCAATCTCATCTGCCTGTCTAAGAAATTCTAGTAGTTTTAATTCTCTTTGTCTTTCGTTCTCTTTTTTTTTCTCCGTTTCTTCCTGCTGTCTGATCATACGTTCTTTCGCATTCTTTAAAGATTCCTTTTTTTTCTCTAATGCTTCCAGCTCTTTATATTGTTTTATCTGTTTTTGGAGTTCTTGAAACCTTAATTCCTTTTTATGTAGTTTCGGCAGTTCCTTTTGGATCTGATCATATTCTTTTTTGATCGCTCGCTGTTCTGCTTTATTTTCTTTTTCTTGTACTATAAGTTCTTTAATTTCTTCTTTTATATCTTTGATCTTCTGTCTCTTCTCCGTTATCTGTGAAAAAACAATCCGTTGCTTCTGATATAGTTCTTCTTGTGTTTCTTTTTGTTTCTGGAAATTCTCATATTCTTGTTGTTTTCGATACTGATATCTTTTTACTACATCCATAAATTCTACAATTTGATGTTTTTGTTTTAAATACCGTGTATATTCTTCATATTCTTCTGCATCTTTTGATACAAAAATGTTATCTTCCTGCTCTAACAAGGTATTCCCAAGATTCTCATATTCGTATTTACAAGAAAGATGTCTACGTTTGATCTTTTCCTGAAATTCATACAGATACCATGTTCCAAAAATCTTACGAAAGATTTCACTCCGTTCTTTTCCTTTCGCGTAAAGAAGTTTTAAAAATTCTCCTTGTGCGATCATTGAAATCTGCTGATACTGCATACGGTCCATTCCAAGAATTTCTTCCATCTGCGCGGTCACTTGCTGACTTCCTGTTGTTACAATCTCATCTTCTTGATATAATACTGCATACGGAGACTGTCGTGTCATTTTGTCTCCTCGTTTGCTCTTTCGCATATAGGATGGATTTCTTTCAATCTTGTACTGCTTTTTGCGATGCGAAAATAAGAATACCACTTTCGTCTCTGTCTCATCTTTGGCAAAATCACTTCTTAGCATATCCTGTTTTCGATAAGAACCACTTGGCTCACCGTATAAAGCAAAACAGATTCCATCAAAAATAGTCGTTTTCCCTGCACCTGTTTCTCCTGAGATCAAAAAAATCCCATCTTTAAATCTGGTAAAATCAATCACTGTTTCCTCTGCAAATGGTCCAAATGCAGATAATATTAATTTTTGCGGTCTCAACGAATCACCTCCTCAAAAATGGATATTGCCATCTGTGCTCTTTTTTCATCCAGATCAATATGATTTTGCATTTTATAAAACTGTTCAAATAATTCCATTGGATTTTGATCTGCGATCTGGTTTTCTTTCATCTGAATGGTTTCATATTGCATCATATGACGACGGTTTTTAAAGCTGATCTGCATAACATTCGGATAAACCGTACGTACTTTCCCGATCGCATCTAAAATCTGCTCCTCATCCGTCAGAATGACATGCATATAATCTTCTTCATTTCCAATTTCACATTTTCTTTTTAACAATGATTCTAACGAACATTCCATTTCCCTCATATCACGTAATGGTTTTAGCAAATGATGGGATAGGGAGATCTGCTTGTTTTTACTGATCGTAAGGATCGTTGCCTGTTTGTCTTTGTGAATTTCTGAAAAAGAATATTTTAAGATCGATCCAGCATACCTTACCATTTCACGTCCCATTGCCTGCGGCTTGTGGATATGTCCAAGTGCTACATAGTCAAATGCATCAAATAGACGGTAATCAATATTATCAATCCCTCCAAGGCTGCTTGTTTCTGAATCTGACAATTCTGGAGAATTCTTTCCAACCGTTACAAACTGATGCGCCAGCAGGATATTCGTCTCATCTTCGTTGATCTTCACTTGTTCCATTAGATGCTTGAAGCATTCTTCATAGGTTTCTGTCTGAATTTTTAATACATGATTGATATACGCTGGCTTTACAAATGGAAGCATATAAAAATTAATATTGTATCCATCTTCCTTGATCGTAATCTTTTCAATTTCCTGATTAAATTGTGATGCAATATATAAATTAGATCGTTTAAATAAGTTTCTTCCAAATGACAATCTTTCCGAAGAATCATGATTTCCGCTGATCATCAATACTTTTACTTTAAGATCACTCAGTTCTTCTAAAAATTCATCCAGCAGATGAATCGCCTCGATCGTCGGTATTGCCTTATCATAGATATCCCCACATAATAAAATAACATCTATCTTTTCTTCTTTTACTAATGTAACGATCTGATCCAATATAAATTTCTGATCTTCAATCATGGATATCTCATTCACTCTCTTTCCGAGATGCAGATCTCCAAGATGCAAAATCTTCATGTCTCTTACCCTCCCTTTTTTCTATTGTAGCAAACTTATATTTTAAAAACAGCTTTCATTTCCCTTTGCTCTAATTTTCCATCTCATAGAGCATTGTTTCCATAAGAATAGCATACCCTTTCATCGGGTCATTTACAAAAACATGTGTAACAGCACCAATAAGTTTCCCATTCTGCAAGATTGGACTGCCACTCATTCCCTGTATGATCCCGTTGGTAAGTTTTAATAATTCTTTGTCTGTCACTTCAATCTCCATACTTTTTAACACATCCTTGTCGGATGGCACGATCTTATTGATCTGGATCTCATATTGTTTCATAGTACCGCTTACATTGGAGAGAATATAAGCTTTCCCTGGTTTGATATCTTGACGATATCCTATCTTGTATGCTTTTTGTTGTTTCTTTGGTATTGTTCCATAAATTCCTTTTTCCGTATTTTTTTTGATGGAACCTAAAATATTCTCTTCCTTGTATTCAATACTTCCAACAATCTCTCCCGGCGTTCCTGATTTTCCTTTTTTAATGGAATAAATCTGTGGATCCAGCAAAAGACCACCTTTGATCTTTAAAAGTGTGCCTGTATCCATATCATAAATACCGTGTCCCAACCCTCCAAATGACGTACCTTTTACATAAGTCATCGTACCGATTCCCTGCGTGTTATCCCTGATCCATGTTCCAATTTTATACATGTGATCCGTCTTTGAACGTTCTGGCTTGATCTTGATCTGCATCATCTTTGCCTTTCTTTGGACTGTTAATATCACAGATTCTCCTTGACCTTGATTGATTTTTTTGATGAATTGTTTTTTTGATACAATATCTTTTCCATCAATCTTTTTGATATAATCTCCACGATATAATTTATTTTTACTCGGTGCATATTCCATGCTGTTTTCCCCGGTAAACTGATCCGTATCAAGCACAAACAATCCATCTGTTTCTACATAGACACCGATCACTTCACCGCTTGGCGTGATCTTTTGGTCATCTACGACCTTCACTTTAATCTTCTTTAATGGAATCGCGCCAAATAAATTGGTTTTCATTTCATACTGACCCATGTGACATTGTTTGAATACAATGGGCTGATTTAATCGTATCGTTTGATGATCGATCGTTGCACTAACTGGTACATCATAACAAAGAGAGACTGTTTCGCCCTTGTTGATATGAATCGTATCTGGAAGTCTTGCATTGCAGTATTTTATATAAACTGCAGTTATTGCGATTAAATTGATCATAAAAAGTAGAATTAAAAATTTGCGGTAAGTGTATTTTTTCATATTTTTCCTCCTAAAAAAGGACATATCGTCATTGATATATCCTTTTTATTATATGAAGATCACCGCTTACATACTCAGTATAATTTTGTTTCATCTGCCAAAGATTTCATTTCTTTTGCATGTTCCATAGACGTTTCACTCCATTGATCCCCGCTGATCATTCTTGAAATCTCTTTTAACGATTCTGATTCATTTAATTTTCGGATCATTGTCTGCGTATTCTTCTGATCGGTTTGTTTTCTAATGAAGTAGTGACTATCTGCCATCGCTGCGATCTGTGGAAGATGTGTGATCGCGATCACCTGATGATCCTTTGAGATCACTGCCATCTTTTTAGCTACACGATTGGCAGTTTCCCCACTGATCCCAGTATCAATTTCGTCAAAGATCAACGTATCTACTCCATCTGCCTGTGCTGCTACTGATTTGAGTGCAAGCATGATTCTTGATAATTCACCACCAGATGCTACTTCTTGTACCGGACGCATTGGAAGACCTGGGTTGGTCGATATCATAAAACGGATCTGATCCATTCCATCTGCTGAAATCTGGTCTTTTTTCGTAACTTCGATTTCAAATCTGACATCTAAAAAGTTCAGATCTTCTAATGCTTTTGTGATATTGCTTCCAAGTGTCTTTGCTACCTTACATCTTTGTTCTGACAGATTCTTTGCTTCCTTAAGATATCGTTCCCTGATGCGTTCCTGTTCATTCTTTAATATTTCAATCTCATGTTCTGCATCACACAACATATTATATCGTTTTTCTGCCTTTTGTCCATATGCTGTAACATCTTCAATCGATGGACCATATTTGTCTTTTAAGGAATTAATGACATTCAGACGTTCTTCCACTTCCTGATATGTCTGCTCATCAAATTCCATATTCTCCATATATGTCGTCAATTCCTGATGAAAACCATTTAACAGATCTTCCACTGACAACAGTTGTTCATAAAATTCTGAGATCTGAGGATCTAAATGACTGATCTCCTGCATTCTTCTGATGCTTTCACTTAACTGATTGCCAATCGATGTTTCTTCCTCATATCCCGTCAGCATACGTGCTGCCTGACAAGAAATAATGATATCTCGGCTATGGACGATCTTTTGATATACCGTTTCTAATTCCTCGTCTTCTCCTTTGACAAGATTGGCATTCTCAATCTCTGAAATCTCATGTTTTAAGAAGTCCATCTCTCTTAATCTTTGCTGGTCATCTATTGATATTTCTTTTATCTTTGTTGAAATCTCGTGATATTCTCCTGCAAGATTTTTGCACTGTTCTAAGGAATATCTTGCATTTTCAGGTAAAAAATGATCCATCATACTTAAATGATTTTTCTCTTTTAACAGTACTTGATGTTCTTGCTGACCATGCAGATCAAATAAACGTCTGGAAACTTCTCTTAACGTATTGAGTGTCACCGTACTATCGTTAATCTTATTAATACTTCTCTTCTCGTTGATCACACGTTTGATGAAGATCTGACCGTCTTCTACTTCCAGATCCAGAGCTTCGATTTCTTTGATCAGCTTTTGATCTTCAATCCAAAAAAGCAGTTCAATGACTGCTTCTTTTGCTCCCGGTCGGATCATATCTTTTGATATTTTTTTCCCAAGTGCACTTTCTATAGAACCTATCAAGACAGATTTTCCTGCACCGGTTTCTCCAGTCAGTATATTCAAATGTTCATCAAATGTAATTTCCAATTCATTGATCAACGCAAGATTCTTTACATGTAAATTCTGAAGCATAGATTTCCTCTCTGTATATTTATTCTTTTAATTTTTTGATCATATGATCGATCTCAGCAATTGCAGTTCTTCCAATATTCTTATCTTTCATAACACACATGATCGTATCATCTCCCGCGATCGTACCAACCATTCCAATGATGTTTAAAGAATCAAGTGCAGCAGCAGACGCCATTGCCATTCCCGATACGGTTTTTACAACCAGCATATTCTCTGCTAGTTCCATGGAAATGATCGCTTCTGCTAAAATCCTCTGATACTTTCTTGAAGTCTCATCTTCCTGATCGATCAGACAATAAATCTGCTTCCCATCTGCATCCGGTTTCTTGATCAATGCCAGTTCTCTGATATCTCTTGAAATCGTTGCCTGCGTTGTCTTAAAGCCAATCTGATTTAATCTTGACAACAACTCTTCCTGTGTCTCAATTGGATATTGCTGGATCAATTCAATGATCGCTTCCTGCCTATTTTTCTTCATTCTGACCTCCAACTTTGATTCGAAGGATTCTGTAAAAGCTGTCTCCTTTCACTTTAATGATCCTTGCGATCTTCTTTGATTTACGCACCTGAAGAACATCTCCTGGCTGAAGTTTTCTCGCAACCTGACCGTCAAAGGTAACGTAGGCTTCCTCTAACTGAGATTCTCTCACGTTCTCAATATAAATATCAATCTCATCTTCTGGAGAAAGAACAAGACTGTTTGACTGCAGCGAATGTGGACAGATCGGAGTGATCAAAATAACATTTGCTTTTGGATTCACTACCGGCCCACCTGCTGATAAATTATATCCTGTAGATCCTGTCGGCGTCGAAACAATAATCCCATCTGCTTCATATACATCTAACAATTTGCCATTGACCATAATACGAAACGAGATGATTCTTGAAAAACCACTTCTTGCGATCACGACGTCATTGAGTGCTGGAAGATGATCTGTCTCATGATCCGCATGGATCACGCGCCCATCTAACATCATTCTCTCCTCGATCTGGAAAGTATCATTTAACAATCCGTCCAATCCGTCATAAAGTTTAGATAACTCAATCTCTGTTAAGAATCCTAAGGTACCGAGATTTACTCCAACCATCGGAATATCATGATCTACGATCAATCTTGCCGCATGAAGCATCGTCCCATCTCCACCTAAAACGATCACACACTCTGTGTCTTTTGTGATGCAGTTCATATCTTTTTGAACATGTCTTGTAAAATCACACATTCTCTGGCTGATTCCACCTTGTTTTTCAATATAATCCTGGATCTTTTTGGAAATACGCAGTCCTGGATCTTTTTTCTCGTTCGTTAAAATCAAAAAATTCTTCATGTTATTCCTTATTCTTTGCCAGATCCGCATGTGATGCATCCACCACTTCCTTGATCTGATCTGTCATTGTATGTCCATTCTCCATTGTCTCTGTTTTTCTCATATGTAATAAATACTCGATATTTCCCTCTGGACCTTTGATCGGAGAATAATCAAGGTGTAATAATTCAAACCCGTTCGTAGATGCGAAATCACAGATCTTCTCAATGACTTCTTCATGAACTTTTGGATCTCGTACAACACCTTTCTTTCCAACTTTTTCTCTTCCTGCTTCAAACTGCGGTTTGATCAGTGCAACAACTTCTCCTCCCGTATTCAAAATTCGATATACCGCTGGAAGAATCTTTGTCAGTGAAATAAAAGAAACATCAATAGATACAAACGATGCCTTTTCATCGATATCGTCTTCCGTCATATAACGCATATTCGTACGTTCCATACAAACAACTCTCTCATCGTTTCTTAGTTTCCAGTCCAACTGTCCATGCCCGACATCAACTGAATATACTTTCACTGCACCATTTTGCAACATACAGTCTGTAAATCCACCTGTAGATGCTCCAACATCCATGCAGACTTTGTCTTTTAATACAATATCAAAGTTCTTCATAGCCTTCTCAAGCTTTAATCCACCTCGACTGACATATTTTAAAGTTTTTCCCTTTACAATGATCTCCTGCTTTTCATCAAAAGTTGATCCTGCTTTATCCTCTCTCTGTCCATCTACAAAAACGATTCCTGACATAATGATCGCTTTTGCTTTTTCTCTGGAAGACGCAAGCCCTTTCTTGACAAGCAGTACATCTAAACGTTCTTTCTTCATTTTTCTATTCCTTCATCCATTGTCTGATGGAGTCTGCAATACTTTCTCCATCAATCTTCAACATTCTTCTTAACTCACTTACAGAACCATGTTCCACAAACTGGTCATCTATTCCAAGGCATCTGACTTCACCTTTGTAATCATGCTCACTCAGAAATTCATTCACCATCATTCCAAATCCACCGTTTAATACGCCTTCTTCTGCGATCATGATCTTATCATAGGTCTGTGACAGTTTCATGATCAACTCCTGATCAAATGGTTTGATATATCTTGGATTAACTAAACCAATCTCATATCCTTCTTCTTTAAGGATCTTTTCCGCCTTATCTGCCTCTTCAAAGATATTTCCAACTGCAATGATCACAGCTTCCTTTCCTTCTTTAAGTATCTGGCCTTTTCCATAGTGTAACTCTTCAAATTGATCTTCATACAAAGAGCTTGCTTCTCCTCTGGAATATTTGATCGCGGTTGGTCCTTTTGCATGATGGAGCGTATGTTTTAGCATCTCAGATAATTCCCTTCCATTGATCGGAGCCATCACCGTCACATTTGGAATGATAGATAAATACGGAATATCAAAAATACCTTGATGAGTTTCTCCATCCGCTCCAACAAGTCCTGAGCGGTCCAATCCAAATATAACTGGATAATTCCCGATTGCCACATCATGTAAGATCTGATCAAACCCTCTTTGTAGAAATGTTGAATACACTGCAAATACAGGCTTTAGACCTCTTGATGCCATTCCGGCACAAAATGTAACTGCATGTTGTTCGGCAATCCCTACATCAAAGAAACGATCTGGAAAATGATTTTTAAACTTTCCAAGACCTGTTCCATCCGGCATTGCGGCAGTTACCGCAACAATCTTCTTATCTTTCCTCGCCTCTTTGATCAGTGTATCTGAAAATACCGCTGTGTTCGATGGATTGTCCGATTTCTTTAAAACTTCCCCTGTCTTTAAGGAAAATGGACTGATTCCGTGAAATTTGGCTGGATTCTGCTCCGCAGGACGATATCCTTTTCCTTTCTTCGTTACCACGTGAATAATGATCGGCTCATCTAATTGTTTCGCTCTATTTAACGTGTCTACCATCAAGGGAACATTATGCCCGTCAATAGGTCCAATATACGTGATCCCCATATCTTCAAAATACATTCCCGGAACAAATAATTGTTTGATCGAATCTTTTGATTTCTTAAGAATTGTTGTTAATTCCTTCCCGATTCCCGGAATTCTTAATAAGGATTGTTCCACATTTCCTTTAAATTCCACATATTCTTTTCTTGTTCGTACTTTATTCAAATACGCAGACATTCCACCGACATTCTCCGCAATAGACATCTTGTTATCGTTCAGGATAATGATCAGATTCTTCTTCTCCTTGCGTAGTCTTGCCATATTATTTAATGCTTCATATGCCATTCCGCCAGACAACGCACCATCTCCGATCACCGCAACAATCGTCTCATCCGTATGATTGATATCTCTTGCTGTAACCATCCCAAGCGCTGCTGATAATGACATGGAGCTGTGTCCACTGTGAAATGCATCACAATCGCTTTCTTTTCTCTTCGGGAATCCACTCATTCCATGAAATTGCCTCAGATTCTCAAATCCATTCTTTCTTCCTGTTAAGATCTTGTGCACATAAGACTGATGTCCTACATCAAAGATCAACTGGTCTTTTGGAAAATCCAAAACAAGATGCAGCGCCATCGTTAGTTCTACAATTCCAAGATTCGATGCCAGATGCCCCCCTGTGCGACTGACATTTCTTAATAAAAAACGACGTATATCTTTCGCCAGGAGTTTATAATCTTCTGGCTGAATCTGTTTAATATCATTCGGATCATTAATATACTCTAGCATAATGCTCCCTCTTCCTCTCTGCCTTAGTGTGTTCGATGGATCAAAAATCTTGTAAGATTTGTAAGATAACGATCTCCCTTATCATATTTTTCTAAAATATCAATTGCTTTCTTTGAAATATCTTCTACATCTCTTTGTGAGCGTTCTAATCCTTTTAATGTCACATAAGTTGTTTTGTGATTCTTTTCATCACTTCCAACCGGTTTCCCGATTTCTTCTTCGTCTCCTGTAAGATCCAGAATATCGTCTTGAATCTGAAACGCAAGTCCGATATATTCTCCACATTCTTCCATTTTCAGAACATCTTCTTTGGATGCTCCTGCAAGAACTGCTCCGATCATCATACATGCTTCGATCAATGCAGAAGTCTTATTCTTATGAATAAATAAAATCTGTTCCATACTAAGCGGTGTACCTTCCAGTTCAACATCTGCAACCTGCCCACCGATCATTCCGTAAATTCCTGGTTTGCTGGCAAGAATCTTAATCGCTTCAACTACATTCATGATCTGGTCTTTATCTACAAGATCAAATGCTTTCGTTGCAACTTCGTATGCATAATTAAGAAGTGCGTCTCCTGTAAGGATCGCCATATCTTCTCCATAAACGATATGACATGTCTTCTGACCTCTTCTGTAATCATCATTGTCAAGTGCTGGAAGATCATCATGGATCAGAGAATACGTATGAATCATTTCCATCGCCGCCATAAATGGCTTTACGATATCACCCTTTCCGCCAAACATCTGATATGTCTCGTTGATCAGCATTGGACGAAGACGCTTTCCTCCCGCCTTAACGGTTGTATTCATTGCAGTTAAAACTGTTTTTTGTAATCCTTCCTGTGCTGGCAGATATTCGTCTAAAATAATTTCGATCTGTGCAACCTTTTGTTTCATCTCATCCTTAAAGTTCATGTTCTTCCCCATTCTCTTCTAATACGATCAATTCTTTTTCTACTTTATCCAGAGAATCCTTACACTGTTTCACAAGATTTACTCCTTCAGTATATAGTTTGACAGCCTCTGGAAGTTTGATTTCTTCACTGGAAAGCTTTGTAAGAATTTCATCTAACTGATGAAAACCCTGATCAATATCAAATTTCTTCTTTGCCATAATAAACTTCCTCTTTCTTACTTCCCTTTTTCATCCATTGTTCTGATCTGTTTTGCCATTGCAATGATCGTTCCATCTGAAATCGTTAAGGAAATCTGATCTCCCTCTTTCACTTTGTGAACACTTGTAACTGGCTCACCATTCTGATCTTCTAAATATCCAAATCCATTGATCAATTTCGCTGTTGGTGATAACCCATGAAGTTCTTTTGCGTACAATTCCAGTTTGTGCTTATACCCTGTCATCTTATTCTTCATCACTTGCTGAATCTGTTCTTCTAATTCTGACAAACGCATCTTCTGTTCCTGAAGTTGAAATCGTGGATCGTAATTTGCAATGGTGATCTGATACTTCTGCAATTTCATCTGATAACGCCGGATGATCTGTTTCAACAACGCAGCCATTGTATATTCTCTGTTTGCGATTCCTTCCATCACTTCTGTGATATCTGGAACTGCAAGTTCACAGGCTGCTGTCGGTGTTGCCGCGCGAAGATCTGCCGCATAATCCGCAATGGTAGTATCCACCTCATGCCCTGTTCCAGAAATGATCGGTGTCTTTGCTTCGTAGATCGCTCTTGCGACATTCTCTTCATTAAATGCCCACAAGTCCTCGATCGAGCCCCCACCTCTTCCGATGATAATGGTATCAACTCCATACTGGTCCAGAGTGCGAATTCCAGATACGATCGTATCAGATGCACCTTCTCCCTGTACTTTAGCAGGATATAATACTAACTGTACATACGGATTCCTGCGCTTTGCTGTACTAATGATATCATGAATTGCTGCACCTGTTCTTGCCGTTACCACACCAATCTTCTTTGGATTCTTTGGAATCGGCTTCTTGATCTCGTGGTCAAACAATCCTTCTTCATAAAGCTTCTGTTTTAACATCTCATATGCAACATATAATTCTCCGATTCCATTTAAACGAATCTCCTGTGCATATAGCTGATAACTTCCGCCACGCTCATAGACACTGACATTTCCATCTACAATGACTTCCTGTCCATCTTCTAATTCAAACTGCAATCCATTATATCTTGCACTCACAAACATCACACAAGAAATCTGGCTTTCTTCATCTTTCAATGAAAAATAAATATGCCCAGAAGAATGATACTTACAGTTTGACACCTGTCCCTTGATTGAAATCCTCCTTAAGGCATAATCACTTTGAAACATTCGTTTGATATAAGTATTAATCTGTGTTACAGAAAAAACTTTACTCTTCATCCATATCCTGTCCAATCTTACTTAAGACACCATTGATAAATGGTGCTGCCTTTTCATTGCAGTATTTCTTTGCAAGTTCTACTGCCTCATTGATTGCTACTTTTCTTGGCACCTGTTCATCTAATAAGATTTCATAGGTTGCAAGTCTTAAAATAGATAATTCAGCTTTTCCAAGTCTCTCTAAATTCCATGCATTCGTATGTGCAGAAATCTGTTCATCGATTTCATCTAAATGTTCGATCAGATTCTCTGTTTTCTCTGTAATTTCTTTCTGTGTCTTCTCATTGATATTTTCATGTCCATGAAAATATAATTCAACCTGATCTTCAAATTCTTCTTTCTCACAAAATTCTACACAAAATAAAATTCTGAAAATATGTTCTCTTACCTCACTTCTTTTCATTAGGGTTCCTTTCTGCGATACAAAGACGGAACTGCGATCAGTCCCGTCTGACTTTGCTTTATATTCTTTCTTACTCTTCTTCTGCTGCAACGCCTGTGACACGGACGTTAACTTCTCTGACCTTTAATCCTGCCATGTTCTCGATTGCTGCTTTCACACGATCTTGAACTTTCTTAGAAATCTCTGGAATACTAACTCCATAGTCAAGTTCTAATGCAAGATTGACTCTTACATGATGATTCTCTACGACAACTTTGACTCCCTTGGACAGATTATTCACTCCAAGTTTACTTACCAGTTCATTCGTGATATTCCCACACATTCTGGCAACTCCTGTCACTTCAGTTGCTGCGATTCCTGCGATCACTGCAATCACATCATCTGCAATTTTCACTTCCCCGAGCACTCCCTGCTCGTTTATCTGGTAACTACTTTTATTCTCCATAGTAAAAGCCTCCTGTATTTCTGCATACTGATATGATTTATTATACCAAAGATGAATATGTTATTCAAACTATTTTATAACATTCTTTTTGATCTTATCTCTTTAAAATGTTAAGAATAATTGATTTTCTTCCATATTTGTAAGATAATACTTTTGGCAGATATCCTTTGCGAATCTGACCTTTTATTAAAGGAGATCATATAATATGAAAAAATTAACAAGACAGGAGAAACATGAACAGTGTATGCGTGAGATCCGTGGAACATTGATCGTTGTATTGATCTGCTGTGCTTGGCATATTGCCAGTGCGTTTTTGTTAAATGGTACTGGTCTTTATTTTCTAGGTATGCCCGCATGGTTTAGTGTGTCAACATTCGGAACGATCATACTTTCTTTGATCGGTGTCTGGTACCTATTAAAACATGTATTTATTAATTTTGAATATGACGATGAAGAGGAGGGAGAAGAATAAATGTCAGCAAATCAGAAAATCATTCTTGCAATTTTTATTGTTTACCTCGCCTTAAATGCTGCGATCGGTATCATTTTCAGTAACCGTCAGAATAAAAAACAGCATACATCCTCCGAGAAAAAATTCTTCATCGGTGGAAGAAATATGAACGGACTTCTTCTGGCAATGACAACCATGGCAACTTATACTTCTGTAAGTTCCTTTATTTCTGGTCCAGGAGCTGCTGGTCTTACTTATGGATATGCACAGGCATGGATCGCTACAGTTCAAGTTCCGATCACATTTCTGGTACTAGGTGTCCTTGGTAACAAACTTGCTTTAGTTTCCAGAAGAACTGGTGCCGTTACTGTTGTAGGTTATTTAAAGGCTCGTTATAAAAGTGATGTTTTAGTTATTGTAACCAGCTTACTTATGGTTGCCTTCTTCATGGCACAGATGATCGGACAATTTACTGGCGGAGCAACTTTGATCTCTTCTATCACTGGACTTGATCATGTTGTTTCTTTATTGATCTTTGGAGCAGTTGTTATCATTTATACATCTTTTGGTGGTTTCAGTGCTGTTGCGATCACAGATACGATTCAGGGAATTATCATGTGTGTCGGTACATTTTTACTTTTATTCTTTGTATTAAAAGCTGGCGGCGGACTTGCTGGTATTGATGCCGGACTGGCACAGAATCTGCCTGGAGTATATGATGATCTATTTTCAAAGTACAGTCCCGGTACGCTACTTAGTTTCTGGATTCTTGTAGGATTTGGTACACTTGGACTTCCTCAGACAGCCGTTCGTTCTATGGGATTTAAAAATACAAAGAGTCTTCATTCTGCGATGTGGATCGGTGCTGTTACCTGCAGTTTTATCATCGTTGGTATGCATATGGCTGGTACATGGGCCGGTGCACTGGTAGATACTAAGAACCTTCCAACGTCTGATTACTTTATCCCATACATCGTTCAGAAGATCATGCCAGTCGGACTTGCAGGAACTTTCCTAGCTGCTCCTATGGCTGCTGTTATGTCTACCGCTGATTCTCTTTTGATTCTTGCTTCTGCAGCGATCGTGAAAGATCTATGGCGTAACTATGTTGTCAAAGATGATCCTGTGAAAATTCAGTCTTATAACAAAAATGTTGGGAAAATGAGCACGCTCGTTACGTTCGCATTTGGTGTGATCGTTATCTTACTTACGATCAATCCACCTGATATCATTTTCTTTCTGAATCTATTTGCCTTAGGTGGTCTGGAATGCAGTTTTTTCTGGCCTTTGGTCGGAGGATTATTCTGGAAGAAAGGAACAAAACAGGCAGCAGTCTTTAGTTCTCTCGGTGCTGCGATCACTTATGTATTTTGTTATTATAACGTACAGATTGCTGGAATCAATGCTGTTGTATGGGGACTTCTTGCTGGTGGAATCTTATATTTTGTGATAGGAAATATCACTTGTAAAAATGGTCTTGACGAAGATATCATCAAAAATTGTTTCTAAATTTTAAAGCATAGAAACTATCTTAAAAGCAATACACATTAAAAATCCCCCATGTATGATATATGTAACTTCTTATTAATATCATACATGAGGGATTTTATCATTTTCATCCTTATTGCAATATATAATTCTCCAACATACTTTCCTGATTGTCTACTGTTTCTTTCTTTTTCTTTCAATATGCAGATGGTGTTTCTTGATATGTTTCTTTAAATACTTTATTAAATGCTGCAACTGAAGCAAATCCATTATTCATCGCAATCTTAATTACCGGAATGTCCGTGTACATTAAATATTCCATCGCATGAGTTATTATTTTCTGTCTTTATTTTAGCTTGAAAGAAGCAACACTCGTAATGATTCACTGAAATCATTACTAATTAACAATTACTTTCTTAATCTCTGACCACGTACTATATTTATTCTTTCTATTGATTCTCTTATAAGCACGTATCCGAATATAAAGTGTTTTTTTGTTTTTTAATTTTTTATTTTTAATAACTATTTTCTTGGAATTTGTCTGTACAACCTTTGTCCAAATAGCACCCTTATTCTTCTTAGCTTTCTTTTTGGATGAATATATTTTTATTTGATAACCAGTTACCTTAGGTATTGCTTTTGATAATATTATTGTTAAGGACTTTGAGGATTTTTTCTTTTTCGCACTTTTAATTTTTGCTTTACTAATGGTTATATTTTCTTTTTTGCTGTTATTTGTTTTATGTCCTTGTGATAAATCAGACTTGTTATTACTATTATTAACATTTCCATTTGTTATTGCTCCAGTTGGTTCCTTTTCTGGTTCCTTTTCTGGCTGATCATCTGTCTGATCTAAAGTTTTTACTACTATTATTTTACATGTAGCTGTTATATTTCCATTTTCACTTGTAGCTGTTATATCAGCTGTTCCTAACGAATGGGCTGTAATCTCACCACATTCATTTACAGTAGCCACTTCTTTGTTATTACTTGCAAAATAAATTCTTTTATTCTTTATATTATCCGGGCTTACTTTGGCAATCAACTTACTCGTTGTACCAAGCAAAACTTTTTCTGATGTTTTATCTAATTTTATAGATTGTGGTACTTTCTCCTCTTCTGATCCAATATAAGCTTTTTCATACACTGTTCTATAAGAATAACTTGTTTCATTCCCATTTGCATCTGTAAGATGATCATATGTTATTTGATAAACTCCTCCTATTTTAAAAACAATAGAATCATCACTATAGGAAATAAGATGCCCACTTCTTTCATAATTATAACCTTGATTTTCTAAAAGATTATTCGGATCAATCTTCCATTTCTTATTGCTATTGAGACATTCAATCGTTATTGTAGTATCAGCTGTCGGTTTTAACTTATTATAAAACTGACATGTCCACATTCCTGATGGCGAAAATCCACTTTCTGAAATAGTAATTCCTTTTGGTGGCCATGCAACAACATCTACATTAGAACTCTGCGTTCCTGACAATTTATGACATGCTTGTTGCAACGTATTTCCTACTCCAATATATTTCCATTCAGGATTTAACAGATTATATCTATGACCTCTATTATAATATTGTCCTGTCCCTTGACTATCATCTAATGCACTACTAATACTGTCTATGATACTCGTACTTATTATTCCACATGAGTATAAATTTTCTCCATTGCCACTTTGACATTTTGAATAATATTCATCGCTTAATCCCTCTACCTTTGGTGGATTATGAGGTGATGAATTTTTTATATTATTTTTTGCCAAATATACCGTGTACGTAGATTTGCACTGTGCATCCATAGACAATTGTTCTGAATATTCCAATGGATTTAGTCCAGCTCCCACACGAATTGCATTTAAATAATCAACTGCTCCTTTTGCAACTTCTTTACTTAACTTTCCACCTTCTATATTCTTAATTGAATCGTAAGAAGGTTTAATCTCATAATATGATTTCATAGAATTAACTGTGTTTACTGAGTTTGTATAATATTTTCTAGAATTTTCCAATAACTCTTTTTCTCTTTCTGTATATGCAACAGACTTCCAATCTGCCAATAATTCTTTATTTACAAACCCCTCCATAATCCAATAATCATCATTTTCTTCTCCTGCTGGATAATACATAAAGCCTATTGCATTTCCTTTTGGGCACTCGTAATTTCTAGCATTTTTCGCAAATTCCAATGGATTAGGGTAAAAATATTCCAGAAATGTGGCTTTTCTTCCAGTCATTAACTGATAACAAGAACTTTGATTTGTGCTCTTACAATAATCATATAGATCGCTATGATTATCTGCCAGCTGTGCGCCTATATTAAACAATTTTTCATCAAAATATGTTGCAGTTTTATATCCATATAAATAAGAAATAGCATTCCACATTTCCACTGCATGTTTGCAAAGATTTCTATTATTTTCTGTTAAATTTTCTGTAAATCTCTTATATGCATCCAAATGAAATTTTGTGTAATATATCACAGCATATAACTTGCCATCATCGTCTTTCGCCTCACAACCTGCCCGAGCATAAGGATTAACTTTCTCTCCATAACTGTATTTATTCGTTTCGAACCCAGGACTTACGCTTCCATAACATACAATCTTCCCATCAGAATCAGTTTCTAAATATAAATAATCACTATAATCTTTTCCGTAAAATGTATAAGCATATCCATCCCAATATGATGGTGTCGTTAATTTTGGTTCACCAAACATTTTCTTAACATCATCAATTTTCATATTTTTTGTTACCGTTTTCCCACCTACTGTGATCAATTTTCCATCAACAGATGCTTCCGCTTTTACTGGAATTGAAATTGTTGGAATACTTGATATGATCACTAGTGCTATTGCAATCATATTGGATATGATTCTTTTCCATCGTTTCTTCATATTTTTCTTGTCCTTAATCATATATTTCCACAACGCCTCCTATTTTAGACATTTCCACCTTCTGGCGATCCCCTATATTTTTTTTACTATCACAAGTCGACAGAAATCTCTAATTTTTCAATTTAAATTTGTTCAACACACTCTCCTTATTCAATTCAAACTTCACATATACCGGGGCATGATCTGAATATGAATATCCCGTATTAATATTCTTATACATATCACATTTTACATTATCTGAGATAATAAATCCATCCAATGTAACAGTGTAAGTCTTTCCTGGTATGTATTTCATATCTGCATTTCGTGAACTATTCCACAGATTTTCTTTCTTTGGCAGTTGATCCATACAGAAAGAAAAATGTTCTGGAAGCATATTTCTTGGGAATGGATATGCCCAGGATTCTCTATCGGTAGAATCGTCATCTTCTGCAGCCTTGAGGTCATGGTTAAAATCCCCGCCACATAATACATAATTTCCTGCTTCGTATTCTTTTTTCATATCCGCTGAAAGCATACGGATCTGTCCTTTTCTGATCTTATCACTGTTTCCGTAGGCTGACATATGAAGCTGAAAGATCACGAGGTATTTCCCATTATCCACTGGAATTCTTGAAACACTATAGCAACGATCTAAATCAAAAAATTTATTGTATGATGTTGAAATCGGAAGACTTCTTCTTAGTGAATCTTTGATCAGGTATCTGGAAAATAAAGCTAATCCTGCTTTGCTGCTTCCATGTGGCTGTGTGAATGGATAGAATAGAAAAGCAGAATCATAATTTTGTGCAAATACTGTATCGTAATTCTTCAAGCATTTCTTTAGTATGGAATATTCATTTACATGATAACTTCTGGTGGAATTAAGATCTATTTCCTCTATTAAGGCAAAATCCGGATCATACGATTTTGTTAGATTTCCTGCATTTTTAACTGTTTTAAGAACACTTTTCTTGCTCTTTGCCCAAGATGATTTTCCTCCATCCATAAAAAAGCTGAAATCTGGCGTATAGGCTCCGAATCCAATATTGTATGTAATTGCTGAATATTGTTTTCCTGTTGTTAGTGTTTGTTTTGTTTCTGTGTGAGATTCTACGGAAAGGGATTTATTATCTTCAATTCTATGGTAACTTGCATAGAGATAAATGATATATCCTAGCACAATGACCACAATAAAGCCTAATAAAACTCCTATTATCTTTAATACTTTTTTCGCTATCTTCATGACTTTCTATTCCTTCATTTTATCTTTATTTATCCGATACTTAGTGATTGTATTTATTATAACATACAAAAAGCGTCCTTGGGACATTAATACATCTGATTTATCAGATATATTTTGTTTGCAAGGAGCATTTCACCATTCTTAATCTGATGCTGAGATTGATTGGATATCACATCCATGCGATTGAGTTTTTTGATAAAATCTTTAAAATATCTCATCTGGTTGATTAAATCATCAAGTTTGGATTTTTCTTTATCAAGTCCAGGTACTTCCACGTGATCTTTAAACATTCAAAGCAAATCAATCACCAGATTGAAGTTGTTGCAGACATGAACGACCTCAGAAAACTGGCAGGTGGTATGAATGGCAATCGTAAAGCACATTAAAAGCAGAAATACAAATTACTCAGTTGACATTGACAATATGTATGAATTTGCTTCTTCACACTGCACTGATTTCAAAGATCTCCGCGATGATGAGGATATTGTTATCAATAGGGAGTGGATCCTTAACAAACTTACCGAAGAAGAAAATTAATAATATATTTGGTGGCTACACCCCCAAGCCCCTGTAGAATAAATAACGCCAGTACTGGATATCAAAAATCCCGCACCGGCGTTATTTATTAAAATATTTTGTTTTTTAATCTTCAACACTCTCTACTGAAACTTCTTTTTTCTTCCTACTTTTACCAGAAATCATCTTGTGTCCTGTA